>Ga0255055_10000895_pt1 | contig 22725 bp, 55 predicted proteins | sample JV7_2_27_MG_FD_188633 | JGI IMG/M metagenome (GOLD analysis project Ga0255055, IMG submission 188633) | Seawater microbial communities from Jervis Inlet, British Columbia, Canada - JV7_2_27 | ecosystem: Environmental > Aquatic > Marine > Inlet | place: Canada: British Columbia | collected...
TCACTGATTATGGTGTTCTGCATAATTTGTCCGTAACAGCCAACCATGATGATTACGATTATCAGGATGAGAATTTTACGATTTTATCAACTGCAGTGGAGACAGAGCTGAATGCGACATACCCAGCGAACATTGATATCGTTGGCGATTACCGTATTATAATCAACTATACGACAGGCGATGCTCACATTTCGAATGCCACTGTCGAGATTTGTTATGAGTCATCTCCTTTGGAATGTTTCAATTGCACCGAACATCTGGATGGATATTATTATTTCGATTTTGAATATGATGGCACAGAGGGTGGAATTGTCTATTTCAATGTTACAGCAAGCAAAGACCCTTACGAGACATTGCAGATGAACTTTACAATCACACTGTTCAATGCTTATCTTGGCATCCAGTTTTGGGACAACCTGAACATGACGACACATCACTTTAATGAGTTCCTTTGGGTTTATGCAAAGCCTCACTGTTCCTTGTATGACCAGATTGTTTATCTTGGACTTTTCAGCACTTGTGAGGATACCTATTATCATGCCAAGTATGAGGATGGTCTTGCAAACCTTTCATTGTGGTCTTCGAACACTTACGACCTTTGGGTTGTTGACGGTTCTGTCACTTGGGAATGTGATACATGTGCACCGAATATTACAAGGTTCGACCACTGGGAGAAATTTGATGAGGTTAACATAACAGCATCAGGTGTTTATATTTCAGACTATCTTTGGAATACATCTGCATTTGGTCAGCAACCGATATTCGATATTCCTGAATGGAATTTCTGGCTGTCGGTGATAGGCATAGTCATACTGCTGGCTGTTGTGATTGCAGTCGCTTACTTCACGAAGAACGGAGTTGCAGTGTTCCTTGCAATGATTCTGTCTTACATATTGCTGAAGCTGTTCGGAATCCTGACAGGTGCGATATTCTTCGGTCTGTTCTAACAACTACCGTCAGGTAACTAAAGTTCTTCCATTTACCGTATGCCACTGTAGGTTTTGTTTATATTTCGCTTTTTCTAATTAATCTTATGGTGCACAGAAGAAAAATAAAGAAGGAGCACTATGTTACAGTTACAGCACTCGGTGGCACAGCCTATTCTCCTTTCAGGGAAACATTCATTGTCAAGGGAGAAAAGAAAATCATTAAAAAGATAAATTTGCTTGCAAGGAGACCAGAGGTAAAGCAGATTCGTGTCGAGAAGAATGGGTTCGCATATCTTCGAGGGTTTACAGGAATCGGATGGATAGAAACAATCCAAGCAATGAGGAAGGATGACCCAAAGGTCAAGGAGATTGTTTATCTCCGTTCACCCAAGAGCATGTTCGAGCCTGCTACAGTTGTTAGGGTCGATAAGGGAAAACGAGCAAAATGAAAAAAATACTGCCTATATTATTAGTGTTCTTATGTTTATCAGTTACTCCAGTTTTTGCAGATACAATTTCTCATCATGCATTTGATGAATGTTCAGACACATCGCTTGCCGATTCTGTTGGGTCGCATGATGCGACTGCAGTCAATACTTCTTGGAACATGGAAGGTGTTTCAGGATGTGCCATTGATTTTGACGGTTCGGTTTCAAGTGGTTATGTTATGATTCCAAATGATACTGCCTATGTGTTTGGCACAGGTGAGTTTGCAATTTCATTGTGGCACAAAGTGATTGTCGATGAGGGCGAATATATACTTTCAATGAATGATGGAAACTGGTATTGGGATGACTGGTTAGTTATAGATAGTGCATGTGGTAGCCATAAATATCAAACATCCTTTGGTAACAGTTCAGATACAGTTGGTTATTGTGTGAATTCCAATTACAGCACAGAATGGCAACACATTTTATTTCAAAGGGATGAGACAGGCAATGTTTCAACATACATTAATGGTGTCTTAGAAAATTCTACTATCGATACAGTGCCCTATGATTTGAATTTGACACATAATATTTACATTGGTGGTGTTCCTACTGATGATTTCGGTTATATTAGTGGCAGTGTTGATGAGGTCTGGTTTTTTGATGATGCTTTGATAGAAGAAGAAATTTTCAATATTTATACTTACAATTCATTGACAGTTCCAGCAGAAGAGCCAACAGAAATGCAGACTATGTTGGCACAGATTGGTGACGGTCTTGGTTCATTCCTGAATGCAATTGGTGGCTCGCTTGCAAATCTGCTTTTGACAGTCGGTGCAGTCATGGGAATTGCATCAATGTTTTATGCGATTGCATATTCAATAAAGAGCTCATTGAGTAGATAATAATGGTTCACAAACTTAAAAAAATTGCAAAGATGGTCTTTGACACTGAAAGGGGTTGGTTTGACCGAACACAGATGCCACATCAGTATCGTTTTGATGTGGATGTCATGAGTCCCAAAGCCAAGAAGAAAATTTGGGTCTATTGGGGTTCGGCATCGAGCATCGGCACTGCAGTGAAGAAGGTCAACAATACAAGGGCGACAATATTGAAGGAACTTCCAAATGCAAAGGTAAGGGTTGTGGACTCGACAACTGGAAAAGTTGTCAAGGAAATAAAGGTGTAAATATGGTTCATAAAAAAATAAAAAAGCCAAAGAACATAAATTCATGGATGATTAAAGCCAATGGAAAGATTGCTTGGAAAACAGTCAAGTATTTTGCCAAGAGCAAGAATGTTTTGCCGAAGGTCAGACAGCAGGCAGGAAGGTTGTTGGCTTGGAAAGAACAACAGTAGATGTGTGATAATATGGTTCATAAAAAGAAAGGCTTGAGTGAAACAAGGCTTGAAGGACTGCGAGACATCATTGAGTTGGACAATGATATTCAGACACTTGCTGACGGTGAGATGGTCGCAGAGAATAATAATCTCTGGTCAAGTGCTGAGGAATCAAGGAGGTCTCAGGATGTATTGAGAAAGAAAAGGAACAGCATGATTAAAAAGCATTTCGGTTCAATGGCAAAATATCGCAAGTCTCAAATCAAATATGGAAAAAGATTCAGGTAATGCTTATGGTTCACAGTAGCATAAAGAAAGTCGCAATGAGGTCAATGCCGAGATTTTACGAGAGGGTCGGATTTTATTTGGGACAGGGTTTCAACAGGAAGGAAGCTGTGAGAAGAACAGAGCAAGAGATGATGTAAATGGTTCACAAAAGGAAAAAGGTTAATCCATTTAAGGTTGGAGAAAGGGTTAGATTGAAGAAGACTGGTGAAGTCTTTACAATTTATGGTGTTTATTCTCCGACAGAAGTTTCGTTAAGTTTGAGAGATTATCCTGATACTGAGCAGGATTGGACTACTAACATAAAGGAAATCGAAAGGGTTTGATTAAAATGGTTCACAAAAAATTGACAAAAAGAAAAGTTGATGCAATCATCAAAGAGGAAGAGGAGTCTGCAAAGTATTACGAGAGGATGGGCATGATTACTTTTGCAAATGATGAGAGAAGGCATGCAAATTATTTCAAGGCGATTAGGAGAATGTTATAATGGTTCACAGAATGCGACTTGGTGATGCTCAGGATGTTTTGGGTAACCAAACAAAGGATGAACTGCTTGCGATTTTGAAATCAAAAAAGAGCACTGCAAAGGAGAAGCAGTCTGCAAGAGTGATGCTCAGGTATAAGGATTATTCAATAATTTAGTTGATGTTCATGGTTCATAAACAAAAAACACAAAAGAAAATGACAACAAGCCAGAGAATCCAGCAGGGAAAACCATTAGAAGTATGGTCAACACCTGACGGTTCATGGACTTGGGAAGTTTACAGAAAATATCAGAAACCAAAAGGCGAGGCATCAAATCCTTATGCCAGATGGTTCTGCAAGGTAAAGTCTCCATTCGTTCCGAATGGCGAGCTTGGTGATGTCTATATTAAAGACATAAAGTCACATGCAACAAAAATTTCAGAGGAATAATATGGTTCATAAAAGGGATTTAAAAAGAATGGACAAATGGATTGACAAGGGTAGTGCTGTTGCTGTTTATAAGAATGTTGATTTAGGTCATCCTGAACTTGGAAGAGTTGCTTTCATGAGGGTCGGTGGCAAGGCAACAATAAAAACTGCACCACAAAGGATGCCTGACAGTAAGAAAATTCCGATTGCATTTCGTTACTATTTGCAGAAAGTTATCAGAAGTAAAAAACAATTGAGAAAGGTTAAGTAACATGGTTCATACAAGAAAAAGATTACCAAAGGGAAACAGATTCGTCAGTCCTTCGAAGGAATTGAAGACATGGGTTGGTGGACTGTTTAATATTCCAGTCAAGATTCATAAGGTCATGCAGGATACAGGCACTGGTGCAGAGATGTCGCTTGTCTCAAACAAAACCAAATCAAGATGGTTCATTGTTTACAGCTCTGGGGACATTGGTGACTGGAAGTCTGATGAATCTGGAGCAAGGAAATATTTCAGAGGCATGGCTGGGGATTTGATTTAATGGTTCATTCACACCGACCCAAGCAGGGTATGTATGCATGGCGATGTGCATTTTGTGGCAAGGGTTTCGGTGACATATACTCAAGGGACAAGCATGAGCTGAGATGCACCTTGAGAAAGGGCAGAAAGAAAACTTCACAGGGCAGGAGAGTCGGAACAGGCTGGTAGTGGATATGGTTCACAGACAGAGAAAAAAATTCAAGATTGATGTAATTTATCAGGAGAAGGTTTACGGAAAGAAATCTCCTATGGTTCAAACAAAGTTCGAGGGTGCAACCGACATGAAGGATGCCAAAGAATGGGTTGCAGTTCTCAAGAAGGATAGGAATATAAAAGTTTTGCAGATTAAGAAACTTGCGAAGAAGGATTGGTATTGATATGGTTCATAAACAAAATAATAAAAAATTTGATAAATTTACCATTGTAAAGGATGGGGATAGATGGTTTGTCGGTGAATTGAAGAGTGCAAGAAAGAATGATTATATTCCTGTTTCAGTTCATCATAACCTTAGAGATGCAAGAGATTCATTGGATTTAATGAGAAAAAAATTCAATATGCCTCCTAAAGTATGGGTAAGTGTGAGATAATATGGTTCACAAAAAGAAAAATAAAAAATTAAACATTTTGGGCATAGAGCTCACTTATGACCAGTATGTCAAGGTCAATGCGATTGCAGTTCAAGACCCAGCAGGGTGGAATGCACTGAGCAGTGAGAAGAAGAAAGTTATTGTTAAAGCAGTCAAGGAGTTGGGTTGATGGTTCACAAAATGAGGGCGATTGAAAGGAATTTTGATTTTGTTTCAGACCCTGCACATGGATGGGTCAAAGTTCCAGTGTCGCTGTTGAGGGAGCTTGGTATAGCTGGCAAGATAACTTCATACAGTTATCGCAAGGGCAAGAATGCATACCTTGAGGAGGATGTTGATGCTACCTTATTCGTGAATGCATTCAAGAAAAGATTCGGTGTCAATCCAAAGTTCAATGAAAGAGTTGTTGACAGGACTCCGATAAGGAGCTATCCAAGTTACAGTTGATGATTATGGTTCATAGAGTTCATATATCAGAATTGCAGAGGAAAAATACAGATGCTGGAAATTACTTTTTTTCAGCAGGTGCGATGAGATTTTTTTCCAGCAAGACTGATGAGCATGCAACGATAAAGGGTAACAAAGGTTACTTCATTACAAGTGAACAGTTCAAGGGTGATAGAAGGTCTGGATTAAAATCGCTTCCGAGAAAGTTCACTGTCAGGGTTATGGATATGAAGTCAGGTTCGGTTTCGACTATTGGAGAGTTTCAACAGTTCGGCACTCATGGTCAGGCAAAGAAAAAAATAGAGGAGTTGACTAAATAATGGTTCATAAAAAAAGAACAGTTGGGCTTGCAGGAGAGTTGTTTGGTAAAGAAGTGTATGCAGTCAAACGAAGAGGTAAAAAGATTTTAGTTGATAGATGGGGAAGAAGGATTGCTTAATATGGTTCATAAATTTAGTGTATCGTCAACAGTTATCATGACTCGTGAGGAGCTGTCAGACTTTTTGCACAAGCATGGTGATATTTCAGGTTCAAGTGTTTCATTTTCAAGAATAGTCAAGGAGGAGAAACCAAATGGTTCACAAACGACAGAAGCCTAAGATAAGTTATTGGCTTGAAGCAACGAGGAATGCTTATGGTTTTGGTCATGACTATTGGTTGTTCATGAGTGATGGCAAGAAGACAAAGAAATTCATGCTCGGTCAGGATGTGAAGGTCTTCAGCAGGGCACTCGGCATGGACATGGGTTATGCGATTGACCATTATTCCAAGAAAGCCAAGAGCAAGGATTTCAATAAAGTTTCAAAGTTCATAGCTACCGACATTTTGAAGACGAATGCTGGAAGGACTCAGGATGATTGGGATGCAAGATTAAGTCAGGCTGAACTTAGAAATTTGTTCAAGGCTCAGGCATGGGAAATGTCAGTCCAATAATAAGTGATACTTATGCATGTAAGCAAAATTCGTGTAAACAAAAAAATAATGGAAGAAATGAAGTGGGACTTGTTCATGAAAGAACTTAACAGGAGACTTGAGAATGCAGGATTCAAATATTCAATTGATAGAAAAGCCAGAAGGCAATCTTTCAACTTTGGTCGTGTGAGACTTTCAAAGGAACATATCAGGAAGCATGGATACAACATCAGTCCAAGCACAGGCAGAAGGGGAAATATTTTGGGATGGAATGACTGGGTTAGGTTCAATAATACCGTAAACAATGTAATGGACAAGCACAGCATTTCAGCGAATGTTTCATCGCTTGGTGGCAAGTTTAAAATCAGGAAGGGAACAAATGCCATGACTGAAGCAGATTGGGAATCACTTGCTGGAGAGAATGTAGGTTCAATGATGCAACCAGTTGCAAGAAGGGATGCTTGGCATTCAGAGAAAGACCATTATGAAGTTTGGGATGACGAAAAAGAGTGAGGTGAAAGAATATGCACAAAACTGTAGAAACCAAGAAAGGTAGATTCGTGACTATGGAGCAGAATCCAGACAGGATTGGCAAGTTTGGAGAATGGAAAGTTACTGGGAATTTTGCTACAAAGCCAGAAGCAGATTCATTTAATGGTGATTAATAATGGCACATAAATTTTCAAAGAAAATGAAATGGGTATCGACAGATGCATGGAGAGGTTACAAGCAACCAGAGTTTGCAGTCGCAGGTTCAAGCGATACTGGAACTTGGTCTGATTCGCCTTGTCCAAGTCCGAAGGTCACAAAGGAAATTTCAATGCTGTCCGAACATTTGAGAAACAATGGTTTCGCAGTCAAGCAGGTAATTACAAGAAGTTCGAATGCTTTCATGGGCAAGAGATGGGTCGTAGTTCCTCCGTCTCAGTTCAAGAAAGCCAAACTTGTTGCAGACAAGTGGATTGCAAAAAACAAATCAAAAACAAATTACATACATGATGCTGATTAATATGGTTCACAGAAAAAAGAATAACATAAGGTTTGGCTCTTATCTGGGCAACATATGGTATGCTCAGGATAGGAAGTTCACTTCTGAAGAGCTGAACAACTGGAGGAAGCATTATGGAGACCCAAGAATCCATCAAGTGTTCGCTTCTGATGTTAAGAAATGGTGTTTGGTGAGTTGATGGTTCACAGAAGAATCCTGAAAAGGTTTTTGGTTAAGGTAGAAAAAACAGATGGCTCTGGCGAGATGCACACAGTTGAGTTGTATGCAAAGGACAGGGATGATGCAAAGACAAATGTAGTTTATGCATCTCCAGATTACAGGGTTGTCAAGGTGATGAGAGTTCACAAGCGAGGTAGAGTTTAATGGTTCACAGAAAAAAGAAAAAAATTGTTGTCGTTGATATTACGAAACAAGTCAGTGAGTCGCTTGACAAGGCAGGATTTGGCAGTGACAGAAACAAATCTCTTAACATCAAGAAGGCTGGGATTTGGGACTTGCTTGATGCAGTGAGTGGTGATGACAATTCAAAATTTACCAAGAAGGATGCTTCAAAGGAACTTGAGAGAAGGGGTCTCTAAGTGAGACTAACGATTTTATTATTAGGTCATACCAAATAATTTTGGGTGATAAACTATGGTTCATAAGGCAAATTTCAAAAAGGAAGAACACAGCGAAGAGGTCAGAGATACTGTCGAGGAAGTTGCAAACAGACCTGACAGATTTGAAGCTGGGGAAATAGGACTGAATTCGTTGGAAACAAAATTCCATGAGGAGCAATCTACCGAAGAAAGAAAGTTGCGAGAAATGGAACGAAGATATGGGTGATAAATATGGTGCATAAAAATATTTCGTTGAAGAATCCTCCAAGAGGTTTGAAAACATTCGAGCTTCCTTGTAATGAAGAGCTTGTTAGATTGAGAAAGGGAAGTCTTGTTCAGTTGATATTCGGAGGCAATTACAACGAGAGGATGTGGGTGAAAATTACAAAGAAGAATGCTGTGACAATCAAAGGTGGTCAGACATTCGAAGGCAAGTTGATGAACACACCTTTTACCACAGGCAAACTACACTGGGGTAGCAAGGTCAAGTTCAATGCAAATCATGTGATTGACATCGACAAAAGAAAAAGAAAGTGATGATTATGGCTCACACAAGAAAAAAGAAAGAGACATTGAAAGCTGAAAAGAGAAGGATTCAGGAACTTGAGAGAAAGCTGAAGCTAATGGATTTGAAACAGCAAGAGCAGACACTTCAGGCAAAAGTAAACACCAAAAAGTTTTGGACTGAGCACAAGAATCTCAGGGGGATTGTGTCAGACATGAAGGGAACTCTTCATGGCACACACAAGTTCGTCAGGGATAATGTTGCTCCAGCCATGAAAGAAGGTGTCAGGGGTATGGCAAAGGCATACTCTGAGGGTCAGAAACTGAAGAAGAAGGAAGATGCTCAGGCTCAGAGAAGAATGCAGAAAGCTGAGAAAGAGATGGGTCTTTAGTAATTTCGGTGATAACAATGGTTCACAAAATGTATAACGGTGCAAAGTTTGACGAGTGGGGAGACTTGATTAATTCGGATTCCCTTTCTCCTAAACAGCAAAAGTATTTTCAGATGAGATATTTTTACAAGTATGTTCCAGAGAAAACTTTTTTGAAGGCATTCAACAAGTGCTGGAATAATTCTGGAATTCATTTTGAAGGTGGCGACCTCGATGTTGTTCTTGAACCGATGGTCATGGCTCATGAGAAAAGACAATCGGATAAGGAGATGAGAGCAAATGCACAAGCATAGTTCTCAGCCAAACGAGGAGTTTGAGGGAGATGTCAAGATTGCAGATGTTGTCGGCTTTTACAAGCAGATGATAACAACTGTCAAGCAACCTTCAGAACCTGTCGAGGAGAAATCACTCGATGGGGGACACATGGATTGATGATTATGGTTCACAGGATTTTAATTCGCAAGTCAGAAGGTTTTATTGTTGATAACGATGGAGACCCACTGTTGTTGACAGCAAAGGAATACAAGAGTGCCAAGAAAAGGTTCAAGGATAAGTTTGCAGTTGACAAACTGAGGAAAAACATTAACGGTAAGCGAAAAAAATAATCCTCTAATAATTATGCTCATAGCTCGGTGTGATTCAAGTGGGAAAAATGATATTAATTGCAATAGTTTTAGTAATGGTTTTTTCTATACCTGTTTATGCCGATTGCACATCATCAAGGGATTATTCTTCAATGAAAGCTGATTGTGATGGTGTAACTTCACTTGTAGTCTATGCACCTGAATATTACAATGGAACTGATTGGACTGATATCAATACAACAATTGGAGAGAATCCAGCATCCCAGCCACTATATGATTATGGTATCGAGGAAGGAATTTACCAAATCTTTTTCAAAGAAGACCCTGACGATGCCGATTCCATAATGTTTGTTAGGAATGAAACTTACTTAGAGCCATATGCTGACAAGTATGCAGAATTCTCTTTCCAACCTTACACATTAAAATATGTTAATGACCTTTCACAGATTCAACAGATTAGTATTGTCCAGTCTGTTATAGGTTATCCAACAGAAAATTTTTTTGTTTATCCTGCGATTTATGGTGATGGAATCAATATGACTTATGAATATGATGCAATTCGACTTGCAAAAAATTTGGTGATTAAAAATGTGTCTGTTCTTACAGAGCCTGAGTCTTATATGGTTGACGGAGGGAATCTAACAGTCGCATTAGATTTCCAAATAAATGTTCCGTCAGGAACTGATGTTTATATTAACGATGCCTTATGGGACAAATCTTCAACAGTCTCGACATCAGGCAAGGTTGATTTTGTTATTGATGGTGTGACAATCTACAGCATGCCTGTTCCTTATGCATATGATTCAGATGGTATGTCAATTCTTCTTGAATATGAATTCAAAAAACAGGGTTCGAAATATTACATTACTGTTTTTACTCCGTATGACTGGTTGAACAGTTCTTTGACATATCCTGTTTACATCGACCCAACTCTTGAGGTTGCAGGAGGCTCAACAAGTATCGGTGGCAATGTATATTATGATGTAGTCAATGTTAGGGACAGTGGAACAATAAATGTTAATTCTACTGGCTGGCTCAATCTTTCTGCAGGCATAATAATAATTGATTCAACCTCTTCAATCAATGCGAATAATCTGGGAGGAGCTGGAGGTATTGGAAGAGTTTTCACAGATGCTCAGGATGGATATCAGGGTTCAGGAACTGGGGGAGGCTGTGGTGGTGATTATAGTGGTTGGATAAAGGGTGCTGGGTCAGGAGGTGGATACGGAGGGACTGGAGGTGCAGGAGGTGGAGGGACACCTTGTGCAGGTTCGTCATATGGGACATCAACAACTTACAATGTTCAGTCAGGGTCAGGTGGAGGAGGAGGACTTGGTAATTATGATACTGGTTTTGGTAATTACGGAACAGGTGGGACTGGTGGAGGTTTTGTTGTTTTGAATGCGAGTTACATAAGGTTATACGGTTCGGTTTATGCAAACGGTCAGGTCGGTTATAATTATGGTGCACAGTCAGGAGGTGGAGGTGGAGGAGGTTCTGCTGGTGGCATCGTGTTGATAGGCAATGATATAGATTTGACAGGTTCGCTTTATGCTAACGGAGGAAACGGTGGAAACGGAAATAATGATGTCGGAGCTGGTGCAAGTGGAGGTGGTGGAGGAGGGGGAAGGATTAAAGTTTATTACAATAATACATTTACCAATTCAACATCAACAGTTCAGGCTAATGGAGGAAGTGCAGGTTCAGGTTGTTCAGGAGGAAGTTACGGATGTCCAACAGGTTCTGCTGGTTCTTCAGGGACAATATATTACAGCCAGCAGGATATCGGTTTGCCATATCAGGATGTTACTGTTTCAGGAACGACAATAGAATTGGGTGGCGATTTAACTATCGGTTCTTTTTCAGTTGAAAGCAGTTCAACAATTAACATAGATTCTGATTACGGATATTTGAATATCACTGCAGATTCAATCATCATCGAGTCTGGTTCTTCGATAGTCGGAACAGGCAAAGGTTATTCTGGTGGTTCTGGCTGTGGGTCTTTCTGCACTGGTATTCAGGGTTCAAGTTATGCAGGCTCTCCAACTCAATCGGTTTCAGCAAATTATGGTGGTGGAGGTGGGGGAGGTGTTACCGAACCTATAACAGCACCTTCAGGTGGTGGTGGAGGAGCTTACGGTAATAATGCTGGACATGGTGGAAGCAGAGGTAATTTTGGTTACGGTGGTGCTCTTTACGGAACAATTAATGGTTTTAATATAGCAATAGGGTCTGGTGGTGGAGGAGGAGGTGCTAATGCAAATCCTTCTGGTGTTGGTGCTGATGGTGGAGGTCTTGTTGTTTTGAATTCTTCTGCTATAAATATTTCTGGAAGTATTGTGACAAGTGGTAATGTTGGTGGAGGAAGCATTGCTGGTGCTGGTGGTGGAGGTTCAGGTGGTGGTATAATGTTGTTCGGTCAGCATGTCAATTTGAATAGTGCAACTCTTACTGCTAGTGGAGGAAACGGAGGTGCTGGTTCTAATGCAGGTGGTGGTGGAGGGAGTGGAGGCAGGATTAAAGTATTTTATCAGGATTCATTTACAAACACATCATCAACAGTTTCAGTTTCAAATGGTGCAGGTGGAAGTGGATATGTTAACGGAGGTGCTGGAGGTGTTGGAACAATTTATTATAATCAATCAGCTTTGGGATTCGGTGAGGTTAGCAATGCACCTGATGTTTATTTTATAGAATCAATATCAGCTCAAGACCCAACAGAAGGAACTGTGAATACAATCACATTCAATGTTTCTGTTCTTGATGCAGACGGATATGGTGACATCAGCTTGGTGAATGCTTCATTCAATAATTCAGGGACATCACGAGTTGATATAAATTGCACTGCAGGTTCTTCAATCAATGCATCTGCAATCAATTATTCATGTTCGATTGACATGAACTATTATGATGATGCTGGGACTTGGAGCATAGAGATTTATGCTGAGGACAGCTTTTCGGATTCGGATACAATGTGGTCTTCATTTACTTACAATACTTTGACTGCATGGAACATGACTCCAACATCTGTGATGTTTCCTTCAGGCAACCAGTCTGCCACAAATATTATTGCTTATAATCATACAGTCATGGAGAACACAGGTAATGTTAATCTCACGACCATCGAGGTCAATGCAACAAATCTTGTTGGTGTTGCATCTGCCAATATTTGGAATGCAGGAAACTTTTCCATGAACATTGCAAGTGCATGTGAGGGAACTCAGATGGTCACTGATACTTACACAACCGTATCAGGCTCAGTCCTGCCTTACGGTTCAGGGTCAAAGGAAGACCTATATTATTGCATAGAATCCATTCCAGTAATTTTGCCAGACATTTACAATACGAATACGAATGGGGAATGGACAATCAGGAGTGTGAGCTAATATGTGCTTACCTCAATTCATACTCGCTTGTTCACACCGAGCCGAGAGTGGAAGGATAACCACTATAAAACCAATTAAGGAAAAAAGGTGAAAAACAATGAATAAAGCATTAGCAATAATAATAAGCATGCTAATGGCTACACTACCTATGGCACAACCAGTATTCGGTGCTACCGATGATACAACCACAGTTTCAACTACAGTCGGTAACAGAGCTCCAGTTGTGTATGATGTGACAGACATTTCAGCCCAAGACCCAGTAGAAGGGACAACCACAACGGTTACCTTCAATGCTTCGGTCAATGATGAGGATGGAAATGCTGACATATCAGTAGTCAATGCTACCTTCAACATGACTGCAGAAACAGACAGAGTAGATGCATCTTGTTCAGAGGTTGCAACCGTAAATGCAACTGCAAAAACATATGAATGTCAAATAGATATGCAGTTCTACGATGCAACAGGAACATGGGATGACACTGTCTATGCAGAAGATACAGGTGCATTGTCAGACACATTGCAAGAGTCATTCACATATAACTCTTTGGAAGCTTGGACTATGACTCCCACAGCAGTTAACTTTGGAACAGTCTATTTGGGACAAACAAGTTTAGGTTCAAATGACGACCCAATTGTGATGACGAACAAAGGTAACTATGATGTATCAGGTGAGATTACAGTCACTGCATTAGACCTTGTTGGATTGACAACACCAGCAGAATTTATTCCAGCAGGAAACTTCAGTGTAAATGTCGCTGATGCATCGTCAGGAGATGCAATGGTCAACAGCTCAGCCATAACCATAACTGGAACAAGTCTTGATAGAGGTTCGGCTTCGTCAGAAGACCTATACTTCTACATTGAAGAAGTGCCAGCAAGTGGATTGTCATACCAAGTTTACGACACAGCAACACTTGGACAATGGACAGTTTCTACTGCATAATGGTAATTAGGTTAGTCCAAACATAGACATAAAAACCTAATATACCATATGTTTAGTATGAAGCTGATTCCATTGGTGACACTCGTAGTGTTCAGCCTGTTGGTAACGGATGCCTATGCATTTGGAATTGCAACGGACTATGGGTCAGATTTAATCAATGTCCCCATTACACAGCGAACAGCGATTTACAGTTTCAGACTTCAGAACATGGATGACAGTGAAATGAGAGTATCAGTGATTGTGGAAAGCGAAGACAACATTGCACGACTGATGAACGAATCAGAATACTTAATACCTGCTATGTCAAGAGGTGTTGAGTTTTTGATTGAACTGTCAGTCCCTAATGATGCACAAATTGGAAACATATACAATGTTAGTTTCAATGTCAAGCAATCAGGTTCAGAAGACGGTCAGATAACAATTGGACAAGGCATGGGAAAAGATTTCCAGATTAGAATAGTAAGCGAAAATATGGAAGAGTATGCACCACTTGATAGAGGTAGTGAAGCCAGTGGTGATGGTGGATTTGATTATACAATAGCATTCGTGGGCATAGTAGTCATCGTAGCATTATCAATAGCTGGATACCTGTGGTATAGACGAAAGCAAGAAGAAAGAAATGAGAAATTTGCTGATAATCCATACTACTATTAGAAGGTAGATAGCCATGAAAAAGATTTCAATAATAGTAATGATATTTTTCTTACTGTCAAGTGTGTCAGTCTTTGCAGACAATCAGGATACCTTTGATATCTCATTGACAGTCAATGTAAACTATCCTTCTTCTTGGGATTGCACTGAAACACCAACGAGTCCTGCAGTCTATACACCAGTAGCATGTTATCGTGTTGAATGCAAGTGGAACGGTGCAACAATTATAACTCAAGTCATTACAGAATTTGATGGGCAAAATTATACAACTGACGAGCTTGGAAATTACAGATGGAGTTTCAGAATCTGCGACCTGCCTATCGGCAATCATACTTGGAAACAATACGGTCAGAACATCGGAGGATTCTGGAATGTCACAGACTTGAGAACATACACAGTTCAAAGTCCCTGTGCTGAGGGAGACAGCTCATGCAATGCATTGTTCCAGTCTGGAATAGGCATGGGTAGTTTTTTGGGTTCGATAACAAATCCGACATTCATGATTCTGATGACAATAGCTTCGATATCTTTAGTCATGACACTCGTATATGCGATTGCAACATTTATGACAGGCAAGGGCTCAAGTGGGGGAGCAGGAAATTATCAAGAGCCTCTGCAGGGAGGCGAAGAATATCAGAATGAACTTTAATCAACTTTTTTTGATTCTTTAATTGTTTTTAGGTCTGATTGAATCTGGTCTTTGGCTTCATCAAAGTCGCCTTGTGTTATGCCAAGCTTCGTGTTCATTTTTGCAATTGCTACAAGTTCCATGTATTCTCCTTCAGTTCTCATTGGGAACATGTTTCTTGAGACTTGTAATCTCTGATGTGAGTTGGAACAACGGAGGAATAATTTATTCTTTGCAAGTGCGAATCCTTCGTCAAGTCTTCTCTGCTGTCTGACTGCAATGTTTTCTGTTCTGAGTTCTTCAATGTGCTTGTCTTTTATTTTTTCATACTTCTCTTCAAACTCAGGGTCATTATATTTGGGTATGATGACAAATCCAAGTGGTATCGATGATGCACCAAAAGTTTTTGATGTAAGGTCATACAATAATAATTTTGTAAGCTTGTGCTTGAAGTTTCTTCCAGCAGTTTCTAATCCGTAGAAAGCATTTCTTCCGACAAAGTCAGGAGGATGAATCCAGAAACAATGTATGCATCTCTTGGCGATTATGTTGTTAAGGTCTTCGATGTATTGCATTTCCCTGTAAGAACCGATGCCGACATGTGTTTCCAACTGCTCGTCAACAACAAGCGATTGATTGTCAACACCGTTCTTGACCTTGTCAATAAAATATTGTTCATTGGGACACATGAAATCTGGTTTGAATTTGACACCAGTAAACCTCTGCACATATTTCGCAGATGAAATCATTGCAGTAGATTTTCCAGAACGAGTAACACCTTTACATTCAATAGAAATATTCTCCTTGAGCTTGACCTTGTATTCGAGAAATTGAAAATAAAGACCAGTCAGATTCCTGCTGAGAGCTTCTGCATATGCTCTTAATTTCTGTTTCTTTAGCTGTATTGTGTATGATTGGATAGGGTCAATCATCCACTTTAGGCTACCCAAATCAACACTCATTGTTTGGGCAACTTTTTTAGGAACTATGTTCGGTAGTTTTTTCATTTATTTTCTCCTTGACTTTTTCTGCCATCATCAATGAATGATGACTCATACCAATTCTTGTCATGCTAGTGCTCCTGATTACAATAGCTTTTCGATTGACATCCATAGAATTTCTAAGATTCCTTACAAATGATTTCCAGTCTTCAGTTGTATTCTCTTTTACAGTTTCCACACTTGTATCTTGGTTGTTTTGTTTTTCTGACATGGACTCTACCTTCACAATATTTACATCTTCTTCTGAGCTTCAGCATGATATCAGTCCTTTCTGATAAATCTTTTCAAGCACATCAATTGCTTTGCAACTGCCTAAGCATATTGGTTCGATGTCACATTTCCTGCAGACATATTCTGCCATTTTATTTTTCATTCTATCACTGGTATCTCGTATTTTTCTTCCTTCTTGAATGGTATGTCTATCGAGTAGTTCTTTGCAATCTTTGTTACAATCTCTCTCATGCTCTCGTAAGCCTTCTTCATTTCGATTATCAGTTCGATTATCTCAAACTCCTTGTATCGTCTCGGTCTGCTACGAGTGATTGGGACTTCGACTGTGTATGTCAGCGACTTGTTGGCATGCCTTGACACGAATGTTTCAACAATTATGAACGGTATGTTGATTTCTCTTGATGTATGGTCTTTAATCCAGTTCAAATCTTTTTGATGTGCCTGATTAGGATGGTCTTCTGCATTAATTATATCTTGACATAGGTTCAGAGCCTGAAGAAAATTTCTCTCGCCCAGAAACTGACCGATGAGAACTTTGAGATACTCCATTTTATTTCTTCCTCAAATCAATCTGGTTGACCATGACAACATCGCAGTTGATTTTGTTTTCAAGGTATGCACCAACATCAACAATATGTTTGGGCAAGTCTATCAGTAACTCGAATCTGTTAAATTCTTTAAGCTTTTCTTTTTTGGACATAAGCATCAACAATAAGGTATGTATGGCGAGCCTTCTTGTTTAAGTTTGTGTTGTTCGTCTAAACCCTTCTTGAGACAGCCACAATCAACACCGACATGCAACTCTCTCCTATCGAATCCGATTGCAACTGCACACCTTCCGTATGTGTTGCAAAAATCACAAATGGTTCTGACTAAAACAAATTTAAATCTGGATTTGTTTTTTTCTCCTTCCATACTTATACTTCCTGATTTTTTTTGTCAGCATTTCATTATCAACTTTCCACAATATTATTATGACGAGGATGACTATAAGCATAAGTAACATGACAATGATGTGAAGGTCGCATGGACAAAATTTCAAGTTGAAGTAATTACTGAATATGCATCTGTTCATGTAATCACTTGAAATTATCAAGACCCTTGCCCTTGAATCTCTTTTTATTCTTGTTGTATTTCTTCATGAATTCTTTGTCACCGTCAACACCAATCTGACCAAGTATCGAGCCCAAGAAGTGTATGCAGTCAGCACATTCTTCTGCAATTTTTTTCTTGTTACCAGATTTGATTGCATCCTCAAGCTCAACAGTTTCCTGCATGAGTCTGAAGCATTTGTTGTTAATGTCTCTGGAAAATCCTTTTTCTAATTCAAGTTCTTCAACTAATGATTGAATTTTTTTAAGGTTTGGCATCCTTATTACCTTTTGGGAGTATGGTTAACAGTTGTGAGTTGAACACAGAGCACAGATTCTTGTTGATGAAGGGCGAAGGTTTCGTTGGATTCTCTGCACAATGTCTCGGTCTGTCCTCGTAAATTTTACACCTTCTTTTCACATGGTCGAACTCCTGACATACGACTGGAATTTTCAAATGTGTTCTCAACATCCTCTTGAAACTTTTTCTTATCCATTCTTCCTTGATTTCAATTCCTCTCAGCATCAAGAATCTTTTGAAATCGTCAGTGAGTCTCTTGTCATAATGAAAACTTAGGAATGTGCAACAGACACCTTTGCATATGTCAACATTGCATCTGTTTCGAATTTCTTTTGGCATGGTTATTTAATCCTTAACTTTTGTATTTCAGGAATGTAGTAAAATCCTTCCTTGTCTTTCAGGTAAAATCTTCTCGTTCTTGGGATTTGAATCCCACTGCAAAACTCATGCTTCAGTCCAATTTTCTTGGGACTTGATGCTACTATGATTGTCATAGGATATCTGCCATGACCACAGCATGAACCGTATGTTGTCATTCCGATATCCTCATTGAGTTTGATTATAAGTTTGGCAATGCATCGGTCAATCCTAACAAACTTGCCTTTGATTTCAACCTTTATTTTATTTCTGTCGTTGCACATTTAACCACAATCAATTAATGATTTCAAATTATTTACTGGGTCTAATGTTTGATTCCAGAGGTGCTCAACAGCAACACCGAGTTGGTAAACATTGTAGTATAAGACCATGATTATAAGGAACAGTGCAACTATCAGTCCGATTATTATTGCATCCTTGTATTCAGACCACAGGTTTAACAGGTTTGGCATGCTTATCACAAAAAGTTTTTACGACTCTCGCTACCATTGTTGCAATGTAAACGACATACCACAGCAACATGTAGTTCCAGAATCTGTCCCATTCGAGGTTCATTGCAACTTTGATTGTCATCAAGATTGCAACTGATATCGATGCGAATGTAAAATCAGAGAGGAGATAATTGACATACCAGTTCTTCAACTTGTTCGGTTCTGGAAGCTTTGCTAATTGTAAATGAATCTTTCCTCTTTCTGGCTTTGTTTTCCCATTAGCTTTTGTATTAGGCTTATCATTGTTTTTAACGACCACATTATCATCCTCCATATCATTTTGAATAATAAAACTATGACTTTGATTGCAATTGCAAACGGATTTTTCTCGTCACTTAGCTTGTCAAATTCTTCCATCAAGTCTTCCATTAAACCACTCTGAATTTCTGGTCAATCTTGCCATACCAGTCAACCATTCTCTTATGTAATTCCATGTTCCTTCTTCGAGACATTCTAATCATTGACAAAATGTCATACTCTGTTAGCTTCAGGTCTTTTGGAAACTTGTTAAGCTTTGCCCACTTCTCGAATATCGATGGTGCATCTGATTCATCGATTGATACTCTAAAGTTTAGAGTCATTCCTTATCTCCTCCCCATACAAAACCTTGACACTTCTAGGTAATAGATGATTCTGGAGTTTCATCTGTCTTTTTAGTTCTTCAACTATTGTTGTTTCCTTTTTCTCGTCACCAACATCAACAACGAACTGCACATTCAAAACCTTTGTCATTGAACCACCAACACCTTTCCCATTCTAAGCATGTTAGCTTGTTTCTTGTTGACAACAATCTCAAGCACGACCCAGTCCTTTTTATTCTGAGTAATCTTTTCCATCTTGAACAAGTCACCTTGAACTTGTGGTCTCATCACTGGTCTTGGTTGAGGATATTGCTGTGGATATTGTTGCACTGGAACATTTTGTGGTGCATTCATTGGTTGTTGAGGCATGGGTTGTTGAGCTACTGGCTGTTGCACTGGTTGTGGTGGATAAGGGTATCCAGCCATCGGATACTGCATGCTAGGTGGAAGCTGATTTGAGTTTTTTATTTTACCGAATTTTTTACCGAACATTTACATCACCCCTAATTTTTGAAAAAATTCCTTTTCATATCTGATTAAAGCTTTAGCCATTGAGACTGGAATGTTTTTAGACCTGAGATAAGCAACAAGGATATCTTCGTTTATTTTATTCTCACTGAGAGTTGCTAGGGCTTGCTGAATCTTTAGCATCCTTTCTGAAAACTTTTCCTTGTCATACTCAGAGATTAGACTAATCTTTGGTTTGATTTTCTTAACAGGGTCATTGACTTGCCAGTCCTGAATCTGTTTCTTTACCAACTTGTTTGTTGTTTCGATAACATATCTTGTCATGGAATCACTTTTTTGATTTTAACTTGTTAAGCTCCTTGTTGAGCTCGCTGATTCTTTTCTCTCTGCTTGAGGTCTCGGAAATATATTTGGAAATCCTGTTACAAACTTTTCTGATTGTAATTTTCTTCTCACCCTTGAGTGCTCTGTAAACCTTTTTCTCAAGAAGTTTCAGCTTCTTCTCTTCCTTCTCTCTAGCTTTTTGTTTTTTAATTCTTTCTCTTTCTAACTTTGAACCAAGTCCTTTCATGCTATCCTCCTCCTTCGCTTGGCAATGTCCTGCCTTCAGTCTTGACAACATATCTCAACTGTGGGTTAAGGTTGATTGCCTCTCTCATAACATTAGCAAAATCAATTGTCTGTTCATACAAAGTATCAGTCAGAACAGAATCCCTTTCTCTCTCGAAGTTAATCTGCTCGTCTTGGAAAACTACACCAGATGTATCAACTAGAATAGGGTATGTGTAATATTTTTTTAACTGCAATCCCATGCAATGAATTATCAGGTTCTTGCCTCCTCTGACAATTCTTGGGACAGGTAATGCAAAGAACTTGGGTTCTTCTTTCTTTTTCTTTTTCTTTTTAATAGCATCAGCCTTCGCTGGGTCTTCAGGTAATGGTGATGGATTAGGATTCTGTTTGGGTTTTGGTATGTAAATAGGATTGGTGTTGCATCTGACTATCCAGAATTTCTTTAGCAACAAATCAAGTATCGGTGCTGTGAAGAATAGAACTTTTCTTAGCAATCCTCCGATTGCACCGAACTTCAATCTTGAGAACATGACATTATGGAAACCCTCTTTATCGATACACTCTCCTTCGTAAGTTCCCATTGGGATTAGACCATCTTTCATATTCTCAATGAAAACTTTTTGAACACCAGATTTCTTGAACATCCTACACTGGTTCTTTTTAATTTTGAAATCATTCATGAATGGGTCAACCTTCTTGACCTTTTTCATTATCCAGAAAAATAATATGATTCCAAAGATGACACCAATTATAACTATTATCCACATGAGGTTTGAGGTCACGAATGCTATTGTGTCACCGAACCCTGAGCTCAATCCAACTCCAGTCGGTGTAGTTTTCAACGGTGTGATAGGTGTTGCCATATAAAAAACATATGCTATTCTAGGATATAAAACTTATAGTAGCATACGGTAAAGGCATCCTGTTTTATATCTGAGTTTTAACTATGTAGTAGTATGACAGACACAACCTTAAATGAAACATTAAGTGGTATTGGAGCAGGTTTGGGTTCTTTCTTGTCGGCAATATATCTACCTTTGGGTAACTTACTATTGGTGCTTGGAATAATTGGTGGAGTTGTATCAATATTTATGGGTATTGCCTATGCAATTAAGAAATCCATACAGAAGTAAAATTCCTGAATGTGATTCACTATGACAGATGCAACACTCGAAACAACATTAGCTGGAATCGGTGATGGTTTAGGAAGCTTCCTATCAGCAATTTACTTGCCTTTAGGAAATCTACTTTTGGTGCTTGGAATAATTGGTGGAGTAGTTTCAATATTCATGGGCATAGCCTATGCAGTAAAGAAATCAATCCAGAAATAGTTCAATCCATAAAGTTGTTTTGGAATTTTAATCATTTTAGATAGACCTTGTTATAGAATTGAATTTTATGACAAGGTTCAACCTTCATTAGTTTTTTCTATCTTTTTTACTCTCTCTTCAATTATATCGAGAATTTCTTTGACCTTGCCTTGTATATTCTTGAGGGCTTTCAAATCGAATTTGGCATAAGAAATATCAGACCTCAAAGGAATCAGCCTTTTGATTACACTGTTAAATTTCTGCATGTCAGTAGCTCGGACAAAATCTGCATGGGTCTTGAGTCTCTTCTTGAAAATTTGTTTTTCAACTGAGTATGCCTTGAGCTCGCCTGACCTCATTCTTTTTTTTGTTTCTTTGGGTAACTCCAACAGCTTCAGATGATATTCGATTGTAGATTTGGAAATATTGAGAATCTTTGCGAGACCTCTGCCTGATGTGTTGTAAATCTTTTTCAAGTTTCTGAATGCAACAGCCTTCTCCATAGGATTAAGGTCAACCTGATGCAACACTTCAAGCACAGAAAATAAATATCTTGTCTGTGGCTTCTTGACATTGGTATGCATGACAGCCCAGATTTTTCTGTATCTTTTTTTCTTTACCTCAGTGAGCCTCCTCTTTCCAGCAATTAAATTCTTTTTGGCATCAATTATTATCGGAGTAATCTGTCCGTCTTTCATGATACTGTTGCCAAGATAGAAACTTGAAGTTGGTTCGGTTCTCGGATAATCACGAGGAATAGTAATCGCTGACGGTTTGATATGAACTAACTTCATCTTACTAAATTTATTCATTCGATTTCACCTAACATCAGTTGACCCTCAATCTTTAAATCCTTTTTCTTTCTGCCTCTTTTTCCCATTTTAATCCTGTTCTCTTCTTTGGTTCGTTCTAACTGTTCTCTCTCATCTTTTCTCATTTTAAAGAACTTGATTCTCTTGCTTATAATGTCATTCCTCTTTTCACGACTTGTAAAGTCATCAAGGTGTTTTTCTATATGTGGGGTGCTCCAGAAAATATGGCATCTGTTACATCTGATTATCTCGTCAGGTTCACAACCACAGACAGAAGCAAGATACTCATCAGTGACAGGTTCTATGTCATAATCTCCACATCTTCCACAGAAAACTCGTAACTCATTAAAGCTTAACATTTCCAAGTCTCCTCTTCAGTTGAATATTGCCCAAAGGTTTCTCCATTGATGCAATCTTAGAATGT
>Ga0255055_10000896_pt1 | contig 22701 bp, 18 predicted proteins | sample JV7_2_27_MG_FD_188633 | JGI IMG/M metagenome (GOLD analysis project Ga0255055, IMG submission 188633) | Seawater microbial communities from Jervis Inlet, British Columbia, Canada - JV7_2_27 | ecosystem: Environmental > Aquatic > Marine > Inlet | place: Canada: British Columbia | collected...
GCGAGTCGCACTATAGCGTCGCGATAAGGTGACCGCCCACCCTGCACCTGGCCGCTCTCGGGAGCGCAAAGCTACGCGGCAGGAAGCGCAGAAACGCCCCGACCGCGAGTGGGCCGCAGCGTTTCGGAAGTGTCGGCGTTGCGCTCTAGTTCGGTGGCACTGTCCTCACGGAATCGCAGCCCATGATGGGCACGCCGAGGAGGGTTTCGCCTGTGACGCAAGCCTCTGTGTCGCCAAGGGCTATGCCGGTGTCCTGGGTGCGGAAGTGCAACAGCAGATCCAGGTCGCCATCGTTGTCCACATCCTCGACATGTGCCCGCTTGTGCCTCTTCTCTGCTTCGTCTGGCCCGAACCGCACGCTGTCTTCATCGACCGTCAGGGCGTCGAAGTCCTCGCTGGTAAGGATGGCCACAGGGATGACTCCACGGCTGAACGGATTGACGGAGTTGGGATCGCTGCCAGGCTTGATGTCGATATCGACAGCGGTGCAGGGCTCGGGGATAAGGGTTCCGTAGATCTGGTTGTAATTTGAAACCCCGTCCCAATTGGAGTCATAGTAAAAGGTGAGAGTGGGGTCATCTTTGTTGAGATACCAGCCGTTAAAATGAAAGACTCCCTCTCCGTATAGTTCTGTCCCTCCGCTAATAAGGTCAAAGTAGAAACTCTCAGCCTTGAAGTAGTAAGACCTATTATCTACAAGAGCATAGGCAAACATCTCGGGCGGCGAGACAGCGTCATTCAACGGTCCTTCGACGGTATATCGATTACCTGACACATGCCCATGCCACCATGGATCCCAGTCGTCCACTGAAAAGATGAACGCATCATCCGGTGTTTCGCTTGTTTGAGTGATGTCCCAGCACTGAGAAACCAACACCGTATACGTAGGCTCTCCCGGAACGGATACTTCTACAACCTGCGAAATGGACCACAGCCCGGTAGCCTCATAGGTCGCTGCTGCATGACAGGGTGCCGACCAAACAAGCGGAACAACGACAAGCGAAAAAAAGAAGATCTTTCTTACCACAATTTGCCCCTCCCTTTTTCAATACGCTAAATCCATCCAAGTAATTATTACTGGTCTTGGATCGTTCAGATATCTCGCCATCCGACCCCCCGCTGGAAGGTGGGCTTTGCCTTTGACAGGACAAAACAAGCGGCCACTTCAAGGAACATGATGCCGCCGGGAAGATGAGGTAGCTGCATAGCGCCGTCCTCAGCGTTGCCCCATCCTACACCTCGCCGCTGTCGTTGGGGGAAGAATCACGCGATTGAGCAGCACCGAGGCTTTACGCAGCTAGAATTGAATCCCCTCGTATTTGAACGGCTTCTTAGCAGGCGGTTCCCACGCGACTCCCGCCACGTCCTAACGGACGCGCCTCGGGAAGCCTCCCTTCCCCAGACCCAGAAACGCCCCGACCGCGAGTGGGCCGGAGCGTTTCGGTGTGTTCATCGGTGCGAAGTGCTAGTGGAGTGAGCTGCGGTTTGCCGCGGGTCAGAGATGACAACGCCCCGACCGAAGCCGGGGCGCGTCAAGTTCTGATTCCCGATGGAGGCAGGGCCACCACCAGAAAACTGATAGTCAGTCCCTAATGTTGTCGATCAGCTGCGGGATCAGCCCGCACTTGGCATTGGTGCTGACCGCCTGGGAGGCAGACTCAAAATCGATCGCCCCCCCAGAGAAGAACAGGATCAGATCATGCAGTAGCGCGAAGACTGCATCATCCAGGATCGCCGCGGACACGAGATCACCCAGGTTGTCGAACTGAACGCCCTCGCCATCGAGGAAAGCATTCACAGCATCGTTGGTAGCGGCTAGAAGGTCGCAGTCAACGTCCAGTGGCTTCTTCGCATGGGCGGTCGAGATGCCGACGAGCAGAGCGGCGGTCACGGCCAGGACAGTCGCGAGGGATCTGAGTTTCATGGCGCACCTCTTACTTTCCAGTTGGGTCATTCTAGTTGGGTCATTCCCAGCTTTTGACTTCATCGAGTAGAATCGGAATTAGATGGGCATGCATTCTCTTTGACGCGGTAGAGCTTCGAGGGCCTCGGCCACGCCGAGCGCCAAGAAACCGGCCAGGGCGATACCCAATAGGCTTCGCATCATCGAATTCCTCATGTGGTCCGAACCGTGGCTCGCTACGGGCTGTCCATGGCGGGCGGAACAGGTCGTCTACCGGGGCAACTCGCTGGGAGCGCTCCGATCTCTGCCTAATGAGTGCACGGGGCGGAAACTCAGACGGGGCAGGTGGAAAAACCGCACAAGGGCCCCTCCTACACCTCACCCTTTGCAAGGCAAGTGCCAGTTTGTGCAATGCCCGACCGTCAACGAAACCGGGCTGTTACGGGGAACAGAGTCGACGACCGAGAGGTCGTGGAGGAACAAGAGTTCCACCAACACGGAATCATTTTTCCTTAGTAAAGATTAATCTACCCAAATGGCCTACACGCCAGTGTGATGGCAAGGCTCGACTGAACAGCGTTTACCGATGGTGGCGCGAGTAAAATTCCTGCGGCCCCGTCGTCGCCACAGAAATGAAGTTCCCATAAACTGTAACATGTTTCCGTTCTCGAAGACAACTGATCCTGTAAGTGGTGATGTCGCAAAGCCGGGAAGGAAATTCAGTTATCCAAAATTCAGAACTGTAGGCAAAAACTCAGATCGCCCCGGGAATTCCCGGTCGCGCTACCGCGGCGGACGCCTCACCGCTCACCGCCCGAGGTAAGCACCCTTCCCCCACAACCAGAAACGCCCCGACCGCGAGCGGGCCGGAGCCGGGGTTGTCCCGTTCGCTGTTGATCTTGGCTGAGCGACGGCTCCAGGTTGATGCTTCGCAAGTCCTCGTTCTGCGCCGTCTTGATCCCGGCCGGATGGGGCCGCGAAGGGTTGTCACGGAAGCCCGGCACGGCGCAGGTGGTCGATGGCGTCGTCCCTGTCGAATCCCCCAATCAGGGCTAGCTCAGTCGCTGACTCCGCCGTGAGATCCCGGTTCACGCGCAGGATCTCCTGCGCCAGCGTGCGGGCTTCTTCGTGGCGCCCCTCGGACTCGTAGAGGACCGCAAGCGGGATGCGCGCGGTGATCATGTCGGTGTTGGCTGCCCGAACCTGCTCCCACAGCTCCACGGCCTTCTCGGTACGACCCGCGGCGAAATTGATGTAGGCCACCGTTTCCCAAGCGACCGAGGGCGCCTTGGGATTGAGGCGCAACGCGCGAGCGACCGATTGCATGGCAACGACGTACCTTCCCTGTCGAGCCAGGGCCAACCCGAGCGCCAGATGCGAGAATTCGACGTTGGGGAAGAGCTCCACGACCCTCTCCGCGACCGCGGCCGCCTCCGCCAGCTGGCCCCGGCTGAGGTGGACCATGGCCATCAGCAGATGGGGAGGAATGGCTGGGTCCAGGGCGAGCGCGCGCTGCGCCAGCTCTTCGGCGCGGTCGAGCAACGTTGGATCGAGGTTCCATCCATAGGCGTATTCGATCGCGTATGTAAACCCGGCCAACTCGTAGGCCAGCGCGAAGTCCGGGTCTTGCTCGATGGCGCGCTCGAACAGGTAGCGCGCCTCCAGATTGTCCTCCCGGGTGAAGCGCTGGGTGTGAGCCCATCCTCTCCACAGGGTGTCCTGAGCCGCGAGGTCGCGGGTCGATCTGCGCACGAACCAGTCGATCGCTGCGTCCCGCAGCTCCACCTTCAAGGCGACCAGGATCTGCTGAGAGATCTCGGACTGGAGAGCGAAGATGTCGGAAAGCTCGCGGTCGTAGCGCTCGCTCCACAGGTGGAAGCCGGTGGTCGCATCGATGAGCTGCGCCGTGATCCGCACGCGCCCCTCCGCCTTGCGGACGGTCCCTTCGAGGACGTATCGGACCCCGAGGTCGCGCCCCACGTCCTTGACCTTCACGGGTCTTCCCTTGTACGTGAAGGCCGAGCTACGCGAGATGACGAACAGCTCCGGAACGCCGGCGAGATCGGTGATCAGCTCCTCGGTGATCCCGTCGCTGAAGTACTCCTGCTCCGGGTCGCCGCTCACGTTCACGAAGGGCAGCACCACGATGGAGGGCTTGTCGGGGAGCGGCGGATTGACCGGCGGGCCGCTCACCCCCGCGAGGTCGATCAGCAGGCCCAAGGGTCGGGGCCAGCTCCCCCAGAGTCCGAGTGCGAGCAGCAGGAGCACCGCCGCCGTCGCGACGAGGGCCGTGCGGAGACGCCGGGCTCGCTCGCCCTGTGAGGCCGACGCGGGCGCGGGCGCTTCCGGCTGGCTGCGCGGCTGGACCCGGTAGACGCGGACCCGGTCCGGGATGTTCTTGACCGTCTGATCGCCCAGGTCAGTGAAGCCAACGTCCAGCTTGTTCCGCACCTGCTCGTGCACGGTCGCCGAGATGCAGACGCCACCGGCCTCGGCCAGCCCCTCTAGGCGAGCGGCGATGTTGACGCCGTCGCCGTAGATCTTCTCCCCCTCGACGGCGACGTCGCCCATGTGGACCCCGATCCGGAAGTCCATGCGGCGCTCGTTGGGGAGGCTCACGTTGAGCGCTCGGAGCACCCCCTGGATCTCGACGGCGCAGCGGACCGCGTCGAGGGCCGTCGGAAACTCCGCCAGCAGGTTGTCGCCCGGGGTGTCCACAACCCGACCCCGGTGCTGTCGGACACGCATCGCGATCTCTTCGCGATAGTCCGTCAGCGTGTGGATCGTGGCGGCCTCGTCCTCGGCCATCAGGCGGCTGTAGCCGACCACGTCCGCGGAAAGGATCGCAGCGAGCTTTCGTTCGGCCTCTGTCATCACTCCTCCGGGAATCCGATGATCGTGACCACCACCGCGAAGCACGGGACCCACTCTGGAAGGCCCAGCCCGGAGGCGAGGGCCTCGATGCCCTGGAAGGCGACCCAGGCTCCGACGAGGTAGATCCCCAGCACCTGCCAGAGCGAGCGCCGGTGGATCTCTTGGATGAGGCGCTTCAGACGCGACACAGTCCTACCTGCTCGTGGCAGTATGGACCTCGGCGGGTCGGGAGTCCATAAGGTCCTGGCGGATCAATGAGATCAGCGTGATCTGACGCCCGATGGCGTAGTCGGGGTGGAATCACCTGCCTCGTTGGAGGTTTTGAAGCCGGCGCTCTTGATGTGCTGAGAACCACTACCGCCGATTTGATGACATCCGCCCCTCGGTCGATAGCCTCTGGCGCTAGGAACTCGCCCACTCCCGAAGTTCTTCATCCGTGGGCTCCATCCAAGGACAGAACTCGTAGACGCTGGTGAAGGGTTCTGCCAACTCTTCGACCCTTCGCACATAGTCAGGGGCGATTATCTCATACGGCGCAGAGTACCGCCGCCACCACTGCTGGAAACCGGGGAGGCGAACCAACGTTGCAAACGTAACGTCTACGTGATGCGTGACCGGGTTCTCGCCCTTGGGGTCTGTAAAGGATCCAGCTAAACCTGTGCGAAGCACCTGCTCCAGCCATACGGCTACACGCGCCTGGTCGTTACGGGAGAGGCCATCGAAATTCTTTGATCCATACCGCAATAGCTTGGCGAATCCCGGGTCCTTGAGCTGTGCAAGCGTCTCGTTGTACTCGTGCATGAAGGTCCTAATCGATGCACTTCGGTTGAGCTGATTTCCCTGCCTTAATTGCACCGCTAGGTAGATCAGCGTCACGAGTACGGCGATACCGCCGATAAACTCACCAAGGCTGCCAAGTTCTTGAAGGCTCATGGTGTTCCTCCATGCCGAAATCCAGGGGTGACAATTTCTCAGGCGGTCGCCTCCCCATACAAGCTCGCCGCTGCTCCCTGCTCGGAGATCTTTCTTTCGATGAGGGCCTGGAACTGCTCGGCAAACCAACGTGAACGAGTTTTCCACCAGGCCTGCAGGCCGGGCATAGAGCAGAAGTCGTCAATGGCAGCATCGAGCCCGTGCCAGACCTGGGGATCGAGATCGCCCTCGGTCCACTGGAGGAACTGGTCCTCGTACAAGCGAAACATGTGAGTCATCAAGGCGGCAAATTGAACCAACTCTGCTCCCTGGAGAGATGCAAAGTCGTGGATCCCGCGAAAGTAGAGTTCGGCGACTTCGGGACCCGTCGCGAGGATGCTGGCAAAGCCTGCATTCGCCTGTGACTGTGCGTGAGTCATGGCTGCACGCTTCGCCCGTGCATCCCCTCTGATCTGCACCGCGAGATACAGCAACGAGATGATCACCCCGGCCGCGCCGAGGGCTTCGCCCACCGCTCCTATCGCTTCCCAGTTCATGTGGATTCCTCACTCTTCCCCCGCCCGAGGCCATCAGCGGCGGCTCGGGCTATGGGTGGTCACCTTCGTTGTCCTCGGTGGCTGGCGTACCTGCGAGCTCCTTTGCGACGTACTCTCGAAACCCCCGACCGAAGAGTCGGCCCGCTTCGTCCCAGTACGAACGCCAGCCAGGCTGGGCAAAGTACCAGGCCATGTTGGCGGCGCGGCTTTCCCAGAGCTCCGACTCCGCCAATCCCGCCCGATGCTGGTAATAGAGGTGCTCGTACAGGCTGAAGAGGTGAGAGATGACAAAGCGAAAACGCAGCCACTCCGTTTCGTTGAGCGATTCACCTCGAAGGCCCCGCTGGTAAATGTCCGCAAGGTCCGGGTCCTGAGCGATAGGGACGACAAATCCAGCTAGTGAGTTCAGGGCCGTGTGAAAGGTGGAAGCCCTGACCGAACGAATACTCTGCTTGATCTGCTGAGTGTTCTGGCGAATCTGGGCTGCCAGATAGATCAGGGAGACCACGACCGCGACCGCCGCCACGAACTCCCCGATGTTCCCCAGATCCTCAAGCGACATGGCTGCTCCCTTCCGCGCCGCCGCCTACTCCGGCAGCCCGGCCTTGCGAAGGCCGTCGATGGAACGCTCGGCGAGGGCCGGCTCTGCGGTGGACAGGAGCAACTTGACCCCTGACAGGGAGAAGCCCGGGCTGTAGCGCAGGAGTTCCTCTATTGCGCCCCGAGCCGCCTCGGTGCGGCCAAGGCTTGCGTAGCTATATGCAAGGACTAGATAGGTAAGCAACCAACCGGATTTCTGTTGAAGACTCCGCTGCGACCACTCCACGGCTTCTTGGTGTCGCCCGGCTGCGGCGTGTGCGAGGGCCACTCCAACAAGGAAGAGCCACATCATCGGGTCGTGTGGACTTAGGCGCATGGCCTTCTCAGAATTTGCGATGGCTTCGTCCGGTCTGCCCAACAGAGCCAGGCTGATGGCGAGTTCATGGTACGCAGTGGTCAAGCTCGGATTGAGTTCGATGGCAAGCTTGAAAGCGGCGATCGCCTTGTCCGCCTCCCCGGTGACCCTGTAGGTGTAGCCCAACCCGAGCTGTCCAAAGGCGTTCTTCTCGTCCAACGCGACACACGTTCGAGCTGCTTCGGTCAGTTTCGCGATCGACTCGTCCGGCGAGTCCGTCCATGAGTAGATAAGGTCAATATAGTGGGTCAGACCGAGACCATGGAAACCAGCGAGATAGCGGTGATCGAGGTCGATCGCGCGCTGAAAGAGCGACCGTGCCTTCGCATTATCCTCCCTGGTATCCTTGACCAAGTACCACCAGCCGCGTTGAGTGCAGTCATACGCATCTAGATTCTGCGGCGGCTGCTGCGCAGCTCTCTCCCTCTCAAATCGATCCAGCTCGGGAAACATGGATGCAACAATCGCTTGGGTGATTTCGTCTTGCACCGCGAAGATGTCCCGAAGCTCGCGGTCATATTTTTCCGCCCAGACGTGAGCGCCAGTCGTAGCGTCGATGAGCTGGGCGCTAATCCGCGCACGATCACCGACTTTGCGAACACTCCCTTCCACGACGAAGCGGACGCCCAGGTCCTGACTCACCTGCTTTACGTCAACTGCCTTCCCCTTGTAGGTGAAGCTTGAGTTGCGGGCGATGACCGGGAAATCGCGCCAGGCCGAAAGCCGTGTGATGAGATCCTCGGCGATCCCATCGGCGAAGTACTCCTGCTCGGGATCGCCGCTCAGGTTGTCAAAGGGCAGCACCGCGATGGCCGGGCGTCCCCCGAAGCCTGGAACCGTGAGCGAATCGAGGCCGGGGAGCGAGGAATCCGCCGCCGCAGGGGCTTCGGCGATGCCATCGGGTGCCTTCTCGGCTGAGGTCTCACCGCGCCGCCGCACCAGGGAGCGGACGCCCGCGAACACGATTCCCGCCAGTACCGCGATCCCCACCACCGCGCTGATGCCAGCCTCGTGGCTGCTCAGCCAGGTGAAGATCCTGGAAAGCGCATCCATGCCCGAGCCCCCGCCCCCGGGGATTCTACGGGAGGCGACACCGGGCGGATAGGAGATTCGTGGGCTGACGAGTTGGCGGTCTCGTGGTCTTCGGGAGGTTGCCCAGCAGAGGTCTTCAAGCCCCACCGGAGAAGAGGTCCGGCCACAAACCGGCCACAAGTTTTGGGCCATCAGACCCGAGCAAAATCAAGTAGTTAGCGAGATGCCGGACGGGTTCGAGTCCCGTCCGCCCCGCCATAAACAACCTATTGTAATCATTCAGGTTTTCCGGTTCTTTCGGAACCCGGCCGCCTCGTGTAAGTATGCGATATGGCTGGTGTTCTCGGGCGCGTGAGGGTGCGATAAGCACAAGTGCGTTTCGCGAGCCACGGGGTCGACTCGACGAATCGTGCGAGGAGACTCGCGCGTTCTCTTCGAGCGCCATCGGTCAAATCACGTGTCCTCGTTCCGGGGAAAGGATATGTGCACGCCTGTGGATGGCCCTGCTCAACGCGGCGAGGCACGCGTGGGTGCTCGGGGAGGATTACTTCCTCGCCGCGGCCGGACTCACCGGGGAGAGGACCGAGCTGCACAGGCGAATGGTGGAAATCGCGGCGGATTGGCTGGGCCTTCCCGTCTGGGCGTGATGCCCGGTGCGTGCTCGCGTACCGGCTACTCCGCCAGCGGGTTCGAGGTGGCGAGGCGAGGAAATCGGCTGAAGTCGCGGTCCGCGGTCCAGAGCTCTCGGACGCCGTGCCCCAGACACACGGCCGCGATCCGGGCTGGGAGGGTTGGGGGCTGGAAAGGGAGCCACGGACGTCTCTAGAGCTTCGGGATCGTCACCCGGCAGTGGGCACCGAGGGGCGAGAGGGGTCCGCTTCGGTGGCGGCGCTGCCGAGTACGTCGTGCAGCAGGTGCGCGGCCAGTCTCTTGGCCAGGCCGATGATGGTGAGGACGGTCGGTCGGTCGAGCGCCTCGGGAAAGCAGCTGGCGTCGCAGACGTAGAGGTTCTCGAGCTCGGTCCGCAGGTTCTCGTCGAGCATCTCGCCGATTCGGACGGTCGCGCAGGGGTGGGTGCCGCGGAGCGGGCCGACGAAGACCGAGTCCGGATCGCAGCCGGCCCGCACCAGGATCTTCCGCGCCACGATCGAGGCGTGGTTCAGACGGTAGCGATCGCGGGGAGTCAGCGGCTTGCTGACGCTTCCTTCCAGGCTGACGCCGCCGGAGAGCTCGTCCTTGATCTTGATCATCAGCCCCATGCTTCTGCCGTAGTTGAACCAGGTGAAGGGATACTTGACGCCCTTCAGTGCGTTGATCATCGGATAGAGGAGCCACGGGTCGATCAGCGTGCTCAGCATGTATCCGTTTTCGTCGTCGGTGTAGGCCACGCTCATTGGTGGTTCGGAGCTGGTTCCCCCGTACTTCGACGTCCCGTAGACGATCGTCGTGGTGTCCATCGCCATGCCGTGGCCGGCCTCGAAGAATCCGGCGTTCTGCAGGATGATGGGTGTCCCGATGCCGCCCGCGGCCAGCACCACCACCTCCGCGCGGATCTCGAAGCGCGTGCTTCTTCCGCTCTTGCCGCGGACACCGACGACCCGTGCATCCTCGATGATCAGGTCGTCCACTCGGGCTCGAGTCATCAGCTCGCAGCCGGCGGCCACCGCGTCGTCGACGTACTCGTTGGCCGTCCACTTCGCGCCGCACCTGCAGCCGAGCATGCATTTGGCACCGCAGTCGAAGCGGGCAGTATGGGTGGGGCGGATGAACTTCATCAGCGGCTGCCAGTCGTAACCGAGATCGTTGGCCGCCTCCATGATTCGCGTGGAGCGCTCGCCGAGGGCCTCGTCCGGCAGCCGATCGAGTGCGAGCTCCTTGATCGTATCTTCGACCTCCACGCCGATGTCGACCCCGTACTTCTGCTTCAGCCACTCCGGCGGCCTGGCGGCGGAGCCGGTGAACATGTTGGTGGCACCGCCGGTCATGAGGGGCCTCACGATGTTGAGCCCCTCTTCGGTGAAGAAGAGACAACCCCTGTCGCCGTAGATGAGGGCGCCGAGGTGCGTGCCGTAATAGAACCGTTCGCGGTGGTCTGTGCCCCTCTCGAGCAGGACGACCCGCTTGTGGGCCTGTGCCAGCTGGCGGGCGACCGTTGCCCCGCCAGGGCCGGAACCGACGACAACGACATCCACCTCTCCTCGGGTCAGCGCCATCTCCACGATGCCTCCTTCCGAAGAGCTCAGGCCCTTTCGCCGAGCCCTGCGACCCGGAAGGTTATCAGAACACGCCGCGCATCCGTTTCGGGTCGGGTCTTCCGAGCGAGTCCGGCGCTGGCCGCCGCCCCGGGGGGTGGGTCCACCCGCCCAGATGCGGTTCGCCGTATACTGAGGTAGAGGTTCGGATAAGGAGGTGAGGTGACCTTGAAGTCCGTTCGTCAGGTGCTGAACGCCAAGGGCTATGCCGTCGAGACCGTCGCTCCCGAGACTTCGGTCTACGAGGCGCTGCAGAAGCTGTCCAATCGGGAGGTCGGGGCGCTGGTCGTGCTCGAGGAGGGAGAGCTCTGCGGCCTCTTCTCCGAGCGAGACTACGCGCGGAAGGTGGCCCTGCAAGGCAGGAACTCGAAGGAAACCCAGGTGCAGGAGATCATGACGCGCCGGGTGATCACCCTGGAGCCCCAGCAGACGGTCGAAGCCTGCATGGTCCTGATGACGGACAAGCGCATCCGGCACCTTCCGGTCCTCGAGGACGGGCGGCTGATCGGCATCGTCTCGATCGGCGACATCGTGAAGGCGGTGATCGAGGCGCAGCGGCTCACCATCGAGGAGCTCGAGAGCTACATCACGGGCCGGCGCTGATCTCCAGTGCGTCGACCTCTTCGCTCTCCACCTCGGCCCCTGGGGCGGGGGCCAGCAAGAGCGTGAACACGGCGCCGCCGCCGGAGCGGTTTGCCGCCTCGAGCGTTCCCCCGTGGCGGCGCGCCAGATCGAAGCTCAAGCTGAGTCCGAGCCCCGTTCCCTCACCCAGCCCCTTGGTGGTGAAGAAGGGGTCGAAGATGTGCGGCAGGAACTCGTCGGGGATCCCCGGGCCGCGGTCGCGAACCGAGAGTGTGACCTGACCGCGGTCGCAGCGGAGTTCCAGCTCAATCTCCGGGGCGTTGCCACTCGCCTGGATCGCGTTGAGCAGCAGGTTGGTTGCGATCTGCACCAGCTCGTTCTCGCGGCCCAGGACGGGAGGCACCGGGTCGAAGGCCGTACGGATGGCGTCCGATGCCACACCCACGGCGGCCAGCGCGGTCGCCTTCTCCGCCACCGTGCGCATGTCGACCGGGACCAGACTCTCTTCCGGGGAGGTGGAGTGGGAGAAGCTCATCAGCGTCTCCACCAGGTGGGCGATTCGATCCAGACCGTCCTTCATCTCCGCGACGATCTCGGGGGCCTCGGCCGCGAGATCGGCGCGTTTCGGGCCCAGCGCCCCTTGGACGGCGTCGTCGGCGAGCGCCCGCGCGAGTTCCTCGAGGCTGCCCAGGTTCGAGTTGAGGAAGGCGAGCGGATTGTTGATCCCATGGGCGATGCCGGCCGTCAGGAAGCCGATCGCCTCGAGCTTCTGGGCTTGGTGGAGCTGCAGCTCGACGCGACGCGCCTCGGTGCGGTCTCTGAGGACGGTACAGGACCCCACCACCCCGACGAGCCCCTTCACGGGAAACCTCTCCACCTCGATCGCGCGTGCGCGATCGGACTGCACCCGCGCTAGCAACGTCTCCAGGGACCTGCCTGCCAGCTTCCTCTCCGCGAGGATGTGGGCGGCGGCGGGGTTCGCATCGACGATCTTGCCCTCGAGATTCGCGACCAGCACGCCCAGTTGCAGCTGCTCGATCACGTCTTTGCGGGCGACCGGGAGAAAGGCCGTGAGGCCGGAATCGATGGCCGCCAGCCGGATCACCAGGATCCCGACGGCGAGCAGGATCGGCGTGGGGTCGGCATGGGTCTGGAACTGGCCCGTTGTCAAGTAAACGAGGTTGGATAGGAGCGGAAGCGTCGTGCCCGCGACGATGGCGACCATCCGCGCCGGGCTGGCCTTGCCGAGACGAACCGCCGCGAGCAGGAAGTAGCCGGTTCCAAAGGTGATCAGACTCCAGCCGATCGCCGCGTGTGCCCAGAAGAGCGGGCCGAACAGCGGCGGCTGTGCGGTGGCGTGCACGAACAGCGCGTGCGCCTCCGTGTAGAGGAAGGCGTAGATCGCCGCCTGCGGGAGCGCGGGCAGCACCACCAGCCAGGGCGCGCGCGCGAGCCAGCGCGCCCGCGCGGCGTCGGCGGCGGCCCACACCCACGCGACCGGGAGGACGGCCGTGCCGAGGTAGAGCAGCCGCCGGCCCAGGAGGACCTGATCCGGCCCGGCCAGGTCTGAGATCAGCAGCTCTCCACCCGCCCACAGGGCGCTCGAGGCGCCCAGGAGAGCCGTGGGCAGGGCGTGGAGTCGGCGCGGCAGCGCGCTGGCCACGTCCACCAACACCCAGAGCCCCAGCCCGATGGTGCAGAGCAGGCCGATCTCGTAGAGCATCCCTTCCAGTTCGGCCGATCTGGAGAGCTGGTTGAGTCGAGGCGGCCGCGACGCCCTGGCGAATCAGGTGGGACCTTCGTGGGGATCGCGCTCAGCTCCGGGCCATCCCGAGCAAGGTCTCCTGGGTGGCGCGCCGCTCCTCCCCCTCGGCGGGCGTCCGCTGCCGGTACACGCCCTCTCCGTCGCAGTCCCAGGCGCTCGCGTTGTCCTTCGCGTAGACCTCGAGGATCTCGTCGAGCTGGCGCTGCACCTTCTCGTCGCGCACGCTCATGATCGTCTCCACCCGGCGGTCGAGGTTCCGCTTCATCCAGTCGGCCGAGCCGAGGAGGTGCTCGGGCTCGCCCCCGTTCTCGAAGCGGAAGAACCGGCTGTGCTCCAGGAAACGGCCCACCACCCCGAACACGCGGATGTTCTCCGAGAGACCGGGGACGCCGGGCCGGAGGCAGCAGAGGCCGCGCACGTTCAGCTCGATGGGTACGCCCGCCCGACTCGCCTCGTAGAGCTCGCGGATGATCTCGAAGTCCTGGAGCTGGTTCATCTTGGCCCGGATGCCGCAGGGCCGGCCGGCCCGCGCGTGCTCGCTCTCCCGGCGGATCAGCTCGGTGAAGCGCTTTCGCATCGTCGCAGGGGCGACGAGGAGGCGCCGGCACTCGCCGAATCGCGTGGAGCCCGTGAGCGAGTTGAAGACCGCCGCGACGTCGCCGCAGACCTCGGGATCGGCGGTGAGCACCCCGAGGTCCTCGTAGACCCGCGCCGTGCCCGAGTGGTAGTTGCCGGTCCCCACGTGGGCGTAGCGGCGGATCCGTCCCTCCTCCTCGCGGACCACGAGGGCGAGCTTCACGTGGGTCTTGAGCTGCTCCACTCCGTAGGAGACGTGGACCCCTTCCTTCTCGAGGAACTGGCCCCAGGCGATGTTCGGCGCCTCGTCGAAACGGGCGGTGATCTCCACGAGCACGGCGACCTGCTTCCCGCGTCGGGCCGCCTCCGCGAGCGCGAGTACCATCGGCGAGTTGCTGCTGGTGCGGTAGATCGTCAGCTTGATGGCGAGGACATAGGGGTCCTTCGCCGCGGCCTCGACGAGCCGTCGAACGGAGGTGTCGAAGCTCACGTACGGATGATGGAGGAGGATGTCTCCGTGGGCGATCTCCTCGAAGATCGCGTCCGGATTGCGGTCGTCGAGGGACCGGAGCCGCGGGTGGGTGACCGGCTCGTGGTGCGGAAAGCTCAGATCCGGCCGGCCGGGCGCCTCGAGCTGCAGCAGGGCGTTCGCCCCGATGATCCCATCTGTCGGGTAGACGTCCTCGTCGCCGATCCCGAGCTGCTTGCCGAGCCAGCCGAGCCGCTTCTTCGGCATCGCCGGATCTACCTGGAGTCGGGTGACACCGGCGAACTTCCGGGCCTTCAGCTCGCCGGAGACCTGCCGGACGATGCTCCCCGGCTCGCGGGCGGCCTCCTCGATCGAGAGCTCCGCCTCCTCATCGGGCATCCCTCCCGTCCCGCGTGTGGCGCGGAAGCAATACACCGCGCTCGGTGCGATCGGGAACATCAGGTCCAGATTCGCTGCGATCACCTGCTCGAGAGGAACGAAGCCGCGGTTGTCCGGGAAGGGCACCCAGCGGGGCCGGTTGTCCGGCACCTTCACCCGGATGAAGCGCTCCCGCTTCCCCTGTCCCTCGGGAAGGATCACTGCCAGGTTCAACCCCAGGTTGCTGATGAAGGGGAAGGGGTGCTCGGCGTCCACGGCCAGCGGAGTGAGAATCGGCTCCACGGACTCCCGGAAATAGTCGCGGAGCAGCGTCTGCTGCCTCTCGTCCACCTCGTCGTAGTCGACGATCGGGAGGCCTTCGGCGGCGAGAAGCGGCCGGAGCTCGTCCTGGATGATGCGGGTCAGAATCGCGCCCTGGTCGGCGAGTTCCTCCCGCACCGACTGGAAGAGCTCGTCGGCGGTGCTCCCGCCCGGAGAGACCTTGCGGGAGCCCTTCTCCACGCGCCGCTTCAGGCCGCTGAGCCGCTTCATCGAGAACTCGTCGTGGAGCATCCCCACGATCCCGGCGAAGCGGATCCTCTCCATCAGCGGGATGCCCTCGTCCGCGGCCATCGCCAGCACACGCCGGGCGAAGGAGAGCCAGCTCAGCTCCCGGTTGATGAACTTCTCCTGGGTCTCCTTCTCGGATTCGAGCTTTTCCTTCGCCATCGCTCCGGTCCTCAAAGCCCACCGCGGAGGGGCCGATCGTGAACCCCAGATGATGTCAGATCCCGGCCCCGATGGGCGAAATTTCCCTATCCGCCAAGAGGGTTCGGCGGGTTTTCCCCCGGATGGAGGGAGGCGGTATCCTTGCCGGTCGTGGCGGAAAGAGAGAGGGAAATCAAGCTCATCGCGCGCGCTGCCGGGGCCCTCGAGGAGCTGGCACGAGCGCCAACGGTCGCGGGCTTCACCCTCTCCTCCGTCGAGACGCGAGACCAGGAGGACGTCTACCTCGACACGGAGGATTTCCTTCTCTTCGCCGCGGGATACTCGCTCCGCTACCGACGGCGCTCCGGGATCCTGAAGGCCACGTTGAAGGAGATCCCCGGGGGGAAAGGCCGGGGGATTCTCCGCGAACGCCGGGAGATCGAGGAGGTCCTGGGGGCGGAGGGCCAGCCGAAGGGGGCCGTTGGCGAAGCCGTGGCTTCGCTCGCGGGCGACGCGAAGCTCCTCCCCATTCTCCGCCTTCGAACCAGGCGCAGGGTTCGGAAGGTCGTCGCGAACGGCAACGAGGTCGCCGAGCTCTTTCTCGACGAGGTCGAGGTTTGCCGGGGTGGAGGCAACGAGCCGTCGGCCCGCTTCCGCGAGGTCGAGGTGGAGGAGGTCTGCGAGGGGTCGGAGGTGCTGACGGCCGTCGGCGAAGAACTCCTCGCCTCGCCGCAGTTCGAGCCCTCCCTGCTCAGCAAGCTCGAGCGCGGACTCGGCTTGCTCGGCGTCCGTGGGCCCAGTGGGGAACGCCGTCCGAGGGAGTTCTCGACCGAGACGGCTTCCTTTCGCCTGACGGAAGCGCTGAGCATCGAGCAGCTCGAGTGCAGGCTCGCCTCGCGTTTTTCCGTCGCCCCCTCTCCCGAGACGGCCGAGACGAAGATCTTCTACGACTCGTTCGACTGGAGGATCCACCGAAGCGGCGGGACCTACCAGACCACGGGGTCCGGCTCCCACCGGGTTCATCTCTGGCGCGACGCGGAGGGGCGCGTGCGCCACCGGCTCCGCCACGCAAGCGATCCCGGCTTCCCCGCCGATCTCCCCCCCGGTCCGCTGCGAGACGACCTTGCGGCCGTGCTCTCCATGAGGCGCCTGCTGCCGGTGGTCACCTTGAGCGCGCGGGTCCGCACGATTGCGGTGCTCGACGACGAGGAGAAGACCACCGTGCGGCTCCGCATCGAGTCGGGCACCAGCTCGCCGCCCGAGCGCGGCGAGGTCCACGAGCTCAAGCCGCGCGTACGGGTTGCCCCGGTGCGCGGCTACGATGCGGAGCGGGTCCAGGTGGCAAGCTTCTTGAGAGAGGATTGCCGGCTTCTTCCCGCAGCCGCGGGTCAGCTCGAGCACGCGCTCGAGCCACTCGGCCGGGCCCCGCGCGACTACACCTCGAAGTATCAGATCGCGCTCGACCCGGAAATGCCGGCGAGAGATGCAGCGCGCGCGATCCACCTCTCGCTGCTCGCCACCATGCTCAGGAACGAGGAGGGAACGCGGCGAGACCTCGATTCCGAGTTCCTCCACGACTTCCGGGTCTCGATCCGCCGGACCCGCTCCGCGCTCACCCAGATCCGGGAGGTCTACCCCGCTCCGGACGTCGAGCGCTTCAAGGAGGAGTTCTGCTGGCTCGGCACCGAGACGGGTCCGACGCGGGACCTCGACGTCTACCTCCTCAAGATGGAGGTCTACAAGGAGGGCCTTCCAGAGGAGGTCCGGGCGGACCTGGGCCCCCTCGAGGAGTTTCTCGGTGGGAAGCAGAAGCTCGCTCACGACCGGCTCGTCACGGTCCTCGACTCGCAGCGCTACCGCCGCCTCGTCGAGCAGTGGCGCGCCTTTCTCACAGAGGCGCCGCCTGGCTCTCTGCTCGCCCGCAACGCGGAGCGCCCCATCCGGAAGGTGGCATCCGAGCGGATCTGGCGGGTCTACCGCCGGATGGTGAAGCGCGGCCGCGCGATCCGGGACGACGCGCCTGCGGAGGCGCTCCACGACATGCGCATCCGGGGCAAGAAGCTCCGCTACCTCCTCGAGTTCTTCCAGAGCCTCTACCGGCAAGAGGAGATCGACCGGCTCGTGGCCGAGCTGAAGCGGCTCCAGGACAACCTCGGGGACTTCAACGACTACCAGGTCCAGCGACGGAGCCTGCAGGGATTCGCCGCCGAGATGGCGGAGGAGGGCTCGGCTCCACTCCGTACCCAGCTCGCGATGGGTCGCCTGCTGGGTCGCCTCGACACCGGACGGGCCGCGGAGCGGAGCCGCTTCGCGAAGCGGTTCGGCCGCTTCGCCTCGCGGGAGAACCGAAAGACCTTCGCACGACTGTTCTCGCAGGGGGAGGAGCCGTGAGGGTGCTCGCGATCCTCAACATGAAGGGCGGAGTGGGGAAGACGGCGACGGCGGTGAACCTCGGCTTCCTCGCCGCGCGGGAGGGCTGGCGCACCCTCATCTGGGACCTCGACCCGCAAGGCGCGGCCAGCTTCTACCTCCGAGTGAAGCCGAAGATACGCGGAGGGGGAAAGAAACTGGTCCGGGGCGAACTCGACGTCGACGGCCTGGTCAAGGGCTCGGACTACGAAGGCCTCGATCTCCTGCCGGCGGACTTCTCCTACCGGAAGATGGACATCGCCCTCGACGGCACGAAGAAGCCGAAACGGCAGCTCGGCAGGCTGATCGAACCCCTCTCCGTGAATTACGATCTCGCCCTCCTCGACTGTCCGCCGGGGATGACACTGGTGTTGGAGAGCGTGTTCGCGGCTGCGGAGGGTCTCCTGGTTCCGACGATCCCGACCACGCTCTCCATGCGCACCCTCGATCAGCTCGCGCGCCACCTGCGCAAGAAGGGCCCCCGCGAGCTCGCCGTCCTCCCGTTCTTCTCCATGGTGGACCGACGGAGGACGATGCACAGGGAGATCGCCGACGGTGACCCGGACGGTCCCTTCCGCTTCCTCAAGGCGGCGATCCCCTACTCGAGCACGGTGGAGAAGATGGGCGTCCACCGGATGCCGCTCGAGGCCTACGCCCCGCGGAGCCGGGCGGCGAAGGCCTACCGCGCGCTCTGGGCGGAGGTAAGAGAGCGCGTGCTCGATCGCGGAGGATTGAGGTGGTGACGCGGGTCGCGGTGATCTCGGACATCCACGCGAACCTGCCCGCTCTCGAGGCCGTCCTCGCGGACATCGATCGCAAGGACGTCGATCAGATCTTCTGCGCCGGCGACCTGGTGGGGCAGGGCCCCCACCCGAACCAGGTGGTGTCGCGGATCCGGAAGGCGGGAATTCCCTCCGTCCTCGGCAACCAGGAGATCGAGGTCCGGGAGCTCGCGGACCGGGCGCGGCCCGACCCGAAGAAGCACATGCTCTGGACGATCGCGGTGCTGAAGAGACGGAACCGGGAGTACTTGCTAAGCCTCCCGAGCGATCGCGAGCTCGAGGTCGAGGGCGTGGGGATCCTGCTCGTCCACGGGAGCCCGCACGGGACCTTCGACACGATGCACCCGAGTCTCACGTCGAACACACTGCGCGCCTGGTTCCCGCTGGGCACACCGCGACCGGACGTGCTGGTGGGAGGTCACACCCACGTGCCGTTCGTCCGCACGGTGGACGGGATGCTGGTCGTCAACGCGGGTACCGTGGGCCGGCCTTTCGACGGCGACCCGCGGGCGAGCTGGGCGCTCCTCGAGCTCGAGAAGGGTCGGGCGAGGGCGCGCATTCGCCGCGTCGAGTATCCGGTGGAGGAGGCCGTCCGCGCCATGAAGCGGATCGGGATGCAGAAGTGGCGCCGCCGCGCGCTCGAGCTCGCGGTGCGGCGATGGCCAACGGACCGGATGGAGTAAAGGCATGTTCGAGACTGCGGAGCTGGGCCAGAAGGTCGGGAAGCAGGAGTACGAGGAGCGGGCGACGGAGCTCAGGGCGGAGCTCCTCGAAGCACAGGTCCGTTTCCGGGAGGTCGGCTTCCCGGTGATCCTCCTCTTCGCGGGGGTGGACGGCGCGGGGAAGGGCGAGACCACCAACGTCCTGAACGAGTGGATGGACCCGCGCTGGATCCTCACCCGTGCGTACGCGGAGCCGTCCGAGGAGGAGCTGGAGCGGCCGGAGTTCTGGCGCTACTGGCGGGACCTCCCTGGAAACGGCGAGCTCGGCGTCTTTCTCTCCGCCTGGTACTCCCAGCCGCTCCTCGACCGCGTGCACGGGAGGATCTCGGAGAGCGAGCTCGACGGGCGGCTCGAGAGGATTCTCTCCTTCGAGCGGACCCTCGCGAACTCCGGTGCGGTGATCCTCAAGTGCTGGATGCACCTCGGCCGCAAGCCCCAGAAGAAGCGGCTCGAGTCGCTGGAGAAGGACCCTCTCCAGTCCTGGCGCGTCACCAAGCGGGACTGGGAGCACTGGAAGATGTACGGGGACTTCGTCTCCGCCGCCGAGCGCATCATCATGCGAACCAGCACCGGGCAGGCGCCGTGGGTGATCATCGAGGGTGCGGACAGGAACTTCCGGAGCCTGGAGGTGGGCACCAGGCTCGTCGAGGCGATCGAGCGCCGCCTCGCCGCCCCGGGCGAACACGCCTCCGATCCGGCCCCGGAGCCCGAGGCGTCGGAGAGAGGGGCGCGGATCCTGGTGCTCTCGAGCCTGGACCTCACCAAGAAGCTCGAGAAGAAGAACTACACCCGAAAGCGTGACGAGCTGCAGGCGCGGCTGAACCTCCTCCACCGAAAGGCGCGGGATCGGAAGATGTCGGTCGCCCTCGTCTTCGAGGGGTGGGACGCGGCCGGCAAGGGCGGGGCGATCCGCCGGATCACACCGGCGCTCGATGCGCGGGACTACCAGGTGATCCAGATCGCCGCCCCGTCGGACGAGGAGAAGGCGCACCACTACCTGTGGCGCTTCTGGCGCCACCTCTCCCGAACCGGCCGCTTCATGATCTTCGATCGGAGCTGGTACGGCCGCGTGCTGGTGGAACGTGTGGAGGGCTTCGCCACGGACCTGGAGTGGCGGCGGGCCTACGCGGAGATCAACGCCTTCGAGCAGCAGCTCGTGGCGTACGGCATCGTGCTGGTGAAGTTCTGGCTCCACGTCTCCCCGGAGGAGCAGGCGCGCCGCTTCCAGAGCCGTGCCGACTTCCCCTACAAGCGCTGGAAGCTCACCGACGAGGACTGGCGGAACCGCGAGAAGCGGGGCCGCTACGAGCTGGCCGTGAATGACATGATCGAGCGGACCAGCACACCGATCGCGCCCTGGGTGCTCGTCGAGGCGGAGGACAAGCGCTACGCCCGCATCAAGGTGCTGAAGTCCGTCTGCGAGAGCCTCGAGCTCGCCCTCGACTGAGCGTGAGCGGGGACGTTCCTGCCTGACTGCGTAACTGCGTTCTTGCTGCGCAAGAACGCAGTTACGCAGTCAGGCAGGAACGTCCCCGCTTGTGACCCGCGCTTGCTCTCGTGCGAAAAGCACCGCCGTGGCGCGGCCATTGCCGATGGTCTCGCCCGGCGTCTGCCCCGCGCCGACGACGATCGCGACCTTGTCCTGGAGTCGGCCGCTCACGAGGTGGGGAAACCCGGGAAGCCCTCGTCCTGCTGGACGCCGAGTGTGTTCACCGCCATCGAGACCAGGTTGTACTGGCCCACGGTGAAGACCACGTCCATCAGCTGCTGGGTGTCATAGCGCGCCGCGAGCGCCTTCCAGGTGGCGTCGCTCAAGAAGGCGTCGGTGTGTAGCTCGTCGGTGGCCCGCAGCAGCGTTGCGTCAAAGGGATCCCAGCCCTCCGCCTCGGGTCCGCGCGTGACGCGCTCGATCTCATCGTCGCTCAGCCCCTCCCTCTTCCCGATCACCACGTGCTGGCCGAACTCGTACTCGGAGCGGCAGAGCCAGCCGATGCGCAGGATCAGCAACTCTCGGTCGCGCGGCGGAAGGGTCGACTTGTTGAGCACATGGTTCCCAAAGACCTGCCAGCGCTTGGTCAGCTTGGGGTGGTGGATCAACGTGGCGAAGATGTTGAGGGTGTGCCCGCGCATCCCGGAGCGATCGAGGATCTCCCGGGCCTCGCCCTGGAGTGCTTCGGGATCGATCGGCGGGACGCGGGGCTTCGAGAGTCGCATCGGCGGCAGTCTCCTCTTTCGAGCGGCAGTCGCCAGGGCGAGTGACCCGCTACGCCCAGAAGTTGATCACGGCCCAGAGCGAAAGGAGCAGCAGGGCCAATGCTGCAACCCCGCCGATGGGTCGTCTGTACCTGTTCTCATCATACGGCGTCGCCCGCAAGGTCTCGAGGCGTGCGTCGCTCACCCTGCTCCGCTCGGCATACTTGCGCCCGAGCAAGCTGCCCACCGACTTCTCCGTATGCAGCAAGAGCGTCCTTCCCAGCAAACGCGGTGCTGTGAACGGGTTTCTGCCCAATCGGGAGATTGCGGAGGCAATGCTCAACATACCCTCATCGAGTGAGGAGGCGAAACCCATCAAGGGCTCCTTGCAGAATCGCACGAGCATCATTCCGGGTACCCTGACGAGCCAATCCGTATCCAGTGTGTAGGTCGGGTAACCCCGAACGATCTTTCGGAGCAGCCAGAATCCCAAGAACGTGAAGATGAACATCTGCATGGCCGAGAAGACGCGGGTAATCGAGAATGGAACGAACTCGACCGGATAAGGAAGCATGTCGTAGAGGACCTTCGGATAGACACCGATGAAGACGCAGAGGGCGGCCAATATGCCCATGCCAATCAGCATGTGGACCGGGGTATTCAAGGCCGACTCCTTCAGCTTCGGCCTTATCTCCGGCGGCGGCTCCTCCCTTCCCTGCAACCACATGTTCCATGGAAGCTTGAGGCCGGTATGCAGGAAGGTCCCCACCGCCGCTCCCTCGAGGAGCAGGTAGATGATCGGGCTGAGCATCAATTCAGCGGCCTCGATGGTCATGCCCTTGCTGATGAACCCGCTGAACAGTGGGAATCCGGAGATCGAAAAGCCGCCGATCATGTACAGCCAGAAGGCGATGGGCATGTACTTGTACAGCCCTCCCAACCTGTCGAATTTGGCCGTTCCCGCCACCACCAATACGCAGCCCGCCCCCATGTAGAGCAAGGCCTTGTACACGATATGACAGGCGGCATGAGCGACAGCGCCATTGATGGCCAACGCCGTTCCCATACCTACTGCGGCCACCATGTATCCAACCTGGGAGATGATGTGGTAGGAAAGGAGCCTTCTGCCGTCGTTTTCGAGCACTGCCAGGAGCGCCGCAGACACCGCAGTTATCGCCCCCATCCACATCAGAAGCTCTACACCTGAGAATGTCATTAGCAGGCAAAACACTGCGGTCTTCGTCGTATAGGCCGTCATGTATATGGAGCCGCTGGGCGTAGCCTCTGAATAGGTGTCAGACAGCCATGAATGGAAGGGCGTCGTCGCTGAATTGATGATGAATCCGAGCAGCATGAGGTTGTATGCAAGATGATCTCCGCCCCATCCCCATGGCATATGGACGAATTCGATCGACCCGGTGTTGTGCACGTGCATGAGAATGCCTGCCAATATGCATACACCGCTGAAGTGGTGCCAGATCACATATCGAATCGCGGCCCCCAACGATTTCTTCGTGCCTCTGAACAAGATCAGGAAGAAGGGAGCCCACGACATCATTTCCAGGCAGAAGAACAGGGTAAACAGATCCCCGGAGAAGACCGCACAGAGCGAGCTTCCGACGTAGGCCATCG
>Ga0255055_10000897_pt1 | contig 22699 bp, 26 predicted proteins | sample JV7_2_27_MG_FD_188633 | JGI IMG/M metagenome (GOLD analysis project Ga0255055, IMG submission 188633) | Seawater microbial communities from Jervis Inlet, British Columbia, Canada - JV7_2_27 | ecosystem: Environmental > Aquatic > Marine > Inlet | place: Canada: British Columbia | collected...
GAGTTTATCGAGGTAGGATGGATCCCATCGCTGATCGACCCTGTGTGGAACATCAACTCAATCCTTGATGAAGAATCGATCGTTGGCAGCTTTCTCCAAGCCCTATTTGGCTATAATGGAAACCCATCTCTGACGGAGTCGTTAGCTTATTTCGGATACTTCGCCATAGTACTATTGGGAATTCGTAAAGTATCCCGAGATCAGGATCTCGTCGAATATGCCGGATAAGGCGCGGTGCTCTCTGTTCTGAGAAGCAGGACAGGGAGTTACATCTGGTAGTTGAAGACAGGTCCAAATAATAGTTGCAAGTGTTTGACGATAGGACCTGTTCGTCGCATTGTACAAAACACATTCCTCTCTCGTTTCCGAGTTCAACAACCATCATGCATGAAATCACGAAGTCAGAGTTGGCCCGTCATCTGAGGACCAAGCCATTATGACTCTCCTTAATCCTTTCCTCTCTCCATCGCGGATTAGATAAGGAGTTGAGGTGACATTTGACACATGACGGGCCAAATGGCGCTAGCAAAGACAGGTGTGACCTGTTATGTTGACAGGATGTGAAAAGGCGCAATCAAAGCATCGGTGTTTTTTTGGTGCTCTCACAGGTCGTCCGCATTAGAAATCATTCGTTAAAGATGAGGAGTACGGAAGGATGGCAACCCAGTCATTGTCTCGGAAGGAACGAAGAGCCCTGCGCCTGCGACAGGCTCAGCGAAGGCGAATCACAGCCAGTGCAGCGATAATGGGTGGGATTCTGTTGCTAGCGGCTGTGGGATGGATGTTGTGGAACAACCGACAGGCGAGGTCCGCGGTATTCGATTTCAGCGCGGCAGATGTAGCCGACGATCAACCGCTCCACGCGGTGCATGAGATGGGTGCGGGGCCTCCAATCCCTTTCCTGACCAAAGGGGATCCCCAACCGAAGATCGCCATCGAAGAACGCTACTTCGATTTCGGAACGCTGGGCCCGATGGATGTCGTCACACGGGAATTCGTGATCGCGAACGTGGGCGAAGCTCCACTCACGATCAGCCGGGCTTATACAACTTGCGGCTGTACCATCGCTGATTTCACCTCTGCAATCATCCCTCCCGGAAAAGTTTCGATCATGATACTTACTTTCGATGCGGGCTTTCACGATGTAAGTGGGCAGACGGTTCGCAGAGGGGTGATCATCGAGAACAACGACCCTGGAAATTCGAGCGCAGAGATCTGGGTTCAGGCCAGCGTGCGCAGCAGTACTTAGGGGGAAGGCTGTGGAAGCGGCTACTAATAATTCTGAACTTCAAGGAGCAAACACCCGATCCTGGCCGAAGGTTCTCGCCTATGGTTTCGTCCTCGCCCTCCTGGGATTGCTGGGTTGGGGCCTCCTGCGGGCCTACGCAGGACAGCTTGCGGAGGGTCCAGCACCCGATTTCACGCTTTATACATTCGATGGTCAAGAGATCACGTTAAGTGACCTACAAGGGCAAGTCGTTGTGATCAATTTCTGGGCTTCCTGGTGTCCACCTTGTCGCGATGAAGCACCGTATTTGGAATCCTCTTGGCGCAAATTCAAGGATCAGGGTGTGGTTTTTCTGGGTGTGGATTATGTGGACACTGAGACGGAAGCGCTCGCATACATCGCGGAGTTTGATATTACCTATCCCAACGGTCCGGACATCGGGACACGCATTTCCCAGGCATACCGGATCCAAGGTGTCCCCGAGACCTTCTTCGTGGGAAAAGATGGTACGCTTCGCGGTGTGAAAGTGGGCCCTCTGTTCCCTCCTGAATTGGACGAGAGGCTCACCGAACTGCTGGCTGAAAAATATCCTTGATCGCGTGAAGATGAGAGAAGAACGAATTCATGGGTAAAGTAAAAGGGCTTGCGACCGCGGCGACCAAAACACGGTATGGCCGCATTGCGCCGATTTATGATTTAATGGAAGTCCTTCCAGAGCTGCGCTACCGCTCCTGGCGAGAGCAGCTCTGGGAGATTGTCCGCGGCGAGTTGTCTCGAGGAAGTCGCCTGCTTGAGGTTGGCGTTGGAACGGGAAAGAATATGCCTTACTGGCCTCACGAGATTCAATTCACTGCCATTGATCTCACGCCGGGCATGGTGGCTCGAGCCCAGCGACGGGCAGCGAAACTGGGCGTGGAAGCTGAGATCATGGAAGGGGATGCGCAATCCCTCCAGTTCTTAGATGACAGCTTCGATGCCGCCGCGGCGACGTTTGTATTCTGCTCTGTTCCCGATCCGGTCCTTGGACTTCAGGAATTGGTTCGCGTGGTCCGACCCGGTGGATCCATTTTTATCATGGAACATGTCCGTTCCAAGAATCCCCGCATAGGAAAGTTGATGGACCTCGTCAATCCCATCGTGCGCAGCCTGATGGGTCCGAATATCAATCGCGACACGGTGGAGAACGTAAAGAGAGCCAACCTGGCGATTTCAGATGTGGAAGATCTCGATCGGGGCGGTATCTTCAAGATCATCCACGCGCGGAATTTAGCGTCATCAGGAGGAGACAGCAATTGAGCACTCAAGGAAGAGTTTATATTGGAATAGGGCTCACAGTAATACTGCTGGTGTCTTGCACCGGCGGCACTCCGGATCTCGTTTTAAGTGATACGGAAGTAGATCTCGGTGAGGTGGTTAATGGGGAGGTTTTAACGATAGAGATTCCGATTCAAAATACAGGTAACAAGGAGCTTGTCATAGAAGCCGTGACCACATCCTGTGGCTGCACATCAGCTGAGGTCAAACCAACGAGGATCGCGCCAGGTGGTGAAGGAGTGCTCTACGTACAGTACGATTCGGGCGCGCACGGCCCAGAGGCCAATGGCCCTGTGATGCGCCAGATTTTTATAGCCTCCAACGATCCGGATCAACCCGAAGCCGAGATCCGCATTCTCGCAAATGTAATTCCCCCCGAATCATGAACCGACAAGCTCTAAGGTCCCTGATCGTTGTAAGTGGGTTGGCGTTGGGATTGACCGCCTGCAGCACCTTCTGGCGACCTGCGGGCATTGGCTCACTCCTTGATGGTGGAATCGAATCCAATGGAGAGCAAATTTATTTCACAGCAACCACGGAACGTGGAACACGGATTCGCTCTCGAGGGGCATCGGCCTTTGGCGGGATGATGACGGGGCGACAAACTTGCGCTTCCTGCCATGGCTCGGATGGCCAGGGGGGGGCGCATTTAATGCACATGCAAACGATGGACGCGCCCGATATTCGCTGGGATACGCTTAGCAGCATGGAGCACGGCGGTCATGACGAAGCCGATGAGGCTGCGGAAGAACTGCCCTATGATGAGGAAACTTTCATGCACGCACTTCGCGAGGGGATCGCCCCCAGTGGTGAGCGGCTTTCCAGAAACATGCCTCAATGGGAGATGAGCAATGAGGATATGGAAGATCTGATCGCCTTCCTCAAGACCTTGCCTTGAGCGCAAAATCATCAAAACGATCACAGGAAAACGAACGCCTGGCATTATGCCGGGCGTTCGAGGTATCAGCGGTGAAACTTATAAGATTAGGATCCAACTACTCGGTGTGCGCTTCAGCGGTTCAATTCAGAGTCGATTACGCTGGCAAAGCTGCTCAGGGGTTGGGCGCCGACGAGCGGAATGCCGTTGATAAAGAAGGTCGGCGTGCCCGTGACTCCGAGATCGACCCCATCCTGGAAATCCCCCCGCACCTCTTCCGCATACCGCTCGCTGTCGAGGCAATCCTCGAGTTCAGCCGTATCCAATCCTAAGTCGGACGCATATTGCCCGAAGCCGCTCCTGTCCAGGTTGTAGCGCCCCGAGAATAACGCGTCGTGGAAAGCCCAGTAATCCCCTTGTTCCGCTGCGCAGTTCGCCGCTTGGGCCGCTTGGAAACCAACCTGACCGCCGCCCACGATAGGGAAATCCCGATACACGAACTGGATCTGGCCTGCATATGCGTCCATGAGATCCGTGTAGGTCTCTTGATGAAACCTCTGACAAAAGGGGCAACTGAAATCGCTGAACTCTACGATCACAACCTGGGCATCGTCTGGCCCGAGTGCTGGATCATCATCCGCGCCAACATCTAATCGGGTTGGGGTCCGCCCACCGATCACCTCCGGGCGTGTATCCGGGTTTGGTGGAACCACTCTTTCTGCGCTTCGGCCCCAAGCCAAAAAGCCACTGGCCAGTCCGGCGACGAAGGTGAGCGGCAGTAGGGCTGTAAAGAGATGGCTGCGTTTGAAGCGGACATACTGCTCAGTAGATGGCGGTGAAGTTGAAGAACTTCCTGCGGATTCGTTCTCAGATTGGTGCTGTTCTTCCATGTGTGCTCCTTTGGGTCAATGATGCATTCAAAAATGATTGGGGACAATGCGCATTTTGGCTTGATAGGCAGGGGGCATCCCCCCGGATGTGAAAACCACTCCTGGATATGGAAATATGCGTATACCCACTATGTATGAGCGCCACACCCAAGTCGCCTCCAACGGTCAGCCATGCGGAATCTAGGGCGAGAAGAATGTACGCATGGATACCGTAACCCAGTTACTAATCCCCGGAACAATTAACGTTGCACGGGAAATAGCCCCTAGGGGTGGGTATGGGATCAAGAAACGAGAGGCTGTACTTGAATCAGAAGTTCTGGCAGAACTTAATGCTAGGAACAACGCGGGTAGATTGGAATCAAAATGAAATTGAAAGGCAAATATTGACCTAGAAGGACTGATCAAGGGAAGGTATTAGTTAAGGAACCAATAAAAGAACGATATTTGGAGGTTTCATACGTCAATATGCCTATAGGTGTCTAAGCCGAATAAACCTTTTATTGAGATATGAAAAACTCTACGATGGGACCATCGAGGTATCGCTGCAGATCAGCTATAGGCTGTGAGAGTTGGTGTGACGTGAAATCGAAAACGAAAAAACACCAGCTCGATCACAAAGATGAGATCCTGCGCAGGTTGAGGTGTATCGAAGGCCATGTAGGTGGAATCGTACGAATGGTGGAAGCAGAAAGACCAAGCCCGGCCATTCTAGCCCAACTAAGAGCGGTAAAGGGAGCTTTGGAAAAGGTCACTCTTTCTCTTCTCCAGCAGCAAATCTATGGGATGTTTTCTGCTCATGACATGATGGTGGACAACGAGGATCTAGATGCCATATTGGAGGATGTCGCGGGGCTGATGTTGGCTTTAAGACTGCGTTGCGTACTATCTCGGCGCAGGATTGAGATCGGTCCAAGGTATGCCAATGTATTCCGTGATTGAGCCCTGAATGAAAGAAATGGAGGAATCAAGGTGAACAGCGAAACGATGTTGTTACCCATTGAGGGTATGACCTGCGCCTCTTGCGTGTCGAATATCGAGCGGGCTTTGAGGAAGGTGGAGGGGGTCTCGGAGGTTAACGTAAATCTGGCCACGGAAAGGGCCAAGGTTTTATCTTCAAACGGGGATTTGGTGCTGAGCGAATTGGTCCAGGCAATAAAGAATGCTGGCTATGACGTACCCCTGGAACGCATGCAATTGCCGATCGGCGGCATGACGTGCGCTTCTTGCGTTGCTCATGTAGAAGGCGCGCTGGGTGATGTGCCGGGCGTGGTGCAGGTGAACGTCAGCCTGGCGACGGAGAAGGCATCTGTCACATTCATCCCTGGCCTGACCGGATTGGCCGTGTTCAAAGAGGCGGTTGGAAAAACCGGATATGAAGTGTTAGAGGCCGTTGAGGCTACGCAAAAGGAGGATGAGAACGAGCGCAAAATGCAACAAGCGCGATTCCGCATGATCGTGGCTTGGGGATTTACAACCCCGATCATCCTTTGGATGTTCGCTGAGATGTTCTTCGGAATCGTGTGGCCGAACGCATTCATCTTCAATCTGGGCATGATTCTGCTCTCCTTGCCAGTGCTGTTCTGGGTGGGTCGCAGGACGTATCGCTCTGCTTTTAATGCCGTCCGTCACGGTGCTGCCAATATGGACACCCTGATTGCCCTGGGAACAGGGGCATCCTTGCTGACTGGCCCGGCTTATTTCTTTTTTCCGGTAGCGAATTACGCAGGTGTGGCAGCCATGATCATGGCCTTCCACCTGACTGGGCGTTATATCGAGGAAACCGCTAAGGGGCGAGCCTCACAGGCCATTCGGAAATTACTCGAATTGGGAGCCAAGACGGCCAAGGTTCTCCGTGATGGAGAGGAAGTCGAAGTCCCTATCGAAGAAGTTGAAGTCGGGGATACGATGATTGTCCGGCCGGGCGAGAAGATTCCCACCGATGGAGTCATCCTTGAGGGCTTAAGCGCGATCGATGAGTCTATGGCCACAGGCGAATCGATGCCGGTCAACAAAGGTCCGCAAGATGAAGTGATCGGTGCGACGGTGAACCAGGAAGGATTGCTGAAGATTAATGCCACGAAGGTGGGCAAGGATACCTTCCTCTCTCAAGTCATTAAACTGGTGGAAGAGTGCCAGGGCTCAAAGGTTCCAATCCAGGAGTTCGCTGATAAAGTTACCAGCATTTTCGTGCCGATCGTGATGGGGATCGCCCTACTGACTCTGCTGTCTTGGCTGTTCATTTCCAGCCCGATGTCAAAACTGGTGGCGTTGGGTTCTTTCCTGCCTTGGGTAAACCCGAGTTTAAGTGTAATCACGTTAGCCATCGTCTCAATGGTAGCTGTGCTTGTGATTGCATGTCCCTGTGCGCTGGGACTCGCGACCCCGACCGTTTTAATGGTGGGCAGTGGCATAGGGGCAGAGCGGGGCATCTTGATCCGGACTGGTGAGGCTATCCAGACCATGAAGGATGTGAAAGTGGTGATGTTCGATAAGACAGGCACCCTCACCAAAGGGCGCCCGGAGGTTACGGACATCGTCACCGTGGATGGAGCCTCCGAAGCAGAACTGCTGCACTTCGCTGGCTCTGCAGAGCACGGCAGCGAGCACCCGCTGGGCCGCTCGATCTTCGAGAAGGGGAAATTGCTTGATGAAGAGCTCGTTGAACCCAAGAATTTTCATGCAGTACGCGGGATGGGTGTGAAAGCGTTTGTAGGTGAACACGAGGTCTTGGTCGGTTCTCGCCGTTTGATGCGTGAGAACGATCTCGATCCCATACCGCTCGAACGCAGCATGCAGGCGTTGGAAGATGAGGCGAAGACCGCGATGCTAGTAGCAGTCGATGGTCGTTTGCTGGGTGTGATAGCCGTTGCCGATACCCTCAAAGTGGATTCGGTGGCCGCTATTCAAGAGTTGCATAGGATGGGACTTCAAACGGCGATGATCACGGGCGACAACCAGCGCACGGCTGAGGCGATCGCCCGCACAGTGGGCATTGACCACGTGCTGGCAGAGGTCATGCCAGACGGCAAGGTCCAAGAGGTACAAAAGATGCAGGAGCGTTTCGGTCTGATCGCTTTTGTGGGAGATGGGATCAACGACGCACCGGCGTTGAAGCAATCCAATGTCGGTATCGCCATTGGCACCGGCACAGACATCGCTATCGAAGCTAGCGACATCACCCTTGTCCGGGGTGAGATTAGCGGTGTGGTGGAGGCGATCAATCTCAGTCGCGCAACGTTCGCGAAGATCAAACAGAATCTATTCTGGGCTTTCTTCTACAACGTAGCCATGATCCCGCTCGCGGTCGTCGGATGGATGCACCCCGTTCTGGCAGAGGTTGCTATGGCGACAAGCTCAATCACAGTGGTCTCTAATGCCAATAGACTTCGTAAGGTGGATATCCGTCCCTCGTATCAAATTGAGCAGGAAACCGCTGAAGCGAGGGGCTTGACGGTCTCGACAGCGAAGGTCGCCGCATGAGCTAACCGAGAGGAAGAGTTCGCGCTGATGGCGGCAGGTAAGGCATTGTGTTGGTGTGTTCAGAGGCAAACTTCTGGGAAAGAGCAAGGATTTGAGTGCTTCTTCAAGTTGCTAACCATGCCTCTAACCCGTGTGTTGTTGATTTTATCAATGGAATCAAGGATACACACTCAATCTTGAAAGGCTTGTTCCGAAGGGAGGGATGGACTGAGAAAAAGATCTTGTTTGAGCTCGAAACCCGATCCTAATAATTTGACGGAGGTTAGATCGACATGGTGAAATGTCCTGTATGCGGCATGATGGTTGATGAAGCGACCGCCCCGAGCATGGAGCACAAAGAGAAGAAATACTTCTTTATGAGCGAGACCCATAAAAAGATGTTCGAACAAGATCCCGATAGATACGTCAGAGACAACGAGTCTATGCATGGACCTACGATGTTTCTTAACAATCAATCAGACCGTAGAGGCGGTTGCTGCGGCTAATTTGAAGGGTTGGGTGCGATCACGGCTGAATCGCAGAACCACAAGCGCACACCTCGGGGTCGCACCCACCTAGCGCGAAGCTCGTTTTCACATGCTTTGGTTACGCGTTCCCACGAGAAATTAGACAGGGAAAGCGTTTTTTATTTATGTTTAGTTCTCGCCATGAAAGTGATGGGAAATGTTCCTGATCGATAAGGGAGGACGAAAATCAAGAGGCGAAGTCGCCGGATCGCCCATGTGGCTAGATTCAGGATTTGGGCTATGTGAGCACCATGGTCTACTTCAGTTCCCAGGGCTAATCCAAGTCATACAGTTTTCGTGTTAGCGAGTGTCCCCTGACCGCTCAGGTACCCCAAGTAAGCTGGCACCAAGGGCAGTACACACGGGCTGAGGAATGAAAGTGCACCTGCTGCTACCGCGGCAAGGTAGGTCGGGACCGATGCGCCGCCGCCGAGGGGGAGATCAAGAAACAAGCCGTTGCGTTGAGCCCAGATCGCGATGAGCGTGATACGGTTGGTGAGCATGAGAATGCCAATCGCGATAAGGAGTAGACCGCTGGCCCATTGAAAGATTCTTACATACTTCTGCATCCTGCGCACAAGGATGAGAGCCCGATCCAGAAGGATAGCTAACCCCAAGAAAGGCAAGCCTAAACCCAGCGCATAGCCGGACGAGAGCACCATGGCTTGGCTTGAGGTTTCCTGACTGAAGCCGAGAGTGAGGATCGCTCCAAGCGTCGCGCCCACACAGGGTGTCCACCCTGCCGCAAAAAGCACACCGAGAAGTCCTGAGTTGGCCAAGCGGTTGGCACCCCAGCGCCGCATCTGGGGGCGGGTATCCGCCATGAACCAGGGTATGCGGAGCACGCCAAGCGTCACCAACCCGAATAAGATGACGACAATGCCCCCGAGTTTACCAAGAAAGAGTTTGTACTGACTGAAGACTTGTCCCAACAGAGTGGCGCCGCCACCCCACCCGATGATGAACAGCAGGGAAAAGCCTCCGACAAAGAAAAGTGCATGGCCTAAGGTCCTGATGCGGGTGGGTTTGGACGCAGATGTTGGGGAAGGAGCGCTCATAACGGTTCCTTTACTAGAATTTGAATTCGGCATTCGTTTCGAGGCTATCAAGCTGGAGGGCACGATTACCTATTGTTCAACCGGAGCGGCGGGTCATTGGTCGACGTGAGCCTCGCCCCGCGACCTGGTGGCGGAAGATGAGCATCGAGAGCGCAACCAGCGCGACGACAGCCATGATGGTTTGGTTGATGTTCAGCCCAGCCACCTGAGAAGAATCCAGCCTCAGGAACTCCAGGAGGAAGCGACCGGTTGGATAGGCGACAAGGTAAGTCAGAAAGATATCCCCTGGGCGCAGGCGATCGGCGAAGCGCCGGCCGAGCCAAAGCAGGAAGAGCACATTCGCCAAGTTCCACAGCGATTCGTAGAGGAACAATGGGTGGTAGGTCGCCTGTTCCAGGTAGCCAGGGAGGCGGTGCATTGGTCCGATGGAGATCGCCCACGGCAGGTCTGTCGGGGCGCCATAGAGCTCTTGGTTAACAAAGTTTCCCCAGCGGCCGATCGCCTGGCCCAGCGCCAGGGCAGGCGCCGTGATGTCTACCCATGAGGAGAACGAAATGTTCCGGCGTTTTGAAAAGGCGAACAGAGCTATAGCGCCTCCGATGACCGCTCCGGGGATCCCCAACCCGCCATGCCATATCGCCAGGGCTTCCAGCGGATGCGTGAGATAATACGCGGTTGTGATGCCACGCTCGACCATGGAGGGTGGTGGGGTCAGGATATGCCAGATACGCGCGCCTATGATGCCCCCTATGAGAACCCAGATCAACGCATCCCACACTAACTCGGGGTTCTCACCTCGTCGGCGAGCGTTGAATTGAGCTAGAAAGGCGCCAGCAACAGCGCCCAGCATGATGATGATGCCGTAAAGTTGGATCGTCAATGGACCGATTTGAAAAGACATAGATTACCTCGCAGGTGCAGGCTCCGATTTTTTACCGTCCAAGCGGAGGAGCCAGAGATTTGACAGAGCTAACAGGGAGGTCATCCCTCCCCAGAAAAGAAACTGGCCCAGGGGATTGGGGTGTTTACGATAGATTTCCCGGTACTCACTACCCACCTTCACCAGGGCATATGACTCGCTGGATAGCTCCCATAGGGCTTGGTGGGCAATGATCCCCAAGGCAATTCGCTTGAGGAACGTACCGGACCTCGTACCCCTCTTGCGATGGATGAAGATCAACCACGCAGCATGAAGAAAAGCAAAGGGAAACATTTGCAAGTGACCAAATTCGTGTAGAAAGCTCAGCCGAAGCTGCTCTTCTCGCGGTAGCCCTGCCCTGAGGATCCAATTAACCAATGGGGGATGGGGGAGTGGGACGCCGCCCACTTTGACGAGATGCCACAGCTGGTTCTCCACACCGATTTTGCCACCCAGGCCATACCAGGACCGAACAATTTGAAGCCGGTCAGCCATGGCTCATCTGCTGGACTGGGCTGAGCAATTTCTGAACGAATGGTGGATCTTGTACGACATTACCTGTACGGTAGGATAAAGCGGACACCTCAATCGACCTCCAATATGGTTTTCAAGCATTCTAAATGGCGATGGCTATCGCTGTAAGCCGCTTTTGGCGGGTGTTTCGATAGGCGATTATGCTCGCGGGGGTTCGGAAAGAACCTTGGCGATGTGTGACAAATGTCACGATTTCATTGTGATACGCCATTTGGCTCTAGTTCCGGCTGGCAATCTCCCATACGCTTATCCAGGCCACTCGCCGAGGAGGAAGATAGAGCCGTGTCTACTTTTAAACGTATTTTGATGCCAATCGCATTTGGATTTGGTGGGATGCTCGTTCTGACCGGAATCTACTTCGGCATCGTCTCTCTTGCTGAAAGCCCGTCCCATGCAACTGAGTTGTTCTTGGAAGATCGTTGGATCGTGCTCCCAATCATCTTGGGATTTGGGATCCAGGTGGCGCTGTACGTCATCTTGAAGAAACGTCTCTTCCTCCCCGTATCTGATGTCGGACCGAGTGGAGCACTCACAGGAGCCGGAGGTGGAGTCTCGGCCACGGCGATGGTCGCTTGCTGCGCCCATCATGTGTCCGATGTACTTCCCTTGGTCGGACTCACAGCCGCAGCTACCTTTCTGGCTGAGTACAGGCTCGCATTCATGTTCGTAGGCCTCGGGACGACGATCCTGGGCATCCTCGTGATGCTGACGATATTGTTCCGCGAACGGCGCAAGGTTCTGCTGATGCTCCTGTCCTCTGCAGAGGCTGCGTGAAGATGTCGGTTAATCCTATCCGTACTTATTTTCGCCAGGTAATCTCCTCAAGTGGCTTGAGCCTACGGCGGTTGTTTGTGCTTGTTCTTATCTTCGTCGCCGGATGGGTGTTAAGCGGATGCAGTCGCTTCCCCGTCGCAGGTCGAGGAGTCGAGCTGATCGGTGGAGAAGAACTCTCCAAGCAGGCAGACGCCCAGCCGCCATCCCAAGTCTTGTCGCGTGTGGATCGCCAGGGCGAGGTGGAGGTGGTCGTCACACCAATGGACATTGGGGATGGATCAGACGGAGTGATCCGGTTCGAGGTGACGATGAACACCCACTCGGTCGACCTTTCGATGGATCTGGCGCGATTGTCCAACTTGGCGACTGACCTCGGCGTACGCTTGGACGCGGAATCCTGGACCGGTGGAAGCGGCCACCATGTAAGCGGGCAGCTGGATTTCCCAGAGTACACCCCAGATGGAACTCCGTTGATCGGTGATGCGAAGGAAATTATCCTCACGATTCGCGATATTGATGCCCCTGAAAGGGTTTTTGTATGGCAATTATCAGAAATTCCATAATGCGGAGATTGCACCTTGGCGTTCTTGGGGCTCTAGTAGGGTTGGTACTGGTTATCGGTTCACCCACATCCGCATTCGCAGGTGATGACCCATACGGCAAGGTCCACATCTACTTCAGTGCTGGCTGCGTGGATTGCTGGCCCTACGTTGAGGAGGTCATGGTTCCTGCCTTGCGCGCAGGAGGCGTCTCGGCTGAGGCCGAGATTCATGACTATACCGTCCCTGCGGAGCGGACGCGACTGCTGGAGATGGCGGACAGCATTGAGTTGCCGCGTTCAATCGCAGATTCGCTCTATGCGTTTGTTCCCCTTCAGGAAGGGGAATTGGTCATCCTAGGACATGTACCTCCGCAACTGATCGGGCAAGTCCTGGGAAGCGCGAATCTCCCGCCTCGCCTAGTGATCTGGCAACCGGAGATGCACGGCGAGCCGACGGAATACCGTTTGTGGGCTTGGGCAGGGGATGTCGTGACATTTGATATCAATACGCCCTTCGAAGAAGCGTTACCTGAAGCACTTGTTTCACAAGGGCCGCTGCCCGTTGGGCTAGCGAACCTCGGCCAGCTTCTCCCCGCCGTGATCGTCACTGGCCTAGTGGACTCGGTCAACCCATGTGCCTTCGCAGTGATCCTGCTTCTAATTGCGTTTCTCTTTACCATTCGTGAATCCCGTCAGCGCATTCTTCAACTCGGTTTGGTGTACATCGGGATGATTTTCCTGGTGTATTTCGCTATCGGGTTGGGACTGCTGCGGGCTGTGCGCTTGTCGAGTGACCCCCACTTTATCGCCCGCGCCGGGAGCTGGATACTGATAGGCTTGGGTGTGATCAACTTGATCGAGTACTTCTTTCCGCGTTTTCCGATCAAGCTGCACATGCCGATGATTGCCGGCCAGAAGACGAACGAGCTGCTCAAGAAGGCCACAGTGCCCGCCACCGTAGGTGTTGGGGTGCTGGTGGGCTTATGCACCTTCCCGTGTTCCGGCGGCGTCTATGTGTCGATCATTACACTCTTGAACGCGAAGACAACATTAGGATGGGGGGTCGGTTATCTGGCCCTTTACAACATCCTCTTTGTCTTGCCCCTGATTGTGATCCTGGTCGGCGCTGGGAATCGTTTGGTCGCGAAACGGTGGGCACGCTGGGAACGCGAGCATTCGCTCAGGATCCGTCTCTGGTACGGCGTTATCATGGTAGGGCTGGGTGTTCTGATGTTGCTCTGGGTGATCCAGTAAGAGGAACTATGCGCAGGATCATCAGCATATTTATCCTATCGAGTGTGTTGCTCCTACCCGCTGGTTTAGGATTCGCGCAGGAGGGAACACCTATTCCTGAAGAGGGTATTCTTGTTCAGGGATTTCTATTTAACCGCACAACGAGTGAACTTAGTCCCGAAGGCATCGAAGTGATGCTGCACGCCTGGGATGAAAGTGGGGCTGCCCGCGGGATGGTGCATGGAATGTCGGGCCCCGGAGGGGCTTTCGCGTTTGAGGGAGTGAGAGTAGAGCAGGGCGTTTTCTACGCCGTGATGGCTGTGTATCAGGGGGTGACGAATCTCTCCGAAACGTTTGTGGCCGATGAGGACGGTAGGCTGCCGGAAATCGAAGTCCCCATCTATGAAACAACGACCGATACGACGGATATCAATATTGACCTGCTTCACCTCGTCATTGGAACAGGCCAGGGAGGGCTCAATGTCGCGGAATATTACGCACTCTCCAATCAAGGGGATAAAACCGTTGTCAACTCCGGTGCTCTTGAGCAAGGAAGTGAAAACACCTTAGTGTTCACCCTCCCACTGCATGCTGCGAATATTTCCTTCCCTTCTGCAAATCCTAAAAGATATCGAGTTTTTCCAGGCGGTTTTGCCGACACAAGCGGTATATCCCCGGGCGTCGGCACCAGTCAGGTTGTCCTTACTTATGTCTTACCTTACGAGGAATCATTAACCCTCACTCGCCTCATCCCGTTTGATATAAACGAGATCAAAGTTTTTATACCCCATCAGCTTGGACTGCGAGTTGCTGTGCCTGAGAGTAACGATCAGGGCGTCGAGATGCTTGGTTCGAATTCAGAAGCATATGATGTGTACACACTTGGGCCACTGAAGCAAGGTTCACAATTTGAAACGATCGTGACTGGAACCTTGCCGGGCTTTTCCTCAGCGAGTGAGGATTCAAGCATGGTCCGTGATGAACCGGGCACCGAGATGCTCATGGGAGCTTCCATACTTGGCATGGCGCTCATTATTGGGGGGCTGTGGTTGTGGCGGAGTGAAAAGGTTCAGAGGGGTGGAGATGAAGTTGAGCCTCTTAACTCGCTCTAAGGAGCATCATCTAGCCTATCGTGCGCCGTGTCTATTCCTCTATGTAGGTGAAATCAAGAGTGGGCAACTCGCTGGTCCGAGTTGCCCACTCGGCGTGAGGAGATAGGCTCACACCAGCAACTTGTGGCTCATACTCAAGCCATAGGCAGTCTCGAATGTGTCTCAGCCGTGATGTCCGTGATGCTCATGGCCGGCGCGGTCACCTGATTCCATGTACTTCATAGGATTTTCGTCAAACGTCTTTTTACAGCCGGGCGCGCAAAAGTAGTACGTCTTCCCCATATGCTCGGATTTCCATTCGGCCGTAGACTCGTCCACTTCCATTCCGCAAACAGGATCCTTAGCCATCGGTTTATTCCCCTTTCTAGAGTGATTCGTCAGCGAGTCGCTCAAGTAAAAAATGTGATATAGGCGAATAATGCGACGACGCCCAACATGACAAGCAGAACGGTTGCCCCGATCGGGTTGCCGACCATCATCATCATGCCGCCCATCATGCCTCCTGTCATCGCTCCTCCTGCGAGCAATAGATCGATCAAGAGCCACAGGAGAACCACGCCAACGATGATGAGAAGAATGGTCCCGGCATTCATAAGATTAGCTTCTCATATGGATGCCCAATCACAAAGAGTTCGACATCTCGCATCGGAAAGCCTCCGCCTGAAAATAGGTACATTAGCATAGTTCCGTCAATTCCCTTTCAGGATACTTGTCCTTCAAACAAGCCCCAAGAGCACTCTGGCTGTTCCCCCAATAGGCGAATTGGCGCATGATCAACAAGCAGGGCATAAGAAGTGATTGAGTCTTCTCTCCAAATGTACAGGCAGCTGAGATGGGTGCACACATTGGAGAAGGCGCCAAATTTACCGGCGCCCCCTAGGAAAACGTAAACCCCATTGTGTGTCCCGCAGGCTTCCCAGCCGATGCGCTTGGTCATCGTGAACTGAAACAACGGGGGCTCGCCCTCGATGAGGTTCTCAGCTGGGTTCAGCGGCACCCAGAGGTATCCGTAAGAGGCTTCTTGAGTCTAGGCGAAGCCAAGAACCCAATGGCTGATAACCCAATGGTGGCGGAAATGACACTGCTTAAAATTCCCACAACATCTGCCACAAAACGCTGTCGAAAGGGTGCTTTTCTGTGTTCTGATTCCTCCATCAGGTTCCTCCCCGGATTTAAAGATGGCATAACCATCCGCAACTTATCATATTCACCTTCGATGATTAAGATGTTTCTCACACGAGGCAGTGAGCGCCAGCCAGCGCAATTTGGATAGGTTTTCCTCCAGATGTTTCATGACGGGCAAGCGAAAAAGGATCTTCCTTGAAGAGGATAGCAATCTTCCCTCGGCTTCTCTGCGGGGTATTCCGATGTGTGAAGCCGGAGGGTACTTTTTTAATCAAGGAAGACCCGCCCTATGGCAAATAAGGCGAGCCTTCCTCACATTTTCTACGCTTGTCTTCAGGCCGTAATTTTCACTCTGCGTAGCAGTTGAGCGTTGATGGCCACGATCACCGTGCTCAAAGACATTAACAATGCCCCGAGCGCTGGTGAGAGCAGGATACCGATGGACGCCAACACCCCAGCTGCGAGCGGCAGCGCCACGATGTTGTAACCCGTAGCCCATATCAAGTTCTGGACCATCTTGCGGTAACTCGCACGACTCAGCGAAAAGATTTTGACGACGTCCAGGGGGTTGCTCTTGACGAGGATGATGCCCGCTGATTCGATCGCCACATCTGTCCCACTGCCGATAGCGATGCCCACGTCCGCGCGGGTGAGCGCGGGCGCGTCATTGACACCGTCTCCGACCATGGCCACTTTCCGACCTTGAGCCTGCAGCGCGGACACCTTTTGATCCTTATGCTCGGGGAGCACTTCGGCGAAATACTGGTCGATTTCTAGATCTTCCGCCACTGATTTCGCAACGGCTTCGCTGTCACCCGTCAGCATGGCGACCTCGATGCCCATCTCGTGCAGGCGATCGATAGCTCGTTTGCTCTCCGGACGGATGACGTCAGCGAGCGCGAAGCTGGCCATGACTTGATCCTCTTGGACAAGATGGACAACGCTCTGGCCTTTCTCGCTGACTCGAAGTGCGAATTGCTCTAGATTCCTCTGAAGCGAGAGTTCCAGCATTTCAAGAAGCCGGGGTCCGCCTATGTAGACCTTATGACCATCAGATTTGGCGCGTGCACCACGCCCCTTGATCGCCTCGAACTCGGTGACATCCGGCAAGGTGAGAGCCCGCTCCTGTGCGGAGGTTCGAATGCCACGGGCGATGGTATGTTCCGAGTCCCCCTCGATGGCAGCCGCCAAAGCAAGCGCCCGGTCCTCTGACCAGTCGTCGGCGGTGGCAATCTCGACCACACCGAATTCGCCCTTGGTGAGGGTGCCGGTTTTATCGAAGATAACCGTATTGATCTCGCGGGCTCCTTCAAGAGCGAGCCGGTCACGCACTAGGATCCCGTTGTTGGCTCCGATCTCTGTGGTGATGGCCACAACCAGCGGGACGGCAAGGCCGAGGGCGTGCGGGCAGGCGATGACAAGAACGGTCGCTACGCGGGCGATGACCTCGACACCGAATCCGACCGCGACAGTCCATGCGATGCCTGTAAGCAGGGCAACACCAATGGCGATGTAGAAGAGCCATCCGGCGGCTTTGTCAGCCAGGATCTGTGTGTTGGATTTGCTCTGTTGGGCTTCCTCCACCAGGCGCATGATGCCGGCAAGCGCGGTCTCGTCGCCGGTGGCTTGCACACGTACTCGCAGGCTGCCATCACCGTTGATGGAACCCCCAATGACTTGATCGTCCGGTTCTTTCGACACCGGCATGGATTCGCCCGTGATCATGGCCTCGTTAACGTCCGAATTGCCCTCTACCACTTGGCCGTCCGCTGGAATGCTGGCGCCAGGACGAACCAGGATGAGATCCCCCGTCCTGAGCTCGCTAGTCCTGACCTCCTCCACCTCACCGCTCGGACCGATTCGCTCCGCTGTATCTGGCATTAGCTTCGCCAGCTCACCGAGCGCTCCCGAGGCTTGTCTCACACTACGCATCTCCAACCAATGGCCAAGGAGCATGATGTCGATGAGTGTGACCAACTCCCAGAAGAATGTTATCCCCTGTGGAATAAAGAGCGCGGCCAGGCTGTAAATGAAGGCCACGCCGATAGCAAGCGAGATGAGCATCATCATCCCTGGTCGTCGATTTTTCAGCTCGGGCACGGCCATTTGCAGGAATGGCCAGCCTCCATAGAAGAAGATGATGACGGCGAAGACGGGGGTGATCCATTCGCTCCCGGTAAAGGCTGGCATCTCGAAGTTGAGTGTGGCTTGAACGAATGGGCTGAACAAAAGCACAGGGACCGAGATCAGGGTGCTTATCCAAAACCGGCTGCGGAACATCTGCTCATGGCCTGCGTGATCTACAGAATGGTCATGCGCCTCTTTGTCCTGGTGGCCATCACCGTGACCTTCATGATGGTCATGCGCCTGCTTGTCTTGTGGGGCGTCGCCATGATCGTGGGCCATGGGATCGATGCTGTGGATGTTCTCTTCAGCTTGAGGATGTCCCTCGTGATCTTCGTGTTGCATGGTTAACCTCCCTTATCAATTTCCATCTCAACTAGAAAACATAGTGTCGAGAATTATCTCCAACTGCAGCTAAAGTTCCTAACCCAGGGACGCGTGCAGTGGATACCCTGAATTTTACCTGGTGTCGACCGCCATCGCATTCTCTACTGAATAACGGATCGTATCTGTGATCAGTTTGCTCCATTCTTGACTGGCATTGATGAGGGTGATCTCACTTTGTCCATCACTCCCATGGATCGTTAGGCTATGCTGCTTCCCCTCCCAATCGTATAGCATGAGTACGACCAACTGACAACTGCAGGGGATTGTGCCATGATGCGGGCAAGGTAAATGATGAGGGGCACCTGCAGATTGTAGATCGAAAGAGCGATTCACACGTAAACCCAGCGCTCTAAATGCGTCCATGAGGGTTGGGACGATTTCATCCGCAGGTGCTTCGATTGTAAGAATTTTCTCACCGTAACTCATACTATTCCCATTAAACGCCAAAGTTAGTCTTTCACCAATCACATGAATTGTCATCTCTCCAATGGAATTTGTGAGGGGGCTTCTTGCGTATAATCGAGTACGCATATCAACGTAACCATAGCGCATCTTTCTGCGCGCCATTTAGCGTATCCCGCCAGGCTCCTTTTATAAAGCAGCTATGCACAAACTCTTCGTCGTTGAAGGGGTCACATATCCAGAAGGGGAGAAGTACTCATGCTAATCAGCGATAGATGAGTCCTTTACAAAACCTTTAATCAGGCGACATCGTACGTTTAAGGTTCCTGATTACACTTCTTACCAGAAAACAGAGCAGCAAACATCAATTCAAATCTAACGGAGGTGTTACGATGATGACAGGTTTTGGCATGGGATTCGGGGTTGTAGGGCTATTACTCATGCTGCTGTTTTGGGGCAGTTTGATCTTTGGGGCAGCCTTGATAGGTAGAGCAGTGTTCCAAACTGGCCCCTCAACACGAATGGGGCAAATCCAAAACGCAGGCGACATCTTGGATCAACGATACGCTCGAGGAGAGCTCACTCGTGATCAATATGAGGGCATGCGACAGGATCTTGAAACTTAAGGCTGTCGCTGACCTATTGCTCCCTGTGCTGGCTATTTATCCAATCCGCCAGGTGTCCTGGGAGTTGAAACTAGGACGTTAGCGTTAGGACCTCTTTCAGCAAGTAACCTGCTTGGTATTGATCGAACTCAATGAATAGCAAGCAATCCTCGATTGGCATTATTCGCTCATCAATCGAATTGAACTAAACCATCGACTGTTTTCAGGATGGCTTCGTTGTGATTGAGTTCGATTGGGGGAGCGTCAGTTCAGATAAGCTATGCGAGTGTAATCATGATGAAGGCCGCCCAATATCGGTTCGCTTATGATCTTGCCTGATTGTGATGGGAAACCTTTTTCATTGTATCTCCCTGGAATACGCTGATGGATTCCCTGGTGCGGCCGAACATCATTGTAGTAGCTTACGTATTCCCTCACTAAACGTTCAATTTGTTTTCGGCTCATTACAAGCATATGATCCAGGCAATCTCGCTTCAGACTCCCCATGAACCGTTCACAAAACGCATTTGCCTTCGGAGTTCGATACGGTGTCTTCAACTCTTTGATACCTGTGCTGATTGCAATACATGAAAACTGGGATCCGTACTTTCTATCGCGGTCTCGAATCAGATACCGTGGACTGCTGTCCCATGGGGTAGCTTCTCGCAACTGCTGCGCTGTCCATGTATCGGTTGGCAAGACTGTCACCGCTGCGTGTACAACCCGTCTTGTTTTCAGTTCCAGGATCACGAAGATATAGATCGGTTGGAAAAACAGGTCATGAACCACAGTGAAGTCGCAAGCCCAGATATCCCTAACATGGTTCTTGATGAAGGTTGCCCAAGTTTGATTGGAGGCTTGTCGGCTCCTGGACATATACCGTTGGATGGTACGTTTGCTGACTTGGATGTCGAGCTTCAGCAGTTCGCCACGAATCCTCTCTGCGCCCCATAAGCAATTTTCTTTCGCCATCTTCTTGATGAGGGCGATGGTTTCATGTGGAATACGCGGCTTTCTCATCTTTGATTTGCGTCGCCAATACAGGCGAAACAGCTCGCGGTGCCAGCGTAATAATGTGTCGGGTTGGACGATGTGAAGGGTTTGTTGCCAGAATCTTGTGCAGCGAGCTAGAATAACGAGGAGGATACGGTCACGTTGATTGAGCTGTGGTCGTTTCACCTGCCGGTTGAGAACAACCAGTTGCTGACGGAGCATCGCATTTTCAACAATCAAATCAGTCCGGCTGCGGTTGATATCTGAAAGTGTACTAGCAACGAGAAGCGCCGCAGCTGGCTTTGTCCATATTTTCAGGGTCTGTCTAATTAGGCGGTTGAAGGATTTCCAATAAACCAGGATGTCTTTAAACATATTCTGCCCAATGTCGAGGAAGTAGAAGATCAGGTAGTATGGTATCCCATGCGGATGAAGGCAACAGGTTCGCAAACGTACCGAAGGATTGGACGGATGAGTTAAGTAGCCAGCACAGGAGATGGCGAAGGCAGCTCGTTCCGTTGGTAATTCTGGAGATAACATTAGAGGTGGGAGATACCGAGCAATGAACGTAAAAATCTTAGTCGTCGATGACGAACAGTCAATCATCGATATCGTCACTGCATACCTCGAGAAAGAGGGATACGAAGTCATAACAGCCATGGACGGTCCTTCGGGTTTGAAAGCGGCCCGGGTGCAGAAGCCCGACCTCATCGTTTTGGACATAATGCTGCCGGGCATGGATGGGGTAGAGGTTCTTTCCCAATTACGACGGGAATCCGATGTCTATGTCATCATGCTGACCGCCAAAGCCGAAGAGACGGACAAGATCGTTGGCCTTTCCGTCGGTGCGGACGACTACCTCACGAAGCCCTTCAGCCCACGCGAGCTGATCGCTCGGGTCAAGGCAGCGCTGCGTAGGCTCAGAGGTGGGGCGGGATTGCCGGACGAAAGGACCCTCGCTTTTGAGCATGTGCGCATCGACACAGGGAGCCGCCAGGTGTGGTTGGGCGACATACCGATTGAGCTTACGACGACTGAGTTTGACCTACTCAAGACTCTCGCCGAACACCATGGCCGTGTTCTGAGTCGCGAGCAGCTATTGGAGAAGGTCTGGGGCTATGACTATTACGGCGAGATCAGAGTTGTAGATGTCCATATCGGTCATATCCGACAGAAATTCGGTGACGATGATCTGATCGCCACTGTGCGCGGGGTGGGCTACCGATTTGAAGACCGTGGAGATTGACGATGTTAATAACAATCCGAAGACATTTGGCTTGGAAGCTCTTCTTTTCCTATTTGATCGTAGTAGTAGTCGGCGTGATCGTTCTGGCCACGGCCGCTGAACTCACCATACCAAGTTCCTTTCAGCGCCATATGGCTGCAATGGGCTCGATGATGGGTCAGATGTTGGGGGATGCGACGATGGGCATGGACTTGGATGCGGATCTCTTCTCCAACTTCCGCGCTGCAGTGAACGAGGCGCTGTTCCTGGCCGCATTGGTATCTGTTCTGGCCGCGATCATTGTGAGTGTATTATTCAGCCGTCGAATCGTTGCGCCGGTGCAGGAGATGATGTCGATCAGCCAGCGGATCGCAGAGGGTCATTATGATGAACGCGTGAACATCCCCGGCAGACTCCGACCCTCTGAGATGGATGAGTTGGCGAATTTAGCGGTGAGTTTCAATCAGATGGCATCCAAGTTAGACCGGACGGAAAGCATGCGCCGGCAGCTTATAGGTGACGTGGCTCACGAACTGCGGACGCCTCTTTCTACGATTAAGGCATCCATGGAAGGGTTGATCGATGGCGTGCTCCCTGCGGAGGTGGAAACCTACCAACAAGTCCACCGTGAAGCGGATCGGATGCAGCGCCTTGTGCACGATCTACAGGAACTCAGCCGAGTGGAAGCTGGCGTGTTTGAGATGGAATTTCGGGGTGTCCAGATTGCTGATCTGGTCGAAGCCGCACGTGTCCGTCTGGAGCTGCAATTCATCGAAAAGGGAGTCGATTTAGAAGTCGCTATCCCCTCGAATCTACCTTCCATTAGCGCCGACGAAAATCGGATGGGGCAAGTGCTCCTCAATCTGATTGGTAATGCTTTGCAGTACACACCACCTAAAGCAAAAGTACATATCAGCGCTGCTCAGGTGGAGCATAAAATGGTGGTCAGTATTCGTGATACCGGCGTTGGGATCCCGCTTGAACACCTGCCACATATCTTTACCCGTTTCTATCGGGTGGATAAATCGCGCTCACGTGCCGGTGGTGGCAGCGGTATTGGTTTGACGATCGCGAAACACATCGTTGAAGCGCACGAAGGTCACATCTGGGCGGAAAGCCCGGGGACTGGTAAAGGCAGCACTTTTTCATTCACGTTGCCCGTAATGTTTGAATAGGGGTTCATTATCTGATCCTATATGACCAGATCGCCAGACCCCCCTGAGAAGCGGATTATGCTCTTTGAATAAACCCTACCTACAAGATCTAAATCTGATAAGATTGGTCGGATTGACAAAAATGTTTGCCGGAACTGTTATGCGCCTTGAAGCCGTGGGAGAGCGCCACCTCAATGACCTCTAATAACACCCTGCAC
>Ga0255055_10000898_pt1 | contig 22695 bp, 18 predicted proteins | sample JV7_2_27_MG_FD_188633 | JGI IMG/M metagenome (GOLD analysis project Ga0255055, IMG submission 188633) | Seawater microbial communities from Jervis Inlet, British Columbia, Canada - JV7_2_27 | ecosystem: Environmental > Aquatic > Marine > Inlet | place: Canada: British Columbia | collected...
AGTTAGGCTCTAAAGGGGGTAAAGGAGGAACTTCAAAATCATTCCAACTTTCTACTGTTGGGCAATCCCACCAATGAGCGGGAATTTTTGAGTAGTCACTATATTTTTCAAGTCCTTTTGAAAATGCTCTAATGTTCTTTCGTGGTACTTTAATTACTTTCGAATCGTCGTAAAAGCTGGCTCCGTATCCCCCTTTTCTTGTTCCTAAATTCCTTACCATATGCCAAACCTCTCGTTCTATTTCTTCCGGAGTACATTTCCAGTAAATGGATTGAATATTCACACAACCCCAAAACATTATCTTTCCTCTATATTGCATCAAGTCGTTGTATCCGCTCATTCTTGGACTATCAAATTGAATTGCATTTAATCCCCATTTAATTAAAATTGGTAATAATCGATCAACTTTTCCACAACAGTGCTGATGCACATCTAAACCAAAATCATGAGCTACATCGAAAATTCTTTTATATGATGACTTGTATAACGATTCAAACATTTTTGGATTGATGAAAGGACCGCTTTGTTCCCCCAGATCATCTGTAAGCCACACACCATGGGGTTCTAATCCAAATTTTATTGAACTTTTAATCAATTGAATATGATAATCTGCAATATGTTCTAATAGTCTTTTTAATTGAGTCGGATTTTTTTTATGATCAATCAAATAATTATTAAAACCACGCATATAAGAGGCTAGTTGTGATGGACCATGGTACATTGGCGCAATAACACGATATTTGTCTGGATCACCGTGTTTTTTTAACTCAAATGCTAATCTAAATCTAGATCTATCTGTAGGATCGGGTGTATACTTCTCAATATAATCTTCGAAACTCTTCCAATCTGGTAAAGATGCTCTTCCAGGATGTCCTATACTCATATCGTTTACCTTCATGTTCCAAATACACCCCCATTCATCAATCTCCTCATGAGGTATAGTTCTCCATTTATTCCCCTCGAATTCTGCCTTTTTAGCCCAATCAGGTCTATCCCAGTTATAAGCACCTCTTATATGAGGAAAAAGATTCTCTTCCTCTTCTTTCGTTCCAGGTTTCCAATTATTAGAATAAATTAATGGTAAAGGCAAGACATCACCAGCTACTAAATTAAAAATTGGTGCTTTATCTGGATGATTAAAACATAATGCTGCTTTTACTCGTTCTTTCGAGTTCATAGTTTATTCTTCCACATTAAATTAGATTAAAAGAGAATAATTTATTTTTATTTTAAAAATATTGTATAATAAAAATAGGGCAGTATTGATTTTAAAAATTAGGAAGAAAAGCGTTCTACTCAAGGAAAAGTAGATTTTTTTATGAATCAGTATCTTTGGTTTCCCTCGGTTCTTCTTTAAATTCTTGAGGGACATTTTTGTCGATTTTCGATTTTACACATTCTTCGCAATACTTTAACCAAACATCTTTTCTGGAGTTTTTACCATCCATGTTAACTCAACAAGTTAAGTATTAAAACTCATAATAAGAATGTTATTAATTCATTTTAAAGTTTTTTAAATTCTGCGTTTTTGTTCAATAGAGTAGAACAATTTCTCAAATGCAAATTAATAAAAATATATTTCTTGTTAGAGGGGGTGGGTGGGGTCATTAAAACTAAAAATATAAAATACCATCAAAAAATCTTCCATTGAGCCCTTTGATGAAATTATACGCTATTTTATTTTCGTCGCATAAATATACAAAATAACAGACTTAAATAGAGGGAGGGAGGGGTCACTAAAAGTAAAAGAATTAATGTTTATTAAAAAAAATTTTTCAAAAAGATATAAAAAGTAAAAAATAAAGAAAAAAAAAAAATTAATTAATTTCTGAACCACATTGAGCACAGAATCTACCTAATCCAGATAATTCTGCTCCACAATTTGGGCAAAATTTGACTTTTCCTTCAAGGTTGTTTACAGGTAGAGGCTCAGGCAATTTCACTTGTAATTCTGATGTTTTTGGAGCGTCAGATTTTGACAATTTCCTTAAAGTTGCTAACTTAAAATATCCTTGAACCTGAAAGATAAATCCAATAATTCCCGGGACGATTAGAAACCCTAAGGCGCTTAGTAACGTGCCTGTTTTTAGTTTATCGCACCCCTCAATTACTTCTTTAGATATATGAGTTGGAAACATCTCACTATTGTTCTCAAAAAATATTTTCAGATTTTTCCACGCTCCCATTTCAGCTGCCACGCCTAAAAATATGAATGCTAAACCCGATCCAATAAGAATTATAGACATATAGAGCGAGATATAGACAGGGAAACTGGTTGGGATAAATGAAAATAACGTAAGGAAAAAAAACACAAGGTTTACAACTCCAGTAATCAGTATGGCAGTACCACATATTCTTGATATGAAACCCCTGATGAATTTTGACCGAAATTCATCTAACGAAGAGTTATTAACATGGTAATTAGCCCTTTTAATACATCCTAAAGCAATAAAAATAAAAATTGATGCTATAAGACCAGTCATCCCCGCGGCCATGGTTGTAAGCGTTAAAATTGCCGCAATTTGCATGTATTTCCCAAATTGATGGAATTCTTTTTTCACATCTATATTTGACATTTTCACTTTCGAACTTTTTAATTTAGATATTTACTATAATTATTTCAAAGACAATTAATATCATTACGGGAGTCCATTAATTGTGTGTATCGTGAGTATTTACAAAAACCCAATAGAAACTTAAATATATATATTTAAACCATATAATGAATAGTACATCCAAATTAGTTTGAAAAAATCAATACCCTTTGGATTTTTATATTATTCTAATAAGATCGTAATAGAAAACTTGTAATTGTATTTGATATGGCCACCACTAAAGCGGAACCTAATATTTTGGAAAGTTATTCTTTCTTTGTTATACCAAGTTGGGGAGAATTGCTTGGATATCCCACTTTGGGTAATTACTCTAATCACAATGTTTCGAAAATATCCCAAGACCTAGTCATTTTTTTTGGTGGCGCTGAATGTTCTGTTCAGACAGAAAAGGGGACTTTATATTATCTTTTTGGTCTAGGATATTATTACACTAAATTTGAACTTCAAAGCGGAAGATACATTACTGATAATCGACAATTAACAGGTTTAGTACTTCCAGATTTCGTTTACGATTTTCTTTCGACCTCAAAAAATGTAACTTTAGAAAACGATCGTGATGTAATCGTAAGCGACAATCTGTTTAAGTTGCCTATTGATTTATCATTTAAATCTGAAAACAAACGGACGTTCATTCAAGGAACTCTTATGAGAAATTTGTTCATACCGTACAAGGATATTATTCTAGAGTTTATGGAAACATTGAGAAATCCATTATCCTTTCAAGTAAACAAAACGGGACCAATCCTCTTGAGTACGCATTGGGACTCTTATAATCAAATCTTGATTTCTTCCGAAATGGACTATGAAATGAAAACTAGGTACATAAGTCCTACCGCAGGATTAAACGGAATTACGTTTGACTCTAAAAAGCATTTAGATCAGTACTTTTCTTATCAGAATTTACAATATATTGAAGATTTGGTATTAAAACTTAAAGGGGTTTATTCTGCTATAGATTACGATCCAATGTATTTGTTTTCAATATTAGTCAATGCTTCTTTAAGGCTGAGATCAGAAATAGGTTCTTTTAATGTTCAGAAAGTCGAAAGATCAAATGAAAGAATGCCAAAAGAATCTGTGTTACTCTCTGCTGAACCAAGAATGAATTCCTTTGTCGATTGGCCTGAAAGTTTTAAAAGACAAACAAAGGACGAGTTAGAGAAATCGGTTGTTAAAGTAAGCAGTAAAATTTACCAACCAAAAGAAATTGATAAAGAAACTATTAGAGTTGAGGAATTTAGGGGGGAACAAGAGGAATTCAAGATTAAAACCATGAAGCGACCTATAGTAGATGTTAAGCCGCTCCCACTCATTCCAACGAACAATTCTTTAGATATTCTACTTGTTATTAAAGATGTAGTAAATCATGATTATGATATTAGATCCATAGGAAGGGCACTTGAAATTGCTCGAGATTACATTAAGAGCATGATTTTACATTCAAATATTTTGTGGGAAATGAGTAGATATGCTAACTTATATCAACGAACAGAACCGAATACCGGATTAAGCTCTAAAGAGAAATTCGAATTAGTAGAACAAATCGATAAATGGATTAATTTAATAAGTAAAATAGAATCATCTTAAATAGGTGTTTATTTATAGTCAATTACAAATCAATAGTAAAACACTTACAAAAACATTATTCAGATGCAAATCAAGTAGTTGTGATTAATGATAAAGCAAAGGTTCTTCACTCCACGGGCAAATGGAATGTATCGAAAGATGTTAAAAGAGTCTTTGCTAGTTGGAGTAGCGGTAGCGCCCAGTTTGTGAATATGGATGGTAATAGATATTCAGTTCTTCAAATGGCACCAGAAAGATTTATAGCTACCAATAGACAGAAAAAGGGACACTTAGTTGGTTCGTCCATTCCTGGAACTGATATGTATCTTATAGCTCACATCAGAGCAAAAGCGAAAGGTTGGGAGCATATGGCATACCCCGCTATAGCCAGAGCAGCAGCAATGATGATAAAAGGAACTAAATCTCAATTTATCGAGACAGAAGTAGATGTTACCAATGATGTAAATGAATTGGCTGAAGTAAAGAATAGATTAGGACCATCTTCAATTGATCCATATCTCAAGGCGGAGGTAGAAGGTTTTTTAGATTGGATTAAAAATCCTCAAGGTTTAAATTCTTATCTCCTTCAATCATTACAAGAAAACGATCCATATAGAATCTCCAAACTTGCGGAGATTTATAATGAATTATATAGGCTTTTTTACGCTTAGGTTTTATAAATTCTTTTTTAAAAAATTATCGTTTCAGATAAATCGAAATTATATCTCCATCCTCAATTACGTGATCTAGGTTTTCAAATTTTTGACCGGGGTGTTTAGCAGATTTACCCCATACTAATGAGTAGCGATAATCGCTTATGAATCGCTTGTGAATTTTACGACAGAGGTTCTCAATAGTAGCGCTCCGGTGGAGAATAATTGGCTCATCCATATCAGCTTCCTGTTTTGGTGGTTTTAAAAAAACTCGTATTAAATTCAGCTCCGTGAAGATATTGTGCTTAAGAGTGTTAATATTTTCTTTATTTTTAGCCGAGATCATAACCCAATGTTCGTGACCAATTGCTTCTGTAATCTCTTCAGGTGGAATTGGAGTTTCCATTAAATCAGATTTATTTATGACAACAAACTCTCTTGTGTAAATTCGATTTCCAAATACGAAGTCTATCAATTCATCTGGTGTAATATCTGGTTCAGAGAAATAAACCCCTGCGTTCCGGACTTTTAGTTCATTCATAAGGGATTTGACCTCATCTGCATCCATAAGTTGGTGACCTTTGTAAGTAAAATGAATCCCTCCACGGGTACGCTCCTTAATAACAATACGAGGTGGTCTTGTGTTTAACCGTATTCCTGCGTTATTCAATTCCGTTCTGATAGCTCTCAAATCAGAAAAATTAATAGTCCCATCAGATCGAAAACAAATTATTATTAACACTAACTCTGCCGAACGTACTGCTGCTAATACTTCCTTTCCTCGCCCTTTACCAGCAGCAGCACCTAAAATTATTCCAGGTAAGTCGATAAGCTGAATCTTCGCTTCTTCGATATCCATCATACCAGGTATAGCTGTAACAGTAGTAAAATCATAAGCTGCAACTTTTGAGTGAGTATCACCTTCAGTTAGTAAATTTAATAAAGAAGATTTCCCAACCGAAGGAAATCCAATGAAGGCTACTTGAGCATCACCAGTTCTTTTAATACCGAAGCCACCACCTCCGCCTTTTTTAGAACTGGCAATGCGAATCAAATCTTCGCGGAGTTTGGCTAGTTGGGCTTTAGTATAATTTATGCTTTTTTGTGTAGCCTTGTTAACCTTAGTGGAAGCCAATCGTTCTTCTAATTCTTTTATTCGATCTTCTACTTTTTCGGACATATTATACAGTTGAAATAAATAAAGCAAACTCAAAAAATTTTTCGAAAATGTTTCCTAAAAAAGGAGAATAATAAAAAGAGATAAAAATAAAAATAAAAAGTTATTTTGTGAGTTTTTCTAACTCATCTACAAATATCTCATATTGTTTCATACCAAGGTTCCAAAAGTCTGGTGTAGTTATGTCTAAACCCACAATCTTACTTATTTCTATTGGAGATAAGCTACATCCCGCACTTAAAAGGTTTTAAATTTAGGAACGAATGCTTCACCTTCTTTTTTGTAAGTTTGGTATAATGCATAGACAAAAAGCTTAGCATATACGTAGGGGTAATTATAGAAGCGAGTAAAGGATAAAAAATAATGAGGCGTAATCATCCAAACCCATTTCATCTCATCAAACCATTCAACAGAATCTCCAAATATTTTATCTCTCGCAGCACACCAATATTTAGAAATGGTATTTCCATCTAAAAATTCTCCCTTTTCAATAGCATCATAAAGGCTCTGCTCAAACCACATTCTTGCACTTACATAGAATATTACAAATCCTGCTCCAGTTAATTCATTAGCTAATATTGTTATTTTATCATTAGTTGAATCAGTGGTTTTAAGCAAATGATCAGTTAACAATAATTCACCAAAAATTGATGCTATCTCTGCTACAAGTGCTCCTGGCATATAATTTATAAATGATTGTTCCCGAGAAGATAAATAGGAATGAATTCCGTGCCCAAGTTCATGAGCAAGAGGATAAACTTCATTTATCAAACCTTTGAAAGGTGTAAGAATAAATGCTGATTTTCCATTATACCAAGGAGAACAGTAAGCTCCACCTAATTTACCTTCTCTTGTGCTAGCATCGATATGATTCTTATTAAAAATATCCGTTGTAATCTCTCCAAATTCCTTTTCGAACTTACTATAGATTTGAATTGTAAGTTCTTTTGTTTCAATCCAAGTATATTTTTTTTTAAATGGAAGCCTTCCTGAAATATCTACCCCATTTAATTTTGGGAGATTTAAGAGTTTTGTTTTAATTTTTAGAAATCTTAGATAAACATCAATATTTTCTTCGATTGTCTTCATTAAACTATCTATAATATCCTGGGTTGTATCATTATCAATGAGACTTTGGTGTATTGGGCTAGCATATCCTCTACGACTCACAATCTTTACCCAATCCCCGCATATATTACGTAATGCAGAGGATATTACGTTTTCATCTTTTCCTATTAAACCACATATTGATTTGAACACCGATATCCTCGTTTCCCTATCAGGATGCATTGCTAAAGGAAGGAAATCACTAATCGTTATTGTTTTTTCTTCACCTTCAACAGTAGCTTTAAACTTTCTGCTACTTATCCATGAATCTCTTAACTGCTGCCATGCGTTAGCTCCAAACTGATCTTTTTCTAGAATCAACTCTTCTTCTGTCACTGATAGTTTATGGGGAAATTTTCTCTTTACTTTATAAAGGTAGTTTTTGTAATTGCTAAGAATTTCTTCATCAATCTCTGGATTTTCATAAATAAATTTTCCAACTTCTAATTCGAGAAATGCTAATTTTTTTAAAATAGAACTCTGAAAACTCATAAATTTATTATAAACGGCTTTTGTTTCAGAAAGATTCATATTTGCATAGAATGAATTTTCTGAAAATACTTGAATATCTTCCACATCCGCTAAAATTTTCTCTTGTTTTTCTAGAAGATCATGCAAATTTTGGGCTGTAAAGGTAGGCATATTAATTTTCCCTTGGTATTCACTTGCAATTTCATCCACTTTTTCCATTAGGGCATTCATAGTTTCTGAAATTTTAGGATCATCATAACTTGAAAAAATCTCGGTTAAATCCCATGCTATTTCTTTTTCACTCATAAACATCAAAACTTTTTGAATTTCACAAAAATAATCTTTAATAATATGATTAGATTCATATCGAACATTTAACATTTTCGTATAATTTCTACCGAAAAAAGGGCTCCAAATGCAACACCAATCATATAAAGAATATTTTAAAAAAGAGATAAAAGTAAAAATAAATAATTGGTTTAGTCTGAATGAGCAGAGATGATTAAATCTGCGAAAAGTTTCATGTCGTTAAGTAATACGTTCAATTTATCCTGAGAATCTCTATCTAATTCTTGCGATTTCATCACAAATACAGAAATGATGTACTTAAAGATGTGGAGCTCAATCCCCTTCCCATCTTCACTCTGTCCCATGAACCGGCATGAATCAGACATAAAAATATTCTCCCTCACCGTATTTGCTGCGTCGATGAAATCCCTCAAATCTCCTCTTAGCGTCAAACCACTGCTTACACCTTGAACATTATGAACCAATACATTTCCAGAAACATCAGAAATTATTATTTTCGCTTTAATTTCTTCGAGTTGACTCTCAGCTTTCTCAACAGAAGCCTTTAAGTCTTTGTAAGACGAAATTAATATATCCCGAAAGATTTTAGCTAACTCGTCTTGCTGATAAATACTCGTCAAATTTAATTCGAAATCATAATCTTTAAACATGTCTGAGAAGATATCCTTCGAATTTTTAACATTCGTATCCAAAAGCTCCTTCGGGTAATCCTCAGTGTCATATTTATGCAAAAATAATAGGACTCTTGGTTTCTCGTTATTTTTCCTATGTAGATTCAATAAGCCTTCAAAATATTCTTTTGCTTGATCAAATGAATCTGGATCGTGTAAATCGACGATACAAATTAGTATGTCAGTGCCTTTAAATATCTCAGGTTTGGAGAAATATTCATTACGGTATTGTTCCTGGCCACCAAAATCAAATATTCCTACTTGAAGTCCAAGAAAAGGATGTCTTCTTGTTTCATAGAGAATAGTTGGACTTAATCTCTTGGTGTCCTCAGGTTTCGTCTCTGCAAAAGCTACGGAGTAAAGACTTGTCTTACCACATCCACTCAAACCTACTAAACTAATTTTTAAGATTATTCACCTTGAACTATTATGTTGTTTATAATTAATTATCTAATTTATTACTTTTTTTATTCAAAACTTATTATTTTTCTTTAGGGGCTAATTTAAACGTTCTTGAGAACACCTTACCATACTTTTCAGTTGATGCTTCTACTAATACATTAGAGTAGACAATTTCATTATCCACAGTTTCGAGAGGATAACCTATTTCAATAGTTTCATACGGAAAAAGTTCTCTTATCGTTGTTATCCAAGGTTTTTTTTCAAACAATTCTTCGACTATGACAACCCTTATCTTGAGGTCTTCTAATAGATAACCGACTGTATTCGTTAACGAGATTTTTAAGAGTTTTTCTTCTTCATTAATATCCTTTGAAACACTCATAAATTTTCTGGATCCAAGTGGCTTTACAACTTCTTGTTCGACTTCTGGTTTCGTTTCAATTTTCGGTTTTTCAATTAGACTAGGTTCTCTAACAATAAAGACTTTCCGTTTTTGAATATTGTATTGAGAGACCTTTTTAAGTTTAGCGAGAAACAATACCGCGTTTAAATTTATAGTGTTATAGGGTTCAATTTCTAGATATCCTTTTTTAGCAGCGTCTTCAATAATCTCTGTTCCAATTCCCGTTCTTGCAAAAGCAGTATTTTTCTTAGCACCACTTCCCACTGAACCGATTGAAATATCCGCGTTCTCGGCAGTCAAATCTGTACAGAAATTACAACTTGAGGATTTGAATTTGTTTAATTGCTTAATGGTGTATGACTTTACTGGTTCTCCATCGTGATCGTAATATATATGAAACTTTCCCTTATTAATATCCATTTTTACTACTTTAGTTAAATCTATGCCATCTTTTTCAAAAAACGGATAAAGCGCTTCAGGAGCAAACGAATCCATGCAGAACAAACCAATTTTAAGAACATGTGCTCGCATGAAATATTTTAACATACCTGCTGGAGAGCTCGTCATTTTATCAACGGCATCGATATTACAAGGGGTGCCAACAAATGCAATCGATCGATAATCTTGTCGTATTGCGTCCATTAGAGCTTCAACAGTTTGAGAATGACAATAAATAGAACCGGCTGATTTAATTGCGTCATCTTTATTCGTAATAATTTGTGCTACTGGATGCCATGGGTTTTTAGGATCCTTCATTGAAACAACTGCCGCATCAATTAAATGCTCGTCGAACAAATAAATTAATAAAGAAGTCACAGTTCCTCCATCTTGAGCTCCAATGACTTCTGGAATATTTGTATTCGACACATAACCCGTTTTGAATTCTCCCATCAGTTGAATGGGGTCAGTGATAGTTCGGGGACATTGATTGTAACAAATTCCACAACCAGTGCATTTTCCTATTAATTTAGGTTGTCCCGCCAAATGGTCCCATTCGAGCACTGGACAAACTGCGGCACACGTTCCACACTCAGTGCAGATACCTGCTCTGATTATTTCCTTCATTAACATTCCGTAGGAATCTTTTTTCCCCTCGAGTTTCTTTTGAATGTAATCAAAGGAATAGTCATACTGAGTGGATTCCGACTCTGGTTCAGTTGGATTTTCAGACATCTTTAGTAAATCATTAAGAACTTTATATTAGCTTAATATAATAAATTGAAATCTATGTAAGGATATGGATTACCAATATTAAAATTTACTAAAAAAGTAACAAAACGAAGTGTCTACTACTTTTTAGTCAAGATCATTTAATACTAATCATTCAAATATCTTATCTCCTACTATCTAACAGCAAAAATAAACTTTTACATTCGTGTCTAAAAACAGATAGATTTTTATATTTAACTGAATGAATTACTATTTGAACTTTAATTCAAAAAGAAGAGGTCTGGAAATAAAATGGACAGAACTAATTACAAGAAAATTGTTTTTTTAATAATTGTGATTACTGCTATTTCTTATTAAAATAAAGAGTATTCACTATGCTTCAAAAACTATTTATAAGAATAGGTTTGTCTAATATCACAACAGTATAATACCTTTTCTTTATTTCTTTTTAGCTTTTTCCTGAACTTTGAAGTGTTCTGCTTCTTCCTTTAATGGTTTCACAGGCTTTGTATAATCAATTGGAGTATCACAAGCCCAGCACACATTTTCCAAATCGGTAACTGCTCGAGCACAGTTATCACAATAGATCGCACCACATTCACATATATATGAGAATTTTAACACTTCACCCCGACACACTAAGCAAATTTTTTTCTCTTTAGAAATCATCACTTTCTCTTCTGTGACTTGGGGAGTTAATAACGCACGATTGTAAACTAACCCAATAATTTTTTCGTCTAATCGAGCCAAATCCAGACGATTTCCCATTGGTGCTCTTGCATCCTTTAATTCTTCCCATAAATCTAATTTTTTGAGCAAATCCTCGTTTTCTGCAGTAATTTTTTTTGCTAACAGGTTAAGACCAAACTTTCCAGCTATTTGTTGAGCTTGGGTTAATAATCGCTGAGCCTTCTTTATATTAAAGTTTAATAGTGATAGTTTGGCTTGCAATAGGTAAGTTTCGCATAAAATCGAGTATGAGCCCGTTTTTTCGGCAATATCTAATAATCGAGCAATAAGAGGGTTAATCTCTTCCAACACTTCTAAATCGTTAGTCATGCGTAACTCAGTAAAAAGTAATTCACATAAGGTAGTCACTGCCGTTAAGATTAGTTCAAAATTTGAATCTTCATCTTCGAGGATTTGCGTTAATATTTCTTCAGCTTCAGCCCTTTTACGGGTTCGTGAACTTTTTTTCAGTAGCAACGCTTTATTTAAGAGATACATTAAATCTAGTTCTTTATCTTTCAATTGATCATTCAATTGCTTATAACGGTAAAGATATTGCTGAGCCTGTTCAAGATCGCCCTTATCAATTAATATTTGAATTAGTTTATCGAGAACGATAGTTATGTCTCTTAGATTTCCGCCTTCATATCTTAATGCTAAAGCTTGTTCTAAGCATTCTAATGCACGATCTAATTCTCCTCTCTGTCTATAAACTTCCCCCATACTGTTAAGAGTATCTGCTACCATACGATTATTGTTAATATCATTGAAAATTGTCAAGCATTGCTCCAAAAGTTTAATACTATGTAATAATTCACCTTTAATCTTATGTAATCCTGCCATATAAAAATAACAATTTCCGATATACCATTTGTTGCCAATTTCCTCGGCAAGAACCCTTGCTCGCTCCAAAATTCTTATAGCACGGCTATAATCGACTTTTAAAAAAGCATATATCCTAAAAAATCCTGCAAGGGAAAGAAAAATATCCTTTTTTGTACCAAATTCTTCACGCAATGCTAAACTGTGTTTAAAATACTTTAAAGCCAGATCAGCATCCCTTAAATCTATGTAGAACCTTCCTTTAATCCAAGCTATATAAGCCTCTCTTAGATTGTAATCTGCTGATAATTCTTGTGGTAAGGTTTTTAGCAGTTCTTCTCCCTGCATTATTATATCCTGAAGCTTATCGTATTGCTTAAGCCATAATAAAGCATGAGCCATTATTAGTAAGATATCAACTGATAGAAAGTTTTTTCCTAATCCTAAACTCTCTTTATATGTTTGTTCGGCAATCTTGACAAGATCTTCATATAAACCTTGCCAAAGTAATAACTCACACTTGAGGAGATTACAATAAACGCTATCATGAAGAGTGTGTCCTCCTTCTTCCCAGAAATTCCTAATTAGCCGGTCTGCTTCATCAAGCTTACCTTTGTCAATGAGTTGTTTTACAAAAATTAATTCTTCAGGTTTTTCTTTTTTTTTGACTATTTTTTCACTCATAGAAAATACCAGGTCTGGATTACAAATCGTCAAATATAATATACACTATGATTATAGATTATATTAATGTACTTTTATGTCTAATCGCGTTTAAAAATGTTTAAAATTTTTAATAATTGTTAGATTATGGTTGCAACATCAATTTGGTTAGGTTGAAGGCACATTTGAGTTGAAGCAATCGTACACGATTTTCCAAGAACCATCCGATTGCCTTTCAAGGAGGGTCAAGGCTTTACCATCTGGCGTGGTAGTAATCGTCTCGCCACCTGCCTTGGGAGTCATTTTCGATGTGTATGTACATCGTATTACTCCCAAGTCGCCATATACCTTGACTTCCTCTATACTATTGATGGTTATATCTAAAATCATCTGATCGAATCCGGGCTTCATTCCTTCTCGTATCTGTTCTTTTCCGATTCTAGAAGGGAGGTTTGGCGGCATCTGTACCCCATCGTTAGCCCATAGGGAAGTCCAAAGATCTAAATCTCCAGTGTTAACACCGATGGCAAATTGATTTAATATCTCTTTGAGCGCAGTGATGTCGCTCTTTTTCTTTTCATTCAATACTTATTATCACCTCTTTAAGTCTTTTCTTCACATATTTCCTTTTTATTTTAAGATAATTTATAATATAAATTATGAAATAATTAATTTTTTAAAATTTTTAGAAGATTTATTACCCATATTTAATCATCATTATCGAGACCTAACCTTTCTTCAATCTTATCTTCGATCTTCTTAATTGCATTGCTGGCGTGTATCCTTATAATTCTTTGGGAATCGTTTACTCTTGAAAGCAATGCACTTAAAGCTGACTCGTCTCCATAAACTTCCAAAAATTTGATTAAACTTACCTTGACTTTTGTATTTTCGGCTTCGCTTTGTTTTAAATAATCTATTAATGTTGCTATATACCTATTTAATGTCCGTTCTAAATCCCCATTTTCACCTTTGACTCGATACCAATTTCTTTGAAAGATATTGTATATAGCATCTATCGCAACTTTTTTTATAAGCCAATAGGAATCAGGATTCTCTAAAATTTCAATTAGGCTGAGAATAGGCTCTATAGTTCCTATTTTTCCTAAAGCGATAATAGCATTTTTTTTAACATCCAAATTTCTAATCTTTAATAAATCGATTAAAGGTATGGCAAATTCCTCATTACCAATTTCACCTAAAATAAAAGCAATACTTTCCTTCAATGTTTCACTGTCCGAATTTAAATGTGAGAGTAAAATGTTAAAATCAGCGTCTCTATTGGTTGAATAAATCTTCTTAACTGCGTTCATGATATAAAATTTCATATCGATATCGGTGTACTCGAAGCTTATATCTTCTATATTTAATACATCAAGTAACTCCGGCACTGCTGATAGATCACCAATTTCTCCTAGTGCTTCAATTGTGGCTACACTTACTTCGCTATAAATGTTATCTAAACCTGAAATTAGGGTATCTACAGCGTCTTTTAACTTCAATTTCCCGGTAAGTGCAATTGCATTTTTTCTAACGATAAAATCGTCGCTCAATAACAATTTATTTACATCTTGGTTAATTTCAGGACTTATTAACTTTAAAATTGAAACTGCAGAATCTAGTAATTCTAAATCCACCTTTCTTAGTATTCTCGTAATTTCGTCTAATAACAAACCCTTATCCGAATGCAATTTAGAAATTAATTCTGGGTACTTAACTTTTATATAATTCGTGTCCTGAAATGCTATGTTAATGCTAGAAAGTTCGTGCCCAATTAATTTAATGATCTCTGATTTGTGTTCGTTTGATATGTTTTCGCTTTTTAAATAAACCAACAAGGACTTTATCAGAACTTCAGGTTCAATTCTTACAAGGTGGTTTTTGACAAATTCTCTGACAGCGTTATACCTGGAATCTAATTCCTTTATAAATATATTTATCTGGGGCTCTTCGAACTTGATTTTCATTATGGCTTTTAAAGTAGCTAATCTTAGATCTACGCTATCAATTTTTTGTTCCAGCACCCAACCCAATGGCTTCAGTGCTTTATTATTTTTTAGTTTGCCTAAAGCTTTCGCAGCTTCACATTTAAGATCAATCCTATCTTCGGATATTAAAATATTTTCTATAGTCGAAAAACATTCATTCTTTAGTCGGGGAATAAAATTACCAATACCGCCCAAGTATTTAACTGCTTCCTTCCTTTTGCTGTTATCCTTTTCAGTCTCAATAATGTCTGTAAGCATTTCAACCGAATTTTCTAATCCAATTTCTTCCCTTTTATCATATATCTCCTGAGGCGAGGGTTTTGGATCTGACATAAACATATAAGAAATCCTTTTTGGAGGCTAATTAAATTATTATGGCTTTCTTTATTATTAGGTCATCCGCTAATAAAAATATTTTCAATATAATTTATGTTTTGACTCAAAATTGTTTATTTTTTTGACCTTTTCAAACATTTAAATTACAAAAATGATCCAAAAAAATATTCCATGGCTAAATTTTTGGCTGTTTTTAATAGTCTATTAACAGCTGATTCTGATATTTCAAAATGAGTCGCAATTTGAGCTGCGCTTATCTTTTTTGGAGTCTTGAAAAAACCTTGTTTCGCAGCGTATGAGGATACTTCTTGCTGTCTCATAGTAAAATTCGGAAATGGAATCGAAGATCTCCATATTGTCTGATCAATTGCATTAATCTTATCTAAATCAGTCATTCCTATAATTTCGTAATTCTCCGTAAATGAATTTATAACATCGAACAACTTGTTAACATATTCATTTTGAGAAATTATATTGATTAACAGAACTTCTCGAGAAACATGAATGGGAAAAAGGAACGCCCATGGACCCGAGTCGACAATAGGAAAGAAACCAGAAGTTTTATTCTGATTCATAATGCAAATAATTTCGTTCCTAGTCTGATTTAATAACTGGAAAGATTGAGGATTAAATTTTTTCTTAATGTATTTATCCAGATCCTTAATTAAATTTGGCTGGAACCTTATCCTCTGAAGAGCAAAGAAGTGGTTTTGGTCGTATTGGAAAGCGTTTAAAATTTCTATAAATTCAAGATGTTGAAACAAATCCGCAAACCCTACATGCTCTAAAAAATTTCCTGGTATTTGTAATCTTATAATTTTCATTAGAATTTAGCTGGAATAATAGTTTTTATGCATAATTTGTAAAATAAGCATAATCTATTATATGTTGCGATCGCAACCATTTGACTATTTAGGAAGTATTGATTCTTATATCATAGGTTTTTTTTTCCAATGTAGACAATAAAAATAAAACTATAAATTAATTGAGAAGATTGGTATGAAAGTGTTATTAACAGGTGCTTTTGGTAATGTAGGCATAAGCACTTTAAAGGAATTACTTAATAAAGATTACGATATCAGAGTTTTTGAAGTTTATAATAGAAAAAATAGAGAGATCGCTAAAAAATTCAAAAACAGAATTGAAGTTATTTGGGGTGATCTCAGAAATAAGGAGGATGTGAATAATGCAGTTCAAAATCAAGATATAGTAATTCATCTGGCTGCGATTATTCCACCATTGGCTGATGAAAATCAAGAGTTGGCTGAATCCGTAAATGTCGGAGGCACTAAAAATATACTTGATGCGATTAAAGAGCAGGCACAGAAACTAAAATTGTTATTTACATCCTCGATAGCTGTTTATGGAGATCGACTATACAATCCGATAATAGAAGTTAGCGATCCCCTCGCCCCTAGTAGAGGAGATTATTATGCATTAACCAAAATTTCTGCTGAAAAGTTGATAAGAGAATCAGGTGTAGATTTCGCAATATTTAGATTAACGTACATTACATCGGTCGACAAACTAAATATGGACCCTCTAATGTTTCACATGCCTTTAGACACTTCTATCGAAATCTGTGATACAAAAGATGTCGGACTAGCTCTAGTCAACGCAATTGAATGTGAAGAGGTATGGGGTGAAACCCTCAATTTAGCCGGTGGAAACCAATGTAGAATAACATATAGAGAGTACATTAACGATATGATGGAGATTTTTGGGTTAGGCAGAAATTTCCTACCTGAAGAAGCATTTGCTGAAAAAGGCTTTCATTGTGGCTTTATGAATACCAAGAAATCTCAAAACCTCCTAAAATACCAAAAACATACACTTGGAGACTACTATCGAGAAATCAAAAAAAGAATTGGTCCTAAAAAACATTTTATGCCCTTTATTAAATGGATGATTAGATTAAATCTCCTAAAAAAATCGGAACCTTATCAAAGGTACGAATTCTTCAGGAAAAAAACTGGAGCGTTTACAATTTCAGAAAAAAAACTAATTAGAAAAATCTTAGTAGCGAATTTTAATCGAATAGAACTTTTAGAAAAAAAAATAGAAAAGTTAGAAGATCTGACAGCAAATTTTATCGAAATCGAAAAAGAAACCTCAACCGTAAATCAAGTTCAATCAGTGTAATAAAATATTTATAAGTTGAGAAGTTAGCTCCTTTCTTATTTAGAAGCAATATGTTGTCTTAGATCGAAGAAACAGTTATAGTTAATTATATCAATAATTGGATTATTCGCTATTACTTATATCGTTAAATAGAAAATAATATAATATATAACGTAAAAACTAACTTAAATAATAGATTAAATAAAAAATTTCATTAAAAAAAGTAAATTTTTCGACATAAACTCTTCAAAAATGTCGGAAAATGATAAAGGACTAAAATGTATTTACTACAGAAAAAATATACATAATTATAAAAATTGAGGTGGAGTAAGAAAGAAAATGGAAAAATCTGAAAATCAACGGATTGGATTCTATGCTTGCCAGTGAGGAATTAACATAAAGAGAAAAGTAGATTGCGATAAATTGGTAGATTTTGCTAAAGGCTTAGATGATGTCGTAATATCTAAAACTCACGCTTTTCTATGAACAGAAAGTGGACAACAAGAGATAATTAATGACATTAATGAAAAAAATCTTGATTGCGTAGTAGCTTCTGCCTGAACACCTCGGACTCACGAGCCAATTTATAGGGGTTCTCTTTCTAAAACCGATTTAAATCCTTACCATTTTCAAATGGTAAATGTAAGGGAGCACTGTTCTTGGTGTACAGATGATAGTGAAGAAGCATTAAATAAGGCTAAAATACTTGTTAATAGCGGAGTAAATAGAGCAAAAACGTTAAGCGCTGTCCCAGTGAGAACGGTTCCTGTTGAAAAAGCCACTCTAGTTGTGGGCGGGGGGATAGTTGGAATGAACGCTGCGTTGGACCTTGCAAATGAAGGGATTAAAGTTTTCCTTGTCGAAAAACACACAACTATAGGTGGAAGAATGAGTCAGTTAGATAGAACATTCCCTACCGACGACTGTTCTATATGAATCTGTGGGCCTGTTATGCTCGAAGTCAACCGAAATGAGAATATAGAAATACTAAGTTATAGTGAAGTGAAAAGTGTTGATGGTTACGTTGGAAATTACGATGTGATCGTGGAAAAGAAACCTCGATACGTAAACAATGATTGTAATGGATGTGGGGCTTGTACGGAAGTTTGTCCTATTATTGCTTCAAATTACTTTGACGAACACTTAGGACCACGAAGAGCAATTGACATCGCATTTGGACAAGCCGTTCCATTCTTATATGACATTAATCGAGATGTATGCGTAGAATGTTTTAGCTGTGTTGACGCTTGTGAGCTAGATGCGATTGACTTCAGTCAAGTACCCGAAGAAGTTACTTTTAAGGTAGGCTCGATTATTGTAGCAACGGGGTGGGATATTTATGAACCATACGGAGAGTATGGATACGGAAAGTTTGAAAATGTCATAACTCAACCCCAACTTGAAAGAATTCTAGCGCCAAATGGACCTTTAGAAGGAAATGTTCACAGAATTTCAGACTCTAAAGAACCCGAAGAAATTGTGTTTATTCAATGCGTAGGGAGTCGGGACACAGAAAGACCTTATTGTAGCGGCGTTTGTTGCATGTTAGCTCTTAAAAACGGAAAGTTGCTTAAAGAAGAATTTCCAGACGCGAACATTACTATTTGTTATATAGATATGAGAACTAACGAAAAGGGCTTCGAAGAATATTATCAGAGAGCTAAACAATCTGATATAAGGATGATTCGGGGAAAAGTAGGAGAATTTTCTGAAGATCCGGAGACAAAGAATGTAAACATTCGAGTGTATTCGTCATTAACAGACGAAATTATTAAAATTAGCGCGGATTTAGTAGTTTTATCCACAGCTGCATTACCTTCAAAGGGTACAGAGCAGATTTCAAAAATCTTAAACTTAGATACTGATAAAAATGGATTTTTAACTGAATCTCACTTTGGATTAATGCCACAGGAAACTAAAACGAAAGGCATTTTCATTGCGGGATTTGCCCAAGGTCCAAAGGACATCGCTTATTCGGTTTCTCAAGCTAGAGCTGCCGCGAGTAAGGTGGCTGAATTAACTGCTCCAGGCGAAGTAGACATTGAACTAATAATTGCAGAAGTTTCTAATGATCTTTGCTTTAGTTGTGGAAGATGTGAAAAAGCATGCCCAAAGAACGCTATAACAGTTGTCGATGAAGAAGGGGCAATTGTTGACGAAATAAACTGCGATGGCTGCGGGATTTGTGCTACGTGTTGTCCTACTAACGCGATAGATATTAGATATTTTAGAGATTATCAAATTTTTACTGAAATTGACGGAATGTTAGAAGGAGGTTAAACCAATTGGAGAACGACTTTAAAATTCTAATGTTTGCTTGTTTGAAGTGAGGATATTCTGCTGCGGATTTAGCTGGTGTTTCTCGAATGAAATACACGGCATCAGTCAAAATTATTAAAGTAAAGTGTACGGGGAGAATCGATTTAAAACACATCTTATATGGGATAAAAGCCGGGGCTGATGGCGTTATGGTTGTTGGATGACGACCAAATGAATGCGAGTTTAAGCAAGGCAATTTTAACGCTCAAAGACATGTCGATTTAGCCAATAGAATATTGGATTCTAGAGGTTATGGAAACCAAAGAGTTAACATGTATTGGTTAAGCGGGGCAGAAGCAGACAAACTAGTCAAAAGCGTCGAAGATGCTTACGAAAAGATAAAACGTTCTGGACCCAATCCGATAAAGCTCATGGATGCTAAAAAAACAAAGCAAAAAGTAACTACTCCTGTAGGATGATTCCTATAAAGAAATTATAGTTATAGGATGACTTACCTTGCGAAGGAAAAGGAGTTTAATAAGATTTTTATTAATTAATAAAATTTAATGTAAATAAAAAAGTAAATGAATGAAATATGGTTCAAGTTGTAAATAGTAATTCATTTAAAGGAATTTCTCCCAAGGATTTAATGGAAGCTACATATCAAGCTTCAGGAAACTTTCAAATTAGAGCTTTTTTTGAGGCTAAAGACGAAATTTTGAAAGTTGGAAAGTTTTCTGAAAAGGAATTTTACAGTATCTTGGATGCAATGGTAGATGCTGAAACAGAGCGAAAACTAGTATTAGAGAGACTTAAAGATAAGGATCCGCTATTCTTAGAAGAAATTGTTAAAGAAATCAACGAATTTCCAGCTGATAATGTTATTAGAGATGTAATCTATCTAAAAGAGCAAGGATATGTTCAGGAACATGTAGAAGTCAAGACTAAAATGGTTGTTAAGAAAATTAAAGGTGAGGAAAAAGAAGTAGAAGTTAAGGAGTATTTTTATAGATATCAGGCAAAAGAATTCCCTATTGAACAATATTTTGAACCAGTTTCTATCGTTTTTAAAGCGGGTGTTTGTTGTCAATGTGGCTGGTGCTCAGCAATATGCCCCGTAAATGCTATTGAGGTAACCGCAGATACTCTTGAAATCGACGACGATGCTTGTATGAAATGTGGTCTGTGCTTTTCGGTTTGTCCTAGATCCTTCTCAATCGATCAAGCTTATAAAAGTATCAAAAAACTTGATAAATCTTTGATTTGGTCAGATAAAATCGGGGCTTACCTAAGTACATATACTGCTTCTACCACTATAGATGAAATTAAAGAAGTTCGTCAAGATGGAGGTGTAGTAACTTCCATATTGGAGTATCTTTTAGAAAAGAAGATTGTTGATGCAATTATAGCTGTACGACATTCGAAAGATATATGGAGACCTGAACCTGTTATAGTAGATGATGTTAAAGATCTCTACCAAACGGGAGGAACTAAATACGCAAATTCTCCTTCATTGAATATTATTGATAAAGCAAAGGATTATGAGAATTTAGCCTTTGTGGGCGTTCCTTGTATGATGAAAGCAATTGAAAAGGGCACTTTATTTCCAAGTGGGTTGCCATTTTTTGATAATATAAAATATAAAATAGGGCTTTTCTGTATGGAGTCATTCCCTTATTCAGACATAATACAGCTGGTAAAGGATAAATTTGATAAGGAGATAGACGAATTAACAAAAATGAACATAGATAAAGGTAAATTTATAATCAATTTAACATCGGGAGAAGAGTTGAAGGTTGATCTGAAAGAAGTCCAATCGTATGCCAGAAATAATTGTCATTTCTGTGAAGATTTAACTTCTGATTATGCAGACATCTCTGTAGGCTCAATAGGTTCACAAGCTGGATTCTCCTCAGTAATTATTAGAACTAAGGGTGGAGATAAACTCTTTAACGAAGTAGTTAAAGCCGGTCTAATAGAAACAAAAAGTTTAAAAGAAGTTAAACCAGGTCAGGGACTACTCGAAAGAATTGCAGGAACAAAAAGAAAAAAATGTAAACCTATTGATTTAAAACAAAACAAGAAGGAAAATTAATTTAAACTTATGAGTTCAAAAACATTTCAAGATTTAATTGAGGAAGTCCACAATCGAGGTATTTGCGAGGAATGCGGAGGATGTGTATCTTTTTGTAACTCCGCAGAATACGAAGTTATTGGCTTTAAAGACCCTTATCTGCCTCCGGAATATATTCATAAGGATAAGTGTCTTGAATGCGGTATTTGTTATTATATATGCCCACAAACCCACATTTTAGATGATGACCTCAATAAAACATACAAATTTACTGATTTTTCTTCCATGCCAATAGGGTATTATAAAAACATATATTCTTGCCAAGCTACTGACCAAAATTTTTTAGAAAATGGAACTGATGGTGGCGTGGTAAATTCAATAATTAATTTTATGATTGAAAAAAAAATGGTTGATGGTGCAATAGTTTCTAAGACGGATGCACCTTTTTTAAGAGAAGCAACTTTTGCTGATAGTAAATATGATTTATTAAAGGCATCTGGAGCGAAGTTAGATATTACACCACAATTAGATGAAATCCAGAAGTTTTCTACGTATACAAGTTCAATTTCTGAATTAAATCATTTTAAATTCAAAAAGTTAGCTGTAGTAGGTACTCCTTGCCAACTTTATACAATTCGATGTATGGAAGACTTAGGAGTTACTCCATCTGAAAATGTAGAAATTTGTCTCGGATTATTTTGTTACGAAAACTTCTTTTTGGAAAAATCACAGATAGAGAAGTTTGAAAAGGACTTTAACATCAAATTTACTGATATTGAAAAAATTAATATTAAAGAAGACGTTATTTTAAAATTAAGAGATGATGGAAGTGGGGAAAAAATAATCCATATTCCATTTAATCATTTGAAGAATTATATGCGTCCAGCTTGCAACGCTTGTAATGATTTTACCAATATTTATGCGGATATATCATTTGGGGGTTTAGGATCGTCTGATAAATACACTACTGTTATTCCACGGACAGAAAAAGGTAGTAAGATATTTTCTCAAGTTATCGAAAGTGGAATTGTCAGTTGTGCAGATTTAGATGCGAACAAAAAAAATAAAATGATTGAGCTGATATCTCAATTTTCTCAATCTAAACTCAAGCGTCAGGAAGATTTTATGAAGAATTTAATCTAGTGAGGAGTGTACAATA
>Ga0255055_10000899_pt1 | contig 22691 bp, 20 predicted proteins | sample JV7_2_27_MG_FD_188633 | JGI IMG/M metagenome (GOLD analysis project Ga0255055, IMG submission 188633) | Seawater microbial communities from Jervis Inlet, British Columbia, Canada - JV7_2_27 | ecosystem: Environmental > Aquatic > Marine > Inlet | place: Canada: British Columbia | collected...
CCGGGAGACTGCGGCAGGATCACAACACAGGAAGCCAAGCTCCCCACCTTGGGCTGGAATCGCAATGCGAGAGAGTTGACTGACCACTGCTGCTCTCGGAGTGGCCGCGCCCGCTTGGAACGGGAAGGCGTGAACCAGGCCCACGACGTGAGGGAGAGCTCCTGGTCAACCTCCGCTGAAGGCCCGCACGGAGGATGATGGCGCTGGCGCCACGCCGGAGCGTGGCGCCAGTTCCTCGAAGTGCTCTAGAAGATCGTGTAGATGAACGGGGCCAGGGCGGAAGTCTGTGCGAACGCGAGAAGCGTCCCCACCATCAGAGAGACGAACAGCACCGGCAGCAGCCACCACTTCTTTCGGACGCGTAGGAACCGCCACAGCTCACGGGTCATGCTTACGTTACTCATTCGAACCTTCCGTACTGCTAACAGATTGTGATGCCTCGTGATCCGACCCGAGACTCCGGGCGGACGGGCGACGCTCAGAACTGTCGCTGCAGGTCTCCCGGCTCGCTCCCTCCGCGCTCGATCCAATGACTCGGCTCGGATGGATCGCGGCGCAGCGAACCGCCGCCCACGACGCGACGGAGGAGCCCAACCGGAGTCAGGACGATGAAATAGATTACCGACATGACGACCGGCGTCGTGATCTTCGATATTGCAAGCGCCATGCCCATCCAGGCGCGCTCGAGCGGTCCGAGCCGGGTTGGCACGGCGAGGCCGGCCGCGGCGAGAATCCCGCCGGCCATGAGGAGGGCATAGGCGGCCTGAACGTGACCTTTCCAGAGCACGAGCCCGCCGAGCACGGCGAAAGCGGCTCCGACGGTGAGCCCGAACTTGCGGCCCTCGGCGGGCGTCAATCGAGCTCGATCGTGTCGCGCCAATCCTCCTCCTCTACCCATTCGGGCTGATCGACCTTGGCCAGCAAGAAGGGCCACATGACCAGGTAGTCCATGTCGGTGCGCATGAAGCACGTGTACGCGTCGCCAGGGGTGCAGACGATGGGCTCGCCACGGACGTTGAACGAGGTGTTCACCACGAGGGCACACCCCGTCCGACGCTCGAATTCCGCGATCAGGTCGTAGTAATCCTCGTTGTCCTCCCGGCTGACCGTCTGCACGCGAGCGGAGTAGTTGACGTGGGTGACCGCCGGGATGTCCGATCGCGGGACGTTGAGCTTGTCGATCCCGAAGAGCCTCTCCTCTGCCTCGCCGGGCGGTATGCGCCGGTCTTCCCGCACGGCGGCTACGAGGAGCATGTAGGGAGACGGCCGTTCGAGCTCGAAGTAATCGGCCACCCGGTCCACCAGCACGGTGGGAGCGAACGGTCGGAAGCTCTCGCGAAACTTGATCTTGAGGTTCATCTGAGCCTGCATGCGCGGGCTTCGCGGATCGCCCAGGATGCTTCGCCCGCCGAGGGCGCGTGGTCCGAATTCCATCCTCCCGCGAAACCACCCCACGACCTTTTCGCTGGCCAGCAGCTCGGCCGTCCTCTCCAGCAGCGGCTGGCGCTCTAGGCGCTCGTATACCGCGCCGACCGAGTCCAGGTAGGCCTCGACTTCCTCGGCCGAGTACGCGGGTCCCAGGTAGGCTCCCTGCATCGAGTCCCTGTCCGGGCGCACCCTGCGCGGCTCGCCGCAGTAGCGGTGCCAGATGAGCTGCGCGACGCCGAGCGCGCCTCCCGCATCGCCCGCGGCCGGCTGGATCCACACGTTGTCGAACGGTCCCTCACGCAGGACGCGGCCGTTCCCCACACAGTTGAGCGCCACGCCCCCCGCCAGGCAGAGATTGGAAAGCCCCGTTTCCCGGTGGGTCGTGCGGGCCATACGCAGCATGATCTCCTCGCACACCTGTTGGACCGAGGCGGCAAGGTCCATCTCACGTTGCGTGACCTTCGCTTCGGGCCTTCGGGGCGGACCGCCGAACAAGCGGTTGAACGCCCCGTTGGTCATGGTGAGTCCGGTCAGATAGTTGAAGTACTCCTGGTTCAGTACGAACGAGCCGTCCTCCTTCAGGTCGACCAGCTCCCTGAGGATGGCGTCGACGTACTTCGGCTCCCCGTATGGCGCCAGGCCCATGACCTTGTATTCGCCCGAGTTCACCTTGAAGCCGGTGTAGTAGGTGAAGGCCGAGTACAGCAGGCCGAGCGAATCCGGCCAGTGAAGCTCACGGATCAGCTCGATGTCGCTTCCACGCCCGGTGCCGATCGAGGCGGTCGCCCATTCGCCGACCCCGTCCATGGTGAGGATCGCCGCCTCCTCGAAGGGGGACGGAAAGAAGGCGCTCGCGGCATGCGATTCGTGGTGTTCCGCGTACAGGATGTCGCCGTCATAGTCCAGGGCCCGGCGGAGCTGCCGGTCCATGTAGAGCTTGTCCTTCATCCACAGCGGACCGGCCATCAGGAAGGACCGCAGTCCACGAGGCACAACGTCCAAGTAGGTTTCCAGGATCCGCTCGAATTTCAGGAGCGGCTTGTCGTAGAAGCCGACGTACGCGAGGTCCGAAGGCTGGATGTCCGCACAGCGGAGACAGTAGCCGATGGCGTGCTCCGGCAGGCCGGCGTCCCCCTTCTTACGGGTGAACCGCTCTTCCTGGGCGGCCGCCACGATCTCGCCGTCCCGCACGAGGCAGGCGGCGCTGTCGTGGTAGAAGGCCGAGATGCCTAGGATGTACCGAGGATCGCGCATCTGATGTCAGCCCGATGAGTCGCGGTGCCTACGGGGAGCCGGCCGGTCGTCTATCGACGCCCCCGGTGACCTTCATTCGGCCGTTGTTCAAGTTGTTCAAGTAGAGCCTTCGAATGTTCGGCTCGAGGACGCGGGCCATCAGGCGGTGTCCCTCGGGCGTCCAGTGTGCGTCGTTGGAGTAATAGAGCGGAGCCTCCCCGTCGTACTCGCGAAACGCGTCGAAGGCGTCGACGAGATCGATGCCTTGACTCTGCGCGAACTGGCGGATCCGATAGCGGCTCTCGTCGGACACCACCGCACCCTCGGGCACGAACTGGAACCGTCCGGGCATCCACTCCCTCTCGTTCACCTGGTGCCCCCAGGGATAGATCGACACCAGAAACCGGATGCCGTTCTCCTCACTGTAGGCCTTGATGAGCAGGATGCTCTCGAACAGGCCCGCCCACTGCCCGCTTCGATCCGTGCTGTCGCTCGCGAGCGTGTGAGCCAGCAGCTCGAAGCTCGCCAACTCGACCACGTTCTCCACCGTCGGCCCCTTGTCGTCGTCGCCGGACGAGAGGCCAAGCCAGTACATGAACAGCCTGCTGATGAACAGGTGATCGTGGACGAGGTCGCGGATCCTCTCCTGGAGGCTGCGGGTCTCCCCGTCCGCGTATCGGCCCGGCACACCGACGACCGCGCCGTCGGCCGACCGGCGCGCATGCGCCCGATAGGCCTCCTCCTGAACGAGGTCGCTCATGTCGACGTTCAGGATCACGAGGTCCGGGTCCAGCGGCGGAAGCTCGCGGGTCAAACGGAAGTAGGAGAGCAGGGGCGCATGACTGTCGACGCCGGCATTCAGGACTTCGACTATCCGGTCCCCGCCATCGCTCAGGCTCCGCTCCAGGATCGCCGAGAACGTCTCGTCATCCTCGACCCCTTTGCCCAGGGTGAACGAGTCTCCGAGCATCAGGATGCGGTAGCCGTTCGAGGGTCGCCGGAGGAGGATCTCGCCGCCGCGGAGCCCGACGCTGTTGACGGTCAGCTCGTAGTCGAACGCCTTCGTGTCGATCGTCTCCCTCACCCCCGGCTTCAGGGTGTGGTGGGCGAAGGCATGCGGGATCATAGATGGGGACTGCGGCGGCATCAGGGCCAAGCCGAGGACGGCGTCGAGGACGAAGAACGTCAGGAGCGTCGCCGCAACGCTGAGCCAGAGGTTCGCGGCCAGGGCTCGATGCCGGGTCCCGGCCAGGTAGGCGGTCAGGCCGAGAAGCAGCAGACCGACGCACAGAAGGCCGACGACGAACCCGTCGAACCTTCCGAAGCCGTTTCCGACGACGATCTCGTCGTGCACGTAGAGGGCGATCACGAGAGAGATCGCGAACGCCAAAACGGTGAAGATGCGCGCGAGCGGGTCGGCCCGCCGCCGGCCTGCGGGCCCTCCAGCGGAGGGGTGTCCGCGCTGTGTGTTGCCTCGGGTTCTTCCTTCGAACGACAAGATTCCCTCGTGCGCCCCGCTGCTTCCTCGGGCCGAGCTTGGCGGCTGGAGCGCCCGCTCCGCGAGTTTATGACTTCAATCGCCGATCTCCGGCACCTTACCGTCATGACTCCCGCAGGGTTGGTGCCATCGGCTACCATGAAGGCACGAAGCAGCTAACTGGCACAACCTCTGCAACTTGCAAAGGTCCTTCGTACGCTCGGGGGTCTCTCAGCGGGGTGGCTGTTGCCGCCAATCGCCACATCGGCGGCAGCGATCGGGCCTCCGAGGCGAGGCAGCCGATTCCGCCGTCTGTAGCATGCCGGCTACACAGTGACGAGACGGACGTGGTGCCGGTTCACTGCTGCAGGTCCGCAAGACGAGGATGCAACCCAGGGGATGAACCTTACCGAATCCGGCGAGGAAGCGGCCCGATGTCCAGCGCGGCGGAAGCCTATGTGCGCGGATCGAGCCGGTTCAGCTCCAACTCATAGCTTTCGCGGTGATGGCGAACCACCGTGTCGAGGATGAGGCCGGATGTGAAAAAGAGCATGGCCAGTAGAATGAGCGAGGAGGCGAGGATCGCGGACGGAACCTTGTAGATGTACTGGAAGCGGACGAACTCGATGAAAACCGGCGTACCAATGACGATTCCGGCAACGGCGCTGAGCGCGGCGATCCAGGTGAAGAAGTAGAGAGGCTTGTAGTTCTTCGCGACCGACGCGATCGTTCGGAGCACGAGCATCCCGTCGGCATACGTGCGCAGCTTGGAATGACTGCCCTCCGGGCGCTCTATGTAGAGGATGGGCACCTCGAGCACGCGGTACCTTCGGTCCAGCGCGTGCAAGGTCATTTCGGTCTCGACTTCGAATCCCTCTGACAGGACCGGCATGTTCTCCAGAGATCTCCGGCTGAAGGCACGATAGCCGCTCATCACGTCCTTCACATCCGTGCCATACAAGCGGTTGACGAGCGCGCACACCAGGCGGTTGCCTAAGTTGTGGAGCGGCCGCGTATTCGTTTCCTTGTAGGACTGGTCCGATATGCGGTCGCCGACGACCATGTCCGCCTCGTCCTTCAGTATCGGAGAAACGAGCGTCATCACCTGGTCGGCCGGATAGGTGGAGTCGCCATCGACCATCACATACACGTCAGCAGCGATCGATCTCACGATTCGCCGGATCGCGTTTCCCTTGCCTGGTCGAGTCTCGGAGATCACGTCGGCTCCGGCTTGTGCCGCCACAGCCGCAGTGCGGTCGGTGGAACCGTTATCGATGACGTAGATCCGCGCTTCGGGAAGCGCCTGCCGGAAGTCGCGCACCACGGTTTCGATCGTGGTCTCTTCGTCGAGGCACGGTATCACGACCGCGATCTTGGATTGGTGAGCCGTCATGAGATCCCCGAGTTGCAAGCCCCGAGCCAGCGAGGTTAGGCTCTCCGAAGCGGTCCGGCCATCCCATGGCCGCGGAGAGGTTGTAGCAGCGATCCGCACGGCGAAGAGCATGGCTCGGCCCGCTCGCGAAGATTTGTTTCCGTTCGCCCAGGGTCAAGTGCCCGTGAAGTCTCGGAGCCGTGACCACCCCTCCAGGATCGCCCGACGGCCGGCTCCGCTCTTGCCAGCGTCGAGAACGTAGCTCAGACGGAGGAGCAACAGCCCGCTTTGTCGTGGCGGAAAGGGACAGCCGCGAAACGAATCATCTGATGAGGCTCCCGGGGAATGGTAAACGAACCTCGGAATGAAAAGAACCTCCGCAGTGAAGTAGCCAAGCTGCACGAACCGGCGTCCCTGTCCTGGATTGTGCGGAACGTGGACGGCTGGCTGACCCGGAGAGAAGGGCGCTTCCTGTTTCGCGTCGCCAAGACCTGCGACGCGACTTCGGCAATCGTCGAGATCGGCTCCCTCCGCGGTCGTTCGACCATCTGCCTAGCGTCGGGTTCATTGGCCGGGAACGGCGCCAGAGTCTACGCGATCGATCCCCATGCCAAGGGTACCTTCGAGGTTCTTCGTGACAATTTGGCCCTAGCCGGCGTGAGTGACGTGGTAGAACCGATAATGGCCACCTCGGCTGAAGCTTACATGGGCTGGGCGCGCCCGATCGGGGTGCTCTTTATCGACGGTAGTCACGAATTCGAGGACGTTCTACAAGATTATCTCGACTGGTCGCAGCATCTCGTGGATGGAGGCATTATCGCCTTTCACGATTCGACGGCCTGCCTGCGCTATGGATGGGGTGGGTACGACGATGTCCGACGCGTCGTAAACCGGCACATTCTCGGCTCGACGAGATTTCGACGCATCGGCCTTGTGGACACGGTCACCTACGGCGTCTGCGGACCGCGCGCGAGTCCGGGAGGCCGTGTCTTGAATGCCGAAGTGCGACTGCGAAAGGTGTTATGGGACCTGGTGGTGATCGCGAAGGCTCGAATGCCGGGTGGAGGGCGAGCCCGTCGGTGACGCGAGAGCCGATGGCCGGCGGCGTGGAGGCTGAGTAACGATGGCCTCCGCGCACTCCTACGCGCAAACGAACATTCAGCTCTACAACCAGCTTCAGGCCGCCGGGTATCAGGAAGCCGATCTGGCGCTGGTTCGGGATGCCTACCGCCTGTCCACAGAGCTCTTCGGCGGCCACTTTCGGCCGACGGGTAAGGTGTTCGTCGCTCACCTGGTGGGAACCGCGAGCATCCTGGCCCATCTGGGGTCGCCGCCGAGGACGGTGGCCGCCGGCCTCCTGCATTCGGCGCACACTCACGGCACGTTTCGTGACCCGCGCTGGGGGCCGACCGCCACCAAGCGAAGGAAGGTGCGCGCTGCCGTCGGCGATGAGGTCGAGGCCATTGTGGCGCGTTACGCAGTCTTCGCGTGGGGGCGGGAGGCGGTCGTCTCGCTGGCGGACCGCCTCGATGATCTGACGGCCGAGGACCGAGAAGTTCTCCTGATCAGGCTGGCGAACGAGTTGGAGGACCATCTCGACTCGGGAATGCTTTACTCACGGAAGGACAAGGCGAAAAAGCTGGGGAGGTCAGGGACTGTAGCGGCTGTGCGACTCGCTAAGGAAGTCGGTGGCGCGGACTTCGGCACCGAACTCGAGATGGCGTACGCACGCTCGAGGAACGGAGGCGTGCCCGCGGTTTTCCAGGCAGTGGAGACCGTCTCCTACGCAACTCACGCGTCGCCTCACACCAGAGTTTATCGGTCTCTCTCCAGAATCGCCCGGCGCGTCCTGAGATCGTTGCGGAAGGCATCTCGCATTTGATGGACTCGGTCTCCGCCACCGAGCCGGCTTCGCCGATCGACGTAGCGAGGATGGCTGATACGCACCTTTCCGTCGTCGTTCCCTTTTACGATGCCGAGCGTCACTTGGAAGCGTGCATCTCCGCGCTTCTCGGCCAGACGTACCCGCGAAGCCGATACGAGCTCATCATGGTCGACAACAACTCGAGGGACGCCTCGGCGCAGATCGTCGGCCGATACCCCGACATCCGGCTGTTGCACGAGCCTCAGCAGGGTGCCTATTCGGCCCGCAATCGAGGGCTCTCCGAGGCGCGGGGGGAGATCGTCGCGTTCACGGATCCTGACTGCGTGCCGGCGGCCGACTGGCTGGAGAGACTGGTTGACTGTATGCAGGATGACGAAGTGGGAGTGGCCATCGGTGGCTACCGCCTTCCCGAGGCATCACCTGCACTCGCTCTTCTCATCGCCTTCGAAAACGCGAAGGAGCAAGTCGTGTTCGAGAGCGAGGATGCGCTGCGTTACTACGGCCATACGAACAACATGGCCGTCAAGAGGCGACTGTTCGAGGACCTCGGGCCGTTCGTCGAGCGGGAGCGCGGGGCGGATGCGCTCTTTGTCCGAAGAGTCGTCGAGCGACGTACGTGCGGAGCCGTGCGCTACTGTCCGGAAGCCCGGGTGCTGCACCTGGAGGTCGACAGTGTGACTGCCTTCTTCAGGAAGCGGTTCGTCCACGGGCGGAGCGCGCGCAGCCTGCAGGCCCAAATCAGCATTGCCCCGCTCTCGGTCCGCCAGCGGATGGCACTGGTGGCGCGAACGACCCACGGTCAGCGTTGGGCCTGGGGAAAGCGCGTCCTCCTCGGTGCCTGCGCCGCCGGATCTGCTCTCAGCTGGCAGCTGGGCAAGGTGAGAATACCGTGGTAGGACGCGCCGGAAAGCGCCGTACGGCATCGCCAGTGGTGGACGTCGCTCTTCTCGGCTGCGGGCGGATCGCGCAGCACTTCCACCTCGAAATCCTCTCCAGGCTACCGCACGTCCGCCTGGTAGCCGTTGCGGAGCCGGATCCCGAGCGCCGGAAGGCAGCCGGCGTTCGCGTTCCCGGTGTGAGGCTCTTCGCTGATTACGACGACCTCCTGGCCAGTACCGAAGCTGCGGCTGTCGTGATCTGCCTCCCGTCCTCCCTGCACGCCAAGGCGGCCAGCGCAGCCCTAGGGGCTGGCAGACACGTGTATCTCGAGAAGCCACTGGTTACGAGGCTGGAGGACGCGCGAGCGGTGTTGCGTGCCTGGGAGGAGGCTGGAACAGTCGGGATGATCGGTTTCAACTTCCGATTCAATCCGTTGTACATCCGGGCGCGCTCTATCCTGAGCGACGGGGCTCTCGGTCCTCTCATCGGGGTGCGCACCGTGTTTTCGTCTGCCACTCGCCAGATGCCGGAGTGGAAACGGGCGCGGGAGAGCGGAGGCGGCGCGCTGCTGGACCTGGGCTCACACCATTTCGATCTGGTTCCCTACTTGCTGGGCCGGGATATCGCCGTCGTGGCCGCCGACATCACGTCCGTGCGAACCGAAGGGGACACGGCGGTCGTGCAGTTCGCTCTGGCGGATGGCCTGCCCGGGCAGTCGCTGTTCTCCATCTGCGCCGCGACCGACGATCGGATCGAGGTTTACGGCCAAGAGGGCCGGCTTTCGGTCGATCGATTTCGCGCCCGGTTGCGAAAGGTCGGACCGCACGTGGAATACCGCCGACGCCGTCGCTTCTTCGGGGATCTCCGAGAGCTGGCCCGACGAATGGGCAGTCTGCTGCGTCGACCCGGCGAGCCGTCCTTCGGGCTCGCGCTCCAGACGTTCGTGGAGGCGGTGCGCGACGGGAATCGGCCACACCCCGACCTGGGAGACGGCTACCGGAGTTTGCTCGTTCTCGATGCGGCGGAGAGGTCTGCCCGAGAAGGCAGGGCCGTAGAAGTACAGCGCCGTTGACAGCACATAGGCTGGAGCGATGCGAATCCTGATTCTCAACGACTATGGGACTCTGAGCGGCGGCGCCGAGCACATGTCACTCGCCTTACGAGAGGGCCTGCGGCGGCGCGGCCATGAAGCGAGAATATTCGCGACCACGGCGGCTCCGTTGAGCGTGCCGAACGTGGCGGATTACACCTGCCGCGGGAGCGACGGCCCGCTTCGGCTGGTGCTGCAAGCCGCCAACCCATGGGCTTTGAAGGCACTGCGGCACGTGCTGCCCCGCTTCCGTCCGGACGTAGTTCACATACGTCAGATCCACACGCAGCTTTCCCCGCTCATCCTGTCGCTTCTCGGCGCGATCCCCACCGTTCTCCATGTCGTCAACTATTTTCCGATATGCCCGTTGGGCACGAAGATGCTGCCAGACGGAAGCCACTGCCGGAGCCTTGCGGGGCGGGCCTGTTTTCGAAACGGGTGCATGTCCGCCCTCGGGATGGCCCGCATGTGGGCACAGCGCACACAGTGGGAACGGTGGAGCGATCACCTCGACAGGGTGGTGGCGAACAGCGAATGGACACGGCGTCGCCTGTTGGAGGATGGGTTTCGCTGCGATGAGTCGATTTGGAACGGAGTTCCGCGACGTCCGGACAGGCCTTCTCTGCGCGAACCGCCCATCGCGTCCTTCACCGGCCGGCTCTACCACAAGAAGGGACTGGACGTCCTCCTCGACGCCATGCGGATCGTGCAGCGGCGCCTGCCGGAGGCGCGACTGCTAGTGGCGGGAGATGGTCCTCAGCGCTCGTCCATCGCGGGACAGATCGCGCGCCTGGGCTTGGAGGAAAGCGTGGTTTTGTTGGGTTACATTCCGCGCGAGGAATTGGAGACGGAGCTAGCCGCCGCCTGGGTTCAAGCCGTGCCCTCCCGCTGGGAGGAACCGTTTGGACTCGTTGCCGCTGAAGCGATGATGCGGGGGACAGCCGTGGTGGCGAGCCGGACCGGTGGGCTCGCCGAGCTGGTGGAGGAGGGAAAGACCGGCTTCACCGCGGCTCCCGGCGATTCGGCAAGCCTGGCGAAGGCGCTCATCCGCGTACTGAGCGACCGTCAACTCGCAGAAAGGCTCGGGCGCGAAGGCCGCGCCCGGGCACTGGAACAGCTTACCGAGGACCGGGCCGTCGAGCGGTTTCTCTGCGTCTACGAGCGGCTTGTGAAGGAACGGCGCCGTGGATTGGGCGAAGCAAAGCACGACGGCGCGAAGCGACCGGGCTCTCCGGCGACCTCGAAACACCTATCCGCATGAGCGCGGGAGTAGAAGCCGCGCTCTCGGTCATCCTTGTCGTAACGGAGAGCTTTCGCTCTATCCGTCTCACCGTACGGCACCTTCACGAGCAGACGGTGCGGCGTCTCATCGAGCTGGTGATCGTCGCTCCGGACGAGGAATCGCTTTCCGATCGAAGGCCCGGGGAATTGGAGGGCTTCAGTCGCGTGACGGTAGTCGAGGTTGGCCCGATCTCCAACGTCGACCGGGCCCTGGCTCCGGGCATCCTGCGTGCAAGTGCCCCGGTCGTCGCTCTCATCGAAGACCACGCCTACCCCGAGCCCGAATGGGCGGAGACGCTGCTCGAGGCACACCGGGGGCCGTGGGCTGCCGTGGGCTCGGAGTTCGTCAACGCCAATCCGAAAAGCTCATTAAGCTGGGTCAGCATGCTCGTGGCGTACGGTCGCTGGCTGACGCCTGCCAACCGCGGCGAGATCGACATGGTCTCCAGGCACAACAGCTCCTTTAAGCGCCGCGTGCTCGACGGTTACGGCGAGGGATTGGCCGATCGATTAGGCCGGGGTGGAGACCTCCTCCAGGATCTGCGAGCCCGAGGGAACCGGTTCTATCTGGAGCCTAGGTCTCGGATCGCGCATGCCAATCCCTCACGCCTCTCGGCCATGGCGGAGCTCCGGTTCAATGCGGGTCGGCTGTTCGGCGCGCGACGAGCGGAGACGAACGACTGGACGCTGCTCATCCGCCTTCTTCGCGCGGGCGCGAGTCCGATCGTCCCCTTCATCAAGCTGGGGCGCATCCAGCGGCAGCTTCTGCGCGAGCGGAGCGACCTCGTACCGCGCGTGTATCCCGCGCTTCTCCTGGGATTGACGTTGGATGCGCTGGGCGAGGCATTCGGTTATCTGTTTGGTGTCGGCCGCTCCCTGGCGAAGCTGACCACTTTCGAAATGGATCGCATGAGGCACCTGAATGCCGGCGACCGGAAAGCGCTGGCGAAGTAGACCGCGGCTATTCGGAGAGCATCGGTAGCCGGGAGCGCTCCCACAGGAAGCCGGCGGCGTTGGCGATTTGCGAGAGCGCGAGAAGCAGGACCTGGCTCCAGGCTTCCGGGCCAAGTCCTCGACGAAACGGATATCGGAGCAGTCCGGCGTAGAACGAAGGCGGCTCGGGCCGGACCCCCGCCAGCGTGCGGCCGGTGCGCCGCACGTGGAAGTGATGAGCCCCTCGGCCGTACGTGAAGTGCTGTCGCCAGAATCCGGGCAGCGTGAGATCCTGAAAGTGGTGGACGACGGCGTTCCGGACGTAACGGAGCCGATAGCCGTTCGCGCGCCAGCGCGCGCACAGCTCGCGATCCTCCGCGGCCGCGCGCACGCCCATGTCCGCGAAGCCTCCCAGGGTCCGAAATCGACTCGCCTCGACGACCATGTTGTTGGAGGTGAGGAATCGCGTCTCAGCGCCATCCTCGTCGTAGTACTGAAACAGGTAGCTGGTGAGCAGCTGGCTGGCGGCGGCGAACGGATTGTCCTGCAGGCCGTTCTCCACACTTCCGCCGAGCAGGTCATGGGGCGCTTCCATGGCGTGTTCGGCCAGGACCGAGAGCCAGTCCGGGGCCGGCCTGCAGTCGTCGTCGGTGAAGGCAAGGTAGCGTCCCCGGGCTGCGGCCGCCCCCCGATTGCGAGCTGCCGCCGGCCCGCGGTTCCGCTCGGTGAGTAGCGACAGCTGCATGGACTCCCGGTAGCCTCGGACGACGGGCTCCAGATCCACGTCGCCACCATCATCCACGATCACGACCTCGAACGAGGCGGATGGATACTCCTGCCGGCTCAGAGCGCGCAGGCACTCATGGAGCCTCTGCGGCCGGTTGTGGGTGGGGACGACCACCGAGAACGAGAGGGCGTCGGAGTCGCTCACTCGGCGGCCGCGGTTACCTGGTGCTGTCCGCTCAGGAGCTCCGCGAGGAAGCCGGCGGCTAGGGAAGCCTGCGACAACCCGAGCAGGACGGCCTGCCGCCATGCGCGCCAGCCGCTGTTATCCCGGAAGGGGAAGCGAAGGAGGTCCAGATAGAACGGGAGCGGCTCCAAGCGAAAACTGCCTCCCCGGCGCGCCAGCTCTCGTCGAAAGTAGACGGCTCCCCGGCCGTAGTGGAAGTGCTGCGTCATGAACCCTTGTCGGGTGAGCAAGTGGGAATGGTAGACGACGGCTTCCTCCACGAACCGCAGCTGCCGCCCGCTTTCGCGCCAGCGATGGCAGAGTTCCCGATCCTCCGCTGTGCGCGTCGGCGTCAAGGCGAAACCGCCGAGCGCGCGGAAGTGATCTGCCGGAACGGCCATGTTGTTCGAGGCGAAGAAGGAAGCCCGTTCCGGATCGCGGTTGTAGTACTCGTAGAGGTAGGTGTTCAGCTGCTGGCTGGCGACGGAGTACGGGTTCTCGGGATTGCCGACTCGGGTGCTGCCGCCGAGAAGCGCGTCGGGCGTCGATGCGAACGCGGCCTGCAGGGCGGCGAGCCAGTCGCCGGCCGGCCGGCAGTCGTCGTCGGTGAAGGCTAGGAAACGGCCGCGGGCATGGCGGGCCCCGGTGTTCCGGGCCGCCGAAGGGCCTCCGTTCGTGCGACCCACTAGCCGGATGTCGACCTGGTGGTCCCATGCCAGCACCTCCGCTTCGGGCGGGGACTCGCTTCCGTCGTCCACCACCACGATCTCGAATCGCTCGCGCGGGAGCGTCTGACCGGCCAGGGCCTCCAGGCACTCGGAGAGCTCGGCGGGTCGGTTGTACGTGGGGACGATGATCGAGAAGACCGGGTCTTTGCCGGCAAAGACGGCTTCCCCGGCGCGGCCAGCTTCGCTCGAAGTGCTCATGGCGCGACGGGCAGCCGGTCGAGGCGGGCATACCGCTCCCTGTGAAACTCGAGCTCCGGCAGCTTTTGCCGGGACCCTCCCTCCCCGAACAGGTAACCGGCGGCCTGGCCGAGCCCGTCGACCGCCAGGCCGAAGGCCACCAGGGCGAGGAGATGGCGCGGGGCGCCGCTCGCCCTGGCGCGCGTAATGGCCCCCCGTAGTCGCCACAAACGCACCGCCGGTATGAGCGGGCTGCCTCCGCCGAAGAAGAGTCGTTTCCCGAGTCGCCAACCGCCCGCGCGCTCTGCCCCGAAGAGGCGGCCCGAATGGTACAGGGCCGCGATCCACGGGGTGTACATGGCGAAGTTGGTGTGCGCAAGCCGGGCGGCGGGCTGCAAGAGGAGCCGGTGGCCGTCCGCCCGCATCTCCCAATGAAGCACGCTCTCGGCAGCCAGCCGCTCCGCGAGCCGCTCGTCGCCGTACCCCAGAAGAAGATCACGCCTGTAGGAGCTGTTGTGTCCCGGGAGATGGTCCACCGGGCCGCCGGCCGTCGGCTCGAGCCAGGGACCGTAGCCGATGACGAGATCGGCCCAGCTCACCCCGTTCACGGGATTCGCGTTGTAGACGACGGGTCCCACCGCCGCCCAGGGGCGCACGTACGAGGAGATCAGCGCTTCGGCCCACTCGGCGTCGGGGAAGGCGTGATCTTCCGCCAGTGCGACGACCGGGGCCGAGGCCGCGCGGATCCCGGCTACGCGCGCCGCCGGCGGGTCGAGGGGAGCCTCAACTTCTACAACCCGCAGATTCTCGGGTGCCGTGTCGGCGGGTGCCGAGGCAAACCCTTTCAGACCGACCACGACGATCTCCATGCGGTCTCGCGCGGTCTGCGCCTCCAGGTGAGCCACCGTGCGGCGCACGGACTTCATGGAGTCCGGCGTGATCAGGACCACGGACAGATCCGGCCCTCGTTCGCCGCTAGCCATGTGCTTCCGACCCTGCAGCGGGTTCATCGAGGCGGACCGGATGGCCGGATTTCGCCGATTCCACTCCGGCCAGAGTTACGCGCAGCGCCCGATATCCGTCGGCCAGGCCGGGGGACGGCTCTCGCCCCCGGCGCACGCACTCCGCGAAATGTCGCCACTCGTGCGCGTAGCTGGAACGAAACACGCCTCCCCGGCGCGCTGCACCTACCGCAACGGGAAGATCTCGCAGCGTGCGAATCGCGCGCCGAATCCGCTCGACCGGGGAGCCGGCCGGCAGCGCGGTGGACACGACGTGAGGGCCGTCGAAGGCGTAACAGGAGAAAGAAAGCCGCGCGCGGTCTCCCTGAATCTCGATCTCGTTCCTGCCGGCCGTGCGCTGCGAGAACGACCCGACCGCCAGAGATCCGTCCGAAAGCCGCGCGGTCGCCGTCGCCACGTCGTCGTGACCGTCGATCGACCGGCTCCAGGCGAACACCTCTTCCACCTCGGCGCCCGAAAGATGGTGCCACAGATCGAAATGGTGCGTGGCCACCTCGAACAGGACGCCTCCGCCGCGGCCCCGGTCCCGTCTCCAGGCGGGCAGCGGCCCCCGCGCGGCGATGGCGCTCGTGAAGGTCGTATGGATGAGCCGGATCGGCCCGAGCGACCCGGCTCGGATCGACTCGTGTGCCCGCCGCACGAGCGGATGCCAACGGAGGTTGAGCCCCAGCATGGCGGTCGCGCCACTCGCGCGCGCCGCCTCCAGAACGCGGTCCCCCTCCTCGAGGGATGAGGCCAGCGGCTTCTCCAGGAACAGGTGCTTGCCGCTGGCCATGACTTCCACCGCCACCTCGGCATGAAGCTCGGGGGGCACGCACACCGCCACTGCCTCCACGTCCGGATCTTCGAGCAGCGCTTCGTATCCTGCATAGCACGACGGGATGCTGAAGCGGTCCGCTGCCGCTGCCGATCGATCGGGGTCCGGGTCGGCGACGGCTACCACCTCGAACTCCGGAAGGCGCGTGAGCGCGGGAAGGTGAAGGCTGCTCGCGGCCCGGCCGCATCCGGCCATGCCCAGTCGCACGGGTCGCGGTTTCATCACCTCGCACCTCGAGGCACGGTTCGGCCGGCATGGCTCGAAGGACGGAGCTTGCCGAGCAGGCGAAGCACGTCTGCGGCCGCTTTCATCCCTCCCGGAACCGCCATCCACGAGCCCACGTAGGCCATGCTGAAGACGACCAGCCCGATCCCGAGCTCCAGCGGAGGAGCGCCGGACGGCAGGCGCGGCTGGAACAGAACCAGGAGCGCTGCCGACGCGGTCGACGAAAGTGCGGGCCGCCAGGTCGGTGCTAGGAAATCCCTCATTCGGAGGCGCGAGCCGCGGATGCAAAATGCGATGGCGGGCGGCAGAAGCGCGCAGGATGCGATGGTGAAGCCGACGGCCACACCGAAAGCTCCCCAGCGGATGCCGACGACGACTCCGAGGACCATGACTGGTGTTGAGATCAAGGCCCACGCGAGCTGGCGCCGCGTGCGTCCTTCCGCCAGATACACCCACTTGAGCGCGCGGAGCACGGTCCCGGCGAGCGCCGCTACGCAGAGGACGCGAAACAGTGGGATCGCGTCCCGCCACTGGCCGCCCAGCAGTACCAGAATGACGTTGGACGCCTCGGCGAACATGAAGGCCAGCAAAGGCATGACGAGCGCGTAGAGCGGGAGGAAAGCCTGCCGCACGGCGGCCCGGAAGGCTCCCGCCTCTTGTCGCACGCGGCTCAGAGCCGCGACGGCGACGGACTGCAAAGGGGCGTAAATCTGCAGCAGCGGGTATCGGGCCCACCGGAATGCGTTCTGATACAGACCCAGTGCGGTGGCGCCCCCGAAGTAGCCGATGAGGACGTGGCTCAGGTGATTGCCGATGTAGTTGAGCACACGATAGGCGGTAAACTCGCTTCCGTACCAGAGAAGCTCGCGGAGTCGGCCGCTGCTGCGGCGTCGCGAGGCTCGGCGCTTCGGTTTCCAGTCGCAGGCCAGCCACAGCCCCATTGACCTGACCACGAAGAAGACCACGGACTGGTGGACCAACGCCCAGTAACCCGTACCCAGAAGGGCGGAGGCGATTCCCACCAGCACGCTGGCCGCGAGCGCGCCCAGGTCGATCAGGCTTAGCGTCCCGAAGCGCATCCGCCGCATCAGCAGGGACTCGTGAACGTACGTCAGGCCGAGGAGGAAGATGGCCCCGGCCATCACCAAGGTGACGGGAACGAGCCTCGATTCGCCGTAAAACCAGCCGAGAACGGGGGCCATGGCGCAGACGAACAGTGCCGTGAGGAGGTTCAGCCTCAACGCTACCCAGAACAAAGCGTTCACGTCGCGTTCCTCGACCTGATCGCCCTGCAGCATGGCCATCTGCAGCCCGAAGTCCCGGAAGGCGGCCACGAAGGTCGTAAGCGAAGTCACCATGGCGAATATGCCGAAATCCCCGGGCGTGAGGAGTCGCGCGAGCACGACGCCCGATCCGACGAAGAGCAGGACCTGTCCACCCTGGGATCCGAGTCGGGCGAAACCCGACCGCACGGAGACCCCTACCAGGTCGGCGGTGACGCGCTCCTCCGCCCCCCCACCGGCGATTGGGGACGGCCGCCCTTCGGCGGGAGGGCTGTCGGTCACGCGCCGGGGCGTCACAGTGTCCAATGGCGGAGCTCGTGTCCCGTGTACTTCCGCAGCTGACGAACGTCCTCTGCGAGGCGATGTGCGAGTTCCTTGCGAATGGACCCGGTCAGCTCGGGCCGAGCGATGCGGCGGGAGAGCGGGCGATAGACAAGATCCTGGATCGGCCAGCGATAGCGCACCGGCATCTGCGCCAGGCGCCGGGCCGGGGCGGTCGAGGCCAACATTCTCCCGAGCGGCGTCTTTCTCCGCATACGGTGGGTGTGGTGGCGCGCGATCCGCCAGCGCCGCCTCCTCACCTCGGTGTCGACCTCGAGGAACGAGAAGATCCGCCTGAGCGTGTCGATGCGGTGGCTCCACAGGTTCTCGAACGAGATGACCAGGAGCTGCATGCGGGGGAAGTATCTCAGGTAGCCTTCCAGCTGCATCCAATAGCGGCTTCGGTTCAGGTAGGGGTTGGGGTCTCGGGCCAGGAGCGCCTCTTGGATCGGCCGGTCTTCCCGATCCGATGCATGATTATGGATCCAGTGGGAGATCATCCGCTCGATGGGATCGCGGACGAGGTACAGGAGCCTCGTCTCCGGAATCAGCCCGTGAATGCGCTCCGGCACTCCCGGAAACCCGGGGTGGTTGGAGTATCCCGGCGATGACTCGCCGCGGATCCTGGCCCGATCGTCGAAGTTCGAGGCATACCAGTCCACGCCTCGAGTCCAATTCCGATCCTCGATGAAGAAGTTGAGCTCCTTTTCCCGCGACATCCGGATTTCGGGATGCAGATCGAGGTAGTAATGCAGGCTCGTCGTGCCGGACTTCATGGCCCCGATGACGATGAGGTTGGGAAGCGTCGGCTTCCTTCGGCTCAGGCGAAGCATCCCGGCATCCCTGATCCGCTCGTCGTCCTCCGCCGGGATTGATCGCCGTGACGGCGGCGAGCCAGCTTGTAGATCTCCGTCATTCGATCGACGAACGAGTCCATACCGAAGCTCGCGAGTGCGTGAGCCCTGGCATCGCCACCGATTCGCTCGGCCAGGGCGCGACTCTCCAGCAGTCGGCCCAGGCAGGCGGCCAGCGCCCCGACGTCGTCGCGAGGGAAGAGGAGTCCCGTGATGTCCTCTCTCACTACCTCGGGCAGTGCCCCGCATCGAGATGCGACCACTGCCGTCCCCCGCATCGCCGCCTCCGCCGCCACGAGCCCGAACGGCTCCTCCCAGCGGGACGGGACGACCTGCACCCACGCCGCGGACAGTCGCCGCTCCATCTCCTCGCGTGGCAGATGGCCGCACCAGGTCACGCGGTCGTCCAGGCCGAGCTCGGTGCTAAGGCGCTCCAGTCGGGCGCCCTCAGGGCCGTTCCCCGCCATCAGAAGCCTGGCATCCGGAAAGCGCACGGAGAGAATTCGGAGCGCTTCCAGGGCGAGATGGGGTCCCTTCTCCGGAACGAGGCGACCAGCGAAGGCGATCGTCGGTGGGTCGGTGAGGGGCGGCCGCCGCGGGGCGGGGGGCACTCCGTTCCACACCAGCTCCGCCTGGCCGAAGCCCTCGGTCGTCATGCGATCCCGCATCGATTTGCTCGTCGCCACGAAGACGTCGAAGGCGTCCTTCCAGGTGTGCAAGAGATGAAGCTGAGCCATGAGCGGGAACCAGTCCCGGCGCGGAAGACAGCCATCGCGTCGGCAGGCCCTGCCCCACCGGACGTCGCACAGCGTCCCATCGGGCCTCATCTTGGTGCCCAGCGGACATGCCGGCCTGTGCCAGTGGATGTGGTAGACGCTCGGATAGCCCCGCAGAAGAGGGAGGATGGCCGGGGAAAGCTGCGTGAGGAACATGCCCACGTGGATGACTTCGGGGCGGAATCCATGAAGCTCACGACGAAGGGACAAGCTCGCTGCGGGGTTGACGGTCTGCACCAGCGTGCGCAGACGCGACGTGGTGCCGAAGCCGTCGGCATCCGAGAGCGGCTCGAGCCCGCCCGGCCGCGCGCGGCTGGCGAACAGGCGGACCTCGTGCCCTCGCTCTCGAAGCTCGCTCCTCAGCAGCAGGAAGAGCGCTTCCGCACCCCCGATCGGCACGGCGTAATCGTTGACGAGGAGGACTCTCACGATGCGCGAGTTCCGCCTGGCCTGCCCGACGGCGCATTAATCTCCGGAAAGGGCCCGAGAACGCTCCGGATCCCCACGCGCCGCCGAAACTGCCGCAATACGAGTCGCCGCCGCTCCCACATCCACGAGAGCCCCGGATCGTCGAGCTGCACATCGAGCCGCCACTTGCGGTGGAAGTGATCGAGGCTGCTTTCCACCCATGAAGGGCTCCACCTCCGCAGAAAGAATCCCGCGTCCCAGACCGTGACCGGGGGCGGGGGCTGGAACGCGACTCTCGCCTCCGGCTCCATGTACAGCTGCCCCCCGGCGGCCATGACGGAAAGACAGAAGTCCTCGTGCTCCCGCACGCAGAGCAGGCGCTCGTCCAGGGCGCCCAGATGCCGGAACGCGTCGGTTCGCACGAGGACCGCGTGGAACTCCAGATGCTCGGTCGGTGCCCGTTCCAGTTGGCCCTCGACATCGGCGAGACGTGCGCCCCCCAACCGATCTTCGTCATGCAGTCGCCGCTTTCCATCCGCCTCGAAGATGCTCAGCTCCCCGCCCGCCATGTGAATGACCCCCGCCTCGGGCTCACCCGCCAGGTAAAGGGGGCCCACGACCCAGGCTCCCGTCTCGTCGGCACACCGCACCAGCGGTTCGAGCCATCCGCGGCAAAAGAGAACGTCGTTCTCCACCAGCGCGACGTACTCCGTGTCGACTTCCCGCAGCGCCAAGTTCCTGGCGGAGTTGGGAGGAAGGGGCGCGTTCGCTCGAAGGAGCTCCAGACCGCCTCGCCGACGCTCCCGCTCGAGGTACCGGCGCACGGGAGTGGGCGCGCCGGCGTCCACGTAGAGGAGCCGGTGGGGCATGGTCGTGCCCGACCGGATGGACGCGAGCGACCGGTGAGCGCAGCTGAATCGCTCCCTCGGCGTGACCACGACCGTGACTCGAGGCTCCAAGATGAGGGTTTCCTCAGACGCGCTCTCAGGGGGAAGGCGGCTCACAGGTGGCCCTGCTCCCGATACCAGGCGATGGTGTCTCGAATCGCCCGGCGGACGGGGATCTGCGGATCGAATCCGATCCCTCGCCCCGCCTTCGCGAGATTGATGCCCCGGTCCGTCAGGAACATCTCGTACGGATGGAAGCCCAGCCAGGTTGGACCCTCCGCCGCGAACGTGCGGTTGGCCAGGAGGTATCGCGCTCGGTAGGGTGCCGAGGGGAGCCGCAGCGCCGAGAGCGTGGTGTCGAGCTCGGCAGCGATCATGCGCATGAACTCTCTCGACGTCACCGGCTGCGGCCCGGCGAGGTTGTATGTTTCCCCCTCGACGCCCGGCTCGGCGGCAGCGCGACGGAGTCCGTCGACCATGTCGTCCACATGACCAGGGTGCAACAGGTTCGTTCCTCTACCGATGAGTCGGAACCTTCCCTGCCCGATCTTGCGGAACAGTGGGAGCCACCGTCGGGCGCCCGCTCCCAGCGTGGAGCAGACACGGGCGATCACGATCGGCAAGGCCTCGTCGCGGTGCGCCCTCCGGAGCAAGGTCTCGGCTTCCCACTTGGAGAGCCGGTACGGACTGTTGGGGCGCGGTTGGTCATCTTCGGTCGCCATTCGCGAGTTGAAGGCGCCGTAGATTCCGGTCGAACTCGCGTGCACCAGCCGGTCTAGCCCAACCCGCAAGGCTGCCCGGGCCACGTTGTGCGTCCCTTCGACGTTGATGGCTCTCACGTCTGATGGCCGGGCGACGCTGGCGGTCCGAGCGGCCGCGAGATGGTAGGCGACCGCGCAACCTCGGGCCGCCCGTTCCACGGATGGAGCGTCAAGCACGTCGCCCCGAACGATCTCCACGTCCAGTGGGCGCAGAAAGCCGACATCGCTCGACTCCCTGGCGAGCGCCCGAACGGAGTGGCCCTCCTCCACCAACCGCCGCACCAGTCTCGTGCCGATGAAGCCGGTAGCGCCCGTAACCAGGATCCGCACGAGCCGGATGGATCCGCGAGCGAGACCCTAACGTCCCGGAGCGGCCAGGCCCGAGAGAGCGGGCTGTGCCTTCTTCCGCTCCGTGCCGTCGTCGAGAAGCTCCGAGAGGACCCGCCCGTCCAGGTCGCTCGGCACCGGTAGCCCGAGGAGCTGGAGGATCGTGGGGGCCACGTCCAGCGTGGTGACTCCCTCCAGCCGCGCCGACGGTCGAAGGTGCGGTCCGACGCCGATCAGGAAACCGTCCGAGGCGTGCATGGATCTACGCAGCGGGAAGTTCCCGCCGCGAACGGACCCGAAGCGTGGATGCGACAGGGCTTCTATGGGACCGTCGGCCGCCCACTGCACGACGAGCTCCGGAAGCTCCTGGAGGTTGGGTCCCTCGTAGAAGTCCGAGACGCGCATGACCTTGGCCACGGCTGGACGTCCCGTGCGGGGATTCACCAGCTGCGACAGTTCGGCACTCAGCTCGGCGCACAGGCGCTCGGCTTCGGGTCCGGGCTCGACGGTTCCGTGGGGTTCGCGACCCTTCAGGTTCAGGCTGATGAACGCCTGAAAATGATCGCTGGGCAGCAGGAAGGCCCGCGTCCTCGCCCAATCCGTGCCCGCGCTGAAGAAAGTGGAATGCGCCCTGTCATGCACGGCATCGGGGACGAGATGCGTGTTCACGTAGTCTCGCACTCTCTGCGGCAGGAGCTCTCGGAGACGTGTCGTGCGCCGCATGAGTGACTCGAGCGGTCCGGCCGGCGCTGTCACCTGGGTCGCGCGCGCGAAATAGCCGAGCCGTTCCAGCACGTCATCAAGCATGTAGGTAGCGGAGCAGTTCGTGGTCATCCCATGAACGGAGACCACGAGGAAATCCGTTCCCTCTCCGGCCTTGTCGAAGATAGACGCCACCGCTCGATCCAGTGAGGCGGCGAGCTCCGGGAGGGCCTGCTTCACGTCCTCGGGGGCGCCCGGCTCGTGCGCCCAATGCGTCTCCTCCATGCAGTGGTAGAACTGGTGACCTGCGTAATGAACCTCGGAGAACACGGAGACGAACAGGTCCCAGGCATCCAGATCCAGCAGGTGCAGCGTCGCCCGGAGCTTCTTGTCCAGGTTGCGCTGCAGCGTGCGGTGTATGCGGCGCTCCTGCCGTCGAGATGTCGGGATCACGATCTCGTGGGGATGAGGATAGCGGCCGAAGCGAGCGATGATGTCGCGTGCTGCATCCGGGGGCGAGGAGGCCGGCTCCCGGAGCAACGGGTAGTGCTCCCCCCATGCGCAAACCTGGATCCCGCTCAATCCGTCGATGGGGAAGGTCTTGGGGATGTCCAGGAGGGCCGCCCTCCTGCCCGTTTCGGCGAAGTGGGCCCAGAAAGGGAGGTGGCGGCAGTGGTGGGCGTCGATGCGCTCGATCTCCGTGGAGCCGCGTCGGATCTGCAGATAGTTGTAGAAGGCGTGCTTGGCCGGCGAGACTCCCGCGGTCAGAGAAGGCCACGGAGAGTCGGAGAAGAGACCATAGGTCGAGTCCATGCGCGCCCAGGCACCTGATTCCCTCAGGCTGCGGAGTAACGGCAATCTCCCCTCCGCGCACCA
>Ga0255055_10000900_pt1 | contig 22683 bp, 17 predicted proteins | sample JV7_2_27_MG_FD_188633 | JGI IMG/M metagenome (GOLD analysis project Ga0255055, IMG submission 188633) | Seawater microbial communities from Jervis Inlet, British Columbia, Canada - JV7_2_27 | ecosystem: Environmental > Aquatic > Marine > Inlet | place: Canada: British Columbia | collected...
ATTTATCTTGCCCATAGCAATTATTCCAGGACTAATTTCTCTCTCTACAATGTATCTTATAGAACAAGTAGATTTTTTCAACAATGCTGCATTATCGTCCATTATTTCCTTGGTAATTTCGATTTCAATAGCGACATTTGTAAAAAATTTATCTTACAGAACAATTCCTTACAAAGAACTAAAAGAAATGATACCTCTGGAAAAAGATGATGTTCTATTAGAAGTTAAGAACTTAAAGGTACATTATCCACTTCTGAAAGGGATTTTAAAGAAACAGATTGGTGCTGTTAAAGCGGTAGATGGTGTATCATTCAATATAAAGACTGGAGAAACTTTTGGTTTAGTGGGAGAAAGTGGATGTGGTAAGACAACCATAGCATTGGCTATTCTTGGACTAGTAGATAAGAATTTAGGTGATATTTTACTAAAAAACAAATCATTACCACCAGAATATTCAAGTCAGATAAGAAAAACAATCCAGATGGTTTTTCAAGATCCCGATGCATCTTTAAATCCGCAAATGAAAGTAATTGATATTATTGCTGAACCGCTTAGAAATATCATGGGTATTACCAATAAAGATGTCTTAAGAATACGAGTATTAAAGCTATTAGAAAAAGTTTCATTAAAACGTGAGCATATGGATAGATATCCACATGAATTTTCAGGAGGACAAAAACAACGAATAGTAATCGCAAGAGCGTTAGCATGTAACCCAGAGTTAATAATTTTAGATGAACCTACTTCAGCTCTTGATGTGTCAGTCCAAGCTCAAATTCTTAACCTGCTCAAAGATTTACAAAAAACATATAACTATGGATTTCTCTTCATCACACATAATTTATCTGTTGTAAACCATATTGCTGATAGGATTGGTGTTATGTATCTTGGTAAAATCGTTGAAGTAGGTACTAAAAAGCAAATTTTCTCAAAACCCACGCACCCATACACAAAAGCCCTACTTGCATCTCGTTCTGAAGTTAGTGAAGAGGATCGAGAAATTAGTTTTGTTCTTTCAGGCGAGGTTCCGAGTCCAATTGCTCCACCTCCAGGCTGTAGTTTTAATCCCAGGTGTTATACTCAATCTTATAATGATTTATGTAAACATGAAACACCTCATAAGATAGAAGTTGAAGAGGGACATTATATTTGGTGTGTGAACGAGGAAGTACTAAAAGACGAATTTGATTTTTAATAAGTAGTAATGATATTAATCTCTTTCAAATTACATAAGTAAATTTTACATCCCTAATTGAGCAATTTAATATGAAGGTAATAGAAATTTACTCTACTTAATCACAAATCTAAAGTGAAAATATTGAAAAATTTTATATCGAGAAGGATTATAATTATTAGCTTTATAATCTCTTTAGTTGCTGTTGCTTTCTTATTTTCATTTCTACCTATAATGGTGCGAGGTAGTAATGGAGAAACTTATTGGCCAACATTTGAATGGAATGAGGTAACTCCCGAAAGTCAAGGATCTAATATTAACTTTTAAAAGGGAAAGTAATTTTTCAATTAAAAATCGAAGCCGTTAGCTCAAAACTAAAATCAACAAATATTATTTACTTTTTATTATTGTAGTTTTTCGAAATAATCCCTGTAGCCTTTCTTCACTTCTTCATATTGGTTAACAGCAACAGCAGGAGGTAATTTGAGATATCTATTCATTTTATCTAAATAGAATTGAACTTCATGTTCGAACTTTATATCTAAAAAAATGGGGTCAGGTATATAACATGATCTACAAGCAATCAGACCCATTATTGCATTTCCAATTGGGTTAACATGTAAACCATCAAGCATTAATTCAGAATAGGTGCTTTTTTCGTTTTGATACAAAGCTGAAAAATATTTGTATTGATCGATCAGCGGGATTTGCCTTTCAGAACTTATCTTTCTTTTAATTTCCATGTATTCTGGAAAGTTTTGAAATATTTCTGGCATTAGCTCATATATTGGACAATAGTACGTTTGAAGAATTGGTAAACAATCTATTTTATCTAATTTATCAATAATTTTTTCTATAGCTGCTCTATACTCATCCAGTGCCATACCAGAATTGGCATCATTACCGCCTATGGTTATAAATGTCACATCTGGTTTGAAATTAATAACATCACGATTTATTCTTTTTAGTAGGTCATTGACGGTTTCTCCATTAATCCCCTGGTTTATTGTGGTTATATGTCTTCCAATCCATTCTCGTAAAGAAGCTGTTAGCCAAGAAAACCAATTAAAATGACCTAAAGAGTGCCAATGGAGTTCGGTATTACTAGATCCAAAACCAATTACACGAATTGGTTTGTTTGGTTCTAGCTTCCAATTTTCAATTATTTGTTTTAGTACTTTCATTTCAGGTATCCTTAATATTTCTAATAATCAATATTTTCCTAATTAACTTCGTAAAAAAAAAAGATATTTGATATTATAACAAATATTTTAATTTAAAAAATAAAAGTGAATAATTTAATAAAATTTTATTTAGATATTACATTAATACTATTCAAAAAGAGGTGGATTGTACTAATGAAAAAGACGGGTATTGTTGAATCTACGACGGGCAAATTAATGGGGTATTCAGAAAATGGCTTGCACATTTTTAAAGGGATACCTTATGCTCAACCCCCTATTGATGATTTACGTTTCAGAGATACGGTTGAAAAGGAAGCTTGGGAGGGTGTACTTGAAGCCACAGAATTTGGTTGTATACCCCCTCAGCCTTATATACCAGAATCATCTATAAAAGATCATCCTCAGAGCGAGGATTGTTTGACTTTGAATATATGGACTCCAGGATGTGATAATGAAAATCGTCCTGTAATGTTTTGGATTCATGGTGGAGCGTTTTATTACGGTGGAGCTCCATCGCCGCGTTATAATGGTGAATTTTTGAGTCAAAGGGGGGATATTTGTGTTATTACAATAAATTACCGTCTAGGAGCATTAGGGAATCTTTATGTACCAGATAAAGTTTCAAATCTTGGTTTTATGGACCAGGTCGCTGCTTTAAAATGGGTTTATGATAACATAGCAAATTTTGGTGGAGATCCCCATAATATCACGATTTTTGGTGAGTCTGCAGGAAGTACATCGGTATGCACATTACTTTCAATGCCAGCTGCTAAGCCGTTCATTCGTAGGGCAATATGTCAGAGTGGTGCTGTGGAGCCACAAGGTCATCACGCAGAGGGGGGAATACTAGCTTCTAAGAGAGTTTTTACAAAACTAGACATTAAAATGGGAGATATTGATTCTTTACGCAAAATTTCTGTTGAAAAATTGATTGAAAAAGAAAACGAAATTAGAATGGAAAATTGGTTAAAGAGAGAGTTTCCAGGTTATCCTCCTACTATTGATGGAAATAAGGTCCCGGAGCATCCTCTACTGGAAATTAACAGCGGAGTGTCAAAAAATGTAGATTTATTAATCGGGACCAACCTTAATGAGTGGACATTCTTTTCATTCTTAACTCCAGAATTACAAAATATTGATTGGAATGGTTTAACGAAATATATAAATACAAGCTTAAGTGATTTCGATCCAGATATAAGGCAAGTTGAAAAAATTATCAATTTGTTTAAACATTCTAGAAATAATCCCTTTGATGTATTGAACGCTATCTCCACTGAAAGCGTTTTTCGATATCCTTCTATAAAAGTAGCAGAAGCACAATCAAAGCATAATAATAATACTTATATGTATTTATTTACTTATAGAACTCCTGCACTAGGAGGACTTCATGGCGCCACTCACGCGCTCGAAATCCCTTTCGTGTTTGGAACCTTAGATGATACTGAATTTGGAGTTTACCCAAAGAGAGACGAAATTAATGCAAAAATAAGTGAAACAATAATGGACTCGTGGATTTCTTTCGCAAGATCGGGTAACCCGAATCATGACGGAATTCCTGAATGGGCTACTTATGACATCAAAAATAGATATACATTATTGATTGGCAATGACATCGAATTGAAGAAAGATCCATTATCTGTTGAAAGGAAAGCTTTTGAAGAAATTACAAATTAATGTAAGCAAGATTAAACGATCAATATTACATATAATGCAACCAGAATAGGTCACATTTCTGGTTTGATAATTTTTTTTAAAATACTTTTTCCGTAAATTTTTTTATTTTTTCTAAGGCTTCCGTAGATTCAGGTAGATCAGTTCTATGAAAACCATGAATTGTATTATCCCAGGTTTGCAATGAAATATCGACTCCAGCTTTTTTGGCAAATTCGTAAAATCTTTTGGAATCATCATACAACATTTCACTTGTGCTAACTTGGAGCAAGATGGGAGGTAAATTTCTTAAATCAGCATAAAGAGGAGAGATTTCAGGATTAAAAGGATCTCTGCCTGCTAAATTGGATTCAACCCACCAAATATAACCTAAATCCCCTAAGATGATATCGGTGTAACAATTTTTAAATATTGATTCTCCTTCTAGCGCTAAATCAGTGGACGGAGCAAGACATATTGCACCTGCAGGTAAAGAAATACCGTCATCTCGTAGTTTTAGTAGAGTTAACAATGTATAATACCCTCCTGCAGAGTCTCCAGCGATTATAATGTTTTTAGATTGATATTTGGAAGAGAGAAGCCATTTATAAACAGACACACAATCTTCTAATGCTGCAGGATGAGGTTCTTCAGGAGCAAGGCGATAATTTATGCTCAAAACCTTCATTTTAGTTAGTCTTGCTAGCTTCATTGTGAGTAACTTATGACTATTAGATGATCCCATAATATGTCCCCCCCCATGGAAAAACAGTATAACTTGATCTTCGTTTACTCCTTGATAGAAGAACCATTCGCAAGGAACATTATTGGCTTTAACGGATTTTCTTATTACACAATCAGGAAGGGAAGAAAATTTCTCCATATAATCTGCACTGTATTCCATGTAAAATCTGAGATGTTCTGCTAGAAGCAGCTTCTCTTTCATTGATAACATATCTTTAGCATTTTCTCCGTTAAGCCAACACTGATTTAAAACCGCTAATTTTTCCCAAATTGGTTTGTATTCATCCTCAGTATGTTTTACACTATTGAAAAAGGCTTCGTTTACTTGAATTAGGAAATCTTGATGAAATTTAAAAATTTCAAGGATTTCTATTCGAGTTACTTTTGAAATATCAACTATCGACATTAATAACCACAAATTTCTTAATTTTTAACTTTCATTGAAAAGTTAACCAATTATTTCTTAAATACAGAAATGTCTTTACTCATCCTATTTATTGAAACCAAATAGTAATTAATTGATCACTAGATACACAATTATTTTAAATAATCTAAATAAATTAGTGGGATCTACGTAAGTAATTACATAAACAATTAACTTAAAAAAAAATATTAGTTTACCATAATGTCATTGATTCAGTGAAAAGCTGTCTTAGATCTTCAGCACTAGCTGGTCTGGGGCATAATTTGGTTACACGATGTTGCGGCAAAGTACCTTGAACTAATTCCTCTATATCGCTTGTTCCGTAACCAACGGCACTTAATCCATTAGGCATCCCTGTTGCTCGCATTAGCCTAATAATTTTGTTTGCAAGAATTTCTCCAGCATCATTTTTATCTGTATTAGATATATCAACACCCATAAGTTGAGCAGTGTACAAATGTAATTCTGGATTGGTACTTGCGGTAAAGCGAAAAACAGCAGGTGAAACGAGTACAACACACATACCGTGTGGAATAATTGGATGGTCTAATTTGATTCCTTCAGGTTTGTATTCCCTAACCATTCCTGACACTGGATAGGACATTCCATGAGCTAATTGAACTCCTGCATTACCAAAACCTATACCTGCGAAAGTTGAGGCTAAGATCATTTCAGCTCGTGCTTGATCGTCGGACGGGTTCTGAACAACACGAACAATGTTTTTCGAAACCATTTCGATCGCCTTAGACGCCCAAAGATGGCTAATCGGGTTGGCTCCTTGGTAAGCGGGACGCATTTCAATGCTTTCAGGAGCAGGGCGTTTATTATAAGGCAGAGCTGTTATTGATTCTAATGCGTGACAAAGAACATCAAAACCACAAGAAGCTGATATTATCTTAGGTACAGTCCGAGTATTATTGGGATCTATTATTCCCATTACAGGTCGTAATGCGCGATGAGCAATACCAGTTTTAGCACGCATAGCTTCTAAATCGAAAATTGCAACTCCTGTGGTTTCACTTCCAGTACCCGCAGTTGTTGGAATTGCAATCATGGGTTTCAAAGGGCCTGGTACGGGTTGACCTTTTCCAATTGGAGCATTGACATAAGTTAATAACTCTGCGGGATATGTCGAGAATAGGTTAGCGATCTTAGCAGTATCCATACTTGAGCCTCCTCCAATGCCAAGAAAACCATCGAAATTCCCTTCAGTCGCAAATTTGATCACATCTTTGAAAGAAGTATCAGTAGGTTCCACTCGTGCTCTATCAAACAGAACAGTTTCTATGTTTACTTCATGTAAAGCTTCAAGGGCGATGGTGACGGGTTCACTTTCACTCAAGTTTGGATCAGTAACTACCATAACTCGACTGGATCCAAGCTTTTTCATATCATACCCAACCTCACGAGTAACACCAGGACCATATTTGATACTGGAGGTAGCCATCGTGAAAGCTGTTTCGTACTTAATTTCTTGTTCTGCCATTTTTTTCAACTTATTTTATTTTTGTATTTTTACTTTTCAGATTGGTTTCTTTATTTAAAATATTAATCCCACGGAATTTCCTTACTTCCATGGAATTTTTCGATCACAACTACTTCTTTGGTATAGAACTTTACTACTTCAGGTCCTTGTGCACGAAGTGACCCAAAGAAGGATTCTTTTGCTCCAGCAAATGGAAACCATGCAATAGGTGCCACAATACCAATGTTGATGCCAACTTGTCCCGCATTTGTATTATAACGGAATTCTCGGGCTTCTAAACCATTTTCAGTATAGATTGTGATTGCATTACCCATGGGATGTGTATTGCTAATTTCAATTGCGTCAGCTAATGTATCTACTCGATCAAGACAAACAACAGGACCAAAGATCTCATCATCATATACCTCCATTCCTGGCTTAGCTTTCTCAAACACGCAAGGACCTAACCAATAACCATTAGGGTATCCATCAATCTTTAAATCTCTTCCATCTAAGATTAATTCTGCTCCTTCATCAATTCCGACTTGAAGTTGCTTGAGTAAGGTTGCCAAAGCTTTCTTAGATACAATCGGTCCCATAGCATTTTCCTTATCCATTCCGTATCCAATATTTAGAGCATTTGTAGCTTCAAGAAATTTAATTTTAAAATGATCATAATATTTTTGACTACCTACAACCATTATGACAGATCCCGCTAAACATCGCTGTCCTGTATTACCAAAGCAAGAATTCATTATATTTGGCATAATCGAGTCAAGATTGGCTTGTTCAGTAACCACTAAGAAATTATTTGCACCTCCATGACATTGTGCTCGCTTACCTGCACTGGATGCTGTTTTGTAAATATGAGTAGCAATAGGAGTCGATCCTACACTTGATACTGCCTTAATTAGGGGATGTTTAATTAAATAATCACCTTTTGCGGCATTACAATGGAGGTAGTTGATAATGCCTTTTGGAAATCCTGCTTGATCGATATATTCGGTCATTAATTGCATAGCAAGCGGTGTTTGAGAGTTAGATTTAATGATAACTGTGTTTCCTGTTGCCACAGCAAAAGGTAAAAACCAGAATGGAATCATTGCGGGGAAATTGAAAGGTACAATGATTAATACAACACCTAAAGGTTCAAGAACTGAATATTCATCAATACCTGTACCAATGTTTGACATAAATCGCCCTTTTTGGAGTTCTGGAACAGATAATGCAGCCTCTATCATTTGATATCCTCGAATGACTTCACCACGGGCAGCAACCCATTCCTTTCCGTGATTTATTACAACTGCTTCTGTGATTTTATCTATATTTTCAATTAAAAGTTGGTGCAATTTAATTAATGGATGAATTCTTGTTATTCCAGGGGTGTCTCGCCAACCAGGAAATGCTGCTTGAGCTGCAGCTATAGTTTCATCAATTTCTTCTTGGGTAGAATTCGGTTTTAAAGCAATTACTTCATCCTTCGCAGGATTCATAATTTCGATTAATTGAGTGCTTGTTGAAGCGACAAATTTTCCATTTATATAGTTTTTTAAAACATTCATAATAAATATCTAACTTTGAAGTAAAATAGGGGAATAATTAAAGATATTGTAGTATATTTTTTCTTTTACTTATGTAATTATTTATCGAATGTTACAAGCTCAAAGACATTAATTTTCAAATAGTACCTATTTTAAGGAAATGATAGTAAAGTTAACAAATATTAGAACTATTTTTAATAATTAAGAGAAATATATCTAATTATAACAAAAATGGGATTAATAATAAAAATGACATTAAAAACCCCAGAAGAGTATTTGAAAAGCATCCAACGACCTGTAAATCTGTATATGTTCGGCAAGAAAATAGAAGAATTTTGGAATCATCCAATCATAAAACCATCGATAAATACCGTTATGAAAATATATGAATTAGCTCAGATGGACGAGTATAAAGATTTAATGACAGTAAGATCTCATTTTACTGGCGAGTTAATTAATAGATTTACCCATATCCACCAGTCGACCGAAGATTTGATCAAAAAAGTTAAAATGCAGCGACTGTTAGGCCAGCATACCGCAAGTTGCTTCCAACGATGCGTAGGTTTTGACGCAGCAAATTCTTTATATAGCGTCACATATGAAATGGATAAAAAATATAGCACCGATTACCACTCGCGATTTAAAAAGTATTGGATAGAAGTTCAGAGGGAAGATCTCATGGTCGATGGTGCTATGACAGATACAAAAGGAGATAGGAGTAAGAGACCTAAGGATCAATCGGATCCCGATGCTTATTTACATGTAGTTGATGCTAGTGATGATGGAATCGTCGTTCGAGGCGCTAAAGTGCATCAAACTGGATTCTTAAACTCTCACCGAGCGATAATTATGCCTACTCTCTCCTTGAGATCCGGTGAAGAACAATACGCAGTCAGCTTTGGCTTAGATACTAACGAAAAGGGAATAACAATGATTTATGGTAGACAATCCTGTGATACAAGAAAAATAGAATCCGGTAAGTTAGATATTGGTAACTTCAAATTTGGTGGTCAAGAAATTTTCGTGGTTTTTGATAATGTGTTTGTTCCTAAAGAGAATATCTTTATGAATGGCGAAATTGAGTTCTCAGGGGAATTAGTCAATCGTTTTGCGGGTTTTCATAGACAATCCTATGGAGGATGTAAAGTGGGAGTAGGAGATGTGTTAATTGGGGCTACTGCTCTTATATCTGAATATAATGGGACAGAAAAAGCATCACATGTAAGAGATAAGTTAGTTGAGATGACTCATCTCAACGAAACGCTTTATAGTTGTGGTATAGCTTGTAGTTCGTTGGGATTTCAGAGAGAATCAGGTAATTATGAAATGGACATGCTATTAGCAAATGTATGTAAACAGAACGTCACACGCTTTCCCTACGAGATCGGGAGATTAGCTGAAGATATAGCAGGGGGGATGATATGTACAATGCCTTCTGAGGCAGATCTCAAGTCTAATGAAATAGGACCTTTAATCGAGAAGTATTTAACGACATGTGAGGGAATGTGCGTTGAAGATCGATATAAAGTACTTCGATTCATTGAAAATCTCACAATGGGAGTTGCTTCTGTGAGCTATAGAACGGAATCTATGCATGGAGCAGGTTCTCCTCAGGCTCAGAGAATCATGATTTCTCGCCAAGCAAATCTAGAGGATAAGAAAAACTTGGTAAAGAAAATTCTTGAAATCGATTCAGAGTAGTATTATTTTATTTTTAATAATTTCAAAATTTATTAAATCTCATTGAATAGGACTCTACTCTCTGTCTTCATCATTTTCTTATAATTCTGAAGAAGAAGTTTTAAAATCGCAATTACATTTTAAAATAAAATAAATCTCAATCGTAAACCTAAAAGGTGAATATTGTAGAGTCAAAAAATATATTTGATAATCAGAAATTTAATTTAAACACACCTGCAAAAGATCCTATCTATATTTCAGAGAAATTTAAGGTAATGCGAATCTCTTTAAAAAAAGGACTAGAAATAGAACCTCATCATGGATCGCATCCAGTGGTTTTCTTAGTATTAAAAGGAAGGGGTGTTTTTCCTACTGATTCTGGAGGAGTAGAATTAAGTGAGAACGAGTATATCACTTATAGCGATACCGAATCAAGGGGTATGAAAAGTGTAGAAGATCTGATTGTTTTAGCTATACGCGACTAATTTTTATTTTTTTTTATTTTTATACATCAGACATGCGTTAATAAAATTGTAATAAACTTTTGAGGGTGCGTAGGGTCTAGATTTGAACTCTGGATGAAACTGTGTTCCAATCATCCAATGATCTTCTCTATCCAACTCAATGCTATTAATTATTTCGCCAGTTTCGTCTCTACTTGAAACAATGAGTCCATTTTCTTTTGCTTTTTTGTCTATAAATCGTTCCTGGATATGATACCTATGCCTAAATCTCTCAAAAATTTCTTTTTGATTATAGGCTTCGTAAAGTTTTGTATTTTCATTTATAATTATTTTCTGAGCGCCTAAACGCATTGTTCCACCTTTTTCAGTAACATCTTCTTGACTTTTCAAGAGATCCACTACGGGATAGGGAGTATCAGGGTTGAGTTCTGAAGAGTTTGCGTCTTTCAATCCTAAATATTTTCTACAGAAGGCTGCAAAAAATAATTGGGCTCCAAAACATATCCCAAGAAAAGGAACCCTATTTTCCATTGCGTATTCCGCAGATTTTATCATACCTTCAACTGCGCGCCCTCCAAAACCAGGAGTCAATAAAATACCATCACAATCTTTCAATTCATCTTTAATGTTAGTTTCTTCCGTAATATTTATCATTTTCAATTCCGTCTTATAGCCTTGATGAGCTGCCGCGTGCTCTAAGGCGTCATTTATCGAGATATAGGAATCAGAGATGTTGAAATATTTACCTGGCATTGCAATTCTTACTAATTTATCAGCATTTTTGTACATCTCAACCATTTTCAACCATTCCGAATAATTATTAACTTCGCTATAAGACACCAACTTAGCTTTTAGATCTATTAGTTCGCAGAGAAAGTCTCCTAATCCCTGTTCCTCAAATAATATAGGTAACTCATACACGATATCTAAATCCGGATTCGAAATTACTGCGGCTTCTGGAACATTCGAATAAAGGGATATTTTTGATCTAATATCATCTGTAAGAGGTTTTTCACTTCTTCCTATTATTATATCTGGCTGCAATCCCATACTTTGAAGTAATCTAACAGAATGTTGAGTTGGTTTGGACTTCTGTTGACCAACTGCACGAGAATAAGGGACAAGTGTAACATGAACTAGAGCAGTTCGATTAGGGATTTCTAATTTAATTTGTCTAAAAGCTTCTAAAAAGATACTTGACTCTAAATCACCTACAGTGCCACCACATTCTATTAATAACACATCTAAACTTTCATTTTTGGATATTTCCATTAATCTCCCTTTAATTATGTTAGTTACATGAGGGATTAATTGTACTGTTTTCCCTAAAAATTTCCCTTTTCTCTCACTTAAAATTGTTGAGAGATAAATTTGACCAGAAGTGATATTATGGGAAGGATGCATCTCAATACCAAGGAATCTTGAATAGGTTCCAAAATCTTGATCTATTTCAGAGATCCTATACGACCTCTCGTCTGATCCAGGAACAGGCATAAAGTCCCAAACATCTTCAGTAATAAAACATTCGCCATGTTCGATAGGGTTAAGTGTTCCTGGATCTACATTGAGGTAAGGATCAATTTTGACTACAGAGATGTTGAATCCTCGGAATTGGAGTATTTTACCCAAACTTGCTGTAGCTACACCTTTTCCTACGGCGGACATCACCCCCCCCGTAACGAATATAAATCGTGTATTGCCATTAGTAGTATCTGCCAATTTTTTACACCTCTCTCATTGTATCAAAAATAATTATATTTTCATTATAAAAATATTAAATAGCAAACACTTTTAATAAGAATTTCGAGATTATCTCAAAACGATATATCGATGTAAAATGGTTAAGTTATAAATAGACTCTTCGATGAAAAACTTGGATCAGATGTTATATTAAGACCCAATCGTCTCAAACCAGCTTCATCTCCTGGAGTAGGTATATGAGTTGAGTGCATTTCACATCCACTTAATTCTTTAAGCTTGTCTATGGCAACTTTAGCAGAATGGTTGAAATCAGCACTGATGCTTAAAGCAATTAGAGTTTCTTCAAGATTGAGACTTAATCGTTTGTTATTAAAGATTTCTGATTTTAAATAACTAATGGACTCCAAAATATTAGGAGATAGAAGATGTATATTATCAGGAATACCTGCCAATTCTTTAATTGTATTTAAGATTAAACTTGAAGCCGCATGAAGCAAAGGTGAATTGTTACCAGTAATAATTTTCCCATTTGCCAATTGTAATGCAGCTCCAGCAAATACTCCTTCGTTCCCTTTCCCTTTATTCTTAGCCGCGTTAGAAGCTTGGCGAGCCTCATTTACAACCTTTCGATCGAGTACAGTGAGATTCAGCTCCTTCATCAGCAATTCCGCTCTTTGAATAGTCTTCTTATCTGATCCACCCATTGCATATTCACAACTATATCGTAAAAATCTTCTGATGAGTTCCTGTTTTGCAGCTTGTTGTACCAGATCATCATTGATTATAGCAAAACCCGCTTTATTTACGCCCATATCTGTAGGAGATTTATAGACTAATCTGCTATCCATAATTCTTTGCATTATTTTCTTAACAACGGGAAAGATTTCTACATCTCTGTTATAATTAACTGCCTTTATATTATAAGCTTCAAGATGAAAAGGATCTACTTGATTAAAATCACCAAGGTCAGCAGTCGCAGATTCATACGCCATATTTACCGGGTGTTTCAATGGTAAATTCCAAATTGGAAATGTCTCAAATTTAGCATAGCCCGCATCTATTCCCCTTGTATAATCATGATAAATTTGTGAAAGACATGTCGCTAATTTTCCACTACCAGGACCGGGTGCAGTAACTATTATTATAGGTTTGGAAGTTTCGATGTAAGGATTTGCACCATACCCCTCTTCACTTATGATTAATTCGATATTAGTTGGATATCCCCTAATCAACTTATGTGTATAAACATTAATATTGCGGCGTTCTAGTTTATTCATGAATTGTTTTACTATTTGTTGTCCATTGTAACGTGTAACTACCACCCCACTTACATTGATTTCTCCATCTCGTAGATCATCGATTAATTTCAATGCATTTACATCATAAGTTATTCCAAAGTCTGCTCGGATCTTCCTTCTTTCTATATCCCCGGAGTAAATACAAATAATAACTTCTATTTTATCCTTAAGCCCTTTTAGAAGCTTCATTTTCACATTTGGATCGAAGCCAGGGAGGACTCGTGAAGCGTGATAATCGTATACAAGCTTTCCGCCAAATTCAAGGTATAATTTATTCCCAAATTGAGCCGCTCGATCTAAGATACTCTTAGATTGTTCTTTTAGATACTTCCCGTTATCAAAACCAATTTTATTAATAGTCATTCTACTTAGTTAAAACAATTTTATTACTTAAATTACTATTTTCCTTTAAAAAATGGATCTCTTTTTTGACTCAAAGCTTTTAATGATTCCCTAAAATCACGTGTCGTTAACAGTTTTCTTAACCCTTCGTTTTCAAGGTCTAAAGTATTTGATAATATCTCCTTAAAATAATTATGTAATGTTTTTTTCATTAATTTTATCGATAGAGAGGGTCCTTTAGGAGGAATAAGTCTCAACGCTTGTTCTCTAACAAATGGCAGTAATTCTTTTTTTGGTAAAACTTTATTTACAAGGCCAAGCTCGTAGGCTTCTTGAGCAGTTATCTTTTTACCAAAATAAAGCAATTCTTTAGCTTTCTGAAAACCGATATAAAAAGGAAGTAAAAAATCGGCTCCAAATTCCGCTATAACCGCGCGCCTTATAAAGTAAAAACCAATCCAAGCATCTTCAGACACATAAATTAAATCAGCACCTAATAATGGCATAGTAAAACCCGCACCCACCGCTAATCCGTTTATAGCAGCGATTACCGGTTTGGAAAAATTCCAAAATTTCATAGACAATCTTTTTATCGCGATATCTGTTAAATCAATTTCTTCTAATATTTTTTTAGGAATTGAAGTTATCATATTCATGTTGAAATATCCACCTGACGAAAACGCGTTAGCTTCTTCGCAGCCAGTAATAATTAAAACTTTAGTATTTTTATCAGATTCCATATCTGCTAACACAGTCTCAATTTCTAAAAAGGTTACAAATGACATTGCATTTTTCCTTTTAGGCTGGTTAATGGTAATGGTACATATTCCGTTTTCTTCCTTTTTATAGACTATATCTTGAAGATCTTCGATTTCCATTTAACATTCTCAAAATGATTAATTTGAATAAACTAATAATATATAGAGTTAGGCTTTTTCACTTATAATTGTTTACCACTTGAATTTAGAAGTAAACTAAGTTTAATCTTTACCAAAAGAAAAAAAAGAAGAGAAAAATAAAATTATTTTTAAAGAAATTTAATCAATAAAACATTAAAGCAGCTTAAATAACTGTCTTAGAGTTAAACTCATAATATATTGTTGCACTTGCCTTGTGCCACCACCTATTTCCTGAATTCGAGTAATTCCTAGAAGATCGTGCATTAATGTATTATCACAAACCCCTGCCCCTCCCATAAGATTAGCGGATTCGTAAACAACTCGTTCGCATAATTGTGTGCTAAGAAATTTAAGTTGAGAGGCAGTAGCGACCAGTGCTAAATTAAATTCTTTAGGTAATGTACCTAGTTGCTCCATCTTATTATCAATCGTTTGACAAATTTTTAAGCATGCTAATGTCATACTCATTGTTTGCGCCCATAAATCAGATAGGGGAAATCCTACTCCTTGATATTTCAGAATTTCTTTGTCAAACTGTTTTCTCATATTTGTATATATTACCGCGTGAGTGATTGCGTTCCATGCTTCAGCTAAATTTAAACAAACAATACCCAATCGTTCTAGATTAAGCCCCTCAAATAAGTGCGATCTACCCTCTCCCGGTATACCTAACACGCATTCAGATGGGATTTTTAGGTTTGACATTGTTTCTTTACCGATGTGTATTCTCGGAGTCCAAGGAATGTTAACTCGTTCACTAGTCCAGCCATCCCAAGATGTATCAACTAAAAATTGAGCCATAGTATTCCCGTTATTTTTTTCGGTGACAGCGTAAATCACAGCCCAATCTGCTTTGCTTCCATTAGTTTGATATATTTTTTCCCCATTTACAATAAAACTTCCATCTTCTTGTTCATCACAAGTAGTCAGCATATGCACCGCATCAGACCCTCTTTCTGGTTCTGTAATGCAAATACAACCTATTTTTTCTCCCGTTACTAATTCTTTTAGCGCTTTTAGTCGAATTTCAACATCTTCGTGGTGAAGTAATAAGGGATTCACTGCTAAAACCGTAGCTCCGGCACCCATTGCTAGCTGGGGATCAAAAAAATCCATCGCTAAAACCCTCATAAATTCCGTCGTCATGCCATAGGGTTCAAAATCTAACCCAAGATTATCAAATTTGTGCATTCGAGTTATATATCCGTTTCTGCCAATTTCTGGTATCCACTCGTAGAAGTCTTCGTTATGGGTTATATTATTATCTTTTTCAAATTTCACAAAATACTTTTGGGCTTGTTTAAGGAAATTAAAATGCTTCGGCTTTAAGAAACTCATTAAATTGTAATTTAAAAATTTATTACGGGTTTTTAACGAGAGTTTTTCGAGGATGTCATCATTTATACATTGAACTTTACCTTTTTTAATAACCAATATAATCAACTCTTTTCGTAAGAAATAATTTAATTATTATGATTAGTATTTGATAAAATCCTTAAAATAAGTTTAGAAAACAAAAAAAAAAATTATTTAAAAAGTAAAAAAATTAAAGAATTATTCTATCTCAACCATAATCTTTATATCATCATGTAATCCTTTTGATAAATCTTCAACTGCGCCAGGAACTTCATCGAGTTTTATTATTTTAGTAATTAGTGGTTTTATATTCACCCTTTTCTGATCTAATAAATTTATAGCAGTTTCAAATGTATCTTGGTTATATGCAAAAATACCTCTCAATGTGATATTTTTAATTGCAATACCATAGAAATTTTTTAGGTCTGTGATTTCAGGATCCATACCAATCATTGTGATATACCCTCCTCTTCTTACAAGATCTATTGCTGATGTAATCGTTTCACTTATTCCTACGCAATCGAATATGTGAGCTGGCCCTATTTTATCACATAATCTTTTAATCTTTTTCCAGTTTTGGGGGGTGAATGATTTATTGGCCCCCATCTCCAACGCTATTCTGTGTTTAGATTCTACTGGCTCTAATGCATAGATATTACCTGCACCTGCGACTTTTAACGCTAAAATTGTGATTAAACCAATAGTGCCAGTTCCAAAAACCGCAACGCTATCACCTATTTTTATACCAGACTCTTGAACAGAATAAATACCAACCGCCAGTGGCTCGATCATGGCTCCTTCTTCTAATGAGATTGATTCAGGCAAAATGTGAATTCTTTCCTCGTTTACATTAATAAATTCGGTCATTGCACCATCAGTAAGCGATCCTAAAGCTCTAGGGGCAAATTTGCACTTGTTCTCTTGATTACGATTACACCAATAACAATTGTAGCATGGAGCATTCGGATTTATAGTTACATGATCTCCAACTTTCAATTTTTTTACATTATCGCCTATTTCTGTTATTTCTCCAGATATTTCATGCCCTATAATTGTCCCTGAACCATACATACCTGCTTTTTTAAAAGATTCAACATCCGAACCACAAATACCACAATATTTAACTTTGATTAAAGCCTCGTCTGGTTTAACACTAGGCATTGGTAAATCGTCTCTTACGACAATTTTTCCAACACCTTCATAAGATACTCCCTTCACTTATTTACACCTCAATTTATAAAAAATTTAAAAAATAGATTTAAAGGATCCCCATGCTTCCCATAAGTTTTGTCGCATCAGGGATATGAGCCCAGATTGTTTTAACATCTAATACTGCTGGTTTTCCGGAGTTTTTAGCCCTTTCTAGAGCCGGTTTAATTTCGTTTGGATCTGTCACAACCTCTCCGTAGCACCCAAATCCTTCAGCACATTTAGCAAAGTCGAAATTAGGTAAATCTACATCAATATAATGTTTACTTACATACATTTTTTGACCTGACTTAAGCATTCCCCAAGCACTATTGTTTGCTATCACAAAAATTAGATTGCTTAAACCTAATCTAACAGCAGTCTCAAGATCTTGAATATTCATCATAAAACTTCCATCACCAGATATTGATATCACTTGTTTATCTGGTTTAGCTAACTTAGCTCCTATTCCATACCCTACCGATGTTCCTAGATGACCCATACCGATAGCTTGCAAGAAAGAGAGTGGGGGTCTTGGTTTATAGAAGTCTATTTGTTCTATCGAGAAACAAGCTATATCCCCACCGTCATTAATGAATATCGCGTCTTCGTCCATGAATTCTAAAACTTCCTTAACTAATCTTTGAGGTAATATAGGAATCTTATCTCTCGTCGCTTTTTTCATGATAGTTTCAATATAACTTTGTCTAGATTTAGCTAACTCGTTTAACCATTCTCTCTGCTCAACTTTTTGACCTTTTTTTGCTTCTTCTAAGATTTGCATTAGAAATTGCTTACAGTCGCTAACTATTCCAAGTGTAATAGGCTTAGCGCGTCCTATTATGGAGGGATCGATATCGACTTGAATCATCTTTTGAGAATTGCTCCAGAATGGTTCTTCCCCGTGAGCCATAATATAAGTAAACTTACATCCTAGAGCGAGAACTACATCTGCTTCTGGACCTGCTTTTAATCCCGGGCCATTTATAGTTGTGCCAAGAAAACTTTCTGATTTACTTGAGATAGTTCCAACACCCATAAGAGTAGTCATAACAGGAATCTTTAAGTATTCCGCAAATTCTTGAAGCTCGTTCCAACCTTCTGCCCTTGATACTCCTCCTCCAGATACAATTAGGGGTTTTTCAGCTTTTAGTAATATATCCAGAGCTTTCTTAATCAAATCGTTACTCACTGCTGGCTTCTCCAAGCATCGATATTGATCAGGAGACATTATAGGAATTTCACTTTCTTCTTTCTCACTGAGGAACGCATCCTCGTAAATCTCCAATAACACAGGTCTTGGTCGCCCACTGGTTGCCTCCCGAAAAACTTTTTGAACTGCACTAGGAACCTCTTCTATCGTTCGAATAGATTTTTGGTATTTTGTAATTGGTTTGAACATTGTCACTTGGTCAAGATTTCCCTGTAAAGTGAATGAATCCGCAAATTTGCTATTCACTTGAGGTACTAAGACGATCATTGGTATGTTATCACTCCATGCGGCACCTACTCCCGGAACGAGTTGTGTCGCACCAGGACCAACAGTTCCAAAGCAAACGCCTGGTTTATTTGTCACTCTTGCCCACGCGTCAGCTGCGTGTGCTGCAACTTGTTCGTGTCGAAACATAACTGTTTCAATACCTTTTTCACGACCCCACTTGTATACAGCATCATACATAGCTAAAAATTGACCACCGATAATCCCAAACAAATATTTAATATCTTCTTGAAGGAAGGATTTGACAAGTACATCGCCACCATTTATAACATTCTTTTTTTCTTCCATATTTAACACTTTTATCATATATTATTATATTGATTTTAGAATTGGATTTTATTGCTTAAATAATTAACTTTAACAGAAATGTAAAGAAGTTTAAATCACACAATTACCTAGTTTTTCTATGTAGTCGTTAACGACTGTAGGAATTTCACTAATTTGATTATTATGAATTCGTAACGTATCCAAAAATTTTAAAATCGTAATTTCTTTTGGGATTTCACTCAACATGTTATGACTCAAATCCAAATATTTAAGTTTAGAAAGTGAAAATAATGATTTAGGTAAAAATCGAATATTATTTCTGCTTAGATTTAATTTTTTAAGCTTTGTAAGGCGAGATATTGACTTGGGTATTTCAAAATCTTTTATATGGCTTAAATGATATTTTCTTAGCATATTTAAGTATACGAGGGGATCCTGCAAATTAGATAACGAATCGAGCATGCTCGGGTTTTGCTTCAAGTATCTCCAATTAAAAAAATTAAAGCTCAACACTTCGATATGTTGCTTTTTGATTGTTAGCCAAGATTCTCCTAGTTTTGGATCTTTGAGCTTTGAAAATAACTTGTAAGATCCTAACTCGAGTTCATATTTTTCTTCTGTGTAAGCAAACTTTCCCTCTAAATCTAAAATAAACTTCGCCTCATTATGATCAATCCCGAGAGCTAAGGCAATTTTCTCTAAATAATCGTCTAACTCTTTCTTTAATGACTTTAAATGCGTATTAGCAAGATTCAAATTCAGATCAATGATAGCTTTTATTGCTAGTGGTGATTTGTCATGTTGTATCACCCATGTTAGTGTATCTATTCCTTCTTTCAAAAAATGGTGCCCAATAAGGTTTACAGCAGAACTTCTCACAGTTGGAGACTCATCCGATAAAAGAGAATTTTCTATAATTTTGAAAATTTTGGGTTCGGAAATACTCAATTTATCCAAAATGGAAATTGATTCAGAGCGAATTTTTGGAATATTACTCCCTTCAATTAAAGAAATTAACTGATCAACAGCGATATTTTTGCTAATTTCTTTATTCTTCAAGCCAGAGTATATCGTATCTGGTGATAAGAACTTTTCCATTTTTAATTAGAACAAAAAACTAAATAGTTTACACTAAATTGTCTTTAAAATTTAAATAATTTTACTTAATTAAAACTAATGAATTTTAAAGGAATATATTATTGGGTTTATAATCTCAATGAATCAAATTTATATACATTAGAAGTTATGTTCATAATCAACATCTAATCTTAATTAAAAATAAAAAGGTTTATTATAAAATGAGTGAAACAAAAGCAAAGACGAAAGATTCGAACGAACTTTTAAATATTTTAATGATAATTATCGGCGGACTCTTCATCTTAATGGGAATACTCAATATCTTAGCTTGGGCAGGAATTAGTGTAGGTTTTGACTTATCGAATCCTGCAATTCAAGCAGCACTAACTATTCTCGGACCTTCAGGTTTATTGTCTGTTGTTCTTGGATTTTGGTGTTTAGTTTCCGGTATTGGAATGTTTCGTGAAGAAGAATATGCCATGGGAATGGGTTTAGTCGTATTGAGTTCTATGGCTGTTCAGACATTGTCAATAATGTTATCATGGATAAGTATTGAGTGGTGGACTAATTGGATTAATTACATAATTTTATTTGCCTTTATAGTCGGGGTAGTTGGATTTGTGTGGCTACTTGTTACCTATAAAAGATATAACTAATAATTTAAGAAATACTATTTTTTTTTTTATTTTTGATAGAAAATTCTGATTTTTGAAATTTTACGCTTCATTTTACAACAAGCATAATCCGAATAGTTGGGTTTTAGAATAAGATTCTTCTTTAATCTCTTTTTGCTCTTTTAAAAATTGAGTGAGTGGAATTCCCTTCTCATATAATTCATTAAATTTCTCGTAAAAAATTTGGTATATGTTTGCATTTCGAGAAATGTATGCTCCAATTAATTTATTCGTTGGATCGAAACTAGGTTGTATTAATTCACTGTCAGTGAGGTTGAAATTGCTAAAATCCTCGTCAGTAACTCTTACATCAATGTTCTTAAATTTTAAATTGTTCAATTCAAGGTAATTAGAAACAAGTCTAAATTCCTGGCTTGATAACAATTCTTTAATTAATTCAGTACTAAATATAGCCTGAATGTCCACATTTATTAGATTCTCTTTGATTTTTGTTATTCCAGACTTCATAGCTTCATTTAATTCTCTAGGAACATTTGAAATGCCGTATTTTTTCATCACTGAACTTAGTTCGTTTTCGTATCTAATTCCTAACGCAATCTTACATTCTTTTTCTGCCAAAAAAGAAATATAAGTTTCATCGAAATTATTTAAGTCGTAATTAATGAATTCAACGAATTCTTGAGTTACTTGTTCAGTAAAATTATAATTTTGTATGAAATCTTCTAACGCACCTTCTGCTTTTTCTTTCTTCTCCTGAAAAAGCTGTGATATGTCCTCAATGCGATCGTTTATAATTCTCTGCCAAATCGCTATAGGAGGGCTTTTTACTAAAATCTTCATGGGTCTGTCGTAAATTTGCACGAGACCTAAGTCGTTTAATACCGCGCAAATTTTGTAGCCTCTCTTCAAAGTTAAATCAAATTCCGTGCTAATTTCCTTTAAATTATCGATTCTTTTATGTTGTAATAAATAGTGGTATATTTTCTCTATACCTTTTTCGATAACTCCTAATGCATCAAATAGAGAGCTGAGAGCTAAAAATTCGCGTTCGGACATTCAATCACCTTTTTTCAATTTTTTCAAGTGTAAGTTCAGTCAGAACCTCAAAAGTTTTATCCACATTCTTGCCAGTTTTACTCGAAATCTCACCAAAAGAAGACATATTATTTTTTTCTGCTATTTGTATTCCGTACTCTCGAGGAACTTCTCGTTGATTGTCCTCAATATCAATTTTAGACCCAACAAGCATAATTGGAATATTCCCGCTCTTTTGGTTAACAATATTAGTCCATTCCCCAATATTATCTAGCGTTGGAGATCTGGTAACATCATAGAGTAAGAATGCAGCGTTTGCCCCTAAACAGTATGTAGGGAGTAAAAATCTAAACCTTTCTTCCCCTCCAACATCCCAGATCTGGAGTTTTATCTTTTTTCCATGTAAATCAATAGTTTTTACATGAAAATCTACTCCGATTGTCAACCTTTCGCTTGGATTGAAAAGATTGTAGCAATATCGCTTAGTAAAGGAAGTTTTGCCTACAGAAGCATCTCCGAGAAGTAATAACTTAAAAGTATAATCATACGACGATATCTTTTACACCTTTTATTTTTTTTGTCCCTTTAACCTTATTGAACTGATTTTATTATAAATTTTATATTTTGGGTCGTAAATCCTATTTATATATAATTATAAATCCTATTTATATAATTAAAAATGTCTTTTTTAATTCTTTACTTTTTATTGAAATTTAAAAATCAAAGAACAGATAATATAGACAATAAAATAAAATAACAGTTTTTTCATTCCATTTCAAAAACTTCTTTCAAATTTTCAGAAATAATAGGATTTAGTTCTTTATTTAGATGTTTTTTTAATTCATAATGGATTATTGGATTATCTATATGTTGGGATAAGAATTTTATTGCGCTCCACCTTACAGAATCGTCAGGGTCGTCTAAGAGAGGAAGAAGGAATTTTAAATATCTCACATCATTGTTTTCTTTAATCTTCATTACTGCTCGTGCCCTAACAATAAAATCTGGACTATATATTTGCGGTAACAAATGATACTCAACGGTATCATCTTTTATAAAGT
>Ga0255055_10000901_pt1 | contig 22649 bp, 25 predicted proteins | sample JV7_2_27_MG_FD_188633 | JGI IMG/M metagenome (GOLD analysis project Ga0255055, IMG submission 188633) | Seawater microbial communities from Jervis Inlet, British Columbia, Canada - JV7_2_27 | ecosystem: Environmental > Aquatic > Marine > Inlet | place: Canada: British Columbia | collected...
CTACCCACTCGTCCAGCCAGAGCCAGAAGCGCAGACGGTGGCTCACTCAGCACACTCTCTGGCCCAAGTAGTCGCCGATCGGCTACTCCGGTCCACCGCGTACGCCGCGGCCGCAGCGAACAGCACGGCCCCCGATGCCAGCCCGATTCTCACACCGCCCTGGTACCGCGGCTCGAGGTACTCCACCGGGATCTGTGCCAGCCCAGTCGTGCCGGAACCGCTGGCAAACGCCGCAGCCCATGCGCTCCACGTTCTGTGCTCCTGGTCCAGCTCCTGGCACCGGCGTGAGTCCCGGACTTCGCCCGGGCCGCGCGGGACCATCTGGCCACGCATGCGGGCGGACTCGAGGGAGCCCGCTCCGCATCCAGCGGTGAGCACGAGGAGCAACAGCAATAGCAACCGCATCACTCCGCACACTTCCAGATCTTGATAGCCTGAATCACGGTCGTGCGCACAATCCACACGCCAGCAATGGCGCCCAGCACGTAAACGCTACGGATGTCGTTTGGGTTCTGTGCGACGTACACGCCGATCGCTGTCACCACCATCGCTGCAACCGAACCCTCGCCAACCTTTGCTAGTGTGTTCATCGCTCAATCTCCAATGGTTCTACCGCTGCGAGCGCCACGACAGCCGTACGCGCGGCTTTCGCTGCGGCGACCAGGTCTTTGCCGTCCTTGGCCAGTTGCACATTGTACGCGGCGAGTGAGGTGCTCTCGGCCTCGTCGGCCTTGGCCGTGGCCTGCGCGCTCTGCCCCGCGGTGGGGTCCCATGGGTCGCTTGCTTCCTGGCGATTGTAGGCCGCAACGAGCTGCCCGAACTCCTTCCCGGTCATCTCCACGCGGGGGTACTTGAACGGTATCCCGTGCTCGGCGTCGCCGGGGACGTGCGTCGCAAACGTAGTGCCAGCCTCGTTGTGTTCCACGCCGAAGCGATGCTCCAGCAGGGTCGCGTCGGGTCGTTGCACGCCGTTGATGTCCGTCGCAAACTTGGGGTGATCAAACGCCTTACTCACCAGCGCACGGGTCGCCACTGCCTGCGCTTCGGTCGGGTACTGTGCGAGTTTTCGGGTCATGATAGTGGGCTCCTAGCCGCAAGCCAAATGTTTAGGTTGACAGCATTCGCATCAGATATCGCTTCATCGTAAACTAGTAAATCCCGGTATGGGCATCCTGCGAAATGCATGAGCCCAACACGCCGGTGGGCACCCACCGTGCATTGATCCAAGGTGCATGCCCCGACGTCCACATCACCGGCCGTCACAACCCTCACACCGTCTAACCACACATCTACGGTGGTTCCGTGATTTACAATTACGATGTAATGCCGATCTCCGTCCCTTGCCGCCACAACCACGGCTTTATTCACCGCCGCATCATCGCGTTTTTGGACAGAGAAGTTCACTCCGTCGGAATAAAAACGAATCGTAGGTTGGTCGTTACCGGAATTTCCACACCCCAGTATTGTCTTAACAGTCGGGGTGTCCGCAACCTGAAACGATAGCCCAATCGACCACTCCGCGTCGATACCAGTGAACACGCTTGCAAGACCGTCTGCGGTCCAGAAATCGTCCGTCTCATCCGTCAGCCCAGCCGTCAGTCCACCAGCGCCACCCCACACCGGTGCCGTAACGCCAGCGTAGCCGGTCGTGGCCTGGACTAGTTGGTTGACGCCCACATTCGCGAGGTTCTCGAACTTGGTGGCGTGCGGGCACTCGAATAAGCTCACGGCGTCATGCTCCGCCGACCCAGCCGCAGACGCTTGTGTCTGGACTACCAGCGTATTAGCCACCGCCGTCCACACCACTGAGATCGGCTCCCACGACACACCGGCCACGCTCGCGATTAATCCTGCGCCTCCGTCCACTAGCCGCGAAGCGGTCGCGTCGACATTGCGCAGCCCAGCCGTCAGGTAGAGCGTGACGCCGGCCCCCGCATGGCCCTGGTATACGCCGGGATTTGTTGTCCCGTCATAGGCGATTCGCAGATTTTGGGCGCCCTCGTATGGATCGCTAGTCTCAAGCGACTTCAAGGGCGAACTCACGTCGGTCCAACCTGTATAGCCGGACTCGAAACCGCCGTTCGTCAGGCGCTGTCCGACCCCAAGATCATACGATACCTCATACGGCGTAGCGCCAAGGTTCCACCAGGCGACGCAGTTGCCGAAGGCGGCGGGGCCTGGTGTAACCAAAGATACGATCCACATATTTCCAGGACTGATCTTGAGCATAAGCCGTCTCAGCTCAATGAGCCGCTCCTCTGGGACCAATGCATAGGTCCCAAATTCTTCGCCACCAAAATAGATGAAGTTTCTGTATAGATCCTCATCATCTGGCAGCGGCGGGGGCGCCATGCGGTTGAGACTCTCATTAACGATGTAGTAGATCGTGTTCGCGAGAAAAAAGTCACATCGAGGCGGATCATCGGTGTCAACATCGGCGCACTGGTCCTGGATGGAGTCTTTCGTGCCGTGGCACTGCTCGGTGCCGCTATTCGCTGACTCCGTGTAGTCGTGCGGATCGCGGACTACTTCGCCGACCGGATCCCACCAACCATGGTAGTAGACATCAAACCCCGCCGCCTGAATGATGTCCTGCAGGTACCGAGGTGACTGACCACCGGTCGCCTGCCATTCAGCTGCAAGCGCAAGCCGACGCTCCGCATCGGTACCGCCGCCCCAGCAACCCAGCTCCTGCTCCCACTCGACCAGCTCGTTGGTGGTCTCGGGAAAAATCTCAGCCCAGACGCCGTCGATGAAGTCGCGCGCGGGCTCACTCAACCCGTCGGCAATGCCGTTGAAGAATTTGCGGATGGTTGAACCGAACGGCAGCGCCCACGTCTTCGTTCGGGGGAGCAGATGCTGGATCTGGCGGAAGTAGATCGTCATGATGCATCAGACACAGGGAAGTTTTACCGCGCGCCTCGCAACCCCGGGCACCGCCGCCAACTGAGAGCCCGTGGGCTTTGCCTTCGGCGGGCCAAACGGCGCCTCGCCGTAATGCGTGAGGGCAACACCAAGATGCATCCACAAGCGCAGCCCGGTGTCCAGGCACCGTTTCGAGAACGCAGCGTCTTCGCGGTAGCACGTTGCGCCAGGTCCCCACTGAAGGATGTCCTGCCACATTGCCGTTACGACTCCAACGCCATCGACGTGGTAGAGTTGCTCCGCCATCGATGCAGCGACTTTCAGCACGGCCGCGCGCGACACAAGCAGGAAGCCAGCGGGGAGCTTTGTCGCGCGGACCAGCGCCCCCGAGCGCTCTTTGGTCAAGTCGCCAACGATGCGCTCTGACTCGTCCTTGTAGCAGTACGCTCCTGAAACAACGTCCTTGCCCGCGTCCAGCAGCTGCTGCGCATGGTGCGCGCGCCACCCGATGTCGGTGTCGACCATCAGCATGTGCGAGTGGCCGCTTGCCAGGAACAACGCGGTCAGCGTGTCGCGATTCTGGGTGATGCTGTTTCCCTCTTGGATGCACGGGACGGCGCCCAGTTTCGCCACAGCATCGACCAGGCCGAACATGTACTCACGATGAAAGCAACGCGAGTTGGCTGCGGGCGTAGCAACGAATAGACTCATGCGACCCGCTTCCAGAACGTCACCACGTAGTACGGCATCAGATTCTGTGCTTCGTCGGTGTTGTCGGCGCCTGCCTCGTCGGTCTCGGCCGGGTCAGCCACGCCGGTGCTGCCCGTACCGTCCGCGCCCGTTGCCCCCGTCCCGTCCGCGCTTGTTTCGGTTTCGCTCGCGCCGCTAGTTGTCTGCTCAGCGACCGGCGGATTCACTGCCTCCAACCAATACCGCGACCCACTCCCGGACGTCCCGCTCCAGGATGCCACGGCCGTCGTGATTGTCGCGCTCGGGTTGGTGCTCATCAAGTAGAGCGACCCGCTGTCATATGCGAACGGGACCGGATGCGTGTGAGCGTGCGTATGGGTATGCTCTAGATCGTGCGTGTGACTCGGCCCTGTGTGGGTATGGCTCGGACCCGTGTGCGTGTGCTCCGCCATGTCATGCTGGTGGGCCTCGACGGAGTGGTTGTGCTGCTTGATCCCGCCTTCTTCTTCCAGGACGTCAAAGTCGGCGTCTCCAATGTCCTGACCAACCAGGACTCGGCCGTCGGCGACCTTCGTCCACGTGCCGTAGCTGATCTCGTCGTTGGGATCGTCGTCCGTCGCCATCGCGATGATGGCGCCCACTGGCAACTCAGCCCCCAGGCCAATCTCTTCGTACAGCTCGCATAGGATTGTTGCAATCCCCTTGGCCTGAGCAGCTAGCGCTGGGGCCTGTTCACGAAGCGCCGCGCGGTCATGGTTCAGATGGTAGCTGATCTGGCGGAAGAGCCTCCACGCGAGTCCGCTCCCGAGATACTGGTCCGAGCTCGGGTCAAGAGTGACAGTACCGGCGACGCACGCCATTAGCAGTTTCGAAGCTCAGTAAATGTCGCGTACATCCCAGCGGCAACCCACAGCGAGCCGAGTTCTGCATTCGTGCCACTCTCTGTTATCATTTCGATGACCATGTACTCGCCGCTCGCGAAGGTCTCCGAGAATCCGTCGATAATGTGCTCGTGGTATGCCTCGTATTCCACTTGGTCACTGGTATCCGCCGCTTCCGCCAAAAGTACCTTCGCTCCACTCGTGTTGACCTTGTGCACCGAAAACGTCGTCCGGTTCTCTGGTGGCCAGGTTCCGTGAGGTGGCCCATCCCACAACACTCTTACCTGGGTAATGGTGTAGTGTACGGACACTCGCACACGCCAATAGGCATGCGCAGCGGTGGCCACGCCGCATTTCCAGCCAAGCCCGTCATAATCCGACCAGTTGGAATTATTCGCAAACGAGACTTGACCATCGCATGGGAACCACTGCGACCGTGAAGAAAGCTGTGGGTAGTTGCTGGTGCCCTCGAGCGTCAGAGTCCCGCCTTCTTGGATCGTGATCGCGGCTGTGGCGGTCGCAGTGACTGTGCCGTCAAGCTGCACTGTGCTCCCGGAATACGCGCGCAGCTGCGCTCCGGACAGCAGGTTGATGTTGCTCCCAGATTCGGCGTCCAGGATGGACCCCGACTTCAGGTTCAGCTCGCCGCCGGTGTTGACGTTGATGAACGCCCCGGTGTTAACCTCGACGGTTCCACCGCTGTCAACATCGACCGTTCCGACAACCGTAATCGTGCCACCGTCCAGGACATCGATCTCGCCGCCGCTGCCGATGATGATTTGGGCGCCAGACAGGACCGAAAACACGTGGCCGCTTTGCAGGCGCCTGAGTGCAACGAAATACTGACTCGAGGATCCCGAGTCAGGGGTTCCCGAGGGGGTTGCGCCGTCCGCGCCTAGGATCGCTTGCAGGAAACCATGTAGATCCTGCATCCACGCTTCTTCAAGCGGAGTCCCATCCGTTGCGCCTGGGGCGCTACGGTTGCGCGGCTTCCCGTACGGGTAAGCCCCGTCGGTGTCGATTTGCCCGGGATACTTTACGGTCAGGGAGATTGCCATGCTACTCCGCCTCGTAGATGGTCGGGGTGCTGTTGAGCTTCGTCTTTTCGCCGGCGCTCAGAACGTATGTGTCGATCGGTGAGCCGTAGCCCGCTGGCTGCATTTCCACGCTGGTCACTGTCCCCCCGTGGGCTGACACAATCGAAATGATGATCCCGCCGATGTCAGTGGCGATAGCCCTGTCCTTGCGCGACAGTGCATCGAGGCCCAGAAGCCAGGGCTCGCGCTCGAGGAAATACTCCTCGCACGCATCCTCCACCGCCGTCTGACATTCCGAGTCCGTGTCTGCTGGCACGTCCCAACCGTTGATAACGACTTCGAGGCCTGTGCGCGTGATTGCCGACATGTTGAGCGTTTCGACGCCGGCCGGCAGACGACTCGCCAACCCATTGACGTCCAGCCTGATTGAGGCTTCGACCGCGTCGAGCTGTGCCTGCGTTGGGATTCCGTCTGGATCCCCCGAGCTTTCGGGCGTCGCCTCGACGTAGATATCCATCTCACCGGGCGTAGCCGCCTTGTAGGGGTAGACGTGAATGATCCCGGTGACCTCTTCGCCCCAAATTCGGTAGTCCGTCGGGGCGCCCCCCTGCGGCCGGTTGCGTCTGCGACCGATGACGCGGCCGCGGTAGACTTCGACTGCCTCCGCGTCGGCACCCTGTACCGCGGTTGAGATGACCACCACGTCTCGGGAGACGTTCGGGGGCGTACTGACGAACCGGACAACGTCGCTATCCTCCAGGTTCCCAACGTCTCCGATTCCGTTGGTGCCCTCAGGATCAGACACCGCCCTCATAACCGCGTTCACCGTTGCCGCGTCGAGGGGAACCGCGTACGTCGTGATGTAGATGACGCCGCTTTCGCTTCGCAGCAGTTGCGTCCCAGCAGCTAGAGAACCAGTCTGGTTTGTGACGGTGATTGCGATGTGAAGCTCGGCACGCGTGCCGGCCGCAGGATCACCAACTCCGAGCAGCCTGCCGTGCTCGGTGAGGGGGCGCAGGACCTTGCTGCCGATCGTCACCTCATCGTTGGTGCAGTACCGAACGAAGATCTGAAAGAAGATGAATTGCGCGTAGTGCCACAGCAAGACGTAAACACCCGCCAACACCTTCGCGAGCACGCGCGAAAATGCCTTCGGTAGCAGCGGGATCGTCTGCGACAGCTGCGCTTCCAGACCGGCGACGATCTGGTCACTGATTGCTGTGGTGGTCGGCGCAGTGTAGGCCATGCTTCTACTTTTTGAGACCGACGAACGTCATCCCTGCCGTCATGTCAGTAGCGTTGATTCGCGCTGGTCGGATCGGAAGGAATTGGCCCGAGACGCCATAGAACGTGCCGAGGCTTCCGTCTTCGCTCACTGCCACGAAGGAGCCGCCAGTCGCCGACGAGACCTGTATGGCTTTCGGAATGAAGGTGAAGTCCACGGTGTCTGACGGCGTTAGGTTCGCCCAATCGACACCCTGACTCGTGAGTTCATCCTGATCTGTCCAGTTCTTCGTGGCTGCCATTAGAGTTCCTCTTCTCGCGTCACGCTGAAGTCAAAGGGGATTCGTTCGCTGTCGATCGTCGCCTCAATCTCAAGGTCTACCTTGTCCACTTTCGGCATCGTCGCTTCGATCGTCGCCGCATCGATGATGGTCTCCGACATCCAAGCCAAGTCGCGTCCCGCCGCATCCTCGAAGGTCCCGAGATTCGCTGGGATGAGAGGGGCCGACTTCAGAGAAAATTGTGTCTCCGACCGATACGTCTTGGCGGGGTCGGTCTCATCCATGTTCCCCCACCACTGCGCGCGCGCGTCGCCGTCAAGCCCGCTGTCGTCGTCGTTACCGCCAAACAGGCTGAGGTAGACGGCCGCATACTTGCCGTCGCAGAGAACCAGCTGACCGTTCTCCATGACGATCTCGCCGCCGTCGGGCGTGCAGTAGAAAAGAGCGTCACTCATGTCGCGAAGATGTTTCCGAACGAGGTCATGTTGGCTGGCGTCGACGCAATCACGAGTCCGTGCACGGTGGCGGTCGGCCCGCTACCGTTCGGGACCCCATCCCAAATCGCCTCAGCGAACTCGGGCCCGAGCTGCGCCGCCTGCCCCGAGTAGGTCCACACCGACAGCCCCCCGGCGCTGAGTTGGATCTGCAGATCGGCGATTAGATCGATCAGCACATCGAGCTGAAGCTCGATGCCACCGATCGCGACGTCAAGATCCGCGCGGACATTGACCATGTTGCCGAGCATCACCTCGAGGTCGAGCCCGAGGCCGACGTCCAGCAGCACCTGAGGGGCCGGCAGGTTGAAGCCGAGGCTGACTTGGATTTGCGCCTCGATGCTCGCCTTGAGTCCCCGTAGCTGGAGAATGAACGCCCGGAGCCTGACCATGAGCGTCCCGAGCCCTGTGCTCCACTCCCAGCCACCGAGCTCCCCGAGGTACTGGAGGTCGCCCGCGGCGCCGGTGGCGAACGACTCGCCGAACGCTGACCAGCTGGCCGGGTTCTCTGTGGCGATGAGCGTCGCGGAGATTTCGGAGGCCGGGGCCGTCCTGCCCCATCCCCCGGGCGTGGCCGCCCTCAGGGACGTCCCGAACCCGCGGGCGCTACCGGAGTAGGACCAGCCGGAAAGGCTCCCCACGGCCAAGCCAGCCTCCAGGGGGGCGACTATCGCGAGCGCTGCCGCCAGCTTCAAATTCACGAGGCCGAGCTCGATGGTCAGATCCGCGTTCGCGTCGGCCGAAACCGAAACCCAGCCCGCTGGGTTGAACATCGCCGCCAGCTCGGCAAGGTTCAGATGAGCCGCCAGCTCGGCCGCGTACGATACCGCCACCGGTGGGAAGTCGAGCCCTATTTCCAGCTTGGCTGCCACCGCTGGCACCAGCCCCGTGATGTCTGCCTGCAACTTCGCAACCTCGAGCTGTAGAGCCGGGATATCCGCTGACAGTCCGATGTTCAGAGCAGACACGGGCAAGCTACCCGCGTAGTTGATCGTCACGTGCCGGTACCGGTGCCGCCCTCAACTCCGGTTACGCCACTGATGATCTGGCCCACGAACGGGACGCCACCGGTGGGTGTGTTGACGGATGGCGGGACGGCTACAATCGGTGACCCCGGCGCAGCTGACACAGCACGGACAGACCCGGCAATGAAGTCACCCACACACGCAACCGGCCGTCCTCCGCTTCCGAGTCGCACGTCGGGGCTGTTCACCGTCACGCGCCCCGTCGATTTGATCTCGATCGGGGCGCCGTTGAGCGATTCGATCTCGATGCTGCCATCATTCCTCGGAATGACTCGAGCCACCGCGACGCCAGTCGTTGGGTTGCGCGAATAGATCCCGTGCTCGCCCGCGGCCGCTACTTTGTTGCCTTCGTCCGGGTCGTGGTAGCCGACTGCCTGCTTCTCTCCCGTGCCGGCCCCGGGTTGGAGCGCGGCCGCGTCACCGGGAAGCGGCTGGCTGTCATCGCCCGCGCCTTCGAAGTGCCCGGCGGTCCTGTCGTTTACCCCGCCGGTGTCGACGATCACATTGGCATCCGCGCCGTCGCGCTCGAACCGCTTGACTGTGCCAATCTCGCCCATCAGTGCTGCTCCGTGGATAGAGCTCCGGGGCCCTTGCTGGGGCCCCGGTTAGGTGGGCTGTTTTGCAAAACCGCTTCGGCAGCAACCGGAGCACTGGTCTTGCTCATCCCACCGCAGTCGGTGTTAGACATTCGCTGCGCGCCCGCGGAAGCCTCCTGATGGCGGACGCTGATCTTTGCCAAGTCGGCGCGCCTTCGCTCCGCCCGCAACTCGTGTCCGAACTTGGCGGCCATTTCCTTGTTCAGGACCGCTGCGGCCAGTCGCTTCGCCAGCAGCATGCTTCCGACGCCTCCAAGGCAGAACGATACTGCAGCAACGGCCAGATGGCTCAGGATTAGGATGACGACCATGGGAACCTTTTTGGGATCGCTCCGGAGAACGCCTCGGGAAAACAGACCTGCAGATCTGCGGTTTCACTTTTGTCCGTCTGGTGCAGAGACACGGTTCGGATCAGCAGGTTCGTGTGCTCGTAGATCATTGCGCGGGGGGCACGCAGACGGATGGTAGTGTTGGGCCGCCACAGCTCGCCCTGTGGAGTTCGCCAGGTGGGCAGCCCCTCAACGTTGAAGGACACCGCTGCCCCAAACATCCGCCCAAGCTTCGAACGAGTCGCGAGCGGTCCATCCGCGTCTTCGCCGTCGTCAATCCGGAAGTGATACGGGCGGACCACGCGGCTCGGCAGACGGTCGTTTTTCTCCGTCCACTTCCCGCCAGCGTGACCGCGTTTGGCCGGTGCGAATCCCGTGATCTCTGAGTGGTACTCCTGTGGTTTGAATCCCGGCGTGACGGCGATAAGCGGAGGCAAGCCCCCCTCAAGTTTGGCTACGGGCGCCCCTGGTGACGTCTTCCAAATCAGGAGTTTGCCATCGGCTGTGCTCGACAAGATAGCGCCGCGCTGCTGCGCCAGCTTCCCCAAGAACTCCCAGGGCTTCCCGGCTTCGTCGATCACGTTTTTGCCGCGAGCCTTCTTGGCTTGTTCAAGCGGATCGAAGGCGACTTTTCCAAACGGCGGATCGTCCTCCAACCTAAAATCCACTTCCAACCCAAACGACGCGCAGACCGCTTCCGCAATCGTCTTGAGTCCGACGCCCTTCCACTCGAATGGCAGGTAGCTTACTGGCGGGTCGCAGTCCCCCAGCACACCAGGCGACGCATACCCAGAAACCTCAACCTGGGTGGAGTCCGCGTCGAAGCTTGGCCCGACGTCCACCATGTTTCCGGCGAACTCGCGCGCGCCGGCCACCTGAACTTCGATGGGCGTGTAGTCGAGCGGCTTGAAGAGTTCGCGGAAGCCGGGGCGCTCCGGCTCGAACGGCGCGGATAGCGCGATCGTCGCAACAACATCCAGCCCAAACGTCAGACTGAGGGATTGCCAGTTGGCGAAACTCTTGCCCTCAATTGCGACGGAGACGCGCTCCATCATGCTGCCCGATCGTAATACGTGATCTTCCTGCCCTTTGGGATCTCCAGAATCTCATCCCCGTGTAGCGCGTTCGTCTCAAGCAGGAAGAGCACCGGATCAAATCCATCGCGGGGATCTACATGCCCATACAGCTCGCCGGCCAAGTCAATCGGGGTGCGCGCACGACCGAGCACGATCGCCTTCTCCGGCGCCAAGCTGAACGACATCTCAACCAGGTGTCCCGCCGCCAATGACACCGCCTGCTGCAGCTCAGCAGTGGCCGCCCCGGGATCCGCCTGGTAGGTGCCCGTCTTGTCGACGGCGGACAACGCAGCGAACCCAGCGTCACGCCAAGCGACGAAGGAATCGAAGAGCGTCAGCAAGGAATCCGCCGCCGCGATTGCATCGGGCTTGGTGAGGAACGTGCGGGACGCCCTCGGGTCGACGGACGTTCCGCCCACCGTGCGCCCCGACGCTGACGCCGCGGCTGGGTCGGCTGCCTGCGCGGTGGTCGTGGATTGCAGCGTGCTCAACACGGCCCCGGCAACAGCCTGCGACACGAATAGATCCGCAATGTGGAAGTCGTTCGCCACCCGCTGCGCGCGCGTTGTCAGGCCGTACTTGCCGGAGACCGCCGCCGCGATGTCCTCGAGAAGCCCCGCCGGGTTCGCTGCGCTGGAGCCGAAGATTTCATCCGCGAAAGCCGCATAGCCATCCAGCCTCGAGACGATGCCATCAATCGCGCGTGACGGTGCCGCAAGCAGATCTTTCACCTGCGCCGCCAGGAGCAGCGGCTTCCCGATGAGGTTGTCGATCCCAATATGGATCGTGTCCTCGATGTCCTGCATCGTGTCGCGCACGCTCCAAACCACATCGGAGAGCTGGTCGAATACGTCGCCCACGCTCTTGAGGAAGTCCCGGATCGTCGCCTTCGCAGCTGCCTTCTGAACGGTCTTTGATAGATCGGCTAGGCTGCTGAATTGGTCAGCCGCCGCCAGACTGGCGCGGTCTAGCGCCGCGGAGATTTCGTTCTCGGGATCTGTGAGGGCATTCGGGTAGAGGTCCCTGAGAGTCGTCCAGAACGCGAGCTCGACGATCGCCTGATTGGCCTCCGTCTTCAGATCGTCGCGGCGGGTCACCTCGCCGAAGGGAACGACGTCGAACGTCCCGTATCGCGGGTGCTCAAGCTTCCCAACGCCGTGCTCAAGCAGCAGATCTTCAAATGCCTGCGCTTCGATGTCGCAATACGGTCCAGAAAAGAAACACCGCAGCGGGTACTGACGGGAGCCGAAACCGTTCTGCTGGATGTACTCCCCGTCGACCCCCGGGAAGCCAAACGCGGTTGTGCGCAGCGCGAACTTTCGCGAGACATCCTCGTAGGCGAACGTTCGGCGAGTGCCCCCCGGAGACGTATAGGCGGCTTCCCTCAGCCGGTTGCGCCAATGCTGATCGCGACCGCGGTGGCGAATGACCTTGTTCGCAGGGTTGCCAACCATCAGAACGCACCAGACGGCTGGACTCGGAGCCCGAAGCCTTTGCCCCTCGGAGCCTTCGTCACGGATGCGCGGCCCGTCTCGTCCTTGATCGTGACCTCGGCCTCGGTCCTCTCGGTCCTGATGGCTTCCGTCACACTTCGGCTGATGCGCTCCCCCGGAGTAACCAGCTTCACGAGCTGTTCTTGTGCCTCCGCCGACCGCCGCATCGCTTCCTGCATTGAGGCTTGGTCTTCGCCTTGGCCTTGACTACCGATCGCGCCTAGACTCTTCTGGACCTGAGACATGGCATCAGAGAACTTCTGAGTGTCAAATGCAGTCTGAGGCATGGCTCCCGCCGCCGTTTCTACCCATCGGGTGCCGCGACCGGTCTCGGTTCCACCCTGCTCACTCGCAAACCCTGCGCGTCTTTTTGCACGTGCATTGACATTACGCTGAACCTTGCGCTCTATGGCCTCCATGTTTTGGTAGGTATTCAACGCTTCGGCTGGATCCAGCGTTCCTTGATTCCACATCTGCTTCAGCAAACCGACAAATCCCAAACCCTCAGTTTCATCCTCCAAGCCTTGAAGTTGCTTAAACGCCAGGTAGAGCGCACCCACGGCGGCTGCGGCTGCCGCGATGGTTGCCGCAAATGCGCCCATTCCAGTCGCAGCGCCACCTGCCGCCGTTCCAACGCCACTCGTCAATTGTGCACACAACCCAGCGATTCGGTTGTATCCGCGCACGGCGAGATTCACCGCCCACTGCGCGGCCGCTTTGGCCCACAGCGCGATAATAGCCGCGAGGTCCTTGAGCGTCGCGGCACTGGTCATGGCGGTATAGAGCTTCAGTATCCCCCGTCCGGTCTTCACCGCGAGATTCACCGCGGCCTGTGCCGTAACCTTTGCCCATTGCGCAAGCGTGTTGATCCCGGTCTTCACCGTGTCCGCCATGGTCGCCAGCGTGAACCGCCGCATACCAAGCGTACCGATCGCGATCGCTGCGGCACGGGCCCAGTGTGCCAGCTTGCTGGCCCATACGGCGGCAGTTGCTCGCCACTCTGCCACAGTAGCAATCACGGCCTCTTTGCTCAGCCACGCGGTGGCCAACGCGCTTGCTCTTAGCGCAACCTGGAACAGCCACACGCCAACCGAGGCGATTCGCACCGCCAGATTGAGCCCCCACACCAATGGGATGCCAACGATCAGGATCGCCGCCACCTTCCCCAGGGTCTGCGCAAACCCACGCCACGTCGGACTGCATGCGATGCTTTCGGTATCCCTCAACGGTCCCGTCCAGAAATCGAAAGCGTCTCCGATTCCCTTCAGCGTCTCCATGAAAGCGTTGCTGAAGATCACGCCCAGGGGTCGCAGCTGGTCAATCCAGTGCGCGAAGTCCTGCGCAATGATGTCCTCGTTCGCAGTGAGCCATTCCCGCGAGCGCTGAACGATCCCACGGAGGGCTCCATCCTGAACACCGAACAGCTTTACCTCGAGCCCATCCAGCGCCGACTTGAACAGCGTCACATCGCCGGACAGGTTGTCCAGACGGATCTTCGCCATTCGCTCAGAGGTTCCAGCCGCCTCGCGCAACAGCTCAACAAGCTCACCGAGCTTGCCCTTCTTCGCCAGATCCTGAAGCTGCAAGCCAGCCTTCTGTCCACGCAGCCCCATGAGTTCAGCAAAGGCTGCCAACTGCTTCGCGTTGCCCCCAGCCTTCTCTGCCATCTTCGCGAGGTTCGCCAATACCTCCGGGAATGGCAGCATGTTGCCCTTGGCGTCCTCGAAGGCGACGCCCATTCCGGTGAGCTTCCGACGGAGCGCGTCAGTAGGACTAGCGAGCTTGGTGAGCATGGTAGCCGTCGCTGTACCTGCCACGGAAGCGTCAAGGCCAACGTCCTGCAGCGACGCTACCGCTGCGACGACCTGCTCAAGTGGAATTCCCAAATGCTTGGCGACGGCGGAAACATTCTTCATCGACTCGCCGAGCGAGCTGATCGTGCTGTTGGTGCGGGACGAAGCCAGCGCCAATACGTCAGCGACCTTGCCGGCATCCGACGTCGCAAGCCCCATTCCCTTGAGCACATTGGACACATGGTCCGCGGTCTCGGCGAGCTCCCCACCAGACGCAGCAGCAGCATTCAACATGCCACTGATGCCGGTCAGAATGTCCTTCTCCTTGTAGCCGGCCTTGGCCATGATCTCCATGCCGGCCGCGGCCTCGCTGCCCGTGAACTTCGTTGTGGCACCAAGCCGCTTCGCCTCTGCAGTGAGCGATCCCATCTCCTCGCGCGTCTTCAGCATCACCGCGCCCACGCCGGACATGGCTGCCTCAAAGTCCATGCCCGTCTTGACGAGGTCACGGGTGGCCAGCCCCGCCATCGCGGTTCCAGCTATGGTGGCATAGCGCCTCATGGAAGCCAGGCTCCCGTTGATGCGTCCCGTCACGCGACCGACAGAAGCTAGCCCGCGGCGAAGCCTATGTGCAGCACGCTCCATTCCACGCATGGGCCGCGTGAAGCGGTCCACCGCACGGAAAATAGCGTCAACACTGAAGCGGCCAGCCATCTCAGTCTTTCGCCTTCGTTGCGTCCTTCAGCGATCCCCGGAGTCCGTCGTAGAAGAACTCGATTTCTGCCATGGTGAGCGTGCGTGGGTCAGGCAAGCCGGAGTAGTCCAAACAGATCTGCCGCAGCATCTCACCGTAGACGGTGAACAACGTGTGTTGCGGCTGTCCGGTTTCGTCGTCGCGCGGATGCCACCAATCGCCCCCGTACCGGACCAACGGGGTGGTGACATCTACCCCCCCATGTAGAGATTCGCGATCGCCTGCAGGACGCGCAGATCGCTCCACTCCATTTCCGCATACCTAGCCACCTTCTGGTGCGTCGTCGCAGCCATCATTGCATAGGTCTTTTCGATGTCGTGATTCTTCCGAATCATGTCGGCCTGCATGAAGTCGGCACCCTTCGGCTGCGGGAACGCGATCGGCTCGCGATCCTCACTGTCTTGCGGTGTGAACGTTGGAACCCCTTTTTCGCTCATCACTAAACTGCCGTCCAACGCTGCGTCGATGATACGCCGCTTCTGTTGCTCGAGCTGGGTTCGATCCTCTGGCTCCATTCCCTCGGTCGAGAGGTTGAGCCGCATCGCCGCGACGAACCTGTCGAAGTCCGCCTCGGCAACTTCTTTCGCGATCTTCGTCTTGCTCTTCGTGGGTTCAGATTTCTTGTCCATGAGCGTTCTCTCTGTTGTTGGTTTACTTGTCTTCCGACGTGTCACTGCTTGCGCAGCCGGCCCGGTCCTGCAAATGAGCAGGTGGCCGTGGTGTTGTTGTTCGACCACGTAATCTCACCTTCGATATTCCCCTTGCCACCAAAGGTGATATTGCCCGAGTAGGTGAAGTTGATTGGCACGTCCTCGCCAGCGTCTGCAACGTCCTGCAGAGCCTTCTGGTCGTTGCGGTTGTCGTTGCAGGCGATGACTACGGAATCGACCTTCCACCCGCGCGGAGTCTGCATCCATCGCCCGGTTTTGCCGTCGCCATTCGGCGCGAAGGTGTTCGTGTTTCCGCCAAGATCTCTCGGGGAATCTCCATCCCCCGCAGTCGTGTAAATACGCCCGTCGACAGACAGTTGTTTGATCGGACCGCCGATTGCTGGTGCTACCATGATCGTTCTCCTGTGCGCAGACGGCGCACGTAACTAGACGGGGGCGCACCCGAGCGACGCTCGGCACCCAGACACGCCCCCAAGCTGTGGTTTGCGGGCTAGCGGGCTACCGCTGAGCCGACGTAGAAGCTCCAGAGGATCTGAACGTCCTTGACGGTCGTGTTGCCGCTGAGGAGAGCCGCCACGTCGATGTTGATCCGATCCGGATTCTGGTCGTCCAGCTCACACGTCGTAGCTTCCTTGCACGCTTCCGGATCTGAGAGGATCGCGGCCAAACCCAGGGAATCGATCAATCCGTCGACTTCAGTCTGCGCGTCCTCAGGACGTTTCGCGTTCTCGTTCGTCGTTGCCTGCCCGCTCGGAATGAGGGGCGCCGCCGCCCACTTCTGCGCGCCGAAGATGAGTGCCAGGTTATAGGCGATCTGCTGGAGCTTCACGATCGCGACAACCTTCTTGTATCGCTTCGTAAGCGCCGGTTCCCCGGTGGGGTGCCAGAACGTGCAGACGTCTCCGATCTGCAAGATGTTGTCGATCTTCTCGACCGTCGATGACCCCTTATCCAAGGCCAGCTGGCGATTTGCATATGTGTACCACTGTTCGGAATCCTTGCCCGGCGTGAGCCCAGCAATATTCTCGCCGCCGTAGCCGGTTGCGGGGTTGTCGTTGGCAACCCTCGCGATGATCGCCAACTGGCGGGCAGCCACAACGAAGGGCAGATCCGGAGAGCCCGGCGCCACGAGTTGACTGTTGGTGCGGTCGGTTTTCCTAGCGTCCGGGATCGTCGTTGCGGCGACCACCGTCGGATCCCCGTACCCAGTCCAGCCTGTGAAGACCATGGCCGGCTTATGAACGAGAGTACCCCAGCGACTCTCACCCCATGTCGCGTAGGCAGTCAGAGCGGTGGTGTTGTCTGGGTCCAGACAGTTCAGGGCCATGGTCTCCCAAACGTCACCGATCGCGGTGAGTTGCGTGCTCACGCTCGGATCTGCGGCACCGCTGGCCATGGCGACGTTCGTAAACGTGACCCCGTTGCCGTCGGCCGCGCCGGACGTGAGAAGTTCTCCCTTCGCGTCGTGGAGCTCGATCGTGATGCGGTTCGCCGATTCGCCCTTCCACTTGCTGGTGGGCACCAAAGTCAGCGCAGGTACCTCGATCTCGAAGTAGTCGCCGACGTCGTAGTCCTCGGGACCATCGGCGACCGTGAACGTCAGCCCGCCGCAATCAGTCTCTGCCACCGCTACCGTAATTGCGGAGTCGACCGTGACACCGTTTGGATCCACTAACTTGAACGTTCCTGCGTCCGCGGCCTCCGCGGTGCAGGTCAGGGTCCAGGTGCCTGGCACAGGAGCCCCGCCGGAGGCGACGTCGATTCCCGTAACGGTTCCATCGCCAGTGCCTACGCACGATCCGACAGTCACCGTGTCGTACGTGTACGCCAGCGTGACTGGCATTTCCGGGACAGCAGTGATCGCGTTGTACATGGCGAGCAAGGTTGCCGACACGTCCATTGCGCCCAGGGCCACAACGAACGCTTTCGACTTCACCCCACCAATCAGGGCGAAATACGACTTCGCGGCTAGGGCGGTCCCGCTTGGCGTGATCGATCCGGCGGCTGCAGTCGTCCCGTCAGCGAGCGGAAACACGTCCACCGGGATCGTTCCCACTCCACCGCCTTCCGGCGGCGTGAGGGCCAACAACGAGTTATGGATCGGGCAGCCCGCACCGTACCGCTCAGCCGCCGCACTTGGCGACTCTGCAGTCCACTTCTCAGTGCTGAATCCAACCATGGACGTTGCGCCCTGACCAAACAAAGCAATGCGTTGTGGAAGGTTCTGCAGGTTTCCTGCGCGAAGGTTCTGGTATTTGGTGCTGATGCCCAAGACGCGGGCTGTAGCGCTCTGGTCGACTGACATGTGTGTTCTCCTGTTTGCTTTGCCCGCCTGGTATCACCAGGGGTTTCAGCTGAAGTCGTACTCGACGGACATGACCACTTCGCCGTCGACCTCGGTGTGCACTCTTGCGAGGATGCCCCCGCACGGAATCAACTCGACCTGTGGCGACAGCTCGTTGAACGTCACAGCAAGCACGAGCCGCATTCCTATGATGTTCTGCACAGGTCTGTCCGCGTCGCTTGGCTGGAACGCCGTGATACTATCGGGGAAGCGCTTGCCCACGGTTCCAGACAGACCCAGTTCCATGTACTCGGCGGCCATCAGGATGTTCCGCACCAGCCGCATAGCGCGGTGCGCCTCCGTGGAGGCTTTCAGATCTGCCGGGATGTGGCCGGCCTGAGTTGCTTCCGCCTTCCCGTAGCCGTAGACGTCCACATGGATTTTGCCATCCGCAGCCTGGCGCTCGATGTAGTCGCTATTGGACTCGTTGAACGTCTCGCGGTCGAACCACACGTTGACGATGGGGGCGGCGTCTTCTGTTCCACCGGTTGGACTCGTCAGGAACGCGCCCCACGGTGCGGTGCGTTCTTTGTAGACGCGCAGCCTCCAGAGCTCAGGATCCGGAGACCACACAGTCAGGACATCCCCGGTGTCCCATGGCTCACTGACAGCGGTTACTGCGAAGGTGATGCCCAGGGTTGGGAATTCCAGATCGTCGTCCGCCGCGGTAGTGGTGCATGTGCCCTCGACGCCACTCGGCGCAACGCAGGTCCACGTCCCCACCCCGGCCGTCAGTGTCCCGGCGGTTGCGATGTATTCGCCGTCCTCGAGCCTGGCGCCGCTGTCCTTCTCCGCGGTCGCGGTGTAGTCGCTGTCGTCTGCGCGCGTTGGTGTTGCCGCTACGGACGCCGCAAAAGTCTGCTGCTGGGCAGTCTCGACCGCGAGGATCGCCGCAATCGCGTCACGAACCAGTTCGGCATTGTCCTTCTTCGCGATGAGCGCAGCGATCGTCATGATTCGTAGGCATCCAACTTGAGCGTGACGAGGTCGATTCCGGGGTTGTCGTCGGGCACCACCTCGATCACTTTGAACGTGCGTGTGACGGCGTCTGCCCCGGCCCAAGCAACGAGCCAGGGGGCGCCGGTTGTCTCCGGAATTGCCTTCGGATAGGCGAGCCCGGCGTCATCGATTGCCGTCAGGCTCAACACCGCGGAAGCTTGCTTGCCCGCCACCTGCACGCCGGTGTCAGGATCGATAGCGAGCGCCGTCTCATTGACCATGCCGTTGACGGTCGCGCTCCCCCCGAGCTCATCGGTGCAGGTCACCTCGGTGCCGAACCCGTCGGTGTCCTCAACGACCGACCGCGCCAGCGTCCTGGCGTCGTCAAGCAGGCTCATTGTGTCACTGCCGAATGACGCTGCCGCCCCTCACCAGGGCGTCCAGTGTCTCCAGGCCGCCGACGTCTTCCGCAGTGACAGCAGCGCCGGACTCGAGCACCACCGACTGCGTCTTGACGCGGCGCCGGGGGGCAACCGTGTAGGTCGGTTCTGATGGCGTCGCGGTGGGCGCCGGGGGCCCTGACTCCACAATGGGAATGACCAGGTCGGGCGTGCTCCATCCAGAACCAGGCGCATCCGGGTCGGTGATATCCGGGAGCTCAACGGGCTTTCTGCGTGGCATCAGACAGGACTCCTTCCCCCATGCATCCCCGCGGCTCTCAGGACCAGTCCGCGCTTCACGAGTGCAGTGAGCTTGCCTTCCCCGCCGACGAGCTCTGGGACCACTTGAGCCCCCGACACAAGCTCAGCCCTGACGCCATGCAGCTCCGCCGGGACCCGCTTCCGCGGAGCCACCTGATAACGAAAACGCAGCGCGCTGCCGTCGTATGGGTTCACGTTCTCGTTGAGCCGAGCGAGCTTCTCCGTCGCCGACTGTCGTAGAATTTCAGCTTCCGACTTCGGATGCTTGGACAGGGCTTCTGCCGCCCCCTTGCTCTGAGTAGACGCAGGCTGCTTGCTGCTTGCTGATTGCATGTCGGACCTTTCGCGACTTCCGGGGGCCGCACCACGACCCCCGGTCCGTCGCTTTGAGCGTTTCATCGTCGCGCCCTCGATTAGGTCGCGACGGTCATGCACGCGATGGAATCGATCGCGGTCGGAATGGTGAGAGGACGACAGCCCACATTGAGGACCAGATTTTTGCGATCTGGAGTCGTGTAGGCCACAAGCTGGAAGTCCATGCCCTGTCGCCCGAAGCTCATGCGCGACGGCACGAATGACAGCTGTTGCTGCCCCGCTGTTGCCGGCAGTAACGCAATCTCACCCCACGTCAGATCACGCGGTGCCGTGTCGTCCCACATGACAACCTTCTTGGCAGGCAGGTACTTCGTGATCACACCGGTTTCCGGGTGCCGGTAGGTCGCGTTGTAGGACCAGAGATTGAGCAGCCTCCCACCGATCACCATCTGCCCGACCTTCGCCGCACCACCACCGGGGCCTTGCCCCTCAACGTTGATGCTGCCGGCGTTGAACTTCAGAAGATTGAGTTGGTTCTGCACCTTCGGCTTGACCAGGAAATACTTCAGCGCATCCGAACCAAAACAGACGTCCGTCGCGTCGTAGCCGCATGCGGCCATGTTGTTGCCCAACGACTCCAGGTCGTCGAGCGGCTCACCCGTCGCTCCATCCGCTGACCACTCGGTCGAGACGGTAACGATCAGATCGCCACTCGCCAGAGTTCCAGACGCGTCCTTGGGCTCGAAGTTGATAGCAAATACGGCATCACCATTCTCGTCTGTGATTGCGAGCTGACCGGTGGTCATTACCTGCGCCGCCATGAGCTCGATGCCATCTCGAATCATGTCCTCGAGCTTACGAACCATGCGAAAGATGCGGCGGGTCGCCGCCGTTGCCCAAACTGGATCCGTGTACGGGTCCACGCCGGGTTCACGGGTTCGCAGGTTTGCGGCCGACAGATTCAAGTTGTAGTTGAAGACAGTTGGCGGCCACGCCTTGTTCACGTAGTCGTCCATCGACATGTTGCGAGGACCGGCGTCCATGTTCGGCACCGGAATCGCAATGTGTTGACCCTGCCGGATGATGTCGATTTCGACCTTGTCCGTCGCGTGGAAGTTCTCGGGCGGCGATGCGAACTTGCTCGTGAAGTGTCGCGCCCGACCGATACGCTGCTCATATGCTTTGATGAGCTTGATGGTGCCTGTGTCAGACATTTGAATTCTCCCTTTTTGGTGCGTCTGTGCTGTGCTCGGGACGCACCGCCGCGACCCCGCGCTGAGCGCAGGTAAGGCTTGCGACCCCTGAGAGTTTCAGTCCGACGTCACCCGCTTACGCGCTACGTCGGACCATTGTTGTGCTTGCGGTTAGCTGGCTCCGTTGTCCAACACGGACACGTCGGTGTTCGGCAGCGCGGTGAAGCCAGCGTTAGCCAGCAGATCCATAACGTGATCGCTCACGTTCGTTGCGTCACCATCGGCATCGATGACCAGCTTGTCTTGGCGGACCACGCCTCCGATGAGCGCGCTGCAAGCCACGGAACCGCCGCCCGTCTGTACGGACGCGTACGGTAGGATCGCAACAGGAACCTGTGCGCCGTTGGTGCCGTCGATGTCGTAGCACACCAACGGCGTTCCGGACTGGGCGGCAACAGTCGCCGTCACAACGTCCGCAGTAACGAAATCCGTTTCGGATCCAGGATCCGTGACAGTGATCGTGATTCCGAGATTCGGGAATTCCAGATCGTCGTCCGCCGCGGTGCTGGTGAAATCTTCATGCTGGCCATCCGGGGCCACCATCGTCCACGTACCGACGCCTGAACTCAGGGTTCCGGCCGTCGCCACGTAGGCCCCGGCCTGCAAGGTTCGGCCGGCGTCTGTAGCGCCAGCAACGGTCCAGACGCCCGTGCCCGTGATTGCCGCGGCAATCGTGTTGTTGATCAACAGGCGAGCAAGAATCGTATTCTGTGCCCATGTGTCTGCGCCGGTGAACAGCAGCGTGTCTCCCCGATACTCGGGGTTCTTGAGGATGCAGCTCGGAGACTGATCGCAAGTGGTAACTGTCATTGCCATGATCGTGTTCCTTCAACCAAAGTTGCAGTTTGCGGGACTGTTCGAGCCGCTCAGAGCGTCATGCCCGCGGCGATATTGTCGGCCACGATGTCCTGCAGATCCTTCGTGCCCTCGATCGGCTTGGCGCCTTCCGTCGTCTTGCCAGCCGCGTCGGTTTCTGCCTGGCGAGTCTCGACGTCGTTCTTGTTGCGCCCCGCCGTCATGTATTCCGACTGCACTTCTGGATCCATGAAGTCGGCGCCGTCCTTGACGGCCTTGATCGCGATGTCCATGGCGCCGAACTTCTGGCCCATGTTCAGGTGTGCGTTTACGCGCTTCCGCTCGGCAACGGCGCCCGCTTCCGCGCCCTGCTCCTCACCGATCTTGACAGCCGCTTCGTACACCGCCGAGTGCTCGGCCTTCAGTTGATTGAGATCCATTTTTCTCTTCTCCTGTTTTGGAGTTGGTCCGCCACCATCGGCGGTGGAGTTGGTAAAACTTCGATCGCGAGGCATCATTCCCTGCGCGACCATCTCGTTGTATCCAGCAACCAGATGAGGGGCAGGGGGGGCGCCGGCCTCTGCCGCTGGCTTCACAGCCCGCAGCGCCCTCGGTACCTTGTCGATCATGTTGCGCGCCTTCGCATCCCGGGCGACGAACATTGAGCCCCGCCCAAACTCCGCGTTGACCTGCCTGGCCGTCATCTTCTGCTCGCTGGCGCGTGTACGCCCGGAAGCAATCGAGTCGACGAACAGATCGTGCACGGCGTCGAGGTACTCGCGCACGACGGCCTTACCTTCGTCCGTCGTGACGTCGGGGCGTTTGTTGGGGGCCTCCGAGCTTGTGACGTCGATGATTTGATCGTCCGCGAAGAACGACATCACAACGCCAATGCTCCCGAAGGATGACGCTGGACTGACGGCGGTGATGCTGCCGGCTGCCGCGGCAATCGCGTAGGCTGCGGAAGCGGCCTTTGACGCCCGCACGCTCATCGGCTTGCCGAATGCCTCAATGGCGGCCAGCGTTTCGAACAGGCTGGCCACTGTCCCCCCGGTGCTATCGATGAGCCACGTCACGCGCTTTACGTTCGGAT
>Ga0255055_10000902_pt1 | contig 22637 bp, 48 predicted proteins | sample JV7_2_27_MG_FD_188633 | JGI IMG/M metagenome (GOLD analysis project Ga0255055, IMG submission 188633) | Seawater microbial communities from Jervis Inlet, British Columbia, Canada - JV7_2_27 | ecosystem: Environmental > Aquatic > Marine > Inlet | place: Canada: British Columbia | collected...
GTGCGCCTCCACTCCCGGATCGCTCTCCGCAGGAAACCGCGGATCTGCGACACGGTCTGCCTTGGCCCATCGTCGAAGTAGATTGGAAGCTGCGCGAACTCACCACCCGCCGCGGCAATGGACCCCCACTCCTCGCCCTCCAGCCTCCCCTCAGAAAAGCGGCGACCGTCAACACCGGATTCTTGCGCGATCGCACGATACCCGATCTGCTCGTGGGGCATCTCGAGGGAGACGAATGCCACGCCCCGCCGCTCCGCCTCCGAACGCGCAACGCTGCGCGCATCCTGGATGACAAACCCCGTCTTGCCCATCCCGGGACGGCCGGCCACGATGTAGATATCCCCGTCCGTCTTGGGCCCAAGCAAGCGATTGAGACCCGGGATCCCCCACGGTATGCCGCGTGGTTTCTCGCCGCGGCTCTTCGCCCCTGCGGAAGCGATGCATTCGCTGGCCACGTCCCGGGCGCTTGCCGCGGTGTCCTCACGGGAGGTGTTAGCGCCCGCTGCAGCGACCCTGCCCTCGGCGGCCGCCACGAACTCATCGACCGACGCCTGGTACTCGTACCCCTCGGAAACGATCCACTGCCCGACAGCGATAAGCTGGCGCATCCGGTAGTGGTTGACAATTACATTCGCCAGCTTCTCAGGGCCGTCTGCCTTGGCCGGGGTCTCATCGACGAGGCGCGCTAGCAACACCGTACCGCCGCAGTCTTGGAGGAGCCCGCGCTCCTGGAGCCAGGTAGCCACAGTCGCTGCGTCCGGGCGCACCCCTTCGGAACTCAGAGCTTGCGCAGCCTCGTAGATCTTCCGGTGGGCCGGGTCGTACCAGTGCTCTGGACGGAGCACGCGTGCCACCGTGTCAAGCGTCTCCTGGGTGGGGTCGCCCAGGAGGCCGCTCAGAAGGTACCGTTCCGCGTCGGTGTTGTTGGGCGGGACGCGGGGGTTGGTCACGCGGCACCCCGTGGCTCTGTCCCAGTAGTCGGCCGAGGATCGATTCTAAGGGCCGTTTGGGTTCCGGGGTCCTGAGGTGCTGCCGGTGAGGCCCCGGACGTCTGAGCGGGCGGCTGGCGCGCCGCAACGCTCGCTCCGCGCTTCTTGCGCTCCCTGGCCAAACGGGCGCGCTCCGCCAGTAGGGTGTCCGAGTGGTCCTGAGGTGGGCGGGCGGCGCCCGGGTTGGGCTGGGCGCCATCGCGGCGCTCCGGGACGATCCGCCCCTTCTCGATTCCGGACCGGATGCGGTTGCGGAAGGTGGCGTCCCAATCCGACTTCCGTCCCTCCTTCCCGGGAACACCGCGCCAATGGTCGATGAAACCGTCGCGTTCCAGCCTGAGCTGTCGCTCACTGAGCCCGGATTTCTCGCAGAATGCTCGGACTGAAGTTGATGGCTCCCAATCTTCCGGGACACGAGTTCCGCGAGTGCCCCCCCTGGGGGGCTTAGGGGGTTCTTCTATGGGGTGGGGTGGGGTGGGGTGGATCCGGCGCGCGTCTGTGCCTACGCGCGCGAAAGCATTTGCTTCGTTGCTTGTGCGCTCGTTTGCTTCGTCATCTGAAGCAACTTGCTTGGCTTTTGCTTCGGGGTTGCTTCGTGCTTTGCTTGATGCCTGGCCGCCTTTTCGTCCAGCTTCTGCCCGTATTTCGCGCAGTTCCGGGTTCCATCCGTGGTAGTCGTGTACCTGGTAGCAGTCGCCGGCGTCGTGCCAAAGTCCTGCAGCAACCAGACGGTTTGCCTGTCGTTTGCCGAGCGTGGGGAAGAGTAGCGGCAGCACTTCTTTCGGAATGCGGCCGTCCTTCTTCGGTTGCCGATTGCAGTACATCAGGCCGCAGACCCACAGCCAGCATGCAGCGGGGCCAGCCTTGAGCTGCTTCACATTCTCGTTCGCGCGGTCGTCTACCTTGGCCCAAGTCATCTTTCAATCCACTCCGTCCCACACACCATGCAAGTTGCCTCCGCGCCGCGAGCCGTCCGCTTCCTGTTGAGCGCCGGCCCCGGGTGCCCGCAGCAGCTCCTACTGCTCGCCAGCCACGCGCGATAGCGTCGCACGCGCTCCTCGAGCGGGCGCCGGTGGGAGCGGCTGACGGCGGTCAGGTAGTGCTCAGTCACCGCGCATCTGCCTTCCGAGGGAGTCGATCCAGGCGTCGAAGTGCTCGTAGATAAACGCGCCGTTCCAGTCAATCCAGCCGTCTTCGTCGTCGTACAGCGCAGCGCAACGGCGGCACATCTGCACGTTTCGCTCATCCCCAGGGAGCCGCCCCGTGGATAGGTGCGCCTCGCAGTAGTACTGGCCGCAGGTCTCACCGCAGTCGTGCATGTCGCCACACGCGTAGCTGAGCCCACGATCGATCTTCGCATCGCATCCAGGCTCGTCGCAGGTGGCTTCTACGCCGTAGCCAATCTCTTGCCCATGTCGGTTCGTGCCGCAGAACGCCCAGCCCATCACACCCTCCCACCGCGCACCTCATCCCATGTCACCGTGCCGCCGGCTGCCTTAACCAGCGCCGCCAGGGCGGCGCGGAACCCCAATTCGGTAGCCTGTGCAGCGGCCGCGATCGTAGCGTAGCCGTCGCCGTCCCACAGGTCTTCAGACACCGACAGCGACGGCGCGAACGTGCAGCTACCAGACGGCCAATGCACGGCATGCATGTGGGCCGAGAACAGGTCGTTGTGCCCCATCACTTCATGGTCGCAGTTGGTCCAGTCGTATTCAGTGAGCCTCACACCAAAGACTGAGCAGCCTGTATCGCGTTGCATGTCGCTAGCCATTCCGCACCTCCGGCATCTGATCCCACACGCGGCCGTCGAGCTTGGGCATCGATACGCGCTTGCCGTTTTCCAGCCACGCCTTCAGGAAGAACGGCACACCGGCCTCGACGCACTGGTCGCGTAGGGAGCGGACCCAGTTGAGTTGCATTGGGCGGGCGCGGGGGCCAGTCTCTCCGCCGCAGATAACGAGGTCGATGTTCGGTGTCTCGGAGTCGCCTTGCTCAATCAACTTCATCGAATGCTTGACGATTGGGTCTCCGATGTCGATCGCCTCCAGCATCGGCTCGACACTCACGAACCGCACGGCCGCCGGCGTGTCGAGTAGCAGCGGGATGCGCTCGTCTGCGGTGGCCTGGTTCTCGGCGGTACAGCCGAGCCAGACGTTGGGGAGGGGCCATGCAGGATCCGCATCGCGCGCCTTGGCAAAACGCGAGTGTAACCGGTGTTCAGTCGCTTCGTTTGCGTGGAAGACGGCGGTAAAACTTGACGCTCCGGCGCCACTGCTCCCTTCGTACCAGCGGAACCACCGCCGCATCCGCTCCGCCCGCTTCGTCAAAATCATGAACTGATGAGCGGGACACGCCGCCATTACACCGAAAACGGAAGCAATCTGTTTGTCGGTCACGTCGTCATGGAACAAGTCCCCCATCGATACTACAAAACACCGCCGCGGCTTCCTCCACCGCAACGGTTCCCCCAATGCCTCCGGGTGGAACCGAACCGCGAAGCCGTCACGGTAGCGGGGCTGGCCCATGCGCTGCAGGCGGAGCGCCATGCGCTTAGCGAAACATCGTTCACAGCCAGCTGACACTGGTGAGCAACCAGTAATCGGGTTCCATGTCTCGCCCCGCAAGCCGTCAGCTGAGTTGCACCATTCAATCTTGGTTGGCATGTGAGCCTCCATTTCGGCGCGCCACTTCGCGTGCGCCATGACATGTTGTGCAGACTGCCTGCACATGCTCGTGATGCTCAGGCGCATAGCCTAAGTAGTGATCGTACTCATGGCGCCGTTCGCCAGTTGCATACGCATGGCACCAGCCGCAGAGGCGGCCGCATTGCGCGCAGGTGTAGGTGCCTCCGCAGCCGTGGCAGTCGGGTTGGTGGATTGCTTGGTCAGGCATGCGCGTTAGCCTCCTTTCGCTTCCGCCAGTACTCCCGGTTCGCCAGGTCCTCCGCGTCCACCTCGGCCTGGTCCCAGTTGGCCGGGTCGTCGCGGTAGTCGAAGCCGCGGCACGCTTTGATTTGCTCAGCCAATTCGCCACTCACCGAGCCGTGTGGGCAGAACTGCTTACGGATGCGCGTGCAGCTGAGACAGGTCTTCGCGTGATACCAGTGGCCATCGTAGCAGCCCGAGTGGTTTTCGTATCTCTCACCCTGCTTGATGACACCGTTGCACTCAATGCAATAGTGAGCCCATCTAGCGCGCGGCCAAAGTGCTTCAGACACACCGCCGGTGCCGTCCGTATCACACGAGCAATCACACTCTGCTGGGTACATACTCATCTCCCTTCGGCGCGGTGCGCCTCTATCCGCAGCACCATTGTCACTGGCAGTTGGCGCTGTAGCTCTTGCTGCACGTGGTCAACGCTGGATCGCGTGGGCTCACTCGCGAGGCGAATCACGATGCTGCCTGGGGCGTCGGTTGACGCAACGACCAGCTTCCGCGGGACACCCAGCAACAACGCTGCGGAAGTGCCCAGCTCGAACAACGTAGGCCCACCCAACGCAGACATTGTGCACAGCACGAGCCTTCGGTGCAGCCGCGGCCCAACCGCAATCGGTCGCGCGAATCCGAGGGTCCGCGCTCGCGCTACCAGCCACCGCTGATACCCGAGCCGCTTCCGGAGCGCGGCGGAGGGGCTAGGCATCAATGCGCGCCTTCCTGTGACGCTTGTTTCACGCTAGCGCCCTCCTACACAGTTCTTCGAATGCAAGGGCAGCTTGAGCCTGGACCACGCTGTTCCCGAGACAGCGCAATCGGTCCACCCGATTGGCAGTCCCATCAGAGCCTCGACGAATGCAGGGTTCAGGACCGCCGGCGGCGAGGTAGCGGTTCCAGCCTGCTGCGTCGTTTGGTGGTGGTGGGAATGCCAGCGCCGGATAGCATCCAGGAGCGCGCCGGAACCCATCTTTGGCCCCCATCCCCGACAGGATTTCGCATCCGCAGCCCTCGGCGTAGGCCAGACAGAACCATCGCTCCCGCAACTGTGGTGCGCCCGTTTCGCTCGCCAGGAACACGTCCCACTCAGCATCGAACCCGAGCCTGGCCAAGTCTCCGAGAACGTGTCCGAGCCCGGCAGCAACGAGCCCTGACACGTTCTCCAAGACGACGACTGCCGGTCGTATCTCGCGAATGCATTCAGCGACGAGTGGCCAGAGCCAGCGCGCATCTGCGGTGCCACGCCGCTTCCCCGCTTGCGACCACGGCTGACACGGGAAGCCAGCAGAGACGATATCCACTGCGCCACGCCACGCTCTGCCGTCGAAGGTGGCAACGTCATCCCAGATAGGCGTCGGATCCAAATCCTCCGACTCCATCCGCGCCACGAGGCAAGCCGCGGCGAAGGCGTCCCGCTCAACGTAACCCACGCAGCGGTACCGGGGGCCCAGCGCAAATCGGAGTCCGAGCTCAAGCCCGCCGATTCCTCCGCAGATGGACAGACCGTTGATGGCAGGTAGAGCCATGTCACTGGGGGCCCTCCGGTAGACCATGAGCATCCGGGTAGGGGCTAGGCATGGCTACCACCCGCGAAGAGACTGCACTGCTTTGGAGCGTGCAGACAGGCTGGTGAAAACCACACTGTTTCTTGGTTGGTTGTCTTGTTGCCAGAGTATGTGAATCTTCCACGGTTCCATTGCGCCACCTCCCAGCCAGGCAGGTTGTAATCCTCACGATGCCCGCATATAGCAACCCGCAGTGAGCCGTGCTCCAGAGCCCAATTACCTACTTCTTCAGCTACACCTGGGCATCCATACAGAGCCTCGAATGCTCGATATGGTGGATCAAGGAAAACGGCAGTGTTCGTGCCACCGTAATGGCTGTTGAGACAGCGTGACCATTCGCCGTGCACAATCCGTACGCGCTCCAAACGGGCGGCGAGTTTCTGGAGCCACTGCCATGCTGTGCGCCCCGCACTGGTCAGCAGAGGCGAGTCGGATCCCCTCCCTGCATTGCCGGCGTGAGGAATCTGGCCGACCGCCTGCACGCCCATCCCTGCATCGCTGGCGTGAGGAATCTGGCCGACCGCCTGCACGCCCATCCCTGCATTGCCGGCGTGAGGAATCTGGCCGACCGCCTGCACGCCCATCCCTGCATCGCTGGCGTGAGGAATCTGGCCGACCCAATCACACCAACCTGAGCCTATCCAGCAGCACTGCCCCCAAAGCCACCACCCGGCGACCTTGGCGTCGCCTGGCCAATTCGGGTCTTGAAGCTCGGTACCAATACGCGAGCGTTGTTTCATCAACCAACGATGGCGCGCGCCAAGATCGATATGGCTGACTGGATAATCTGCAGCCCGAGCGACTTCCTGTGGTTGGTGTTTGGTCGCACGCCAAAAATTCGCGATGAATCCATTGATGTCGTTGACGACCTCAAGCGATGCCCGCGTTGGCGCTGTAAGCAATATCGCCGCGGAGCCACAGAACGGCTCGATGTACTGCTTGGGTCTTCCGAAGCGTTTCCAGACAAGGTCTGCGATGGAGGACTTCCCGCCGAAATACGGGAACGGTGCGCGGTTGGCTTGCTCAGCCACGGCGCCACTCCTCCCTGTTACCCTCCCTACCCGTGGAGCCCCTCCCTGCGTTTCGGTGTCCCCCGGTGCGCTTCGCCCCCGCAAAAACCTCGGGGAAAACGCACTTCGCGCTAGCTTGAGGTGCTAGTAGGGGAGTCAACGGCGAGCCCTCCCAATCAGCAAAACGTCATCCGGGCCGAGGTCGCACGCTGGATGCATGATCCCCCAGTAAAGCATCCGGCGATCTGGCCCATCGGAATGCAAACTGTGGGCAGCGCGCTCCCCGAGAAGAGTGAACCACTCGTGGTTCAGAAGCAGCGCGTGCGCCTTTCTTGTTCTGGCGTGGCTCTCCTGTTCGTGCGCCAACTGATAACGCAACTCTGCCAGCTGCCGTTGCGCCCACTGAGGGAGCTTCGCTTCGTTGCGCTGCGCTTTAGCCACCAGCCACCTCCTGCCCCGGCAGCAGGCCGAAGCGATACGCCATGCCGGCGAGGGCCCAGTACGAGAGTGGGCGCGGTTTTACGTTCCCGTATGGGATCGTTCGGGCGCCTTTTGCGGGAGCCCTATCGCTCAAACACTGCGGTTTCGTAAACCGCAGGTCTCCGGTTCGAGTCCGGAAGCTGGCTCCGCTTGTTTCTTGCTGCTCTCCCGGTCGCACGATCAGCGGCTGGGAACTGCTGGGGAACTTCGTCGCTTTGACCGCCTCGGCCAGCGTGGAGTCCAGCCGGCGGGCGTAGCGCTCCGTGATTTTCGTGCTGGAATGGCCCAGCATCGTCGACACTTCGTCCAGACTCCACTTGCGGCCCCACCAACCGGCGAGCAGAGAAGTGGCGCAGGTGTGGCGGAGGTCGTACCAGCGGACGTCCCGCTCGATACCGGCCGCTCGCAGCCAGTGGCGCCACCACCGCGGTCGCCGTACGCGTTGCCCACCCCGGGGGCCCGGCCAGACCAAGGGCTGCCCGTAGTGCCGCTGGCGGGCCGCCACAGTGAGAGCCTCGAGGGCCCCCGGCAGCAAGTGCGCCTTGCGCGGCTTGCCGTTCTTCAATGGCTGCCCGTCCTCGGAGTACCGCAGCACCACATAGCCGTCCGCCGCGTGCACATCGACCGACTCGAGCCAGAATACCTCGGCGGGGCGCGCCCCCGTGTAGAGCGTGAACGCGGCCAGCGCGCGGTCCTGCTCGTGGGGAATGGCTACCAATAGGCGCGCCTGCTCCTCGGGGGCGAGGATGCCAGCCAGATCCTCCTCGGTGGTGTCGTCTAGTTGCCGCCGGAACCGGACGTCCCGGGCCGGGTTCGCGTCGAGTAGTTCCCGGTCCACCGCCTCAGCCAATGCCACCCGCAGCAGGTTGAGCGCGTTGCGTTTGGTTTGCGGCTGGAGCGGACGGCCAGACCGGATGCCCTTCCTCCGGTGAAGACGGTCCCGCCACTCAATCACGTCCCGTCGGGTCATCTGGCAGATCGAGACCTCCGCGATTGGGTCGCACTCGATCAGATTCTTCCACCGGTCGCGGTCTCGTCGGATGCCACGGACACCGGCTCGCTCCCGGCGATCCAGGAACCCGACACCAAACTGCCCGAGGGTAAGGCGGCCGCGGACTACGCGTTCGTTCCGGAGCACGGTGTAGGCCGACGCTCGTTCCTCTGCCTCCGCGCGTCGCATCTTAGAGCCGATCGTAGTCAGCTTCCCGTCTACCCGCGCCCGCACGCGGTACCGGCCGGACCCCTTGGGGTGCTCCTCTATGCTGGCTTGTCCTGGGCGGCGTCTCATTATGCTGCTCCCTGTCGCCTGAGTGCCTCTCTGGTCGCCGCGAGGGCTTCGTCGGATGGCGTGGTGGTTGGTGGAGGGGCCGCTCGCTGGCGACGGCGGCGGCGGGTCGGGCGCTGGCGGTTCTTCTCCGCATCCCCCCGCCGCTCGAACGCTTCGGCGAGCTCCCGAAGTAGGCTTGCGATGTGGCGGTCTTGGTTCACTGCGCCTCCCCCTCCGCCCATTCCTTGAACTGTCGCAGCTCTTCGACGTTCAATTGGTTGTGCGCAGTCAGGAAGCTCTTGCGCAGCTTGAACGCCAGCCACTTCTCTTTGCACATCTGCAGGAGCGGGGAGTCGACGTAGGGCTCGGCTGAGGATGATGCTGGTTCGGGCTCCGCTGGCGCCGTGCCGCCCTTTCGCTTCTTCTCCGGCTCCGGGAGCAATCCATCGTCCCGTGCCTTCCTCACCACCGACCCAACCGTCGACTCAGAACAACTCAAGGCTTTGGCGATGTCAGCGTGCTTTTCGCCGGCCTTCTTGCGGTCAACGATCTCCACCTTCTCCTCATCGGCGAGTGGCGACCTTCCGCAACCGGTAGCGCTGCGAAGTGACTTATTGAGGCCGTCTCTTGTGAGACCCGCTGCGTTCGCCGTCTGCTCTTTTGCTTTGTCCTTGGGACGACCAAGTTCACTGGGTAACGCTTCTCGTTGCTGAATCGACTGGCCGGCGGATTGATTCTTAGAACCAGGTTCTGGAAACCGATCCGCCAGTTGGTCGGGGAGCTGTCCCTGCTTACGTTCCCGTAGCTCCTGCAGCTTGCGACGCAGTTTGAGTTGGCGCTTGAGCGCGGCCGGTCTGTTCTTCAGTTCCAGTCGCCACGCATTCTCGTCGAGCTCCACCAGTGCACACAGAATCGGCGCTTCCTCCGGGAGCTCATCGTCGACCATCCCAGCAATGTTGATAGCGGGGATCATCTTGTGACCCAGTCGCTTGCACGCTTCAAGGCGATGGGCGCCCGCCACCAGGCTGGCACTCTCACTGTCCCCGGTTACTACAACTGGTGACAGCAAGCCGAACTCTCGGATGCTGTCCACCAGCCCAGCAACAACGCGTTCGTCTAGCTCCCGGTGTTGGCCGGGGACCGTTATGCTCAATATTGGCCAAGCGTGCGTGTGCATCTTACTGCCAGCTGTCCGGGGATAGAAACGTGCCTTTTCTGATTGCGGTGGCCATCTTGTTCGCCCGCCTCACAGTGGGGCCGATCTCAAAGAACTTGACCCAGTCACGTGACAGTTTCATCGCTTTCGACAGTAACAACACCTCACCGACACGTTGTAGCGCCGGCACCGCCACGCTTGCGTGTGCTTCCAACAACGCGTGCAAACGCACCGCGCATCTCGCTCTGGATGGGTCGTAGGTGCCGCCGGCGATGAAGGTGCCGTCGAGCAACTCCACCTCGCCATCGTCCATGGCCAGCTCCTCGAGCCGTTCCTCGCTATACACCTGGATCGCAACCTTCATGGTGGCGGCTCGCCTTGGGTATTGTCGAAAAAACTCCGCACGGCCCTTCTTGGTTGATAGCGCCCATGCTGTACACCAGTGAGCCCCGGAAACGGTCCCCGCTGTGTCGCCGTTCAGCATCAGAAACAGCGCTTCAGGGAACATCCCGTTGTCAATGATGCGGACCGGAATTCGTGAATATCCAAGCTTCTCGGCAACCGCCCAACGCCTGTGGCCGTCGACAACCACATAGATGCCAGACTCCCTGTGATGACGAACAACCGTAATTGCCTGGATGATGCACCCCGCCTTGATCACATCCTGCTCTAGCGTCGCTAATTTGCGCTTGTTGGTTCGCGCCGACGGCTGGATCCTGCACCTGCGTAAACTTGTTAGTTGCACCTCATAAATCTGCTCGTTCTTCTTCGCCATACCATCTCCCTCATTGGGTTGTTGTTTCTCCCCCTCCGAATCCTCTGCCCCCATGCACTGCTCTATGCAGGTGACGCGACGGGACATCACATCGTTGCACGCGGTCTCCGTCACTATGTCGCCGGCGGTCAGCGTCAGTGTGCCAATTCGCTCTCCTGCGTCGCCGTGGAAGTCCCACGCGAGTTGACCCTTCCGGCGCGCGTTTCGTCTCCGTATCCTCCGCTCAGCTCTGCACATCAGTCCCCGCTCCCCTTCTGGACCAGTCGGTACCCCAGCCCCTCGAGTTCCTTCCTGGCGAAGGTAGCCAACTGTCTCGGGATGTTCCCGCCGATGTCCAATTCGCACCGCTCGTAGTAGTGCATCGCCGCACGCCGCCAATTGGCTTGCTCTTCGGGGTGCCCGAGTGACAGCACGAATGCCAATGCTGGGGCCTCATTTGGATCAATGTCACCCATCCCCTACCGCCTCACCTTCCGCGGTTCCCACGTCCGTGGCTCCCGCCCCAGAAACTCGAACAGTTCCGCGCAGCAAAACCCACCGCGCTCCGCAAGGCGCTCGGCGCTTTGGCTCTTCCCGTACCTCGCCGCGTAGGCCGTCCAGGCTTCTACGTGTTCTGCCCACGCAACAGTCCCGGGTCCGTGTCTGTTGTGCCCCGCCGGCACTGGCACCCAGGAGTGATCCGCCTGGACAGGGGCCCGCCTGTCGTCGCTCTTCGTCTTCTCCGCCCCGCGCGCCGGGTCAGGCATCAGTAACCTCCACGATCGTCGTGTCGCCCCAGAGTACGCAGACCAGGGTTTCGTTGTCGGACAGTTCGGCGCATTCGATTGGCCCAGAGGACCTGAAGCGCGTGCAGATGCACTCGGGATGCGCACGAAGCAAAGCAGCCGACTGTTTCGTTACCCAAAACTTGTACGGTGGCGGGACGCATGCTTCCTCGCGTTGCGCCCTCGCATCACCGATGTCCTCCAACAGCCGAACACAACGGTCAGCGTCACAGACACCACTCAAGTGGTCAGGCATCACTCACCCTCCAGCTCGTACAGTTCGAGTAGCTCACTGACACTCAGACTGCGCTCTGCACCGGTGCTAACGATTCGGACAACCACGCTGCCAGGGAGCATGAATTCGCAGAAACCAACCACGCCAATCACCTCCATCACAACCTCCGGCCTGGCTCTGCACCGCCACCACTGGCCTGGGGTTGGGTTAGGCATGAGGTTGCTCCGTATAGTTGGCCTGCAGCCATGCTGGTTCCAGTGACCAGCGGTCGTCCGTGGAGATGTCTCGGACCGCAACGCAATCTTTGCAGCAGATACACGCGCAGTGCCCCACGAGCCCGGTAATCTCGACCACTGTCCTCGGGTCGCCGTTGCAACGCCACCGAGAGCCTACCGCAATCTCCCGCGCCAGCTCGTCAGGGGTCATCGGGCGCACGCTCCCTTCAGCGCGTCGCACAGCTGCAGAACCTCTTCGCGGCTCAGCAGCAGCTTGTCAGGATACCCGAAGTATCGCCGCGGTTTGAACACATGCTTTACTGCTTCGCCAATTCGACGCCACCATGACAGCGTCTGCACCGTCATGTTGACGCAGACGTGCTGAGTTTCTGGGTCGTTGTCCCACCACTCAAACTGCAGTTCACTGTCGCACATTTCGCAGTTGCAGCGGACAATCACGCTGTGATCGCCCGGGAACTGCGCACTCTCTCCTGCGTAAATCACCCTCCCACCAGTGCCTTCCACCGCGGATCGTCCGGGGTCGGGATGGGACCGGTGAGGGTACGGAGCACTTGCGAACCAACCTCGTGCAAGCCGAATGTTTCGCCGTCAGCGAAGGTGATGTCTTGTGCTCCTCGCCCATCGGCCGCCACCTCGCACGTGGTCCATTCCTCGTCGTCGCGGCCCAAGTCGCGCACCCAGTACCAACCGTCCTTGTACTCAGGCATCGCCCGTCATTCCCAGCGCGCGCTTGAGTTCAGCGAAAGCCACCGCCGCGCGCGCCGCTGCCGTTTGCGCGCGTTCTTGACCGCCCGGGTGTCCTCCGGTGTCTCACCCGGCACTGGCGCAGCTTCGTGAGTGCCTAGCCGCAGCCGCTTGATCTCCTGCTTACACCACGCGATGCGTTCAGCTGCACTCTGCCCGCGCAGGGTCTCCAGTTGATTGTCCGGGATCGGAACTAACTTCTCGCCAAGCTTCCGCTCTAGTTGCTCGCGATGCGCGTCGCTTTTGATTTTGAGGATCTTGCCTGTGGATGGTTGCATCATACCTCCCTAGCGGCGTTCCCAGCCGCTGGGTGTTCTGTCGGCGCGGTCACGTGCAATTCTCCGCCGGATGAGCCCCCGCCCACGGGTCACTCAACTCGCGCTTGCGGCCGGTGCCGAGGCAGGTGGGGCAGGTTTCTGAGCTGATAGCCCAACCAAATCGGGTATTGCCCGGGACAAGCAGATCTTGCTTCCGCACCTCGCCGAGGCCGTCGCAGGTCGGGCACTTCTCCCTAGCCGGGATCGTCTTGCTTTCGTGGGTTGGGGCGTGGCGGGTCATGGCCTACCGCACTGGGTCAGGCTGGCGCCTTGGCTCCGGCTTGGGGCCACCAGTTGGGCGGGTCTGCAACTTGACGCCGCCAGTCATCAGCTCGAGCTGCTCGGTGTCGAACGTGTGGCTCTCTTTCGGTTCGCCATCCTTCTTCAATTGCTGCGGCTGCACGGTGACTCTCACGCAGCCGTTCAGCCATCGCGAGAGGCAGACGACAATGCCGGAGAATCCGGTGATCGTGTCCTTGACCTTCGCACCCAAATCGATTTGCTTCCGTGTTTTCATGCTGCTTTCTCCTGTTTCTCCTGTTTCTCCTGAGCCATCCCCTCCAACACAACGATCGCCTCGAGCGGCCTCATCGCCACACGCCCGAGTTCCCAGTCGCGCCAGGACCGCTCAGCCACACCGCACAGTGCCGCGGCCTCAGCCTGCGTCAGGCCGAGCTCGCACCGGAGTCGACGGACACGACCGGCAGCCAGCCTCCTTGCCGACGGTCGCGCAAGACCAAGCTTGTGGGAATGGCACGAACGAGACGGCGACGACGGTACGACCGACAGGTGACGTTTGGTGGGAGGCATCAGTTGAGGTCCTGGGGTGGGGGCACGAAACGTAAAAACCTGGCGGAGTACACGGCTTGCTGGAACCCATCTCCTCCGCTCGTGGTGACCAACAACTCATCAGACGGATCGAGACGCTCAGCCACCGACCGCAACCACGCAGCCACCACGCGCCGAAGCCGGGTCATTTGCGGCTCCGATCGAACGGACGGTACGGCTTACCGGCGCAATGCCGACCGTGCAGATAGCCAGCCCAGAAACCGACGGCACCCTGCAGCAGGAAGAGCCCAACCATTATATACCGCACCTCCATCACCCCACCTCCCGCGGCCGGACCTGAACTGTCGGACCGTTTGGGTCCGGAGTAAGATTCTCGGGAGCCTCGTCGCTGTCGACGATCGTGACCTCCCCCCGGCGCCGCCTTGCGCGCCGGGCTACCACCGCCACGGCGAGCGCAGCGCAAACGACGTCGCCGCCCTCGCACTCTCCGCCAAACACCGCCCGGCTCCGCGCTGGATCCCGAGCGCCATACCTGCGCTGGCTTCGCGTGTTGCGCCAGTCAGCCTCCAGCAGCGCGCGGAGGTCGGTGCGCTCCGACGGGGATGGCGGGAGGCGGGTCACGCGGCACTCCCGGTGGGAGGTGCAGCCTCGGAGGGAAACTCAATATCCTCCCACCCATTGGCCGGAACCTTCCCGCCGGACAGCCGTTCGATTAATGCAGCAGTGTGCGCAACCGGCTTTCGCTCGCCGTTGCTGTACCTCCACAGCATCGTGCGATGGAGTTCAGCTCGCAGTACTTTCGCGGCCTGTTCGTCGGTTTTTAGCAGTTCGTCCAGAGCCAAACTGGCAGCGCTCACAGCCATAGCGACAGACTGTAGCTCATTGGCTACACGCTGTCAAGACGCTACGACAGGTTTTTAAGAACGGACTTGTTGCTGATTAGCAACGACGGCATAGGAACAGTATGACAAGTGCGGCTAGTTGACCCGTTGGTCGGCTAGCCGTTTTTGCTTTTGTGCCGTGTAGCCGCTTGACTACGTGTAGCTGATTGGCTACGCTCCTTTTTATCGAAAGGAGCTAGCCAATGCCCCCCGCAAAACTGAGCATCGAAATCCCAGAGGGGCCTGAGTTCGAGCTGACCATCCGTCGAGGCCCCGGCCTAGCCCGCTGCCCCGGCATCATCGAAACCACCGGCCACGAGGTCTTTCCGGACCGCGAGCCGCCTAGCAGCATCCCGGGCGCCCCCGGCGCGCCGGCCCTGCGCCTCCTGCCCGCGCCTGAGCCAGCTGACGAACTGACGCACGTGGTCCCGCGGCTGAGGGAGGTCGGGTGATGCAGTGACCCAAGCCGAACGCCTCGAGATTCTGCGGCAGATCGCGCACCTGGAACAGCTCGTAGCAGACATCGATGCCCGCCTCCGCGCGCTCGCCGAACGTCACACCGAGCACCTTTCGGAGGGCCATGGACATGCCTGCTAACTCCATTCCATCCCCGCTCGCTCGCCTGATCGCAGACGAGAAAAACCCGCCGCTGCGTGAGCCAGGTCCAGAGCTGATCCTGCTGCGGCGCGAACTCGAGGATCTCGGGGCGTGCGAGAGTGATCTCGACCGAGTGTGGAACGATCTGGCGCACGGCCGCGATGACGACCCGATCCGGGTTCGGTGGTCGCTAGCACTAGCACTCTGGTGCGCGCAGTGGCGCACACAGTGGGGTGCGTGGGCGCGGGTCCGACTAGGTCTGAGCGTCGCGGGCGCGTCGGCCAACCTGCGCGGGGCCGACCTGTACGGGGCTAACCTGAGCAGGGCCGACCTGCGCGAGGCCTACCTGCGCTGGGCCGACCTGTACGGGGCCAACCTGCGCGGGGCCGACCTGTACGGGGCTAACCTGAGCAGGGCCAACCTGCGCTGGGCCAACCTGAGCGGGGCCAACCTGAGCGGGGCCGATCTGCGCAGGGCCGATCTGAGCGGGGCCGATCTGAGCAGGGCCGACCTGTACGGGGCTAACCTGAGCGGGGCCGATCTGAGCAGGGCCGATCTGAGCAGGGCCGATCTGAGCGGGGCCGATCTGCGTGAGACGATCCGGTGATTGACTACGGCGGCGCCGCCATAACTGATCGTCCCTGGCTCAGGCCCCGGAGTGCCGGGCGGGTGTCGGTGGCATTGAGGGAGCGGCTGGAAGAGTGGCGCACAATGCCGCATTGGGCGCGGATGTACGGTGTCAAATACGGAGTCTACTGCGGTCCACGCGCACGGCGCAAAATGGTAGCGATTGCGAAACGTATCGCCGTAGGCCACCCCAACGCAAGAACGCCCCGAGCCAGAAGGCCCGGGGCGGGAGGTGAGTGAAGATGACTGAAGAGAACTGGACAGGTAGTTGGTGCGCGCAGTGCGGGCCTAACGTGCTGGTCGACGAAGATGGGTGCTGTTCGGCCTGCGGAAGTCAAGCCGTCGGCGATGGCGCTGAGGCAGCACTAGCCGCCGCCGGCGAACGGGACGCGCTGCGGGAGAGGGTGGATGCGTTAACGGGGGCCGCTACGGTCTATCGATCAGCGCTGCTTGGAATTGCAGGTTACGCTGCCGAGTCGGCGACGGTGATAGCGGACGAAGCGCTGAAGCAAGGCAAGCGGATTCTAGAAGCCGACGAGGCATAACAATGCGGGGTAAAACTATCCACTCTGATCCTAGTCGTTTCTGGCGCAATGTTCTCCTTCGCCGGGAGAACGAATGCTGGGAATGGACTGGTTGCGTGAATAGCAAGGGCTACGGCCGGCTTGGCATTGGTGGTCGCATGGTCTACGCACATCGTATCTCTTGGGAATTGGCTTACGGTCAAATCCCTGAAGCAGATTCATATCACGGCTTCTGTGTTTGCCATTCCTGTGACAATCGGTTGTGCGTAAACCCGAAGCATCTATTCCTTGGCACTGTCGCTGAGAACAACCGGGACATGGTGGAAAAGGGTAGGCAGGCAAGTGGTGACAGCAACGGCGCCAGAACACATCCGGAGCGCCTGGCGCGCGGAGCGCTGAATGGGGCTAGATTGCATCCAGAACGTGTGGCGCGCGGCTCTAGACACAGTCGTTCGATTTTAGACGAGGCATCTGTGCGGTTGCTACGCGATGAGTATAATGCCGGTGCTGCTTCGTGCGGCGAATTAGCAAAGCGTTTTGGCGTCCACGCGAAAACCATTCACAACATTGTGAAGCGAAGGAAGTGGAAGCATGTGGTGTAAGCGTGCAACTCACCGCCCCGCTGGATGCTGACCCGAAGCCGAGCGCTTGAGGCGGCCCTCGATCCTGGCGAGCTGCGCACCCTGCTCGGTTTGCGTCTGCCTCATTTCGCGGATGTCGTTGCAGAGCTCCGGTAGCCGGTCCAGTTTCGTGAGTGCTAGCGCTCCCTGGTGTTGCTCAGATTCCAGCGCGCAGACGGTTGTCTTGAAAGCCTGTACCGTCTTGTCGATTGCTTCGTTCCGCTGCTCGGCCAGAACTATGCGCGGCAACAGCTCGGCGAGCTGGTGCGCGGTGTCCCTGGATTGTCGCTCCAGGTTGCGGAATGCGTGGCGAGTGAGAGCCCACAGGACAGTGGTCCCGCCAGCCACGAGCAGGAACACCAGATTGGCCAGCGTCAGCTGGTTGCCGAGATCTGGCATCACTTCCCCAGGCGCATGCCGCCGTTGTCGCCACAGGTGCAGGGGGGCCGGCTCTCAAGTGCAGTGACCCTGTCGCTCAAGCGGCTGACTTCCTGGCCCTGCTCCAGCATTGAGTTGCAGAACCCGTCGAGCTTCGATAGTACCGCGTCGGTCTTCGTGTGTAGCCCGGCAACGTCGGCGATCAACTGGGTCAGCACCACTCGTGTCTCGTCGTCGCTCATCGGTTCCTCACTGCGTCGTCGATTGTGATGTTTCGCACGCCCTCGACTCGGCGGCGCCCGCGGGGGGTGATTGTTGGGATCCTTGGGAACGGACCCCTAGCTACATCCTGGGCAATCCTGGTGTCGTAGATCCCTGGCATTGGCTTGCCTGTGTTCTGCCAGATCGTCCAGCCCACGTCCCCGGGAACTCGAGGCCGCTTGGCGTCCCAGTGTGGCGTCCATTGATGGTATTCGAGCAACCATGCGGGTGAGTCGAGCCGCGTCCAATCACGGTGGCTGCAGTACACCAGAGGGCGAGCGCCATAGCAGTTGTGCCACGCGCTGAGGATGCGCCGGATTGGGCCGGCCCAGTTCGGCGCGACGGGCACCTGGGGCGTACCCTTCGGCGTGTCGTCTTCGATGTCCAACGCAGGAACGATCCACCCTGTGCCCACGCCGCATGCACGCGCCTGCTTGGCGAAAACTTCAACCTGTTTCTCAACCGTCTGCGTCGGGCGGAAGAACATCCAAGCGCCAAGAGAGAAACCGGCGGCGCGGGCACGGTTGGTGTGCTCCACACATAGCCGGTCCGGTGATGCGCCATAGCACATGCGGATCAGCACGAACGAATGAGTCTCGCGGAGCTTGGTCCAGTCGAGTTTCTGCGGATTGATGCCGTGCCAGACATCGACGCCGAGCCGAATGCGCTGTTGAAGCACGGAGGGGGTGGCGGGGTTGGTTGGTAGTTCGTCGCGTCGCACTACTGACTCCAGTCCTCCGGCACCAGGGCGGCGGGCAGTTCATCGCAGCCAACGAAATCTTCCACCGTGCGCACGATGTCCCAGCAGCTGACTCGGCCGAGCACCGGGCAGCCGTTGATGGCCCAACGGCCATGCACGCAGGAGACCCGCTTCCGTCGGTAGACGCGGCAGGAGGGACCAGCGTGCTTGGCCCCAGCCGGCTTGTGCCACTGGCCATACTCGGCGGTGTCGACCTCAACCGGGGCGCCGTCGCCGCCGCGCACCACCGCTGTCACCACCAGCGTGTGGGCAAACCTACCCTGCACCTGCACCGCGTCCGCTGGCTGGATGTCCCACGGGGAGCCCGGCTCGTAGCGCTCCCACGCGTGCTCGGCCCGCTCGACGATCCGCCGCAGGTTCCAGCCGGGGATCCATTCGTTGTCCGCCTCCGCCCGGTTCGCCCAGTCCAGCACCGCGTGGTGGATGTCCGGCTCCGGCACCGGCGGGTAGCCGCAAAGCCGGAGATAGACGGCGCCCGGGAGATCCTCGCACGCGCTGTAAATGTGCCAGGCGCCGCGGCTGTACCAGCGGCGCTGCCGCCCCTCGGTGACCAGTTCGAAGATACCGCGCGGGTCGTGTCCGCGGCCCGCCCAGGTCCGCTCGTCGCACGCGTAGCCCCGCTCGCCGCCGGCGAGAAACTCCGCCAGCGAGGCTCCAGCGGAGCGGACTAGCGGTTCGGATAGATGGCCGGCTACGGCTAGGGACTTACGTTTTAGCTGGTTTGCCATTCTGTCCTGCCAACTTGACAGACCCGGCCAGCCGGGTTATTATCCGATCAGTGATTCCAATGGCTCAGTCAGACCACCCGCCGCCGGGGCCCGTTCGCTGGCTCGCATGGCCAGTCGACTGCTGGACCGCTGCCGAGCGCCTGGCACGGTGCGTGCGGCTCGGGACCGAGCGCGGGTTGCAGCACCGTCTGCCAGCCCAGGACGCAGCCGCGGCCGCCCTAGGGCTGCTGCGCGAGCAGGTGCAGGTGGAGCGGCTAGACGCGCCGGGCGAGGACTACGCGCCGCACCGGTGGCAGTAGGGATGCCGCGCCGGGCTGGGGGTGAAATCGCCCGCCGGGGCCGCCGGTAGCTACTCCGGACAGCCCGTCTGGCGAGCGCACCGGGAGCTACCCGGGATGAAATTGGATGGTATCACGCCGGGGCTGCTGTGGCCAGCTGGCGCGGATCGTGCGTGCTGGCAGGCATGCCCAGACAATCACCCGAGGCGGCCCTCGAGGTCGCCCTACGCGCCGGACTGGACGCTCTGCACCGCCGTCGGCCACGGATGCTGCAGGCCGCGCTAGCCGAGACCGTCAACCTCGCCCGCTCCGCTGCACTCGCTATAACTGCGGCAGAAGCCGCTGGAAACGTCTCCCGAGCCGCCACCGCCGCCGGACTACCGGAGCGCACGGCTCGCGCGCGGATTGCTGACGACTCCCGACTGCAGCACGCTGTCAGCGCTGCCCGACCGAACAACCATCCCGGGCTCCGCAAGTTTTAGCGGACCCTGCAAAACCTAGCACAGCGTAGGCCGGTGCATGTTTTCTGCTGGTTTTCTCGTTTCCGCGGGTAGCGCTATGCAACCAGTTGCGTAGCTGCATTGGTTGGGCGGGCGGGTAATAGCGGCAAAAACACTATGCGAGCCTTGGCACGCCCCATGCACTATCCCTAGGCACGCAACACGGAGGCAACGAAAATGGAAAACTCAGCCCACACCCTGCTCAGAATCGACACCGACAACTACGGCCACGTGGTCAGCCACCACGAGACCTTCCGCGCGGCCGACTCAGCCCGCGACGAGCTGGCCCGCGGGCTCCCGCGCGACGCCATCGTCGACTGCATCTGGGCAGTCGTCCCAGGTACGCTCGGCCAGCCAGGGGAGCGCGTCAGGTACTGACGGCACCCGCCTAGTCCCGCCCCCGTGGAGGTCATGCTCCTGGGGGCTCGAGGACGTAGGAGGCTACTATGGCACAGAAAATCACCCACATCACGACCAGCGACGACAGCAACAGCACGGTCACGGTGAGCAGCCGGCACCGCAGCGAGCGCGCAGCGAAAGCTACCGGGCGCCGATCGCTGGCCCTAGTCGAGCGCGCGACCGCTGGACGCACGCCGAGCATTGGCGAGCGGGTAGGCATCTACCGCGAGCACACCGCCGACTACGCGGTGATGCCACCTCGCTAGCCAGCCGCATCCCGTCCCGTCCAGCCCGCCCGGCTCCGGCCCGGCGGGCTTTCCGGGTAGGAGGCACCCACCATGAAACACACCACAGACCACATCGACTCACTCTCACCAAATCAGGCTTGGGAAGCCTACGTCGGATCCCAGAGCGTCCGGGAGTTCGTGGTTTTCAGCGATGGGCCGATCGATGAGGCCGTGTCAAAATACGTGGCCGACAGCGAACCCTGCGAGGGTCTCGTCGGCGAGGAGTATGATCGGGTGGTTGAATTGCTCACTCAACACATCGAGGCGAACGTTTAGCGGGCCACGCCGCCCCAACCATCCGGAATTCCCGGATGGTTCCCCAGCTCGGACCCGCTACGGCGAGCCGGGCTCGAGGGCGTAGAGGCACAGCATGGCGGGGAGGTTGTCCCCGTGGATGACGGTTGGGGCCACCCCTCGAGGCCTCGAGGGGACGCCCGCTAGATTTCCCACGTTATTTGCCTAGTCTTGCATGTGGTACGCTGGTAACGGTCGACGGGCCAGCCTGCCCAACACCCACCGGTGCGTTCTCGCCCTGGCCGCCGTCCCGTTGCGCGGCCCGCCGCGCCAACTGCACGACGCTCCGCCACGGTACCCAGCGTATGCCCCCTGCAGGTCTCCCCCGGGATGCCGCCCCCGACAGCGCCGCAGCGCATACCGCCACAGGCTGACGGCGCAGCGCGCGCCGGCCCGCAGCGCCTCGGGTGACCCGGGCGGCGTCCGCCAAAGAGCCGGACATGTCGCGCGGTGCAGCTGCCACGGTCCCCGGGCGCGCCCCTCGTCGCAGCGCTCTCCCACCGGCCCATCGCTACACCTGCCCTCCTGGACGTAGCGTGCCACCGCGGTCTCACGGATCGGCAGCGTCAGGCAGGCGGCGAGCTCGTTTCGAGTGCGGGCGTAGGCCGTGCAGTGATACGCGATTGGCGACACGCGTTCCCGGCGGGTCTCTGGTGGCTCGTCTAGGTCCAGGCGCGACGGCGTAACCGTCTGGAGGAGGAGCCAGGATTGTAGGAAGAGGTGAAGGAGGGTCATGAGTTGGCCAGAGGATAGATCCGTCGGTACTCACGGGTGCGCTGAGGGCTCGCAAACCATTGTGCGAAGTTGAGCCACCTGACGTAGATGTGGCCGCACCGGCTACACTGCGCCCACATGTTTGGAGTCTCTTTCCATTCGTGTCCGCATTTTAGGCAACGATAAACCGCTATCCCGGTGGGCGTTCGTTTCGCTGGCTCCCAATCCTGCACTAGTCGCCGCATTGTGACAGCTTGTTTGCTTCTGGACAGCTCTCCGCCCGCGCCACCCAAGCCGGGCACATTGACGGGCTGCGCGAATCCGTCTCCTGCCCGACGCACCACTCGAGGCACGGGCCATCCTCCGGATCGATTCCCCACTCCTCAGCGCACCCGAGCCGTTCTAGTGTGGCGCACATGGCTGGGCAGTCTGATGCGTCGCCGCCGTCCTCCGGGTCCGGAGAAACAGGGTCGTGGATTGGGCGGCAGGCGCAGAGCGCCAGCGTGGCCATCAGCAACAGCTTCATCGGGGCGGCTCCTTGGGATCGATCACGAAGTATGAGCGGCCGCGAGTCAGGAAGCCCTCATCAAGACAGGCATACCCATCGTCACGCCAACCGCTGCCCCACGAGTTCTTGATTTCGACGCAGGTCCCGTCGTTGTCCTGCAAGCTCACGATCTCGACGTAGTGGTGCCCGATGGTATCACCTAACTCTGAGAACCTGATGAGTCGCAGCCCACTTGATCGCTGCATCGCCCGGTCCACAGGGATGGTCATGCACACCGCGCGTTTGGCATTCAGTGCCGCACGCAGCGCCGCGATCAGCTGGTCTCCGCCGTTGTGGATCGCGTACGTGTCGCGCATACCGCGGCGTTCCCGAGCATCCCACTGGGCGCTTGCCGGCGGCCGCTTGTTCACGTTCGCTGGCTCGAAAGGCCACTGATGCTCGGGCGCGATCCCGTCAGCCTCCAGCGCGGCGATGGCATCGCTCGGATAGCATCCCTCATCCTCGATATGAATGCCTCTGCGAAACCGCGCGGCCAGATAGAGCTGCAGCCGTGAGCCCAACGGCGCGTCAATCAGATGCCGCGCCCGCAGCGTCGTCCGTTCCGCGTCCAGGATACCATGCGCCACACACGAGCTAGTGCTGCGCTGATTGAGCACTGGCCCTGCGAACGAGCGCAGCGACGGCCATTGTTCTGTGCCCGCCGCCAGTCCCAGTTTGTCAAAGTCGGAATGGTGCCGCAAATCTCGAGGGTCTGGCAGGCACCCGCAACATTTCAGGTCAGTCACACAATCCTCGCTTACTTACTGCGTCCAAATCGCACCCAGCACTACCCCGGCCAAGATCGCCAACACCCATACGTCTACCCACTCGTCCAGCCAGAGCCAGAAGCGCAGACGGCGGCTCACTCAGCACACTCTCTGGCCCAAGTAGTCGCCGATCGGCTACTCCGGTCCACCGCGTACGCCGCGGCCGCAGCGAACAGCACGGCCCCCGATGCCAGCCCGATTCTCACACCGCCCTGGTA
>Ga0255055_10000903_pt1 | contig 22633 bp, 11 predicted proteins | sample JV7_2_27_MG_FD_188633 | JGI IMG/M metagenome (GOLD analysis project Ga0255055, IMG submission 188633) | Seawater microbial communities from Jervis Inlet, British Columbia, Canada - JV7_2_27 | ecosystem: Environmental > Aquatic > Marine > Inlet | place: Canada: British Columbia | collected...
AACCAGGCCATTTCCACCCACCCTTTCAAATTTTGAATTTTCGATAAGGATATTGTGGCTTGGGAACCAGTTATTGATTTTCGATCCTGCAAATTTATCCCCAAAGGAACTATTTATATCCCGTATCCGCCAAAATGATTGATTGAGAAATCCCCCACGATCCACATCCAAGAAATGGCAATTGTTCACATAAATTCCATCAAAATTTGTAGGTATTCTTTTTTCTGGTATACTGTCAGCGATCACATTTAAAAATATTCCTCCGTTTGTGCGTGTTTTCAGTGAACCATTTACCCGGCTTATCTTCAGGTTGATGAACCGAAAGTCGTGCAGGGTGCCAATATCCTTGGCCAGCACAAGAATGCCTGCTTTCTCTAGCAGTTCTTCTGAATTGCCGGTTTCGTAATTACGCACCTCAATATCCCGGATCTCCCAGTATTCCTGGTTAAACAGCAGAATGGTGGCGGACATCAGATCGTAGGGATCTTTCTGACCTGCAGCATCAAAAACAGGAGCCGGACCTTCCCCGTAAGACGAGAGCACAATCCTGCTATTTTTACTGCCACTGCCCCGGGGTTTCAGAATACCAGACCATTTTCCTCCCCGTTTAAAAAGGATGGAGTCTCCCGGATGAAATTCAATGGTATTGACATTTTTCAGTCCCTGCCAGGCTGATTGTTCTGAAAGCCCGTCGTTCCCGTCATTTCCCCCGGTCTGGTCTATATAATAACTTTTGGCACCGCAAATGCCGCATAGAAAAACAATAATGATTTGAATAATTGCCCTTTTCATCTCTCTTTAATTTTTCATTTTCCCTGATAAATTTGAACCCAAGTTTCAATTAGCATGAATACTTTGGCAGCCTTCTCCATAATGATATTTTATTGATCTATCTATGGATTTATGGTTGGATTTTCGAACCAAACCACGCCAAGAAGTGTGTTTGGTTTCCCATTGATTCTTTCATAATACTCCTCACAATTTGCGATAATATCCAAATCCCCGTCACCGTCTAAGTCGATAAACCGCATATGATCCCATTTTTCGCCTCGAAAAGTTCTTCCGGAGAAGATTCCATCCGACCATTTAATGACGTGAGTTTCCCAGTTGTCTGTACCTGGTTTGTCACCCAGATATTCCATCCAGAAGACAGAGGCTTTGCCAAATGGAGTGTAGCCATAATTGTGGATGGTCATCCCAACAATATCTAACTGTCCGTTTCCATCGATATCAACTACTTTAGTCGGTCGGGTTACCCATCGGGTAATTTCAGGTTTGTTGATTTGATTGACTTTCCAGTCATCGGTATTTTCCAGCTGTTCCAGATAAAACACATAATTATCTGTTTGGACCACAAGATCGGTTTTTCCATCTTCATTCAAATCTCCAATTCCCACCTGGGGTTTTGCAAATAGCTGTTGGTTTTTGAAAACGACATGCTTTTCCCAGGGATTCCCAATGGCCTCTGAATGTGGCCCGGGATTTTGATACCACAATAGCATGTCTTCCTTATCGGGCGTATTCCAGTCCGGATTTGCAACCACAATATCCTTAAAACCATCTTTATTCAGGTCTTCAATTACAAAGCCATGACCACTTAAAAGATTGGCATCAATCGAGTGCATTTCCCATTGGCTTAAATCTTCTCTGTCCTTTTCATTTTTAGGAGCTTCAAACCAAATCAATCCATTTAATTTTCCTGAGCTGTGACGGCGGCCTCCGGTAACAATATCCAATCCACCGTCCTGGTTGATGTCATGCGTTTCAAGGTAAACATAATGACCTTGATCCTTGGAATCCGGAATTGGGCCGGCATCCACCCATTTTGATGGGTCTTTAACTTGTGATTTATCGGGCCCCCAGATGATGTTAACATCAGCGTTATCCCCATTGGCGTAAACGGCATCTAAGTTTCCGTCGCCGTTCATATCCCCAAAATAACCATACTCAATATTTTTGCCGTCGGAAATAACCACTTTTTCCCATGCATGACGCAACTGGTTGCCTTCTCCGGGATTAAAAAGAATCGTTACTTTATCAGCGCCTTCGTGAATAACAAGATAATCATCCAATCCATCCTTGTTAACATCTCCGGGACTAAGTGAGTTGTGGTTCCAAAACTGCCTGTCGATGTGATGCATCTTCCAGGGTTGGTTCATATACCGGGTGTTTGATGGATCCTGGGCAGTAGATATTTGAAATATCACGATTCCAAAAGCAATATGAATAATATGTTTCATGATAGAATTATATAATATTTATCGGACATTAATGATGTTTTCTATCGAAGTAGTCAACAAGATCATAGATCTGATGATTGATCTCACCCATCAGTTCAAGACATGGTTTGTAAGTTTCATAAGAGTAATTGACGATGCCCTTATTTGCATCGATGTTGGAAAGTTCGGCTCCCTTTAGCGTCGGGTCATTGTCCTGGTATTTAAACCAGTGCCATCCTACACAATTCCTTGATTCCAGCAAGGCCAGTGTATAATTTTGATAGAAAAGTCCCCTGTCAGTCTGTGTTTTCACTATCCATCCAGCACCGGATTGATTGGGCAGGCCAGAATCTTCTCCCTTTACGTACCATTCAGTGATGATAAAGGGCTTCCCTGACCATGAGGCCCAGTTATTGATCTCTTCAGCAACAGGGGTCCACCGGCCATAATAATTACAGGACAATACATCAACATACCTGCCCGCTGTTCTCATAAATCTTTCAATGTTTTTTTCCGAGCTATAAAGTCTTGGTCCCAGGAACATATGGTTGGGATCATATCGCCGGACAGCTTCGGATACTATTTTAAAATACCTGTCTGCCACAAATGCCAGAAATTCGGATCTGTTATCATCAGCAATATCCTTCTCTTTGATTCCCTTTTCGCTTAACCAGGCTTTTGCAGCAAGATATCCCTGATCTGTATGATTCTCCAAGGATAAATAGCCATCAAGCGTTTTCATTTTAAATGGAAGTTCATTATCCGAGAAGTATCCAAATAAAGTCGGATCATTTTTCATTTGAACCAACTTCTTCGCCTCTCTATCACAGTATTGAACGAATCCTTCGTCAAATACAAATATCGTATTATTTGGATATCCAGTATGACCGGGAACGGCATAAGTACCACCTCTCTCCTTACCGTAGCCACTCATGAAATTCAGGTTAATCGTATACGCTAACGGCCTTTTAGACTGCTGACCGGATGAAATAATGGCCTCTGTATCTGACCAGGAACCGGATCCATTAAATCCATAGTCATGAAGTAATTTGTTTGTCTCATTAATCCACTTTTCTTTGGTGCTGAATTTCTCGTCAAAGGCTACCTGGTTTCTGATCGATTTTCCAGTATTGATACTGTTTACAGCCACATGTTTATAAAGACAGCCCTCCGGATCCACTCCCCACCATCTTCCATTTATATTTCTCACATGAAAAAAACCTGTAGACTCAGCTCTCATGTCACTACGGCCGCCGTATTTGTTCTGTTTTATGGGTTTTTTTGGAGGATTATAGCCAACCAGATGCTGATTGGTGCGGGTCTGGAATTCTACCCAGTCCGTATAAGTTCTTCTTCCGTCAGCATGGTAGATCCTTTTCTTTGCCAGAACGACAAGCGAATCCTGTCTGGCAGCTGTTCCACCCTTAGCTGAATTATTTTGCTGGACACAGCTGCCAATGACCAGGGGAATGACCAGGAAATAAATGATTTGTTTCATGTTATTTTGGGATTGATTTGTATTCCATGGCGCCACGGTCTGGTTTTTGGTCCTCCTGTATTATATTGCCCCAGAAATCCTTAGCGGCATGCCCCGGGATCCTTTTACCTGAATTTATGGCGGGAGATCCGGATTTTATTTTGTAACCATCGAGAGTAGCAAATCCCATCTTACCGCTTCCCGGATTGATAAATTCCGGATCAGAGGTAATTTTATTTTCGTCACCCGGTTCATTTTCCACAGGTTTCCCAAAGAATATGTTATAGTCGAAGAGATTGTTGGTGCTTTCACCAAAATCATACCGGTTATTCTCACCAAGATTGTAGAAAATATTATTGTAATAGAATGTGTTATCCGGGTATCCTCTCCAGTCCTTATGCCAGATAATATCAATGCCTGAGATCTCAGGTCCGGTATAAATTACATTATTATGGATGGTCGTGTTCGTGGGTTCACCTGAAACACGGATGACATGATGTCCTTCGTTCTGGAAAATATTGTACCTGACGATCGTTCCATCATTAAAACCCTCACCACTGCCCATATTACAAACCAGGAGGGCTCCATATTCATTATCATGGCTGTAATTGTACTGGATCACACAATTTTTACTCCTCCAGTCACTGTCAAAACCTCCTGCATCAGCATCTCCCTCATTGTATTTGGTAAAACAGGCTTCATTATATTGCATCAGGGTATTATCACAGTTAAATGGGTAGAATGAATTACCGCTCTGCTTAATGGCGCAGTGTGTAAAAAGGTTATGCTCGATCAGGGCACTGTCGGAAACCCTCACGATCAGTGCATTGGCACCTGTTCTCTCAAACCTGTTATTCCGGATTACTACATTCTTGCTCGGTACCCAGTTGATATTTTCATGCAAGGTCCGGTCCATCCATGAAGATTTATTGGATACCCCTGACCTGTCAATATCATGTATATGGCAATTCTCTACCAGCAAGCCATCAAAATAGGTTGGTACCGTATTCCCTTTAATCTGCAGAAAAATGCCCCCGTTGTCCTTGCTTGAAATATCTCCATTTATACCATGTAACTTGAGATTCGAAAACTTGAGGTGGTGAATCACACCATAATCTTCAGCCTCATATAAGATAGCACACTTCCTGGTTCTGTCTTCAGCATACTTTGGCATTATGGAATCTGCCTCTGACCAATATATTATATTGTTCTGCTCCCATGCCTCCAGGTTAACCCCTTCTTCCGAGGCATTGAAATTTGTGATCTCAAGATTACTGATCTCCCAGTATTCCTGGTTAAAAAGATAGATGGCATAGAGACCTCCATTCCCGTGAATTACAGGCTTGTCCCCTTCTCCGTATCTATCCAACCTAATGGGATTATTTTCATCACCCGAACCCTTAGTTGTCAATTCGCCAGACCATTCCTCGCCTGACTTGAACAGAATCGTTGTCCCCGGCCCAAATTCCTCAGCACTCAACCTGTCCAGGGATTGCCAGGCGGTCTCAGTAGTTTTACCATCCTGGCTGTCATCTCCATTGGTTGCATCCATGTACCTGACTGAATTTGTTGTTCCAGAGCAGGCCGATATTGCCATAATCAGCACTGGTAAGATCCATGAATTGAAAGTATGTGTTAAAGTTTTCATGAAGGATGTTAATTGGTTGACATTAATAATGTATAAATGGATGAAGTGTCTCATGACCATTTTCAAGCGTAATCCCTAAAAAGTAAATTCCTCTCTCAATCTCTGAATTACTGAGGTTAATATCCAGGGTGATCGTACCGGTCATGGCATCAATCCGTTCATTCAAACCCGTTTCCATGCCTCTGCCGTCAATGATCCGCCACTGTTTTGCTTTCGCCGGAAGATTGGTACAGGAGACAGTTATATTATCATGTACTGGATTGGGAAACAATGAAATGGCACCACTGGTTTTATTACTGGAGTTGATGGTTTTCACCCAAACAGACAAAGGCCCGCTCAGCTGGTGAATACCGATATCTACAGGGCCGTCCGGAGGGATTGGATTGCCGAAAAAATCATTTACCCGTTGTCCTGATATTACCTTCCCTGCTTTAGTTGCAGGGGAACCTGTTGTGACCATATAGCCATTCAGATCCTCGGTTCCCGGATTGACGAACAAGGGATCTTCAGTTATCTTATTAGGATCATCAGGCTCATTTGTAGTCTGGTTACCAAAAAAGATGTTATTTTCAAAGACATTATTGGTGCTGGAACCAAGATCATATCCATTGTTATCCCCCAAATTGTAAAAGATATTATTGTAATAAGAGGTTTTATCGGGATAACCTTGCCAGTTTTTATGCCATATAATATCATTATCAAAATTCTCCTCCCCGGTGAAGATTATATTATTGTATATATCTGTATTGGTAGGTATGCCTGATACCCGGAAAACATGATGCTCATTATCCTGGAAGATATTATATCTGATAATCGTCCCATCATTGAACCGATTGCTTCCACCTTTGCAGCATATGAGTATTCCGCCGTGTTCATTATGATGGCTGTAATTGTACTGGATCAGTGTATTCTTGCAGCGATAATCGCTGTCAAAACCGCCGGCATCCGCATCCCCCTCATTGTATTTTGTATGGCAGGATTCGTTATACTGGATCACTATATTATCACAATTGAATGGAAAGAATGCATTCCCTGATTCCTTTATGCTACAATGGGTGAAAAGATTATTTTCTATTAATGCACTGTCTGTAACCCTTACGATCAAGGCATTTGCTCCGGTTCGTTCAAATTTATTGTTCCGGTATTGTACATTTTTACTGGGGATCCAGTTGAAGTTCTCATAAAGGGTCCTGTCCATCCATGTTGATTTGTTTGAAATTCCTGTCCTGTCAACATCATGGATATGGCAATTCTCAATCAGCAATCCATCAAAATAAGTCTGGACTGCCTCACCGGTGATTTCAAAAAAAATACCACCGTTATCTTTACTTGAAATATCTCCGTTCACACCATGAATTTCGAGATTTGAGAAATGCAGATGATGAATTGCTCCAAAATCTTCTGCTATTACAAGAATGGCACATTTCCTGGTACGGCTCTCTGCATACTTTGGCATAACAGAAATAGCTTCAGCCCAAATAGATTTATTATTTGCCTCCCAGGTCTCTCGATCAATTGTTTCTTCAGCAGCATTGAAATTTGTGATCTCAAGATTACTTAATTCCCAATATTCCCTGTTGAAAAGATAAATGGTATAAAGGTCTCCGGTACCATGGATTACAGGTTTATCTCCTTCCCCGTATTTATCCAGCCTGATGGGATTATCTTCGTTACCTGATCCTATAAGCACCAGCTGCCCGGTCCATTCTTCTCCTGCTTTTAAAAGGATGGAATCACCGGGATTTAATGTCAGACTGTTTATTTTATCAATGGACTTCCAGGCAGTCTGAGGTGAATTCCCATCATTCAGATCGTTACCATTGGTAGCGTCAAAATATTTCGTTTCTGGTACAACCTGGCTGACCCCAATATTTACCCTGATTAAAAATATAACTGTAAGTAACAGTGCCTTATGATGGTTTTCAAACATTACTGATATAAACATTTTATCAATTCAGCAATAGGAAGTGTTTATGTATATAATTTCCGGTTACATCTGAAATTCTAAATATGTATATCCCGGAAAATAAACTGGTATTATTTAACTCGATATGTACCTGTGAAGTTCCTTCAGGTAACCACGACCTGCCTGATATTTCAGTTTCGCTCCCATTGTTTTCCAGGATCGCCCATGAAGCCAGATAATTTTCTCCGGATTCCAGCTTAAGCTTGAGTGTGCCAACAGTGGGATTTGGATACAACAGAATTTTAAGCCGGCTCAGGTCTGCGGGAGCTGTCAGATTCCGGGATACAGTCAAAGGCCCACTCACCTGGTGGATGCCAAGGTCTACAGGTCCGTCCGGAGGAATTGGATTACCGAAGAAATCATTTGCAGGATGTCCGGATAGTACCTTGCCAGCTCCGATTGCGGGTGAATCCCGTGAGATCATATAACCATCCAGATCATCAGTCCCGGGATTTAACAACAATGGATCCCCGACTATTTTATGGGGATCTTCGGGCTCGTTGGCAGCTCTGTTTCCGTAAAAAAGATTATGCTCAAAACGGTTATTGTAACTTCTGCCGAAATCGAAATCAGGATTTGCAGCCAGGTGAAGAAAAATATTGTTATAATAATGGAGGTTCCTTGCGTATGCGCCGCCCCACTCACCGTTATACACGATTTTTACACTATCCATGCCATCAGTATCTGAGGTATAGAGTACATTGTTATGAAATATCAGGTTGGTAAGTTTACCGGAGGTCCGGAGGATATGATCCCTGTTATCAGCAAGAATGTTGTACCTTATTACGGTTCCATCATTGAATGTTTCCAGCCACGCCGAGCTGCCCGATCCTCCCGTCGCTACTACTCCCCCATACTCGTTGTGATGCAGATAATTGTACTGTATGATGGTATGTTTCGTGCGATAATCGCTGTCAATACCCCTGGCATCGGTATCTCCCTCATTATATACCGTATAGCATGCTTCATTGTACTGAAAAACAGCACTATCGGTATTGAAACAGAAGGCTGCATTTCCGGAAATATACAATCCGCAACTATCCAGATAGTTATGCTCAATCCGTGGCTTGTCTGCTGCCCTGATAATAATCCCGTTTCCGGCAATTCTTCTCAGGGTATTTCTTTTGACAACTATATTATTGCTGGGAACCCAGTTATCATACCTGTCATTCCCATTATTGTCCTTTCCAATATATTGTCCGAAGGAAGTGGTTAAAATGCGGGTAGCCCAGGAGGAAGTATTGCTTATCCCGGTTCTCGAAAGATCATGGATGTAACAGCTATCTACAAGTATATCATCAAAGTAAGTTGGAATCTCTGATCCCGTTACCTCAAAGAAAATTCCCCCATAATATCGGCTGGTAAAACTTGAGTTTTCACTGTTCACGCTATCTACCTCCAGGTTATACAGGTGGACATGCCGGACGGGGCCCATGTCCGATGCCCTTACATAAATACCTCTTTTCCGGGCTGGTTCTTCTGCCTTATCCACTTCCTCAAAATTGGTGATGCGCAGATTATTGATCTCCCAGTACTCCTGGTTTTCCAGCAATACCGTATAGGCCTCCAGTCCTTTACCATGAATTTCAGGCCTGGGGCCCGGGCCAAACCTGTCTATCACAACCGATGCACCTTTCTCGCCTGATCCCTTTGGTTTTAGAACGCCATACCATTTTTCACCTGCCTTGAAAAGGATAGTATCACCGGGACCAAAACTAGAGTTGTTGATTTTTCCAAGGGTATTCCAGGCAGTCATGGGTGAATTCCCATCATTAAGATCATTACCGATGGTAGCGTTGATATATTTGGTTTGTGGCAAAACCTGACCGATGCAGGAGAAGATCATTAAGATAGATATCATAATGGTTAGCAGAAATTTATTCCCAGAAGCAAACAGCAGAGTCCTGTATACTTTCATATCGCAACTCATCTAAGTGTATTTAATTTTTGGAATGGTCCCGGATAACCCTTAAGATAATTAGATTTTCATTGTTTTAGAAGCATGGCCCCGGGCCATGCTTCTAAAACCTATAACCCACCTAACCTAAAACTCGAACTATGTCAATGATCCTGGTACGATACGGCATGCTTTCATACCCGGCTGCACTGAAAGCACGCAAATTTCCGTTTCGAATGAGGAATTTGCCTTCCGGCCGTTGTACAGCAGCCGGAAGGCAGATTGAGATCCAATTCCGGTCAAGCTAGTAACCGGGGTTCTGTCGCATTTCCGTTGTAAGATTCGCATCAATTACATCCTGGGGAATGGGGAATAATTTATCCCGGTCCGTAATGTTCGGCCCTGCAATTTTATTATGCATTTGAGTCCTTTCAAACCATTTCCCATAACGAAGAAGGGTATATCTTCTATGCTCTTCCGAGAACAACTCCCGTGAGCGTTCATCCAGGATAAAATCGACAGTAACGTCACCAGCGGTAATTTGACTGGCGTTTGAGCGCTGACGGATAATATTCAGTGTAACTGCCGCACCTGCAGCATCATTGAGCGCCAGCTGAGCTTCGGCCAGTAAAAAATAGGTTTCAGCAAGCCTTAAGTATACCAGATCGTTATACTGTCTTGCAGCGGCTAAATCGAGAGGATTTGCCCAGTCCCACTTCCGGGTACTCGGCCAATGATTATCCTGTTCGTCTTCGTCTCTCCCCTGCCAGTCAAGCCAGACCGTGTCACCTAATGCCAGGCCCAGGCTATCGGGAGGTAGTTTATCCGGGTTGTTCAGCACTTCGAACGTCCTCATCACAAAGGGACCTCCACGGTCATCACCCTCTTCATACAATTCAAGGGCAAAGCGGGTAGGACCGACCCTTGCAAGGCCTCTGCCGCCATTCTCAACTGAAAAAGCAAAATAACCCTTTACACCGTTAATTTCCACTTCATGAGAACGCTGCCTGTGCCATCTGCGCATAATACAATCACCTCCACCAATGGTCTCCAGTTCGTGCTGCATGACCCAGAGCGCTTCGGTGTTGCCTTCGTTTTTGTTTGAATTGCCATCCAGGAACATATCGGAAAAGGGAGTTCCCGGGTCATTGGCTTTGACACCATATCTCTCTGTGATCAATGAAAAAGGACCATTGTCTATCAGGTCAAGTGCTTTATCTTTTGCTGATTGATGATCTCCGATGGTCAGGTACAATTCAGCCAGGTAATGCGTAGCCACTCCCTTTACAACTTTCCCTGGGTTATCTGAAGTCTCAGGAAGGTGCTGTTCTGCAAACAACCAGTCCTTTTCCATTTGTGCCCGAACCTCGGCAACAGGAGCCCTGACCCAATCCGTATTGATCGCGGACCCGGCGGATTCTTCCAGGCTGAGCGGTACATCGCCCCACATAAAGGTTGCGTGGCGGTAACACCATGCCCTGATCAGGTGGGCCTCGCCGATCACCCTGTTTTTATCTTCAACACTCCAGTTTATTTCAGGGTTCTCAGCCCGGTTAATAATGGTGTTGGCTGCATTGATTGTTGAATATATCCATTCCCAGAAGTTACGGTAATGAGCATTGGTAGGTGTGCTTCTTGTTCCCCAATCATTACCATCCCGTGCCCATCCTGAACGCTCGTTCCCATAGATATTGTCAGTACCGGTAACAGCAGGGTCAATAAGCATGTCGTTTCCGCTTCCAAATGTCGCACCACCCCGTTCCATGCGGAATTGAGCATACAAACCATTCAATCCGGCTTCAAAACCGGTAAGGTCAGTATAGAGGTTATCTGCCGCAATGATGTGCGGTGGATCTTCTTCCAGGTAACTTTCAGAACAACCGGCAAACATGCCCAGAAGAAAGACCAGGATAAAAAATTTATTAAATAATTTCATGATATATATATTTTTTGATTTTAATAAAAAATTTAGAATCCAAGGATTAATCCGATAAGGTATTCTCTCTCCAGGGGTATATCCCGCTGAGAATCAAGTTCCGGGTCCATGCCTCCATACTCGGTGATGGTCATCAGGTTCCGGGCTGCTATGTATACCCTGAATCTGCTGAATCCAACTTTTTGCTGGAAATTAACCGGTAAATCATAGGCCAGTGAGACATCCTTCACTCTGAAAAAACTTGCGTTTTCATAATAGTTACCTCCCTCTGTTTTCGCATCAATATGGTTCGCATAGTATTCATTGGTCGGATTTTCAGGTGTCCACCAGTTTTTCTTGGTTGTATTCCTTCTTACTTCTCCCCATACATCATCTACCTTAAGTGTGTTCTGCTTTGTTACTCCGGTTACGCCATACATAAAGATGGTCAGGGTAAAATCTTTATAGGTTAGTACGTTTGTTAAACTATACAGAGTTTTTGGATCACGCTGCCCCAGGATGATCCTGTCTTCATCGTCAATTTTCATATCACCATTTGCATCCCTGACCCTGGCAAATCCGGGCTCGGCGGTTGGTTGTGGAGAGTTTACGATATCGTCTCCCTGTTGCCAGGTGCCGTCGATCACCCGGCTATAGTTGACACGGATGGGCTCTCCGATAAACCACCTGTTGAGGATATCATCCAATTCATTTCCATCCTCATCCAGATTTCCGTAAAGGCTGACAATCTTATTTTTATTATAAGAGAATGTACCAGAAATATTCCACTTAAAATTCGTTTTACTGACAGGGTAGGCAAAAACACCCAGTTCAAGACCCTTGTTATTAGTCTGACCAATGTTCTGGGTAATACTGGTGATCCCGTGAACTGAGGAAATTTGCCGATCGAGTAACAAATCTTCAGTATCCGTGTTATATACTTCGAGGCTACCTGAAACCTTACTGGCTAGAATCGCAAAATCAATTCCTGCATTAAAAGTGGTGGAGGTTTCCCATCCAAGGTCAGGATTTCCCAGCTCGGTGGGTCTGTATCCCGGTGCGGTCAGCGTTCCATCCAGGTAGGATCTTTCAGATAGCCTGGCCAGAGTTTCATAAGGTCCCACGGCCTGGTTCCCGTTTTGTCCATAGGAAGCTCTAAGTTTCAGCTGGTTTATAAAACTGACACCGGAGAAGAATCCCTCATTCCCAATGTTCCATCCCAGTGCAACAGAAGGGAAAACCCCCCATTTCCTATTGTCGCCAAATCCAGAGTATCCGTCCCTTCTTCCGGTTAATGTTACCAAATATCTACTGTCAAAACTGTAATTAGCACGTAACATCTGCGAGATCAGGTTTTGTTTCTCATAGTCAGCTGAAGGTTCAATCAGGTTCCCGACATTAGCCTGGTACCAGGTTAAGACATCGTTCGGAAAGCCGAATGATTCAATCCTATGTTCTTCATAGACATCACTCTGGAAGCTGTACAGGCCTGTTAGAAAGATATTGTGTACACCAATATCCCGGGTATAGGAAAGGATATTCTCTACGACGTAATTATTGTCCACCTGGTTCCGTGTATCAGCCTCGCCCTGGCTTTCGAAGCCCCACTTCGTATTCCTTCCATAATATTCATTTCTTTCCCTGTGTCCATATTCTATTCCTGTATTCAATCTGTATTGCAGACCCGGTACAAAAGGCAGGTCAACGATTAAATAGTTGTTCGTCATAGCCCTGTATGCGTTGTCTTTGCTATCTGCCAGTGTAGGCTGAAGCGGGTTGCCCCAATAATTGTCTTCAGGCCAGGGGTAGATAGTAGGGCTGCCATCATCATTGAATCCCTGGGTCAAAGGATTCATGTAGAATGCTCCATCCTGCCCGCCATCCCAGCTGGCAGTAAACCCGGCCCTGTCGGTCAGGGAAAGCTGTGTGTTGGTTCCGATGGTTAACCATTTGGTCACCTTTGCTTCGACATTAATTCTTGTTGAATACCTTTTGAAAAGGTCATTCACAGCTACACCCTTGACATCAAGGAAAGTACCTGAAACGTAATAATTTACCCTATCGGTACCTCCTGAAATGGATATGCTGTGCTGCTGTTTGTACCCAGTCTGGGTAGTAGCATCAATCCAGTCGGTATAGTCACCACTCTGGTATAAGGCTTCCTCCGAATCGGTTATCGAACCGGGCTCTCTTTCATTTTTATAATCGTAAAATTCAGAGCCTGACAGATAGTCTGGCATATTGGCAATCTTCTGTAGCGAGAAGTAGCCGTTGTAATTAATGGTTGGTTTTCCTGTTTTTCCTTTTTTGGTAGTGATCAGGATCACACCATTAGAACCACGTGACCCGTAAATTGCTGCGGCGGATGCATCCTTCAGGATCTCAATTGATTCAATATCAGTCGGGATGACTTCAGAAACAGATCCATTGTAAGGGATCCCGTCCAGAATGACCAGGGGTGTATTGCTGGCTTCAATGGAATTACGCCCGCGCACAAGAACACTCATGTCGTTCTGCTCTGCTCCGGCAGTATTGGTTATAACGGTCAGGCCCGGAACTGATCCCTGAAGGATCTGTGCAGTGTTAACAGCCGGCACTTGTTGCAGCCTTTCATCAGGCACAGAAGCAACCGAACCGGTAATGTCACTCTTCTTCTGAGTTCCGTAGCCTACGACGACAATTTCATCCAGGGCCTGAATATCCAGCTGCAGCACTAGGTCAATGTTCGTTTGTCCCGAAAGCTGTATCGCCTGGGTTACATAACCAATGTAGCTGAATACCAACGTGCCACCTTCCGGAACTGACAATTCGTATTCGCCATCTAAATCGGTAATGGTACCGGTTGTGGTCCCCTGCACCACGACGTTTACACCAGGTAAGGGACTACTGTCATCCGAAGATGTTACTGTTCCGGTAATCCTGACCTGGCCATAAACCATTGATGTCATTACTATAAATAACATCAGGATTAAGGATTTTTTCATAATTGTTTGTTTTGGTTAAAAATTAGGTTAGACAAAACATGTTGTTTTTGGAATAGTAATAAAATTCAGATGTAATAATAGAACATCTTTCACATCAGGGATAGGGTAAATGTTACCAATAAGACAGGGAAATGTTACATTCGGCTAAAAGAGTATCCTAGCCAGTCGAATTTTGGGTGGCGTATTCTTTGGGGGAAAGTCCGAATTGCTTCTTAAACGATGTCCTGAAATACTCAGCGTCCTGTATGCCAACCATGTATCTTATTTCTGAGACATTTAATTTACCCTCTTCCAATAATTGGGCTGCTTTCTTCAAACGAATGGTACGGATAAATTCAACTGCCGTCATATTTGTAAGAAACTTTATCTTTCTATAAAAGTGTACGCGGCTTAAGCCAATATCACGGCTTAAACTATCAACATTCAGATCAGGATCAGCAATATTTATTTCAATGTTCTGAATGGCTTTGCGCAATATCTTCTCATCTGACGATGTTACAGCAAGTTCTTCCGGTTTTAGGAGGCTGTTCCTGAAAAAATGTTCCTGCATAAATTTTCGTTGACGTATCAGGTTGTTGACCCTTATCATGAGGTATTTAGCGCTGAAGGGTTTATGAATATAATCATCGGCACCTGTTTCCAACCCTTCATATTTGAATGTAACAGCGGTTCTGGCCGTTAGAAGTATGACCGGAATATGACTGATCCGCTTATCCGTTTTTACAATCCGGCAAAGCTCAATCCCATCCATTTCAGGCATCATTACATCACTGATTATTATATCCGGGACAGTTTTCAGTATCAGCTCCCAGCCTTCTTTACCATCAAAGGCTGTATGAACCTTGAATCTGCTTTTGAACAGATCCCGTACAAACATACAAACCTCAGGATTGTCTTCCACAACCACCATGGATGGTTTATCCTTCATATTATCAAGGAGGTTATCGATATCACCGGAACTGGTCTCCAACTGATCAATTAAAACTTCAGAACTCAATAGTTCTTTCTGGTATAATGATTGGTCCTCACTTGTTCGGAAATCTTTGATCATCTGATCAGGTTTCAAATGAGCATTCCCCGCCGGCAACAGTATGGTAAAGATGGTACTCCCAGGAGTATTATCTTTTGCGACAGTACTTTCTACCGAAATCACCCCTCCGTGCAGTTCTACCATACGTTTGGTAAGTTCCAGACCAACCCCCGTACTTAAACTGTCACTTGTCTCTTTTGTGTCTATCTGGTAAAACCTGTCGAAAATCTTTTTCAATAGATCTGGAGGTATTCCCTTCCCGCTATCTTCCACAGTGATTTTAACAAATGATGCGATATTTGAAGAGAGTTTACTTTTCTCAACCAACGTATAAAACTCTTCAGATTCCCCATTCACTTCAGAGATCTTAACTTCCATTCTACCACCTGCTTTGGTCACCTTAAATGCATTAGATAATAGATTATAAAGAACGATTTCCAGTTTATTTCTATCATACCAGGCTTCAATATATGGTCCGGACTCAGAGAAGATAAAATGAATGCTCTTCATTTTGGCTATTTCGCGAAATGACAATGTTGTTTCTCGTACAAAACGGGATATATTCCCCCGCGCTGCCTCAAGTTTCATATGACCCGTTTCATATTTCCTGAGATCAAGCAATTGGTTTATCAGGGCCAGCATTTTTTTTCCGTTACGCTGGATCATCATCAGCTGGTTCCTCAACCTGAAATTTCCTTTTAAATCTGTAACCAGTTTATCAAGCGGGGCAAGTATCAATGTTAACGGGGTTCGTAACTCATGGGATATATCGGTAAAAAACCTGGTTTTCATCTGATGCAACTCCTTCTCCTTCTCTTTATTGATAAGTTCCAGGGCCAGTTCATTCTTCAAACGGAGCCAGCGGTATGTATAAAACAGGATGCCAATCAGGATTCCGGTACTAACCAGAGCATAAAGCAGGTAGGCCCACCAGGACCTCCATGGAGGTGGGAGCACATTTATTTTAAGATAGGAATAGTCATTCCCCCAACTATTTGGATCATCGGAAGCCCTGACTGGATCATCGGAAGCCCTGACCATCAACTCATACTGCCCTGGTGTCAGGTAAGCAAATGTAATGGTACGTTGATTGCCGATATCAATCCACTGGTCGTCAATCCCGCTCAGCCTGTAGGAATAATAAATATTTTCCGGATTTAAATAATTCAGGCCTGCAAAAGTTATGGAAAACTCCCGCTGGGAATAATCCAATGTAACATTTTCGGTTTCACTTATATCCTTGACCAGGGGTGATCCTTCCGCGTCAATTTTTACTGTCTGGTATTTTATTTTGAAGTCAGTGAAAACAACTTTTGGTGTAAGAAGCGTATCGGAGATTTGCTCAGGGAAGAAAACATTGTAACCATTTACCCCTCCAAAATACAATCTTCCTTCTTTATCTTTAAAGGCGCAACGCGAATAAAATTGCAAGCCCTGCAATCCTTCACTCTCATTGAAATTTTTAATACTAACCCTCATTTCCTCATCTCCCAGGCTCTCATCGAAAGATAACCTGGATATTCCACGGTTGGTACTGATCCACAGGTTTGATTGATCATCTTCCAGGATGGCATTCACGACATCATTCGGCAATCCGTCTTTTTCGGTAAAACTGCTTAATGTATAATCGTATTTGTTGAGTAGCAACAGACCCCTGCCTTGGGTACCAATCCAGAACCTTCCATGACTATCTTCAAATAGAGTCACTATTCTTGTGCTGGGCATTATCCTCCTTGGCCCTGAAATATCCGGTAACTCAACAAACCGGTTAGCAGCGGGATCAAAACAATCCAGACCGGCATGGGTTCCAATCCATAGTTTCCCTTCAGCATCCTCCAATATGACATTGATGGCATTGGAAATGATGCTGGATGGTTCATCACTTTGACGATGGTGAATGAATCCGTTCAGCTCTGGTACATAGCGCTCCAGTCCACCTCCATTGGTACCAACCCACAGATTACCTTTACTATCAATAAGAGTAGCATGAACCTGGTTATAACTAAGTGAATTGCTATCAGCAGGATCATGAATAAAATTCAGAAATTCGAAAGTCTGCGTATTGTACCGGGATAATCCCCCGAGTGTACCTAGCCACAGTATACCATTATCCGCTTCAGTTAAAGATGTGATGTTATCGAGGGCAATATGCTGGTCGCTGCCTGAATTGACAAATTGCTGAAAAGTTCCCTGAGTTTCATTGTGACGGTTAAGTCCCCTGCCATTAGTACCTATCCAGAGAATATCTTCACTGTCTTTATACAAATATGATATTTCACTATAGGACAGCGTATTGGTCGTACCAAATTCTTCTTTAATGTGAATAAAAATATTGTTGTTCCGGTGATAATAATTGACCCCGCCGGCATACGTTGCAATCCATATTCCGTGGGCATCATCACCGATAATATCCCTGATCGAATTTTGGCTTAATGATGTCGGATCGTATTTGCTATGCTCATAATTTTGAAACTTACTGGTTTCCGGATCAAATATACTTAAACCCTCAAAGGTCCCGAACCATATTCTTCCATCCCAATCTTCAAATATGGTCCTGACCCGGTTGTTGATCAAGGAGTTCTTATTATGTTTATTATGAAGGTAATTGACAATTTCCCCGGTCTCGCAATTCAACAAAAATACCCCGTGCTGTTCTGTGGCTATCCATAAATTCCCCGTTTTGTTCTCGTACATCTTTCTGATCCAGACTGCAGCAGGTTCTTTTGTTGCGGGATTCAGATAATAAGGTTCCAGTTTCCCGCTTTTAAAAAGATACAGGCCGTTTCTTGCACCTATCCATAAATTCCCCCTGCTGTCTTCATAGAGGTTGTTTACATTTAAAATCGCTGAGGTATTTTGCTCATCAGGTACACTGATGAATTGAGTAATTACCTTACTCTCAGGATTGAGCCTGTTTAATCCCCTTGAAGTACCTACCCATATGTTTCCCTCATTGTCTTCAAGGATGGTTTTTACATATTCATATGACAGGGACAGGCTATCCTTACCAGGTTTGAATCTTACAAATCGATCCTTTGATCTGTCGAACAGGTTCAGCCCGCGTCCAGTCCCAATCCACAGATTCTTCCGGCTATCCTCGTATATTATATTCACATGGTCATTGCTGATTGAGGTTGAGTCATCCAGGTCATTGCTATAGACCCTGAATTCATAGCCGTCATAACGGTTCAGTCCGTCTCTGGTGCCCAACCACATGAACCCCCGGTAATCCTGGCAAATAGAGAGAACAGAATTACTGGACAAGTCATCCTTATCCATTAAATGCCGGAACCTGAGATGCTGCTCCTGTGCATAAAGAGAGGACACCAGAAAAAAAGTAATCAATAATGTTACACTCCGAAACACCTTAATTCCTTAATTTGGCATTAACAAATCTACTAAAAGCTATGAATCTGCAGTCAGTACAGCAATCTTTCATAATAACCTTCATATTGGGAGCATTCTTGTTGCCCCTTTCCCTGTCTGCCACAACCTGGTATGTGGATGCAAAAAACGGAAATGATACGTTTGGAGGACGATCGCCAGATTCTGCATTGTGCAGCCTCAAAAAAATCAACAGCCTCATTTTTCAGCCAGGCGACACGATTCTTTTCAGGGCCGAGTGTAACTGGATTGGACAACTATCACCGCAGGGATCAGGGGAGAAAAACAGACCCATTGTGATTGATAAATACGGGGGGGACAGCTTGCCTGTCATTAACGGTAATGGCATGACAGGTGAAGGTGTGGTCAGGCTCTTTAACCAGTCTTTCTGGGAGATCAATCACCTTGAGATTACCAACAATGCGGCAAAACAGGGAGACCGCCGCGGGATGGAGATAATTGCTTCGGACTTTGGACTGGTGCAGCATATTTACCTTAAAGATCTGCATATCCATCATATTAAGGGATTGGAAGGTCATGGAAATAAGGAGAAGCGCACTGCCGGAATTTATTTTGCAACTATCAGTGATACAATAACTCCCACAAGATTCGATGACATCCTGGTTGAGGGATGTAAAATTCACCATATCTACAACCAGGGGATCGTCACCAATAATGAAACGGGGATGGGCGATTATCCCGGCACGGGATCATTTCACGCTAAGAAATTTACCAATTTGAGGATCAGGAAAAATACCATCCACCATATTTCAAAAAACGCCATGATCATCAGGCTGTGTGATTCATCCTGTGTGATCGAGTACAATGTTTGCTACGAAACAGCATTAAGTGAAACAGCATTGACAGGTAAACCGGTTGATCCTTCCCGCCGCCATGGTAATACAATGTTTTCCCGAAGTTGCAATGGTACCGTATTTCAATATAACGAAGGTTATTTAAACCGCGGTGAAGCCTATGACGGGAGCATGTACGATGCAGACCTGAGCAGTCCCAATTGCATATTCCAATACAGTTACAGCCATGATAATGCACATGGCCTGTTCTGGATCTGCACAACCAAACAGGACAGCGGGGTGATCTGCAGATACAACATCAGCCAGAATGACCGTGGGATCATTATCTGTCCCAACTATGCCTTCAAAAGCGTCTATATTTATAATAATGTGATTTTTGTGGGCGAGGGTACCAGTCCGCGGATCATCGATGAACGCCGTCAGCGGGAAAAGACCTATTATTTCTACAACAATATCATTTACAATATGAGCGAAAATGCCAAATACAAATGGGAATCCGGCACTAACCGCCATTTCAGCTCCAATGTTTTCTTCGGGTTTAACCCCCCCGATGAGCCAGTGGACGAAGACAAAATTACTGTTGATCCAAAGTTTGCCGGTCCAGGTACAGGAAGCTTTGGGATCCAATCGGTCTCCGGATACAAATTGCAGCCAGGATCCCCATGCATCAACGCTGGATTATTAATCCCGAATAATGACGGACGTGATTACTGGGGTAATAAGATCACCGACCGAAAACCGGATATTGGAGCCTTCGAATTCAGTAAATAAAAAATGGTAAGGCCTTATCCCCTTTATGCCCCCATGGTTGCCAGTACACCTCTTACATAACCAACTGATTCAGCGAGTCCGGGAAATGGATCATCTTCATCTTTCTCATATTCAAAGGCGAGTGTGGCAGCGTATTTCTTTTCAATCACAGTCTTTAAAAAAGCCGGAATGTCAATTACTCCCCGGCCTACCTCAACCGTTGAACCATCTTTGTTGGCTGCTGTCACATCTTTAATGTGAATATCAAAGACCCGGTTAAAAAAGTCGACGAGATCCTGTTCTGGATCCCGGTTGATCCGTTTGGTATGGCCAATATCAATGCATAGACCCATCCCGGGATCCATATCTTTTATTAAAACATAAGCACTCTCAGCGCTTGGATACAGATCGTCGCCTGGACCGTGATTGTGGATGGCGAGTTTAATCCCATATTTCTTTACTTTACCTTCTGTATATGATAATAATTCATGCCCGGGTACACCGATGATCATCTTCATTTTTGCTTTCCGTGCATATTCAAAGGCATTGTCAACTTCTTCTTTGGTCTTCATATAGATCACACCTCCTCCATACAGATTAATTCCTGCTTCGTTGCACTTCGCCACAGTTGAGGCGATCAATTCATCAGATGCATCCAGCGGCAGGTGGAAGCTTTTAAATCCTATCCTTGTGATTCCAAGGCGTTTGGTCATCTTGAGTGTATCCTCCAGGGAAAATTTCCTGAATGTGTAAGACGCTATTCCCAGATCAAAGCCGAACCTTGACAGATCAGTGGTAAGTGGACTTGCCATGGCAGATACACCACCTGGCAATGCGGAAGCCAGTAAACCTGCACCGGACAGGGCTAAAAATTCTCTTCTGGATTTTTTCATGATTTAATTGTATTTGATATTAGGTTTATTCTGAATTCACAATATACTCATTTAAGAGATTACCATCCGGACTATAATGACGGAAAATTAATTTAGGAGTTCCATCGGTCCGATTAACAGCACCTTCCAAAAATCCACCCACCACATTCAGGTAGATGTGTTCCGGGAGTCTGTCTTCCTGTTTCCAGCCTCCGGCATGATCATTACCACCCGGGCCGCAGCTGAACTCAACCAAACCTGTGGCTGCATCTCTGGAAATATATTGCCAGTGCCTGTCACCACAAACGGTAAACATATTTTTCTGTTCACTGATAAATTTCCGCACAAGGTCACCCTCATGTTTAAATCCCTCGTTGGCATGATTGTCATTTTTATTCTGGCGGTCTGGTCCCACAATTGGGGTCGGACTGATAAGCACCTTGAAGGTAGCATCTGAATGCTCAACCGTTGATTTTAACCAATCCATCTGCTCTTTCCCCCATATGGTCTTTTCAGGACCATCCGGCATAGGGTTCGGGCTTCGGTAGTCCCGGCCTTCCACCAGCCAGACCTGGAGGTCCTTTCCCCAACGATAGGTACGGTATGTCTTTCCCCCCATTGGTACTTCATCTAGAAATATCTGCGTACCCTGTTCATAGGTAAATTCACCCATAAACCTGGTCTCCTGTCCAGGGTAACAATCGTTCATCCAGGTGTCATGGTCATCCTTGATAAAATAACTTGCCACCTGGCGATGATATTCAATATTATTTGGGAAGCTGTACATCCTGTCCCAGTGCCACCTCGCCAGGCCAGGGGTTTTGCCCATCCCGTCATAATAAAGGATATCGCCCGTATGCACGAAGAAATCCGGATCCAGTTTCATGGAACTCAGGTAAAACTTATAGCCTGTTTCACTGTCCACATCCCCATAGGAGGTACCGGTGGTGACAATGAAGTTCACTTCAGCGGGTACATCTGCCGGGGGAGCCGTCGTAAATTTGCCCTCCAGGGAGGCGCTGACCTTTCTTCCATCGGAACTGGCCTCCACCAGAAGTTCATACGCTGTCAAGGGCGATAAATCACTCAGCTGGAACTGATGGGAGAAGTCCTTTTCCGGGTCAACTGCCTTCCAATCAATCTTTGTCCAATTCTGATCCGCGGCCGCCTTGTATTTGATTCTTACTTTACCTGCCCTCCCTGGGGTTGCTCCCTCTATGGTTGCTATAGTAATCCCCTCGGGATAGGTGACTACCGGTTTTATATCCGGCCTGCCCCTTCGTTCTATCATCTCCCCCGTCTCAGGGTCCTTATACCTTACTTCAGGCATGGGTGCATCGTTTCCGATGCGCTCTGGGTTTTCCGTCAGACGGGCCCAGACGATGGCCTCCGTCTGGGATACTTCTCCAATTTTAATTCCTGTAGCTAAATAGGGTCCTTGGGGTGCAGTTGAGGAACATCCATACAGCACTGATATCAAACAAATGATAAGTGCCAATCTTAAATAGTCTGCTTTCATAAGTAGCTGGTTTTGTTATTAATAATTATTTATCGTTTACCTTAACCAGTTGGGAATGGAGTCATTGGTTGTCCAGTCTTCGGTTCTCCGATCAAGCTTATCTCCTGTCCATTCTGTTGTACCAGCAGGCAATACATCGGTTTCAGGTAACCATTTG
>Ga0255055_10000904_pt1 | contig 22630 bp, 18 predicted proteins | sample JV7_2_27_MG_FD_188633 | JGI IMG/M metagenome (GOLD analysis project Ga0255055, IMG submission 188633) | Seawater microbial communities from Jervis Inlet, British Columbia, Canada - JV7_2_27 | ecosystem: Environmental > Aquatic > Marine > Inlet | place: Canada: British Columbia | collected...
CTATCTCAGCTTCGAGGAAGAGGGCAAGCCCGGTCTCTTCGTGGCTGACCTGTCTCAGGACTCACCAAAACCCATCAGGTTCGTGGACTTGCCCGGCGCACAGCCAGCCACGGTCCTGTACTTCGAATCTGTGGCGCAGCGTCTATTCGCGGCGCAGGGAGAGAGCGGTGAGCTGTGGGTCGTCGACCTGGACGATGATGTGCCACGGCCGCGCCTCGTGGTAGACACTCTGGGCTGGCCCTTGGCCCTCGACTTTGGCAGGAGGACGCAACGTCTCTACGTTACGGACGCCAAGAATCAGAATATCTGGGCCCTGGACTGCCGGGATCAGTGCAAGGATCCGACCGTCTTCCTGCACTCTGATTCCCTCAAACACCCCATTACGCTCTCCGTTGCACTGGATGGCACCCTCTGGTTGGGCGATCTGGAGGATCAGACCCTGATGACCATCGCGCCAGACGGAACCGTCAAGAGCAAGATCCGCTCACTCTCGGGAGCCCCGGTGTCGTCAACTCCGCCGATGGATAGAGATCCCGGTGAGAGCGATCCCCCTCTCTAGAGGGCTTCGCGAACGTACCACGCGTAGGCGGTTAGAAACATGAACCGCTGCAGCAGACCGTCGACGTCTCCCCAGATCGCCATACAGATCGGTATGAGCGTAGCTGCGGCAATGGCGATCACGTCAAGAACCACGCGTCTCGATCCTTGGCGCAACTTGTGGAGCATTGCCCCGAGTACACCCAAGGCAAAAGCAAAACCCATGGCCGTGGCGGTGAAGGAGTGCAGAGCATCTTCGATGGGATCGAAACGCGCATCAGCTTCCCACGGCCTGGCGGAGAAGGCGGCGGTGGCGATCATAAAGACGCCGAAGGCAAGATGAAGTCTTGCCGTCCACTTGTCCCACCGCGAGCGGTTGAGCCTCACCTCCCAGAGGACACCAAACCCCCACAAGAGGAACCCCAATCGCGCCAACCAGGCGCCTTCGACGCCCTGAGCGGCCGACTCGCTGGTTGTGTGGGCGATCCAAGAATAGCTTTCCGGTAGGAGGATCGGTGCCGTGGCCAGACACACCGCCGAGGCCACCAACAGCGCAATCGGACCGGCTGTTAATCTCATCTCCCGCTTTAGCGACCCTCGTCGAGCAATTCGCGCACGGCTGTCACAATACGCTGCACAGTCTCATCGTCAGGCTCACGACCCGATGCGTGGTGGTGGAGGACCCCATCCGGTGCGAACACCAACACATTGGAGGACTTGGAGGCGAAATCGTAGGCCTTGGCGATGATCCCCTTCCAGTCCATCAGCACCCACCGATCTGGGTCCTGAGGGAACTTGCCTCGTACAAATCCCTTCACGAAGAAGGGCACACCGCGAAGATCGGCGTGGGCCAGGTATGAGATTTGATCGTACCGGGGATGATCGCTCAAGGAGTCATGAATTGCCTTGCCCCAGGCTTCGTTGAACTGGCTGCCGCTCTTGTCGCTGCCGATCAGAACAACGATATTGCCCGCGACATCGGAGCGTCGATGAACATTCTCGAATTGATCTTTGAGCTCAAAGTCCAAGAGCTCTCGGTCCTCCGCGTGAGTGGGCGAGCCCGCAGCGAGGCCCAAGACTGTCAGAAGAAGTGCTGAAGCACAGATTCGCATGATTTATTCGCGCTGAGCTTGGTGGGGAGCCCTGCTCGCAGGATATCGTACACACAGCCGGCACTGCGCCTCCCGCACTTCCCGGATTTGCCCAACCAGCCAGCCTTCCCGTCGACGATCCTGCCTCCCGGACAGCAATGCCGCTCGCGAATGATTTTGCCGGCGACTTGATCGAGCTGTGTCGATCGCGAAGGCCGGTATCTCACCCAGCAGCTACCGCAAGGCGAATCGAGAGAGTTTCTGATAGCCCAGGGTTCTGGTGCGGCCTTGATCACGGACCTGCAGTGTCGTACATCGGCGGTAGTTCGTGGATATCGCCGGCGGCGGCAAGAAACGGATCGACCACTCGCACCGAACCGTAGTGACGACCGTGCTCGAAGTCCTCGGAGAGGATCTCAGGCAGGGCGTTGACCTCGGCATAGGCCCAGAGATGGGCGTCGAACCAGGACAGACCGTAAACGGAGACACCGCGCAGCGCCGTGATCAGGACCTCTTCATCCGGGTACACAACAGGGAAGTCCCGCACCAGTCCCTCGGCTTCGCGATAGGCGACCTGAGGGGCGAGCAGTGACGCGCCATCGAGATCGGAGCGCTGCCGGGTCGTCGCAGCCACGAACTCCACGACAGCTTGATGAGGCAAGACCAGCTCCTGTTGCGCGAGCCCCCTCCGCAGCAGTTCCCGTGCAATCTCTTGCTTGTCTGGAGACCTTGGATCGTATCGGTAGACCAGGACGTTGGTGTCAACGAGGCTTGCCACGTTCGTACAGGTCCTCTCTCTTCCAGTCCCGCTTTGCCGGTGGCTCCACAGGGAGCTTCATATCCTTCTCTCTCTGTCGCTGACGAGCCGTGGCTTCGTCAAAGAGACGTAGACGCTCCTCGACGCTAAGGCGAGGGATTCTTCTTCCATGCGGCGGAATGACCCGGATCACTTCGCCGGCTGCCTGAAACTCGATCTCGTCTCCCGGCTTGATGCCGTACTGCTCCGCGACCGCCTTGGGGATTGTGACCTGGAGCTTGGATGTGACTTTGGACATGTCCTTATTGTAGCAAGGACTAAATCCTTGCTCAATCACGGAAGCTCACTTCTCCCTGGGGTGGCTTCTGCACCGGCCCCGGGCCCTCTCGAGGCACAAGCTAGTTGTCCGGTTGCGAAACGCTCCTTGCCCTGGCCCGACGTCCATGGATGTCGGAGTAGGTGCCCGCTTCGATAACCACCTTGAAATGGAAATGGGAGTCGCTCACTCCGGCATGAACGTCCTCCTGCCACCGTCAATTCATGGAATCCTCCCAATGATCCTTTAGAAGTGGTGTGAAGAACCGCACCAGTGACTACAATGGAGCAATTCGAGGCCTGACGAATCGCGACAGTAACCCTGTAACGACAACCGCAGACTGAGACGATCTGACCAGCTGGATTAGTAGGAGGAGCTCATGACCGACATTCCCCAAGCCCTGGCCACGATCTCCCTATTCGAATCACTGCAGCCGGATGAACTGGCGCTCGTGGCGGAGCTCACCCAGTTGGTGGAGTGGCAGGCCGGGCAGGACGTGTACACCCTTGGCGATCCAGGCGGCTCCATGTTTGCAGTCGTGGAGGGGGCTGTGGAGCTTTTCGGCATCGTCAGCGGTGTCGAGAAGCTGTTCATGACCGTGAGAGAAGGGGGTGTCTTCGGTCTGCTGTCGGTGATGGACAGCGGGGATCGGCCGGGCAATGCGCGCGCCCTCGAGGACACGACGGCCTTGGTGCTGGAGCGCGAGGCCGTCGATCGATTGCTGGCCGAACAACCGGCGATCGGAATCAAGCTGCTCCAGGGCATGGGCAGAGTCCTCGGCCAGCGAGTCCGGATGTTGAGCGAGCAGTTCGATGCCACCGTGGCCTGGAATCTGGAGGTCACCGGTTTAACCAGCCTGAACCTCGAACGGCTCATGAGCGAGAAGATCGAGGTGACGGTGGAGACCGTTCGCGGCGAGCCGCTGCAAGGTACCCTGCTTCGTTTCGAGCAGAGTGCGGCCGGGCACGAGCTCTACCTCAAGAGTCGAGACAACCAGGTTCACGTTCTTCCTTACCATGCCATCGTCCGTCTATCGGTCGATCGCACCGACGTGGAAGACCGCCCAGACACCCCCACCTTCTAGGAGCGCTAGCCATGGCAAGCATCGATCGATATCTCAAATACGCAGTGACCATGGGGGCCTCCGACCTTCACCTCTCAGGCAATACCCGACCCATGATGCGCTTGCACGGCACCATGATGCCGGCGCTGGGAGACCAGACCGAGATTCTGGGTGGCGAGGAGATGTCCCGTCTTGTCGACGAGATCATGCCGGGTCGTTCCAAGGACGAGCTCGAGCAGCGACTCGATACGGACTTCGCCTATGCGTTGGAGGGGCTGGGTCGATTTCGTGTCAATGTGTTTCGCAATCATCACGGTCTGGGCGCCGTTCTGCGCCACATCCCCGGCAAGATTCTCACGTTCGAGGAGCTCAAGCTGCCCCCGACCTTGACCCAGTTCTGCACGCTCAACAAAGGGCTGGTCCTGGTCACTGGTCCCACCGGGAGCGGCAAGTCGACCACGCTGGCGGCCATGGTGGACTACATCAACAAGAACCGCCAGGACCACATCCTCACCATTGAAGACCCAATAGAGTTCGTGCACCAGAACATCCGCTGCCGGGTGAGCCAGCGCGAGGTCAAGGAGCACGCCGAGAGCTTCCAGCGCGCCCTACGGGCCGCCTTGCGGGAGGATCCCGACATCGTGTTGGTCGGGGAAATGCGGGATCTCGAGACCACCGAGACCGCCATCGAGACCGCCGAGACCGGACATCTGGTGCTCGGCACGCTGCATACTTCGACCGCGCCCACGACCATCGATCGCATCATCGATCAGTTCCCGCATGAGCGTCAGGGCCAAGTCCGCACGATGCTCTCGTCCTCGCTCAAGGGGGTGGTTTGTCAGACGCTCTGCAAGCGCTCTGATGGCAATGGTCGCGTGGCCGCCTTGGAGATTCTGGTCGTTACGCACGGCGTGTCAGCCAACATCCGTGATGGCAAGACACATCAGATCCCAACGTCGATTCAGACGGGAAAGCGGCTCGGGATGCAGCTGCTCAACGAGGATTTGCTGCGCCTGGTCAAGGAGCACACCGTCGATCCGGATGAGGCCTATCAGAAGGCCATCGACAAGACCGATATCGCGAACAAACTGCGGACGGCTGGATTCAAAGTCGCCGGTGCTGGCTAGGAGCCCGCGTCAGAAGTCCCAATCGAGGCCGATCAGAATGGCGCGGGGCCGACCCGGTCGGGCACCAGCAGGTCTCCGGGCCACGATATAGACCTCATCGAGAAGGTTGCTGGCCTGCAGACGCAGCCCGAGGTTCTCCCGCAGCAGGAAGATCAGGGACATATCGACGACAAGATTGGCATCTGTGCCCTCGCCTTTGGGAAGCGGACCCTGGCCCGGGGAGGTCCGCATGGCATCCACATAGGCTAAATTGAGAAAGGTGTTCCAACGACGAAAGGTCATCCCGGCGCTGGCGCCCACCTGATGTTGGGGCAGGTACGGTAGCTCATCACCAGCCATCACTGCGGGCGCCCAGTCCGGAAAGTCGGTCTCGAAGCTCGAACGAAACTCCCCCTGGGTGTAGGTGTAGACAAGACCCAAAGGCACATTGACAGACCAGTTCTGAGCGGCACCCAGGTCGTATTCGAAGGCAGCTTCGAGGCCTATGACTTCCACGGCGCCTCCGTTGAAGGCGTCTCCGGTTCCCTCACCGCCAGACGACAGCGTGTCTCGACCCAGAAGGTTGCCGTAGTCACTGTAGAAGGCCACCGCCTTGGCTCGGGTCACTCCTCTTGCGAAGCGAGCCCCGATCTCGTAGTTCCAGCTCTCTTCTGATCGGGTCTCTGGGTCCTGCCCTGGACCTGGAGGAGCGAAACCGCGATGCACCCCGCCAAAGACGTTCCAGTTGGCACCGGCGGAGTAGTTGACACCGACTCCTGGAAGGATCTCATCCGTATTGTTGGCCTGGCGAGTCAAGTCCTCGCCGGTGCGACCGGGATCATCTCTGCCAAAGTCGCTGCGCAGGAAATCAATGCTCTCCAAGCGAACCCCTGGAGACACCGTCCAGCGGCCGATGTAGATGGAATCCCTTATGAATAGAGCCAATGCCTCAGCCTCGTCGATCCGATTGGCTTGGCTTGCAGGTCGCCCGAACTGCTCGAAGCGCATGCGGCCGTCGAGCATGCTCCAACTGTCCTCTTCCTGGAACCGGTCCTCAGAGTCTCGATGGAGCCGCAGGCCGAACTGCAGCTGATGGTCGGTGGTGGCAGTGGGAATCTGCCAATCCAAGAGGACATCCAGGCCCTCGGATCGGTATTTGCGTCGATTGTTGCGAATCCTGAGGCCGCCGCCGTCATCGTCGAGGTCCCCGCGAAGGACTGCCAACTCCTCTGGGTAACTCAGGGGGTCGTCCAGGACACTGCTGATCCCAACGCCGGAGACGGATTGCAGCTTGTGCCAGTTGCGAAAGAAGTCGTTGCGATAGACGGTGGTGGTGACATAGATCGCGTTCGCAGGCTGGAGGAAGTACCGCAGCTGGATCTGCTCGTGATCAGTATCGATCCAGTCCTCCTGCGAGCCGGCATAGCGTCGAAAGGGCGTGCGGTTGAAATCCGCCTCGGTCAGCCCCAGATAGGTCTCCTCGCCAAACTGCTTGGTCTTGCCCAACTTCAGCTCGAGAAGCTGATAGACCCGGGCCGAGCTGGAGCTGTTGAGACGGAACTTCCCCAGATAATCTTCCAGACGCACACCGGTCGGGCCGCCGCCATCGAGCTTTTTGAATCCTTCTGTGTCGAGCTGAAAGGTCTCGAGCAACCAGCCCAGACGTTCCGAGGCGCCGCCGACTTTGGCGCGGAGCTTGAGCGTCTCTTCGGTGCCATAGAGCAACTCGACAGCTCCACCCAGATCGTAAGGAATCGCCGAGGATACGAGATTGATCACACCACCGGTGGTGTACGGTCCCTGGCCGATGGAAGCCGAGCCTTTGAGCACTTCCAATGCCTCCATGCGAGCGGAGGTGGGGAAGTAGTACGCGGCGGGCGCCGCATAGGGGGCCGGGGCGATCAAGACTCCGTCCTCCAGCAAGGTGATCTTCTGACTGCGTTCGACGCCCGTGCCCCGCATGCCTATGTTCGGTCGCAGGCCATACCCTTCCTCTTCCTGAATGTTCACTCCCGGAACCTGTCGCAAAATCCGATGAACATCGCCGTAGTTTTGCTGCTCGAGCGTCTCTAGGCTCACAAAGTCGGCCGAGCCGGGCAACGTCTCCACGGCCTCGGCCCCGCCCGTCACCAGAACCTGATCTTCGAATACCTGTTCAGGACTGGACTGCTCGCGAGGCTCGACTGCGGTGTCGTCGGCAAGAGCCAAACTGGCTGTCAGAACCAGAGCAGCTAGCGGAGTCAGCGGTCGAAAGGCCATGAAAGTTCTCTAGAGTTGTTTGCCTGCGGGTCGCAGGGCTGGCTAGTTGCTCGCAGCCGACTCCGCGGCTTGACAGAAACCGACGGCCACGCAGTCCGAGCACATGGATGTGCCGTCGGCATAGAGCTGTTTCAGGCTCGTCAAATCGACCGATTCCCCCGCGTGGAGGTGCTCGAGGAATTTCGAGATTCGACTTACGGTGATCGGGCTGACCGCATGCTCCATCAGGCAGGCGTCGCTCTCGGCGTCTTCTTCATCCACTCCGAAGACTTCAACTAGAAGGGCCTTGAGGGTCTCGAAGCGACGCAGGACGCACTCGGCGACTGCGCTACCGGTAGGTGTCAGAAGGGCACCGCCGTAGTGCTCGCGTTCGACCAGTCCCAGATCCTGGAGTCGGGTCAAGGCGGTGGAGACGGTACCTGGCGTCACCCCGAGCTCCTCGGCCAGGTCCCGAACCCGTCCAACAGGATGGGTCCGGCACAGCCGGAACAGGGCCTTCAAGTACATCTGGTGGGTTGCGGAAACGGGATCTTCGCGGTGCATGGAACACCCTCCCGTCGAAGCCAAGGGTAGGTTAGCACAAATGTTTGTATACTCAAACTTAATTTGACTGACAAAAGACTGTCAGTCGAGGTGGCGCCGAGTCGTGTTGCGGAGGATTTGCGTCGATGTCGCGCTCTTACCTAGGGGAGTGGGGAGAAAGTACGCATCCACCCCAGATCCGATGAGCGAGGTGATCTCATGAGACAGGCTCTGGCTGTCGCAGTTGTGTGGTTCTGGCTGATCTCTCCCGCAGCCGCCGAGGTGGATCTCTCACCGGCGAGCTGGCCGCCCGGCGAGCTTCAAAAGTACTCAAGACTCCAGGACAGCTACGACCGGCCCCATCCCCTCGGCAAAGGAGAGCGTGGCCTGGTTGTGGGCGCCGGAAGCGCCCTGGCCGTGCGTGCGGGGCTCGAGGCCCTCAAACAGGGCGGCACCGCAGCAGACGCGGCGCTAGTGATGTCGTTGGCCCAGATCACCTTGGAGGCCGGCTGCTGGGTGAGCTTTGCCGGCACCTTCGCGATGACCTACTACGACGTGGAGCGAGACAGGGTGTACTACTTGGACGGTGGCTTCAACACTGTTCTACAGGAGACCGATCCGTTGACGATCCCGCCGCGGGGCACTCCGAGTGGCAGATCGGCGACAGTCCCGGGCTTCATGGCGGCGGTCGGAGCGGCTCACCGACGCTTTGGTGAGCTGCCGTGGAGATCCATCTTCGAGCCCGCTATCTACTTCGCGCAGAAAGGCTTCAGGCTCGATTACGCCCTGGGAAACGCGATCCAGTACCGAGCCGATGTCCTCACCCGTCTGCCAGCAACTCGCACGATCTTCACCAGCCCAGACGGTGACCTGTATCAAACAGGCGAGCTCTTCCGACAGCCGCAACTCGCTAAGACTTTGCGCAAGGTGGCGCGGCACGGATCCAAGTACATGTATCGGAAGAAGTGGGGGACCAAGCTTGTCCGGGCGGTGCGGGCCGAGGACGGCAGGATGACCATGACCGACATGCGCCGCTATCGGGCGATCTGGGCCCCGCCGGTCAGTACCCTCTATCGGGGCTACGAGGTCTTCGTGCCGGGCCCGCCAGCAGAAGGTGGGCGCTGGATGACGGACACACTGGACCAGATCGAAGCCGACGACCTCGCCGCACTGGGTCACTATAGAAGCAGTGCGGAAGCACTCTACTCGCTGATGCGGGCGACGCGCTCGGCGGTCTACGGCGCCTCTGCAACAGGTACTCACTCCGAAGCCGTGATCGCCATCGATGGAGCCGGCAGCATCGCCACGATTGTCCATTCAATCAGCACTCTTGCCTGGGGTACCACGGGGATCTTTGTCGACGGCGTCTCGATACCCGATTACGGGGCACGTCACCAGCAGCAGATTCTCGACGTCGGTCCCGGCAACCGCATCCCTGAGCCCGTCAACCCCCTGATCGTCCTGCGAGATGGCCGTCCCTATCTGGCATCGAGCTGCATCGGATCGGGTCTCGTGGAAGAGACGATCCAGAGGGTGGTGAACGTGCTCGATTACGGAATGAGCCCGAAGAAGGCGCAGCGCCCACCGACTTTTCGCGCGCCCGACTTCAGCGATCCGCTACTGCCTATGCGCGTGACCCGCGGGGATTTCTCTCACAGCCTGATCGAGGGCGTGCGAGCAATGGGTATGCCGATCGTCGAGCAGTCTCGGGACGAAGCGGACGGTTTCGGCTACTGGATCGGCGCGATCATCGAACCGGGCAGCAGTCGCCTTCTCGGAGCAACCAGCGATGTCTACAACGGTTGCGCCATCGGGTACTGAGCCGTGGTGTCTGCCTACGCAATGCTATTCGGTCTCGAACTCGGCCTCTGAGAGGGTCTGGTTACCGCTCTTCTCGATGGCCAGAACTTCGTACTTGTACTCCGTTTTCGGACGCATGAACTCCGGGGCACCGTAATGCTGGTCGTCGTGCGACTGACATCGGCGCTGAACACCAGGAGTTTCGGCTCCTCGCGCGCCACGATGACCTGGTAGCCAACGATCTCGCTGCCCGGCGGGCCCCGCCAACCGCCCCTGATAGATGAGATGCTCGGAGGGGGAAAATCCTTCGCGTCGAGCAGGAAGTGCCTAATCCAAGTATCGGCTGCGCAGCTCGCGTCGCATGACCTTGTTCGAGGCGGTGCGGGGTAGGACGTCGATGACGACGACCTCGTGGATCTTGAACAGTGGACTGAGGTGGGCGGCGATCCTCTGGCGAAGTTCCTGCGTGAGCCGATCGGTATCGATCTCCTGATCGAGAACCGCGTAGACAACCAGGCGATCGGCTCTCTCATCACCGAGCTGAACCGCGATCGCAGCGCTTTCCAGGACAGCCGGATGCTCGTTGAGAACCTCCTCGAGCTCGATGGAGCTCACCTTGATGCCGCCTAGATTCATGGTGTCATCGACGCGTCCCTGGGCACGGAAATACTCTGCTCCAAGCCGCGTGAATTGGTCACCGTGCCGCCTGAGAACCTCGCCGTTGGGTCCAACGGGACATCCTTCGTAGTAGATCCGATGATGGTCTGTGTTGAGCAGGGTTTGCGAGAGTCCGATCGAGGGCGGGATCAGGTACAGCTCGCCCATCCCGTCGACCTCGACAGGCCGGCTCTCCTCGTCCAGGATGGCGAAATCGACTCCCAGGGCAGGCGTACTGAAGGTCGATGGCGAGGCAGGACGTAGAACCGTACCGGTGGCGTGACCACCACCGATCTCGGTCCCGCCCAGATACTCGATGACAGGCGCCCGGTAGCCGGCCCGGCTCATCAGCCACAGGTAGTCCTCGGGGTTCGAAACCTCTCCCGTCGAGCTGAAAGTACGGATCGTCCGCCATTCATCCGGGCCCACCAGCTCCTTGCTGCGCCAGGCGCGGACCAATGCCGGCACCAGACCCAGCATCGTGATGCCGCTCGTTTCCACAAAAGAGGTGAAGCCGGCACTGTGCGGTGCACCGCCGAAGAGAGCCATGGTGCCGCGGTTGAGAAGGGAGGCGTAGATCAGCCACGGTCCCATCATCCAGCCGATATTCGTTGGCCAGGCGACCACGTCGCCGGGATGGATATCGTGGTGGAAATGGCCGTCCATGGCGCATTTGACGGGTGTGAGCTGGGTCCACGGAATGGCCTTCGGATCCCCGGTTGTGCCGGACGAGAACAGCACGTTGGTGATTCGATCGGGCGCTCCGGTGTTGCTTTGGAAGGCCGCCTCAGAGCTCAGGAACTCATCCCATGACAGATCGTCGGCAGCGAGCTCGGGGAGCGCCTCGTCGAGCGCAGGAATCACGATGCAGCGAGCCGGCTGTGCCGGTCCTTCCAGCGCTTGGCGCACCTTTGAGTAGAGGTCGATTCGCTTACCGGCCCAGTCATAGGCTGCGAGACAAACCACCGCAGACGCTCCAGTGATCTCCATGCGTTTGCGCAGCTCGTTGGCCGAGAAGCTGTCCGCCACCGACACCACGTGGCAGCCCGCGCGGACGATCCCTAAGTATGCGGCCACGCACTCGACCGTCATCGGCATGTACAAAACGATGGCTTCGTCCTCGCCAAAGCTCTGTTCACGCAGGCCGTTGGCAACGCGGTTGGCCGCGGCCTCGAGGTCGCCGTAGGTCACCTGAGTCAGCTCGTCCCCTGCCTCGCTGCCGTAGATGATGGCGGGCGCGTCGGCGGGAGCCTGGAAGCAGCTATCGACGATATTGAGCTCGGCCCCGGGCAGCCAGACTGGGTCTTCGACCCCCGGTGAGAGATCGAGGATCTGTTCGGGATCCCGATGGAACTGGATCCCGAGGTGGGCAATGACTCGACGCCAGAACTCCGCCCGGTTGTCGACCGACCAGCGGTGCAGCTCCAGATAGTCCTCGAGGCCCACATCCCGCAGCAGCACAGCGACATTCGACCTCGACTGTTCAGCCTCACCGGGTCGCCAAACCGCAAGTGGTCCATCTTCGGGGGTCAGGGTGTCCTGCAGCGCTTGAAAGAGCTGCCAATGCTCCTCGTAGTCCTGGTGCTCGCCGTCTCGGAACTCGGCGACGAATTGTTGCCAGCGCTCTTGCGCAGCTTGGTGCATAGGTACCCCCCGACGAATCCGCACCTGTCTTTCTACCGCGATGACGCACGAAGGGGAAGACCCCCAAGGTCGAGTAGTCTAGGAAGATGAGAGTGAGGGACCGGTGATTAAACTGCCATCGAGCCGACACCTGGAGAGCGCTAGCGGCTCACTAAGGCTCGACCTGGTCGCCATTTTCGGACTGATGGGTGTCGTGCTACTTCGTTGGCACACTTACCTGTTGGCGCCAGGTCCGGTATTCGACGAGCTGAAATATATCGAGGCATTTCGAGCCGTTGCCGATGGCGCTTCCCCCTTCTCGGTCGATGGCTTTTTCTACCCTGCCTCCTTTGCCTGGGCAGGCAGCCTGGCTCTGGCGACGATGGGACAGACCGGGGTAGTCACCCTAATGAGGGCGGCCAACGTGCTGGGTCTGGTCGCCACTGTCTGGCTATCGGTGAAATGGTGGCCGACCTCGTGGGCGAGACGCCTGGTGGTGGCAGCGGTTTTTCTCACCCTCGCTCCGGCAATCAAGCTGGCCCTCTATTTGGGCAACATTTCCTTCGCCGTGATCGGGATGATGGTGACAGCACTTTCAATCTGGCCCCGTCACCCTCTGGTCGCAGGGCTGGTGCTGGGCGGCAGTGTGGGAATTAAACCTATCGCTCCGGCTGCGGTCCTGACGCTGCTGACCCACCGCCCGAGACGCGGCGGCTATCAGCATGTGGTGGCGGGACTCGTCGGCGGTCTCAGTTTGGTGCTGGTCTTGCTGCCAGTCTCGCAGGTGCTGGAGATGTCGAATCAGACGATCGAGGGCCTGATCTACAAGCGATCCATTTCGCTGTATCGGATGCTCGCTGAAGTGGGCCTACAGATCAGTCCTTTGGTGGTCGCTCTCGTGATTACCGGTGTTGCAGTTCTGCTTTCCCGGCGGCTGAGAATGACGGAATCGGACTTCATGTGCTTCGCTACCACGGCTGCACTATTGACGGTGCCGATCATCTGGGCGCACACATTCCTGCTGGTGCTACCGGTACAGGTGATCGCCCTGATGAGGGCAGCAGATCGGTGGCGTGACGCCAGCAACAACTCCGGGCCTGATTCTCACGCCACCATCCGCCGCTACGAGCCCATTCTGGTCATCCTGGGTGTTGTTGCGATCCAGCTCTCCGGGGGGGCCGGGGCGTTCGACAGTCAACCCGTCACGTTTCGGGTTCTTGCATTGGCCGTGCCGTATCTGGCCGCCCCCGCCCTGACCGCCTACATCCTTGCCACAGACAGATTCCAACGTGGAAACCCGTAGCCACCCAATTGCGTATCCCTTGGCATCAAGCCCCCTAGCCTGCATGATCCATGAGCCGCACAGCATAATGCCGCGATCACCCACCATTGAGAGGTTCGGCCGGGGACCCTGGCCGAACCTCTCAAGCCGTACTCGGACTTCACTCCTCGACATACGGCAAGTATGCCTGTGGGGCTCAGCCCTACGTGCGACCCGATCTGGCGGATGCTCACGACATTCTGCTCGCGCGGTCATGAACAATACAGGCTCGGAATCAAGGAGGTTCCAGAATGTCAGATGCTGTTCATTTTCAGCCTGAGGGCTACCATACCCTCACCCCGTATCTTTCGGTTGACAACGCCACCGAGGCCATCGAGTTTTACAAACAGGCCTTTGGGGCTGAGGAACGGATGCGCATGCCCGCCCCCGACGGCTCCATCATGCATGCCGAGCTCCAGATTGGCGATTCGGTCCTGATGTTGGGTGACGAGAACCCCGAGCTGGGCGCGAGCAGCCCCAAAACACTAGGGGGATCGCCCGCCGGCGTCATGATCTATGTCGAAGACGTGGACGCGACTTTCGAGCGCGCCGTCGCGGCCGGAGCCCAGGCGGAAGCTCCGCCGATGGATATGTTCTGGGGTGATCGTTTTGGCAAGCTCGTCGATCCCTTTGGCCACAAGTGGTCGCTGGCCACCCACACCGAGGACGTAGGCGACGAGGAGATGGCCAAACGGGCCGCCGCGTTTGCCGCAGAGATGGCGTCGGGCTAGAAGTTCTGGTAGGGAGGACTCTCGCGCCGCGAAGGATCGGCAATGATCGCGCGTCTAACTGGGTAACGCGGCGGTTTCTTCCGCGGATCGAGCATGGCGATGTCGACTTCAACCTCGAGGGAACAAGACAGAGCCCTGGTGGATCGACTCATCGAGGGTTACGAGACGGCCTTCGAGGAGTTTGCCGACCGCTACATACCAGCGCTCGACCTCTTCCCCTCCCATTACAGCCGGGCGCCCCGTACATGGAATTGAGCGCTGACATCGTTCGAGGTCACACCCGGTAGGAGGGTCAGAGCGCGATAGACGAGTTCCTCCTCGGTGATGGGCGCGGGGCGCAGGTAGAAGGAGACCTCGGTGGGTTGATTGGCAAGGACCTCGACGTTGTCCAGACGCTCGACGACGAACCCCCTTCGCAGGTCCCGTGCGGTCGCGAGTGCGCTGGTGTTCTTCCTCCAGGCGCCACCGTCGACGCTCCAGATTGTCCAAGATGGAATAGGCCGACGTGGAGTGGTCTACTAACATGGAAGAAAGAACGGCACCGAAACGAAGAGTGAAATCGACGAGGGTGGACCACCGAGAGATGTCAGCGCGGGAGAGATCCGAGGGGAATGAGCCGGACGCTCGCGTCGAGCAAGACGCTCCCCTCACCATCACTCGTCTGATGATGGAGTATTTCCGGCAGCGCGAAGATCTTCAGACGGCGTTCGATCTGAGCTCGATCCGTGGTCGTTGCGAATACGTCCTATGGTGGCTCCAAGACGGTCGCAAAATGTTCGCAGGCGTTGACCGATATTGGAGCGATGAGGGACTTGCCGAACTGGACTCACCCGCGCCTGGCATCGAGCAGAGTACTCATATTCCAATCACCCGCTTCATGGCGCTGATACATCGGGTCAGACCAGATCTTCGAGAGAACTACGATCTCGAGTCCCCGAGGGGTCGTTTCCAGTTTCTGCGCTGGTGGCTGAGAAAGGGCAGCGCAGAAATCAGACACTTCAAGACCGATCTCTCCGAGGAACAAGCGCAAGCCGAGCTTACAGCCGTCGACCGAGAGACTCAGAGCATCCCTCTCCCACCCAAGAAGCTGATGGAGAGAGTGGGCACGACTCAGCAAGAGCTTTACAGCAATCTCGATCGCGATCTGATCTATGGCTCTGAACTGGACGAAGAGACCTATGCTCGAGTGCTGGACTTTGGCTGTGGCTGTGGACGAGTGGCACGTCAGCTCCTGCAGCAGATTCCCAGACCGCAGAGCTACCTCGGCATCGATCTTCACAAGCCGGCCATCAAGTGGTGTGCGAAAACTCTGTCACCAATCGATCCCAACTTTTCGTTCATTCATCACGATGTGCACAACCCGCAGCTCAACCCCAAGGCGAAGCGGCGGAGCAAGAAGATCGTCCCCGACGACAGCATGTTTACTCTCGTGCTGGCCCATTCGGTATTCACCCATATCGATGAACGCGATGTGGATTTCTATCTTCGCGAGTGCGCCCGTGTTCTCGACCCGGACATCGGAGTGCTCAGATCGACGTGGTTCTTGTTCAACAGGCAGGACTTTCCATTCATCCAGGACTGGCAGCATACCCTCTACACAAACCTGGAGGATCCGACGGCAGCGGTTGTTTATGAGAAAGGCTGGCTGCGGAGGGCGTTCTCAGAGGCGGGATTGACCATCGTCGCGGTCCATCCGCCCAAGATTCGTGGCTATCATTGGGTAATTCTGGCCAAGAGAGCGCGAGCCGGAGATCGGCATGCAGGATTTCCCGAGGATACGGCGGCCGTTGGCTCCGTGCCTCCGACGACGGGTCCCTATCCCTAGAGCTCCCCGGTCGAGGCTGCAGTAGACTAAGGTCCTCTCAGCAGGGTCGTTCCATGATCGCGCCTGTCGCGTCAGCTGAAGGATGGGTCATGACACGTCACATACCTAGAGGTGTTGTCCTTTCTTGCCTCGGCCTCCTGCTCGCTCTGCCGGTAGCGGCGCAGGAAGCCGAGCCGCAACCCGAGACCGAGCCAGAGATCGCTGCGGCCGAGACGGTCGAGGCCGTCGAGACTGCGGCTGAGGAGTCCCCGCCGAGCACCGATGACGCGTCCCCTGAAGAGGTGCAAGCTCCCGCTACCGAGCCCGAATCCGAGGCCGTTGCAGTTCCCGACACTTGGCCAGAGCGCGTGGAGGACCTCTCAAAGGCCATCCTCCTTGGTAATGCAGAAAGAGAGGATGCCGTTGCGCTGCTCGAGGAGCTGAAACCTCAGCGCCGAGCCGCAAGGCAGAAGCTGCGCGATTCCCTGGACAGCGGTGCCTCGCCTGAGACGCTCGCGCTGGATCACCGGGCGATGGAAGATCTTTATGACGCCCGTCTACAACTGTTGGGAGAAGTACGGACGGTAACACGAGCTCAGCTCACCGGGCTCGGACCGGATGGGGTGCGTGAGGCTCAGGAAGAGCTTGATCGACTCCAGCTCCATATGCGCTTTCAGTACAGTCTGGCCCCGCACAACCTGCGCAACCTGGGAGGCGAGCTTCGCACCAGCCCGGTACCGCTTCTCAAGGGTTTGGTGTCTTTGATCTTCGCGATCATCGTCTTTCGGCTCTGGCGTCGCTGGGCTGGCTCCACACTGACCAGGATGCGCCAGAATCTCCTGGCTGCTCGGCCCCGGACTCGACGCAACATCCGTCTTGCCAAGACTCTTTGGTACTTCGATCGCTTGCGAACGCCATTGGAATGGCTGGCGTTGCTCGCCGTCATCGCCTCGGTGATCCGGCCCACCGACAGCCTCCAGGAGGAGAACCCTATCTGGATGATCATCAAGTGGACCTTCATCGGTTGGATGGGTCTACGGTTGGTCGATGCGATGGCGGCGCGTGGTGGTGCCGGCCGCGGCCGTGACAGCTCGGGTCTGCGTCTGCGCAGTCTCAAACTGCTCTGTGGGTGGCTCGCGGTTTTCGGACTGAGTCTCGACCTGGCCAAGGACTACGTCGGCAAGGGAACCCTTCACTCATGGGTGTGGTGGCTGGTGATCTTCCTGGGTCTACCCGTTCTGCTGGTCATCATCCATTGGTGGCGCCAAGAGGTCTTCAGGCGTCTGGTCAAGGAGCCCCATCTGCCGCCGTCATTCGAACGCCTGGCGGCGAAGTCTGAAAAGCGCCAAGGCTACTTGGCCACAGCCTTGGCTGGTGGCTATCTGATTCTGCGGTCCATACAGCGCTGGGTTCTGCGTTTCTTCTCGAGATTCGAAATGGGTCGGCGATTGCTGGCGGTCGCCTTCCGGCGAGAGGTAGCGCGCCAGGCGGAATCCCAGCGGGGGCTGGAAAGAGGTGAGCCGCTTCCCGAAGAGCTGAGAAACCGCATCATGAGCAGCGATGACCTGGTGGGCAAGGTCCATCGGAGCCACCTGCGAGACCTCCTCCAACTGGCGGAGGAAGGACCGGGAAGGACCGCCATGATCGTTGGGGAACGGGGTGCCGGCAAGAGCACGCTGCTTGCGCGTTTGGGGGAGAAGCTTGGCGACAGGATGCTGCTGCTGGATTGTCCGGTCGGGGGATTCGAGGCGATCAGAGCCTTATTGCAGGAGAAGCTGGCGATTGAAGGTGAGTCCGAAGAAGCTGTGAACCGAGTGAGGCGAGCGCTCGGTCAGCTTGGAGTCGAACTGGTCGCCGTAGACAATGTTCACCGGCTGGGAGCACCAGTCATCGGCGGTCTGAGAGATTTCGATCGTTTTACCCACCTGATTGGAAAGCTCGGACGGGATCTTTCGTGGATTGTGTCAGCGGATATCGCTGCTACACAGTACGTTCAGCGGGCTCGAGGCGAAAGGGGCATGCTGGACAAGGTAATCCGATTGCAGCCCTGGACGGAGGAGGAGATCGGTGAGTTGATCACCAAGAGGACCGCTGCCGCAGAGATCGATCCTGACTTCGACCAACTCGTCTTGCCCCGACAGCTCGATGAGATGGTCTACGAGGTGGAAGGGGATCGCAAGCGCGCCGGTTTTAGTCGCATCCTCTGGGACTCGTCCGATGGTAATCCGGCAGTCGCACTGCGTTTGTGGTGCGAATCGTTAACGGTTGACGATGCTGGCAAGGTAGTGGTGCAGCTCTTTCCTCAGCGGGACACGAGCGAGCTGGAGGGGCTGAATCTCACTTCGCGCTTTGTTCTCCGCAGTATCGTCCAGATGGAGTATGCCGAGCCGGAGGTGATCGTCGATGCTTTGCGCCTCCCTCCAGGCGACATACGGGCAGCGATTCGCTTCGCGCTGGTTCGGGGCTATATCGAGGAGCAGGACGGTCGGTTGCACATCGCTTGGCCCTGGTACAGGAGCATTACCCGAATGCTGGCCCGCCAGAATCTGCTGGTTACTGACTAGAGCGACAGGAGGTGGAGTGGTGGACTGGAGAAGGAATAGAAGAATCGGTGGCTTGCTGATCGGGGCGTTCGCCTTGGCCTACCCAGTGCTGGGTCAAGAAGCCGCGCCCTCGACTGATTTGGAGAGCTTCAGCCAGCTGGCCCACCTGATCCGTTGGCGGGGTGTCGTCCTCTCTATCGGGGTGATGGTCGGTGCTTGGCTGCTGCTGCGCTTCATCGACAATCTCGTTCATGGATTGAGTTTGACCTTCGCCGACCGCAGGCTGATGCTGCAGAAGTTCGCTACGTTTTTCCGCTTCGGGGTCTATGTCGTCTCCATCGTGGTCGTCGTTCTGCTGAGCTTCGAGATCAGCAACGAGGTGTTGGCGGTGCTTGGCGGTACAGCTGCTGTCGCCATGGGCTTTGCCATGAAGGATCTGGTGGCCTCGGTGGTCGCCGGCGTCATGATCATGATGGATCGGCCGTTCCAGGTCGGCGACCGGGTGAGCTTTGGCGGTCAGTATGGCGACATCACCAATATCGGTCTGCGCTCGGTGCGGATGCAGACGCTGGACGACAATGTCGTCACCATCCCCAACAACAAGTTCCTCACCGATATCACTTCCTGCGGCAACTACGGCGCTCTCGACATGCAGGTAGTGATGGATTTCCACATCGGGGTGGACCAGGACGTGGAAGCGGCCCAAAGAATCGTCCAGGAGGCAGGGGTCAGCAGCCGCTATGTCTACCTGCCGAAGCCGGTTGTCGTCCTGGTCTCGCAGGAGATCGTCGACAACTACATCACGCTTCGCGTGCGGCTCAAGGCGTATGTGCTGGATACCAAGCACGAAAAGGCATTCGTGAACGACGTGACCCTGCGGGTATTGGATGCCTTTCGTGGGCTCGGCATCCAGCCGCCGGCCATCTTGCATCGCCGTCTCGACGATCTGAATTCCGCGGCCGAGCCTATGCTTGATGACAAGTCACTGGTCTCCCGGTAAGCTTCGGGTGACTCTTTACGCGACAGGAGGCAATCATGTTCGACTCTCGAATTTCCCTTCTCGGATCGGTCAGTACCTTGACGGCACTGGGTCTGGGTCTCGTACTCGGCCTTGTTGCGGCACCCTTGACAGCCGAGGATGAAGGCCTGCCCTTAAGATTCAACGCCAATGCGATCAACATTGGCAATGCCGGGCCCCGAGGCAGCGCCCGATTGGAAATCCGGATCACCCGGTGGAGCACGGAGGAGGAACGGACGGAGCTTCTCGAGGCCCTCAAGGGAATTTCGGGAAGGAGTTCCCGTGAGTTGCCCAACGCCCTGTTCCGGCAGGAAAGTGTCGGGTTCATTCGTGAGACCCAGAGTGTTGCCAACGATCTCAGGTACTCCCGTCGGATCGCGACCGAAGAGGGCCAACAGATCATCCTCGCAGTCGATCGGCCGCTGGCTTTTGCCGAGACCTCGAGATCCTCACGGACGCGCGACTACAACGTCACGCTGATCGTTCTGACCCTCGATGCCGAGGGCAGGGGTGACGGCCAGATCATGCTGGGTGCCGAGTTCAACTGGGACGAGGAGAACAACCAGATCGAGATCACCCATTTCTCGAGCCAGCCGGTCCGACTGACCGACGTCCGGCCGCGGTAGTCGCCGACCCGGTAACCGTGCGCTTATTCGCGCCCGTCGAGAATGGCTTCCAGCGTGGCCACCTCGGTTGTAGGTAGCCGGCAGGCGTAGTTCTCGCAAACGTAAACCGTGGGTCGATCGTCCAGCTGTTCGAGCGAGCGGTAGAACTCGGCCTTTTGTCCGAGTCCCTCCTGTCCCTCGCTGTCGTCCAGAAGTAGCACGATCTTGGCGGGGAGAAAGCGCCCGTGGATAGCTCTGAGCATCGCTTGGGTCTGCGGGACATCTCGTGAACCGACGATCACGATCTGCTGCGGCGGGTCGAGGGCGAAATCGACCGTGGCCAGCATTTGCGGCATGGCCACAGGCGCGGTTGTCAGGGGCTGAGCCACGGAGCCGATCGTGGCTTCGGCTTGCTGCCGCCACTGCGGGCGATCAAGGATCCAGGACAGGCGCAGCAGATTGTTTGCTGCAATCGAGCTGCCTGAGGGCTCGGCGCCATCGTGCGTCTCACGCGTGCGCAGGACGATCGACGTGTCTTGGCCGGAGGTGTCGAAGAACCCTCCGGCCTGCTCGTCCCAGAAGCTCTCGGTTTGGGTTTCCGTCAGGCGAATCGCCATCTCCAGCCATCGCCGTTCGAAGCCAGCCTCGTAGAGATCGAGCAATCCCTGGGTGAGAAAGGCATAGTCTTCGAGATGCGCCGGATGCCGCGCTTCACCGTCTCGATAGCGCCGCTGCAGCGTCCCGGATTCGCCATCGTAAAGCTCTGAAGCTACAAATTCTGCAGCCCGTCGTGCCGTCTGTAGGTAGCGATCTTCGTCCAGAACCTGGGAGGCACGTGCGAAGGCAGAGATCATCAGGCCGTTCCAGGCGGTGATGACCTTGTCGTCGAGATGCGGGCGTGGTCTCTTCTCGCGTGCCGCGAGCAGAAGCCGTTTGCCGCGCTCGCCGATTCGGGTGATCTCGTCCTCGGTGCGTTCGAAGCGCTGGGCCGTCTGTTCAGTCGTCGAGGCCACGTAGAGCACATTGCGGTCGCCAAGCTCTCCGGTGGGATCGCTGATGCTGTTGCCCACCTCGGCGATGCCATAGAGGTGCATGAAGGCCGGCGCGTCGATGTCGCCCAGGATCTGTTCCACTTCTCCTTGGGTCCACATGTAGAAGGCGCCTTCCTCCTTGTGATCGGGCCGCGCGGGGTCGGTCGCGGAGTCGGCGTCCTCGGCGGAGTAGAAGCCGCCGGCCGGGTCGGTCATGTCACGCAGTACGTACTCGAGGACATCCCGCGCCACCGCGGCAAAGAAGGGCTCGTGGGTGATCTGGCAGGCCTCCAGATACGAGGTCGCGAGTTGGGCTTGATCGTAGAGCATCTTCTCGAAATGCGGCACGCGCCAGTAGGCGTCGACCGAGTAGCGGTGGAAACCGCCTCCCAAATGGTCGTACATACCGCCTGCCCACATCTTGCGCAGAGTGTCGAGGGTCATGTCGAGCGCGCCGTTCTTGCCGCTACGGGCCCAGTAGCGAAGTAGGAAGTTGAACGTCGAAGGCCGAGGAAACTTCGGCTCCTGACTGAAGCCGCCGCGGGCGGCATCATAGGACCGGCTGAATTGGGAATACCCGGTGTCGAGAGCTGTTAGGAAAGTCTCCCGCTGGTCGGAGAAGGTGGTGGCCCCTGGCGCGCTCTCGACTTTGGTTTGCTCCTGCAGGGCCTGGAGAATCCTGACGCCGGATTGCCTGGCTTGCTGGGGTCGATCGCTCCAGGTTTGACCGATACTGCGCAGGATTTCGGGAAACCCGGGTCGGCCGTATTGTGATTCGGGAGGAAAGTAGGTGCCGCCAAAGAAAGGCTCGAGGTCGGGTGTCAGCCAGACCGACAACGGCCAGCCGCCGTGACCGGTGAGCGCTTGGACGGTGGTCATATAGACGCGATCCACATCGGGTCGCTCTTCGCGGTCCACCTTGATGTTGACGAAAAGATCGTTCATCAGCTGCGCGATCTCCTCGTTCTCGAAGGACTCGCGCTCCATGACGTGGCACCAATGGCAGGTCGAGTAGCCGATGGACAGAAAGATCGGCTTGTCTTCTCGTTGCGCCCTGTCGAAGGCCTCCTCACCCCAGGGATACCAGTCCACCGGGTTGTAGGCATGCTGCAACAGGTAAGGGCTTTTCTCGTCGATCAGCCGATTGGGCCGTCGCTCCTTTGGGTGATGATCGCCCATGGCGTCTCCTTGGTTTGGAGGCGATCCTAGCACCGGGCCCAAGCGAGGCTACGCGAAGGGCTGCTAGGGCCGAGCGGCAACGGCCTGTGCCTCGGCGGTATCAGCGATGCGGATCGAGTTGGGGAGGTGAGAGCCCTCCAGCCAGACGATCCTCTGTTGGTCGAGGTCCTTCTCCAGGTTGCGAACGGCGCGAGCGAGATCCTTGTAGTCCGCGATGGGTTCCGCTTCGCCCCAGGGAGCTGCCATGCTCGCGTCGTCTCCCAGGTACCAGACATAGAGCGGTACGTTCAGGGAGCCCAGGAAGCGCTTGACGGTGGGAGCATCCCAGCGGCTGGCGTCTTCCCACGGTGTGGCCAGGACCAGGACTACCGCGCGGCACCGATTGCCATTGGCTGCCTGGAGTCCTGCGACTGCCACCGCATCGTTGACCTGCACCTGGGGTGTGAGGCCGGGCAGAATGACTTCTTGACTGAGAACCAGGAGCATGCCTCCCTGTTTGGGAGAGATCTCGGGTGAAATGGCGAACGACTCCATCTCCACCCGACGTCCCTGGGTAGTTTTGGTGCGCGGTATCAGCACCCTAAGGCGCGAGTCTTTGGACAGCGCCAGCGCTCGCCGCTGACGTTCACCCGGGCTGGCGGAAGAGCTGCCCGTCGCGTACGGAACG
>Ga0255055_10000905_pt1 | contig 22630 bp, 21 predicted proteins | sample JV7_2_27_MG_FD_188633 | JGI IMG/M metagenome (GOLD analysis project Ga0255055, IMG submission 188633) | Seawater microbial communities from Jervis Inlet, British Columbia, Canada - JV7_2_27 | ecosystem: Environmental > Aquatic > Marine > Inlet | place: Canada: British Columbia | collected...
GAAACCGCAACTTTAGGCATTTTAGTTCACTTTAGTTCACTTTAGTTCACTTTAGTCACTTTTTTTCAACCGGATACCCCGCCTTTTTCCATGCGCTCCAACCACCCTTGAGGGCAAAAACATTCGTATACCCTTTTTGAATGAAATGCCGTGCCGCCCGGGCACTGGTTCTTTCATTTTTTCAGGTTCAATAAAAAATTAGAGTTTTATCTTTGGGGTACTTTCCCGCCCACTGTTTTACGGAGCCGAGATCTTCCCGCACTGCATTTAAAATTTTCGTGCGACTTCTCCACCAGGTTTTGGCTGTACGAACATCGATGATAACCACCTCCGGGCTGTCAAGCATTTGATTGGTTTGTTCAACGGAAATACGGGGCACTTCGATTGACGCGGCTGAAGCCACCGTGAAGCAAGATGCAATGACTGCCAGAGGCGCGAGGATAAAACCGGCAACTCCAAAAGAATTTCGGATCTGCATTTGTTTTCTTCTTTTATTAAAACCTAAATTGAGCGTTTCAAATTTTAAAAAAAGTATAGGACCATAATTCGGGTGGGTCAATGGCTTGATGGATTTTATAGCAAGTTTGCCGCAAATTACACTAGTAAGATATGGCCGGGAGGCTGGGGGATCTATCGTCCTAAAAAAGTAGGGGTGGCTCGTGATGAGCCACCCCCTCCCTAAGGAATTACATCAAACAGCGTGCCCGCCTGCACACTGTTGTAAGCTTTATCGGTACTTTTTAGCTAAAACTTTACCCGAAAAATTCACCAATCGTTCGGATTACATGATCGCTTGAAATTTTAGTTTGTAATCCCTTCGATTTTAACGTATTCGTTTTTAACCTGACAATACCATTGATTCGGTCCGATACACTTGTATTCCTCTTCGGATAAAGCGATAATCTGTCTAGCAAAAACACGTGCTTGCTGAATATCAGGAAAGAGGTTTCTGAGTGTTCCGATGTTATCGCCACATTCTATCACGCAAATCATGATCCGTTGGACCTTTCAGCCATTTGGTTTCAAATCTTAATGACGCTAAAATCATGTTAGCCCCCGGGGGAGGCTAAGCCCCGGGGGCAGTCAAAGGAGGAGAGTCCCGGAGTGTTTGGACCCCTGAGGACACTGCCGCATGGGTTATGACTGGAAATCCCGCATGCGAACTGACAATATTTTATTCAACTTTCGTGCCAACCTAATTTGGGTGTTTTCTAATCCCGCGGAAAAATCCAAGCCACCCGCTCCCCGGGTGGTCGCTGACTCCCGGCAGTTGATATGAAGCGAGCCTAGCCTTACATGTCAAAATTTTGACCTGTTAAACAGCCGAATGTTCGCTTGACATTGTCCTAGGACGGCGATATCAGAAAATCATACAGGGAAGAACCCTAAGATGGACCTTACAATTAATTGGCTGACAGAGGTTTGGGGCACTTTTAGTCTGTGGACTTCAACTCAACCGACCTTCGTGCAGGTGGCATTTGGTATGGGCTTGTTTTATGTAGTGTTGCTGCTATTGCGGCTGCTGTATCGATTTGTCTATCTTATCGTATCGGGCTTGTTCGCAGGTCGTCGCCGACCCAAAGTCAAAAAAGATTTTAAGCCTCCCAACCGCACCAAAAAACATATTTCCATAGATGACGACGCACCGCCTTTTGTCTTCCGGTAAACCTGTATTTGAAAACTAAAATCGCACCATTTCCTGTCTAAATTACATCATTTGTCAGATAACAGATGACAGAAGTCAGATGACAGAAAACAGAAAACAATCTGCCCTTTGTCCTCTGTCCTCTGTTTTCTGTGCTCTGTCCTCTGTATCTTCCTGAAACTAAAGGGCTTTGTGCAAAATTTCGAGTAATTCCGCTTGGGTCAGGCGGATCGGATTACCCTGCATGCTGCTGGCGTTTTGAGAATTTGCCACCACTGCCGGAAAATCAGCTTTATTCAAACCCAGGTATGCTAATGATTGAATCTGAAGCGTTTGACAGAGATTTTTTATCCACTCTATTCCATCTTCGGCCCGGGCGTTAGCGTTTTGCGTCAGAATACAGGCGAGCTCATTGTAGCGTGCCAGCGCCGGTGAATCCTCAGCTCGCATGCGTAGGGCCTTGATATTTGTCTCTACGACATAGGGCAGCAGGCCGGCACAGATGGCTCCGTGGGCGCCGGAAATCATGCCCCCCAGAGGTCCGGCAATGCCGTGAACTGCTCCCAGTTTTGCGTTGGCAAGGGCTAACCCGCTAAAAAGACTGGCGAGGCACATGTTTTCGCGTGCGCTGCGGTCGCTTCCATTTTCATAAACCCGCTGTAACGATTTTGTCGCACGGAGCAGCCCCTCACGGCATATGCCGTCAGTCATCGCATTTGCCTGGCTGGAAACGAATGCTTCCATGAGCTGTGTGAACGCGTCCAAGCCGGTTGAGGCCGTAAAGGATGGGGGCAGCGAGACCGTCAATTCGGGATCAATCACAGCCAAATTCGGCAGCATAAATGGACTGCGCATGCTGACTTTGACGCGGTGATCCGGTGAACCGAGCACGGCGTTGCGAGTTACTTCTGATCCTGTCCCGGCCGTGGTTGGTATCGCAATGTACGGCGCAGCAGCGCAAACCAGAGGCTGAGCCTTGCCGATCACCTCCAGGTAATCTATCAAGGTCCCCCTGTTGGTGATAAGTGCGGCCACGACTTTGCCCGTGTCGATGACACTGCCGCCTCCGATACCGATAACCAGATCGCATTTGGCCCGGCGGGCGTCTTGGACGAGGTCAAGTGCCATATCGATTGTGGGTTCTCCAGATACTTTACACCGGGTGATCTCCATTCCTTGCCCTTCCAGTGCGTCCATCAACGGTACTGCTCGATGGCCGCTATGGCCGGTAACAACCAGAGGCCGGCGGCCCATCTCGGCCGCCATCGGGGCAACTCCCCTAAGAATACCCGGGCCAAAAATAATACGGCTGGCGGTGGTAAATTCAAATTTCATCTTTAACCGGCTCCATATCCTATCCAGTTTCATCATAGCCGAAATGACATTTTAGGGCAAAAAAAATGACATAATTTGTCAATTTTCCACTTTATTTGTTTCAAAAATAATTTTAACTAACTGATATTAATATGTTTATTTTTAAAGTTGATAGTTGGCACGGATATTGTAGCCTATATTCTGTCAAATTTGATTAGATTTAAAACTTCTCAATTGCACGTGCATCTTCTTATTCGGGCTCTCACAACTATACATGATGGAGCATGTTCCGGTTGGAATAACGGCATTTCGAGAAGTTTTAATTTTTTGGAAGAACGTCACTGTGCAGCACGGTTTTTAGGGGGGAAGAATGATTGCAGCTTTAAATAACACCGTATCCGCTCTGAGGTCATTTGTAACGAAGCTTGGGGTTAGCGCCGATAATATTGCCAATGTCAACACCGATGGATTCAAAAAAGGCCGTGCAACACTGCATGAAGGCCACAATGGCGCTGTTCGCGTCGAACTCAGTCGTGATACGAGTCCCGGATCGCGTTATGACGTGCTAGAAAATAACCAGGTGGTTGAGAAGGAGACATCCAACGTTGATCTGGCTGAAGAAATCCCCGATTTGATGATTACCAAACGGGCCTATCAGGCCAATTTAAAAACCCTTGAAACCCAGGACGAAATGCTGGGATCCCTCCTGGATATAGTCGGATAATAAAATAACTTTTTGTTATCTTCCTCGTTATCCTACCCCCGAGATTAAGATTCGGATGCAACCTTCCCTTCAGCGGCATATCGATTCATCAGCGTGCTTAATTCCAGGATGTGATTGGTTTCTTCATCAATAATATTTTCCAGAAAATCAACAGTTTCTCTATCTTCAATAAACGGCCGTAACATTTTGTAAAATATGACCTTATCCTTTTCAAATTCGACGGCCAGCGACATCAAATCCTCAAACTGACGCATTTCGCTGAAATTCGCCTGCTTCAGGGAAAAACTCTGACTGCCGAGCACATCACTTAAAATGGATTTGCCCATTGCTTCCACCGCCGGATCTTTGACCTCTGTATTAACGGTCTGCTTTAGTTGGCGAAACCACTTGGCATGTTCGACTTCTTCATCTGCCAGCCATTGAAGTATCGAAACCAATTTCGGGTTTGAAATTTTCTTGAGGGCGTGTCGATACACGTTTTCCGCATTTTGTTCGATTTGAATGGCCAGTTCAATAATGTCTCTAATTAAAAACATTTTAGCTCCAAATTTGTAATTAAACAGTCAGTTAAGGAACCCTGCGGTCAAGTCTTGGTCGTCGAAACCCACAAAAACCTTTCATTATAAACAAATGAGCCAAAATTAAAAAATTATCTAATCCGCCACAAATATAGGCGGATAAAAATACCTAAAATTATGGTTTCGCAGTGCTCTATCTTTTTATTATAAATATGGTCGTTCGACCCTGAGGCTCTCGAAGGGTAGAATTCCTCAACTTTAGGCACTTTAGCTCATTTTAGGATACTGGACTGTTGGGTTAATGGCACTAATCGTCTTGACGATAAAATTAAAAATGGATAATGTCTTTTAAAAAACCATTATTCCATCATTCCACTATTCCATTATTCCATGATTGAGACAAAAACTCAGGCCTCAAAAAATCTCTTATATTTTCATAAAGTTATAGAAATTCCAAGACGTTTAATTATAGATGCGTCAGCATTAAATTCATTTACCGAAGCCGACTGCGCTTTTTGCGGCAATGCGGCGATCTTTCGATAAGGAGTGTGATTCATGTCTTCTAAACAACCCAAGCCCAAAACCCGGTTTTTCATTTCAGCCCTCGCTGATGCTCAATCCGCCCGCATGCTTGTTGATTCGCCGCAATGCCGGTCGTCATCCTATCGATTGGCGTACCAGGATGATGATTTTCTTTTACGGGATGAGTTGCGCCCAGTACGACTGCAGCTTGAGTTGTTGAAACCCGAGCTGATTCTGCAGGAAAACCATATTGAATCGACCGTGGTCATTTTCGGCAGCGCCCGCATTCCGGATCCGGAAACCGCTGAAGCCCGACTCGTTTCGGCCGAAGCCGAACACCGCAAAAACAAAAATGATGCCGCCCTTAAGCAAAAAGTCGATATTTCCCGGCGGGCCCTGGCCAATAGCAAATATTATGAAGAGGCCCGCAAGCTTGGCAGCCTTATTTCCAGCAATACCGGCAAAGATACGCTGGTCGTGGTTACCGGTGGTGGCCCCGGCATTATGGAAGCTGCCAATCGGGGTGCCCATGAGGCCGGAATTCCGAGTATCGGTATGAATATCGTTTTACCATTTGAACAATCGCCCAACCCCTATGTTACACCGGAGTTGGCCTTTCAGTTTCACTACTTTGCCGTTCGCAAGATGCATCTTTTGATGCGAGCCAAGGCCCTAACAGCTTTTCCCGGTGGTTTTGGGACCCTGGATGAGCTCTTTGAAACGCTGACCCTCATCCAAACACAGAAGGTGGCACCAATACCGGTTTTGTTGTTCGGCAAGGAATTTTGGGAGCGGGTGATTAATTTCAATGCCCTGGTCGAAGAGGGTACGATTTCAGTAAAAGATTTAGATCTTTTTCGTTATGTGGAAACAGCCGCAGAGGCCTGGGAGATTATCTCTCAGATCAATGAGAGATAAAACTGTTTTCAAAATTACAGATACAAGGCACCTCAAATTGCCTCAATTTCTCCTTTTTTAATAAGAACGATAATAGCGCTTACCGACCGTAAGCTGTTAAAGCGCTCATGAGCCGCCATAACCTATGGTTACCTTATCGCCCTCTACGATCACCGGTACACTGCTAACTCCCTCAGAGAATTTAAGCATTTCTTCGAGTTTGCCCCTTTCCATCAATACGTCAACATATTGAGCATTTGTGCCGAAAGCCGACCTGGCTGCCTGCGAAAAAGGTCAACCCTTTTTGCCGTAAATAATAATTTTCTCTGACATAACCTAATCCTCCTTTCAGGGAGCATTCTATTTTCAAACCCTTATAAATTAGCTTACCGGAGATGAAAATCTTAAGTCAATGGAAAATGCACAGCAGCTTGAGAGTAAAGGCAAAACAAAATTTTTCAATAATTATCAAAGGGGGATTAAAATACCCTCCTGGGAGGTCGCGTAAACCAGATCTAAAGGACAACGCCCTTACGGGCTCACCTCGCTGCACGGGACTGTATGCGCGTAAACCGGACGACCTGCTAGGCACTGCGCATACAGTGTATCCAGCCCTCATTTGCCATTTTTGTCAATTCACCGCTACCTGTATATATCGTTGTTTTATCAGGAATGGTGGAGCCGAGACGCTTCATACTAAAGTGCATCAGGGACATACTGCTGGGACCCCAGATCTGGCCATAACTCTTTTTTAACAGTGTACTGCCGCTAAAAAGCGCATGGGCCGCCTTGATCCAATAACACACGGAACCTTTCGTGTGGCCGGCCGTAAGCAGCACTTTTATGGCAATGTTTCCAAGCTCCAGACTGTCATTATCCTGAAGGATGCGGTCCGGCTCCAGGCTGATATCGGTTTCTTTAAGATGCTGGTACTCGTACTCATGCAGGCAGAAGGTTGCCCCGAATTTTTTTTTCAGCAGCGGCAGGGCTTCCACATGAGATGGATGGGCATGCGAAACCAGTAGATACTTCAAAGTCAGGCCCGTTTCGGTTACGATCTTAGCGACCTCATCAACCGCATCGGATACATCAATCACGGCGGCTTCGCTGCCGCTGATCAGAAGATACTGGTTTTTGCCTTTATCGGATACAAAACGTTTAACGTCTAAGGTCCCTTTGCCATTTTGCATTAAAAGTGTCTCCTTAGCGAATTCTATGTTTGCGGAAAATAAACAGCCCGGCCCCTGAAGGTTTGAAACGGGACTTTGGATGTTTTAAAGCTTGTTGAAGAAGTCCTGCAGTTCTTTGATGGCAGCGACTTTGTCGTCAAGGGAAGCATCTGCTTTGAAGATAAATTCAAGCAGAAATATCATCTTGTAATCCACGGCGGTGGTTTCATATTTTTTAGACGAGGTCACCTTAACCTGTTTAAACTTTCCTTGCGCATGTTTTTCAAATAAGTCCGTGCGTGCCAAAATAAGATGAACCGCTTCTTTGGCATCATTCAGATTCTCCAATTCAATCTCAATGCCGTCCAATTTTTTTACCGCCTTAATGATCTTTTCGCTTTCAATTCGTATTTTCATATTGTCATTCCACCCATTTTTTAATTTTTTTACCAGCGTTCGTTGTGCAATCATCCTAAAATTTTAAAAAATTTTCAAGTATCTTCGTCAAAGAGTTGATTGCTGATAGAAAAGCTGGGATCTTGGATGACGCTTCCGTCTTTCAGCATTTGACCGCAAATATGTAATGATTACTGTATAATTGGCGACGTATCAAAAACCTGCCGGCAAAAAAAGGCGCTTGATCCAAAGAGAAAATGGCGCTGACCACGCTTTGCGAACTGCAGGAGCAGAAAATGGCTTATGAAAATTTTTTAATGAATTTGTATTTTGGTTCTCTTGATGTCGAACTGTTTGCCGGCTTCCAGGAGTTTCAGGTTGATGAGTCAACCCGGGGGATTATCCAAAATTATCTTGAAGTGAACTCGGAATATCCGGCTTCTGTTCTTGAAGAAAAGGGAATGGTTCCACCTGAGTTACTGGAAAAATTAGGCCGCAATGATTTCTTTGGCCTCACCATTCCACGGAAGTACGGCGGTGTTGGATTGAGTCTGAAGCAATACCTGCATATCGTCGAATTCCTGGTCAGCAAAAACATGTCCCTGGGAATTCTGGCGCTTGCGCATCTGTCTATCGGGATTAAAGGGATTGTTTTGTTTGGCAATGAGGAACAAAAACGCAAATATCTCGTGCCCGCTGCTTCCGGGGAAATGATTTTTTCTTACGCACTCACCGAGCCCCGAACGGGCTCCGATGCTCAGAACATCGAAACCGTTGCCACACTTTCCGAAGACGGCAAGCATTATATTTTAAATGGTACGAAGACATACATTACCAATGCCAATTACGCCGGGGGCCTAACGGTATTTGCGCAAATGGATTTGGCCAGACCCGGGTTTATGGGAGCCTTTATTGTGGAAACCGCCTGGGACGGTGTAAAAATTGGCAAGGATATGCCCAAAATGGGGCTGAAGGCCAGTTCGACGGCGTCCATTCAGTTCACAGACGTAAAGGTACCGAAGGAAAATCTGCTGGGGCAGCCCGGTGACGGATTCAAGATTGCCATGGTCATTCTCAACTATGGACGGCTGGCTCTGGGAGCTGCATCCGCCGGAATGATGAAGCAATCCTTAGGGGATATGACGAAACGATCCGCCGACCGGACTCAGTTTGGTGTTCCGATCAACACATTCGAACTCATCCAGGAAAAAATGGTAAAAGCCGAAGTACATGGATATGTGTCTTCTGCGATTACAACTTTTACCGCCGGGATGCTCGAAAACAACCCAACGGCTTTGGTGGCAATGGAAAGCTCGCATTGCAAACTGTTTGGCACGACGCGGGCCTGGGAGACCATCTACGATGCCCTGCAGGTTGCCGGCGGATCCGGTTATCTAACGACCCAGCCCTATGAAAAGCGCATGCGGGATTTTCGGGTAACCACAATTTTTGAAGGCACAACCGAAATTCATTCTATTTATCCCGCCATGTTTGTTCTACGAACGTTAAGCAAGCGTTTGCAGACCTCGGCATCCGGAAGACTGTCCCAATTGGCCAAGCTGGTAAAAGAAATGTTTCGCCGCACACGCTGGCCGATCGCATTTAATGGAAAGACCGTGAATAGTGCGGCCCGCTTTGCGAGGGCGAGTGCGCGCCGCATCCGCTTGATGATCCTGATCGGATTTTTGATCTACGGTCAATCGATTACCCGCAGGGAGTTTTTTCTGCGAAGAATCACCACCTTAAGCCTCTATCTTTACGGAGTTATTGCAATTTTGGCCAAGCTTGAAGCCGCCCGAAAATCCGGCCGCTCAACGGAAAGTGACCTAAACATTTTAGCATACTTCCTTGAAGAAGCCCGTCAGGTTAAAAAACATAACCTGCACATATTTCCCACCCGCCAGGAAAGGCTTCATAAAAAAATTTCATCGGAGATCGTTACTGGCGCAGCTTCAAATCTAAAAAAAGTGCCTAAAATGCCTAAAATGAGCTAAAGTGCCTAAAGTTAAGGTGTCGCTGCGCTCCTTCCTTTATAATAAAAATGATCGTTCGACCCAGAGGCTCTCGACGGGCAGAATTCCTCAACTTTAGGCATTTTAGTCACTTTAGCTCACTTTAGGCACTTTCATTTATCCGTGACTCCGGACAAAAAAATGTCGACCGGATTGACGACGCATGCGTCTATTTGTATAAATAGAGTCAATCTGTACTTGAGCCGGTATGCCCTGATTTACAGGGGGCAAAAAATGGTTATGTTAAGGAAGTTGATCGGAATAATCCTAACAGACGTGTGTCAATGGTCCTAAAGGGGCTGAAGGGGGCACCTATGAAACGTCTCAATATAATGATCCTGGTGATGCTGGCTGTATGGGTTTACGGTTTCGTGGCTTTAACGGTGCGTGCCGACATTTACTCCTGGACGGATGAAAACGGCGTAAACCATTTTACAAACTATGCGCCGCCAAAACAGGCGAAGCTTCTCATGAAGACGCCTGAAATCCCCTTTGATGAAGAAGCGGATAACCAGCGCCGGGAGAATGACCGGCTTGAAGCTGCCCGGCAGGAACTGGCCGAGCGGGAGGCATTTTTGCTGCAAGAGCAGCAGGCGGCCGAACGTCGGCTTGCGGAAGCCAATGCAAGAGCCGATGCGGCCCTCTGGGAAGCGGACCGGATTCTGCAGGAAGCTGAAACTGCAGCCGAAGACGCAAATTACGATCGCTCAAATGGTTACGCTTACGGGTATTTTCCTTATAATCGTTATGGTTACAGCTCGCGTTTTCACCATAAACGCTATTACCGCAAATTCGGTCACAGCTATTATAAAAAACATCCTTATAAATACAGACACAAGCGCCCTTACATAAATCATTACAAAAAGAGCCCTAAGCACCACTCTAAAGGCCGTCACTCCACATTTCGCAGCCGGGGCCTTTCGCACCGGTCGCGAACAGCCGCTTTTCGGGGAAGGCATGGGCGCTTTTAGGGTTGGTTCTTGGGTTCAGGGTTCAGAGGTTATAGTTAAATAGTTGATTAGTTGAATCGTCAAATGGTTTAAATCCTATAACTAATTAACTATTTGACCATTCGACCAATTAACGAATCGACTAACTTCACTGACCAGCAGCCAGTAATAAGAAGCCAAGGGCGTGACACCTAAAGTAAGACTAGCTAAGACCAAGAGTTGGTGCTTGGAAGCTAAAAATTGGTGGGGTTTATTTAGGTTCTAAAAAGTCCTGGATATTAATGATTTTTTCGTCTGATTTAATGGCACCTTTCATTTCGGCGGCCGATCCGCGTACCTTGGCCTTGCGCAACTCCTTGACCACCTCCTGAAGTTCCGCATTATTTTCGATCAGGTTTTCGATCTGTATATTCAATTTTTCCCAGTTTGTTTCCAAATTCTCGGTGTTCAGCTCAAAGCCGCCTAAAGAAGCAAGCAATTTTCCCAGATGGGCTAAAATTCCAAAGTGGGTGGTGCCTTGAAGATAATATGGGCAGTGACACCATAAACTCATACATGTGTGATCTCTTTTTAACCCTTCAGAGTGGATGGTCGAATGAATGGCGCTGGGGCCCTGGTAGGAAATTGCGTTTACGCCTTTTTGCCTTAACATTGAAGACATGGCCGCATTGGATGTTACCGCCGATATGATTCTGTCCGTGTGCAGTACATGGTCATACATACTGCCCAGGCTGATAATGGATTCGATATTGAGTCGCTTACAAAGGTCGAACAATTCTTCAACAAAGCCAAACCATCGGAGGTTGGGCTCATCGGACTTTAAAATCACGAGATCGCGTCCATCAGGTGCTGCCTGCGCAGCGTAGAAGGTGCCTCCCGGCGATGAAAGGCTTTTAAACACCCCTTCCTCAATATCCACCACCGGCCGCATTTCATCATACCTGAAAAATACGTCGGGATTGATTTCGGCAAATCGTTGCGCTTTAAATGTGCGGATTAGATAGCCGGCCATCCCGCTTGATATTTTTAGCGCATTGCCCCAGCCGTCAAACCCGGCAATCAACAACGGGTTTTTTAAATCGGGAAATTCTTCGATTTGAATTCCGCTCTCGCCCATATTTCCAATTTGACATTCGCATTGTGAATTGTCAAGGTAATCATAACCCGCATCGAGGTGGCCATGCGAGACTGCTAAAGGAGGTAACCGAATTGAATTCAGAACTGCTGGACTGCATTGAAATCAATCCTTCCGGCCCGCCGACCACAACCATTATCTGGCTGCATGGCCTGGGTGCCGACGGCCATGATTTTGAAGCGATCGTCCCCGAATTGCGCCTGCCGGAGTCCCTGTCCGTTCGATATGTGTTTCCCCATGCTCCCGAAAGATCGATTACCATCAATGCCGGTCTGCGGATGCGTGCCTGGTTCGATATCCTTGATCTCAAGCATAAGGCCGACTCGGTCGATATGGATCAGTTTCTCGAATCGGGGGATATGCTGGGGGCCCTAATTAATAATGAACTAAAATCCGGGATGCCTTCGGATCGGATCTTGTTAGCCGGTTTTTCCCAGGGCGGCGCCATCGTCCTTCATACGGGCTTGCTGTACCCAAAACAGCTGGCCGGCATTCTGGCCATGTCCATGCATTTGCCGTCGATACACAATCTTGCCCCGGATCTAAGTCCCGCAAACTGGAAAATTCCCATCATGATGGCTCACGGGCAAATGGATCCCGTCATTCCGCTGACCAAAGCAATTGAAACCCGGCAGGAATTAATCCGCCTGGGTTACGCGGTCGGCTGGCATGAATACCCTATGCAACATACCGTTTGCACGGATGAAATCCAGGAAATCAGATCGTGGTTACTGCAAATTCTGAAATAGGCGCGTCCGATTTATAATATTAGTTGCGACCCATATTCTATATTTGCTATGAACAGATTGCTGCAAAAACTAAATCCCGATTCGCAAAATACTTCAGCATAATTAATCCTCTCTAATAAAGGATTTTTAGATGGAATTTCGAATATTAAAAAAGAGACTTGATATTGGCAGACAGTTCGATGATTTTTTGGATAAGGTCAGTGAAGCTGGCCTGCTGTTTAAAACCGGTGTGGATGCATATCTGTCCGATAATATTGAATCCTTTGAAAAAAAGATTGAGGATATCATCGAAATTGAGCATGCTGGTGATGCGTTGCGTAGAGATTTGGAAGAAACGTTGTATGTTCAGACACTCATCCCTGAATCAAGGGGCGACGTCCTTGAACTTTTGGAAAACATGGATGCCCTTCTTGATCGCTTTAAGGGGGCCCTCTGGCATTTTAACCTGGAGCGGCCACAATTATTTAAAGAGTTGGATGAAGATTTTCGAGAGTTGACCAGTTGTGTTGTTGAAGCGGTTGAAGCTGTCGTCCGTTCCTCACGCGCTTTTTTTAAAGATATATCATCGGTTGCAGACCATATTCACAAAGTTCCTTATTGGGAAACACAATCTGATAAGATCGCCTCAAGACTCCAGCAAACTATTTTCAGGCAGGAGGATCTTCCGTTGAGTCATAAAATGCAATTGCGGGATTTCGTCAAACATGTTGATAAGATCGCAGACAGAGCCGAAGACGTTTCAGATAAGTTGCGAATTTTTGTGATCAAGCGCTCTCTCTAAGGCGGACTATGTTTCTATTTTTTCTTTCGAGTGGCTTGTTTTTAGGTTGGTCGCTGGGTGCCAATGATGCTTCCAATGTTTTTGGCACAGCGGTTGGAAGCAAAATGGTTCGGTTTCGAACAGCCGCAATTTGCTGCAGTATTTTCATCGTTCTTGGTGCTGTCATCAGTGGGGCAGGTGCTTCTCATACGCTTGGAAAACTTGGCTCTGTCAATGCAATCGCCGGGGCTTTCATTGTTGCATTTTCAGCTGCCGCAAGTGTTTATTTGATGACCAAAATCGGTTATCCTGTGTCCACATCCCAAGCCATCGTGGGCGCAATCATCGGCTGGAACTTTTTCAGCGGCGCTTTGACCAACTATCACACCTTAACAAAAATTGTCATAACATGGATCACCTGCCCGATACTTTCTGCAGTGATCGCGCTGATCTTATATAAAATTCTCGTTTTAGGCATCTACCGGATGAAGATCGACATGTTCAGGCTTGATTCCATGACGCGTTATGGCCTCTTTATTATCGGGGCATTCGGGTCATACAGTCTGGGAGCGAATAACATTGCGAATGTAATGGGAGTTTTCGTGCCGGTATCTCCCTTTACAGACATTTCGGTTTTTGGGTTATTCAGGCTATCTTCGACACAGCAACTATTTTTTATTGGTGGAATTGCCATTGGCGTAGGCGTTCTGACGTACTCCCGAAAGGTGATGACAACTGTCGGTGAAGGAATCATGAAACTTTCACCGGTTTCAGCACTTGCTGTGGTGTCTGCCCATTCTCTTGTGTTGTTTTTATTTGCTTCACAGGGACTGGAAGCATTCCTGCAACGTCACGGTTTGCCCACAATTCCTCTGGTTCCTGTTTCCAGTTCCCAAGCTATTGTAGGGGCTGTCATTGGCATTGGATTGCTCAAGCGTGGAAGAGGAATCCGATGGCGAGTCCTGGGTGGTATTGCAAGCAGTTGGGCAGTGACACCGATCATCGCAGCTCTGGTAAGCTTTATTTCGCTATTTATTTTGCAAAATGTTTTTGAACAAAAAACCTATCGCCCGGTATCCTATGCCATAACTTCAGAAGCCATGGCTCGAATCCAGAAACAAGGCATTTCTCTCAAAGAAACTGAAAATATTATAGGAAAAGAATTCCCTGATGCAGAGCACTTCTATAGTGCTTTGTCGAAATCGAAAAATTTAAAGCCGAAAGAGCGAGGTTTTATTTTGAAGTCGGCCGAAATCGATAACATGGATATCACTAACGAAAACCTTGAAACGATAAGTATTGATCCGCACCGGATTACCCGGAAGAAAAAAAATGACCTTGAAAAACTTGAGGGCAGGAAATTTAAGCACAAATGGCAGCTGGATGAAGCACTCTCTGAAAGATCACTATATTGGCGGTCAAGAGAAAATGATAAGAATTACAATGAGAATTTAAAACACAAATTGTCACATATTTATGAAAAATTTCGACGCCACAATAATTAACACGGGTACCTGATTCAATTTTTCTGGTGACTGTGCGAGGCATCTTAAGAAACAATCTGATTTTTTTACGTTGCGGGGCTCTATCTATTCCAATTATATGTGAGGATTTTTATGATTTTTTATAAAGCAAATGAAATTACGGACCTGATTGTGAAACAAACCGAAAAAGTAAAAGAGTGTTTGAAGACCATCAAGGTCTCGCTTGAGAGTTACCTCCAGGAAAATCTAAATGATTCGGTTTCATTGGCTATCAAAGCAAAAGGGATGACAAAAGATATTGAATATTTAAGAGACCAGGTTATTGACCATCTCTATCGAGGCGCATTGATTGCTGCATTGCGTGAGGATATTTTCACTCTTGTCAATAACCTTAATAATCTGGCGATGACTGCAATCGATTGCGGTAGCATGTTTTTGGATCAACGGCCCGGAATTCCAAGGAGTATAAGAAACCCTTTATCCAGATTGGTCCATAACGCAACAGGCATCACAGAGCCTCTTGATAATTGCATAATGGGGTGCCTAAAGGGAATCCACAAGAAGAATGACATCAGAAAATACGCTCAAGAAGTAAGAAAATCCTTCGTGCATGTTTGTGCTGCTAAATCTGATTTGATTCGGGAAATATCTTCCTCGTCTGCCGATGAGATAAACAAAATACAGCTTTACCAATGCCTAAATAATGTCAAGGCAATTTCCAGAGAGGCAGTCAATATCACAGAAAATATTGAAACAATCCTTATAAAATTTTGACAGCAATATTGTTTTGGGTTCCTGAATCTTTTGACTATTTATAGCGGCCTTGTAGGCTTCTTTTTAGCACATTGAGTTTTTTTTGCATATCGTATACTAAAATAGTATTTCGTAATACGGAATTTTTTGAACGGCGGTTTTGGTTAAAAATCCTGACGTTGAGGCGGCAAAATTGATAAACCGTTGGGTCGCCTCTCTTTGTTCAGGGCGACGGTCACGCAGGGCGGGAAGGGGATTTGCGGATGTTCTCGATTTTCGATACGTCTGAGGAAATTGCCCGGTCGGATGTTGATACGGCTGTTTTACCCCTGGGCGCGGTCGAACCCAAGGGGCCGCATCTGCCGCTGGGATTCGATCTTATTTTAGCCAATCGTTTCGCAAAAGATTTTTGTACGGGAAAAGCGGTGTACCTTTTGCCGGTATTTCCATTTTCCAGCGCCATGGAGACCCGGGGTTTCAAGGGAGCGATTGCGTTACGGCAACAGACGTTATGGGATGTGTTGAATGATATTGCATCTGTGCTTGCCCGTCATGATTTCAAGCGCTTCATCGTACTGGATTTTAGTAATTATAACTGGATCACCAAACACTGCGTACGCGAGCTCAATCTTAACCGCGAACTGATTCAGTCCGTCTGGGTCAACCCCAAGCAGTTTGCCAAAGAGGCGGCCGCAGATGACCTTTTGCCTGATTTTGGCGGCGGCGCCATCGAAACTTCGCTGGCACTTGCTTTGGATGAAAAACGGGTCCGGTCGCCGCTTGCGGATTTCAATTCGGATTTGCCGCGGGAGACAATTGACTATGAAGGCTTGTCAAAGGTGGCTCCCAAAGGATTCTGGGGCAAACCCACTTTAGCAAGCGCCGAACAGGGGCAGGTGTTTTATGCCCTGATGCTGCAGAAAACCCAGGAGCATGTCGACTATGCGCTCAGACTTTTTGACGAAGGTGCTTCCATCGGGAAGCACGCCGCCGATGAAATTTGGTGGCCCCAAGAAAATATCCCCGGCGTAGAAGGCAGCGGCCTGGACTGGCATAACACCCTCACATGTATCGCCGATGCGGATCCGGAATTGGTCATCATCCCCACCGCTGCAACTGAACAACACTCTCCCTCCCAACCTTTATCCACTGATTATCTGCGTGCCTTAGAGCTGTCGCGCCGGCTGGCGGATGCGCTTGGCGCTTATCTGTTGCCCGCACTGCCGATCGTGACTTCATGGGGACACATTCGCTTTCGGGGGTCCATTCCGATTTGTGCAATGACGGTACGACGCGTACTTGAGGATATAGCGGCAAGCCTGGTAGCCGGTGGTTTCAAAAAGGCTGCTATTGTGAATACCCATGGCGGCAACTGGGTCGTTAAACCGACCATGATCGAAATCAATCAAAAATACGAAGAGTTTAAGCTTATCGCAACCGGTGACATCTTAGCCTACCGGGGTCAAATGCCGGTTGAACAGTTGCATGCCTGTGAAGTTGAAGCATCCTTTATTCAGGCTTTCTATCCGCAAAGTTTCAAATCGGATCGTGTTGTTGACTATTCACCCATGTGTACCGCTGCCGCATTTGATCTGGTTGGCATTGGTGGTGTCAGTCCTCAGGGAGTCTGGGGGTATCCATCCCGGGGAACAGCCGAAAAAGGGCGCAAAGACCTGGAAAGTGACGTCGCTGATGCGGCCGCTTACATAAAAACCGTTTTTTCTTAAAAGGTCGGTCCATTTTTTAACCAGCAAGGACAGATGATTGCTGCCATCAGCTTATCCGGGCCCACCGTTCGAATTACGAAAAAAATTATGCAGCAAACGCTAAAGAATGAGGTCATCAGAACGGCTTCAGATATTTCCAAGGAATTCGGATATCAAGGATAGAAGCTATCTCAAAATTAGCAGTTCATCTTGGAAGACAGAGAAAAAAAGTTTTAAAGGTGCTCTAAAGCTAAAAGTGCCTAAAATGCCTAAAATGAGCTAAAGTGCCTAAAGTTATGGTGTCGCTCGCGCAGCGCAGGCGCTTGCGCCGCGTGGCGCTCAATCTTTTATATAAAAGACAGAATTCCTTAACTTTAGTCACTTTAGATCACTCGCAAATTTAGGCACCTTCAATTAAAGATTTAAACTTTAGGCATTTTTATCCTCCTCTGGCGGATTAGATCATTTTTAATTTTAGCTCATTAAATAGAGAGGATTATTATGGACATAGTCAGAATCGGAATCGTCGGTGCAAAATTTGCCGCCGACATTCATTGTGACGCCTATTCACGCAATGAACAGGCAGAAGTGGTTGCCGTGGCGGATATCGCGGACGCCGGCGAGTTGATCAATAAATGGCGTATTGCGGATTATTACAACGATTACAATGAGATGTTCAAACGCGACGATATTGATCTGATTTCCGTGTGTGCCCCCAACTTTTTGCATCACGATGTTGCGATTGCAGCCGCAGACGCCGGCAAGCATGTTGTGGTAGAGAAGCCGCTGTCCACCACGGCTGAAGATGCCAAAGAGGTGGTGGCCGCCTGCAATAAAAACGCTGTCAAGCTGATGTACGCTGAAGATTGGTGTTTCTCGCCGGCGCTCAGACGGGCTGAGGAAATCATCAATGAGGGCGCTATCGGAAAAGTTCTGTTCATTAAAGCCAAGGAAGTACATAACGGGACCCATTCGCCCTATGCCAAAGATAAAGAGATGTGCGGCGGCGGCAGTTTTATGCATTTGGGCATTCATCCGATTGGCTGGCTGCTGTATTTGCTCGGCAAAGGCAATAATCCGGTAGTTGAGGTTTCCGGCAAAATGACCGGCGGACTCGCAGCGAATTATGTTCACAAGGACAACGGCGGTGAAGATTTCGGCATGGGCATGCTGCGCTTTAAAAACGGTGAATTCGCTTTTGTCGAAGGCAACTACATCACGGTTGGCGGTATGGATGACAAGGTTGAAATATACGGGACCGATGGCGTGATCAAGGTGGATCTAACCTTCGGGTCCCCCATTAATTGTTACTCCCGGCAGGGTCTTGCCTATTCAATTGAAAAAACGGATCACAATTTGGGCTGGACCCGACCGGCGGTGGATGAATTCCTCAATTTAGGTTATGTGCCGGAGATGAAACATTTTGTCGATTATGTATTGGGCGCTAAGGAGATATTTTACGGTGTTGACGGCAAAGCAGCGGTTGCCTGTGTGGAACTGGTGAAAGCATTTTACGAGTCAAACGCAACCGGTAAAACAATATACGGCGAATGGCTATAGAACCCATCTCAAACATGCGTCTAAGTGCCCAGGGCTGCGTTGTCCCGCGAATTGAAATACTCACGTACTGCGTGTACGCTCCGTTTTCAATTCACGTGACGCCTTACCCTGGACCCTGATCCACATCTTTGAGATGGGTTCTAGAATCATGTCCCCCAAAAATGTTATCAAAGTCGTAATGAAGATGATTTCAAGTTTCAAAAAAAGGCGGGTAGGCTTGGAAGCTATAAGGCTGGCAAGCTGGAAGGCTTGAAAGCGCGAATGCTTCCATGCTTTCTGGCCTCCTGGCCTCATAGCCTCCCAGACTTCAAGCTATGAGCTATCAGCTATGAGCTATTTTGCCTGAAACTTCGATTTAACTTTGAGATTCGGTGCGTTTAATAAATTTTAAGCGGAGTAAATTACAATGAAACCGCATGTAAAAGAAAGCGATTACTTGATGCCGTTGGAAGTGGCCGGGTTGAAGTACCGCAACAATTTTGTGGTCGGCTCCGGTCCGGCTACCAAAACGCTGGATATGATAAAGGAAATCGAACGCTGGGGCTGGGGCGGGGCCAGCCTCAAGTTAGCGATTGATCCGACTTATATCAGCAAACCTCCCAGATACCGCTGGCTGAAAAAACTTAAATACCACGCATTTACCGCCGAAACACGGCTTACCTTTGATGAAGGGCTCAAGCTCATGGAAGCGGCCCGAAAAGCGGTCAGCGAGCTGATCCTATACGCCAATATGTCCTATGCCGGGGAGGCGGGCGATGAAGGCTGGATCCGTATGGCTAAAAAATATGAGGACGCCGGTGCCCATGTGATCGAGCTGAATATGTGCTGTCCGAACATGTCATTCAATGTCGAGAGCTCCGGAGGTCAAACGCGCGTGGTCTCCGGCGCCAGTGTCGGATCAAATCCGGCGATCGTATCCAAAACCGCTATAGCGGTCCAAAAGGCCGTCAATATACCGGTTTTTGTAAAGCTGACGCCTGAAGGCGGCAAAGTCGCCCAGGTGGCCAAAGCCTGCTTTGACAACGGCATCGCCAGCGTGGGCAGCACCGGCAACCGGCTGGCGATCCCGGATTTTGATATCGACAACCCCGAGCAGGGTATTTGCCATTTGCAGGATGAACCCACCCTGGCTTGTTTTTCAGGGCCCTGGATCAAACCGCTGGCCCTGCGGGATGTCTATGAAATGCGAAAACAATGCAATCCGGACAACCTGGTCATGGGCAGCGGGGGGATCGAAAAATGGAATGATGCTGTTCAAATGATGATGTGCGGGGCGGATTTTATCCAGATTTGCACCGGTGTGATGATCAAAGGCCCTAAAATATTACCGAAAATCGTCAAAAACATGCGGCAGTTTATGGCGCAAAAAGGCTATGACAATTACATGGATTTCAGGGGTGTTGTCGTACCGCGGATCACCCCCACCGACCGGCTGACCCTATACCGGGGCCATGCCGAAGTCGATGAAGACAAGTGCACGGGCTGCAGTATCTGTGCGGATATCGGCCATTGTTATGCCATCAGCATGCAAGATGAAAAGGCCAAAATAACCCTGGATGACTGCACCGGATGCAGTACCTGCACCGATGTGTGTCCGGTAAATGCTGTCTCCATGCAAAAACTTGATAAGATTGACTAGAACGCAAAAATTGATTTCTCGCGGCTGGAAGCCGCTCCCACATATTCATCATCAAACGGTGGGAGCGGCTTCCAGCCGCGATTGAAACGGATGCATCTGATGTCGGTTCCTTTATGAACTCATTAATAAAATAGGAGAAGGAGTAGAGAAATGGCTCAGTTTAGCAAATTAGAAGTCTTAACGGCGATGGAAGCGACCGGATTAATTCCGGTGTTTTATAATAAGGATTTTGAAGTCGCCGCGGAAATCGTGAATGCCTGTATTCGCGGGGGCGCTAAAATCGTCGAATTTACCAATCGGGGAGATTATGCCTATCAGGTGTTTGGAAAGCTGTCAAAACATTTTTCCGAAAGCGATCAAGACGTTATTTTAGGGGTGGGTTCGGTTATCGATCCTTATACAGCGGCGCTATACATCAACAATGGCGCCAATTTTATCGTGGGGCCGGTCCTGAATCAGGAAGTTGCCAAAATTTGCAACCGACGGCAGGTCCCCTATTCGCCCGGATGCGGCACGGCCAGCGAAATTTCACTGGCCAATGAGATCGGATGCGACATCGTCAAGATATTTCCGGGCGGACTTATCGGGGGTCCCGGTTTTGTTAAGGCCGTTACGGCACCGTGCCCATGGTACAAGCTCATGCCCACCGGCGGCGTTAGCCCGACGGAAGAGTCCTTGAATGCCTGGTTTGAGGCCGGTGCAGTTTGTGTCGGGATGGGCTCCAAGCTTATCGTTAAAGATCTGGTGGCGGCCGGGGATTGGAAGGGAATTGAAGCCAACGTGCACAATGCACTTGCGATCATAAAGGCATTCAAAGAAAAGTCTAAATCGGATTAAAAAGGATCTTTAATTTTCCCGCCGCGGCGGGATAGAATTTCCAAGACATTAGGGGTGACAAATGGCAAAACTGACCATCAAAGCTGCGGATGACTGTAAATGGGATATTTTAAGCTTAGGGGAAGTCATGATCCGTCTTGATCCCGGCGACACGCGGGTGGCGCGTACCCGACAATTCCAGGTCTGGGAAGGCGGCGGCGAATACAATGTTGCCCGAGGTTTGCGGCGCTGTTTTGGAATGCGGGCAGCCTTGGTAACGGCAATCGCTGATAATCCTGTGGGTCGCTTGCTGGAAGACCTGCTCCTCCAAGGTGGTGTGGATTTATCCCATATCCGCTGGGTGCCCTTTGACGGTATCGGTCGCAAAGTAAGAGTCGGCCTGAATTTCACCGAAAGCGGTTTCGGCGTCAGAGCCGCGCTGGGTTGTTCAGACAGAGGCTATACGGCTGCGTCGCAAATGCGGAAGGGCGAAATCGATTGGGATCAATTATTCGCTAAAGAAGGTGTTCGATGGCTGCACACCGGCGGTATCTATGCGGGTCTTTCGGAGACTACGCCGCGTGTCATTATCGAAGCCATGCAGGCCGCCAAAGACAACGGCACGATGATCTCCTATGACCTGAATTATCGACCGTCGTTATGGAAAGACATCGGCGGTTCGGAAAAAGCCATCGAAATAAATCGGGAAATCGCCAAATACGTTGATGTCATGCTGGGAAACGAGGAAGATTTCACGGCCGCCTTAGGCTATAAAGTCGAGGGCTTGGACGAGGATATTTCCAAGCTTGATACCTCTGCGTTTAAAAAGATGATCGAACGTGTCGTGGAGGCTTACCCGAATTTCAAAGCGGTGGCAACCACCCTGCGAAATGCCAAAACGGCCGGTGTCAATGACTGGGGCGCGATCCTCTATTATGACGGGGAATTCTATGATGCCTTGCTGCGCGAGAATCTCGAAATTTACGATCGGGTCGGCGGTGGTGACAGCTTTGCTTCCGGTCTGATTTATGCTTTCCTTAGCGGCAAAGAACCTGCGGAGGCTGTAAATTACGGAGCTGCCCACGGTGCCCTGGCCATGTCCACACCGGGTGATACCACCATGGCAACCTTAGCTGAAGTGGAAAAAGTGATGAAAAGCACCACCGCGCGAGTTGACCGCTAAGAACCCATTTTTTTCTTTGCAGCCGCTGGATTTTAGCAGGGCGTATACATAAAATTTAAATTGCCGGAAACAGCTTTGTCAGGAGAATAATAACGTGAATGATTACAAACCGTTGGATCTTTTGGTGATCGGCGCCGGGATGATTGTTAATGATCTGCTCCTGCCGTCGGTTTATCACCTGCAACGTCTGGGAGTTGTCAAAGATATCTCGGTATGCGACGCCCGCATAAGCTCCCTCCAGGCACTTAAGGAGAACACGCTGATCAATGAAGCCTTTCCGGAGCAGGATTTTAGGCCGTATCCGGCCCTGGATTCCGCTGCGGATGGCGATCAGCAGTTATATAAATCGGTTTTGAGCCAAATGGCGCCTTATCAGGCTGTTGTCATTGCGGTGCCGGACCAGTTTCATTATCAGGTGGTGATGGATGCCCTGGACTGTAATCAGCACATTTTATGCGTCAAACCGCTGGTTCTGACGCATCGACACGCCGTCGAAATTGCCAAAAAAGCCCAATCCAGGGGCCTTTTTATCGGGATTGAATACCACAAGCGCTTCGATCGGCGATCGCTGATGGCCAAGCAAAATTACCTCAGCGGTGATCTGGGTGAATTCGTCATCGGTGAAGCCAAAATGATTGAACCCTACTATTACCGCTTTTCCAACTTTCAGAACTGGTTTACAACGGATTTCACCGATC
>Ga0255055_10000906_pt1 | contig 22620 bp, 29 predicted proteins | sample JV7_2_27_MG_FD_188633 | JGI IMG/M metagenome (GOLD analysis project Ga0255055, IMG submission 188633) | Seawater microbial communities from Jervis Inlet, British Columbia, Canada - JV7_2_27 | ecosystem: Environmental > Aquatic > Marine > Inlet | place: Canada: British Columbia | collected...
TGGTAACATTGCTTATTACAGAGAGTTCACCCAAGAGGATCTGGCAGAAATGATTCATGAGCTTAATGTAAGATACGATAATGAAAGGAGATTTGTCATACGTACCCGCAGGCAGGGAATGTTGGATTTTCACAAAGCCATGCAAAAGGCTGCATTAAATTATTATGATGGATAGGAGAGATTTTATAAAGAAGATAGGGGGGGCTACAGCCATATTGACAGTTGTGCCGGGGGCCATTATAGCTTCCAGGGTTTCTACAGGGATGGCCAGACCGGTTCCGGTATCCAAGGTAATGACTCTTGTATCCCGGGAGACTATAGGAGCTGTGGAGAGATCTGCCCTGCAGAGTAGTTGGCTTGCTAAACAGGATCTTGATTTTTATATTAACTGGAAAATGCAAAGAGAAAAAGCATTAAGAGAAATGATTGTTATGGAGAAGGTACATTGGAAGACTCGCCGTAAAATAGGTAAATTACAATACTATGAACCGAAAGACTTTTTTTAAGGCGTTGGTTGGAACAACGACTGCATTAGTTGTTGCTCCCAAAGTATTGGCAAAATATGAAGAGCCCGAATATATTTCTCCAACGAGATATTTTATCGGTTCAGATCCTGCAACAGGTCATTGCCAGTCAGGTGTTGTAATAGATGTTTCCAAGATACCAGATGGCTTTACCTTGGAAGATATTGTCAAAGTTTGGAGGGAATATGGTATTATGTTAATTGATAGCACAAAAATAAGATGAACAGAAAAACATTCTTTAAACGGTTATTTGGAGCAGCTGCAGTAGCTGTCGTTGCTCCCAGGATTCTGGCCCAGGAAGAGGTGCCCGTTGATGGATATAGTACACCAAGACCAATGTATCCACCTGGGATCAAGAATCCTGATGATTTCACTATCTATGAATATAAAATGGATCCGGCTGAAGTTGTTGAACGGTTTGAAAATGAATTGACACATGAACAGAAAGTAATGCTTGGGCTGGTTAAAAAGTACGAAGGGATGAGTTTAGTTGAATTTTTAGGTACATTTAATAAATGATCTGGATAGATAGAGAAGATAAAACATGCTGGTCTGTTGAGGACCTTGATCTCTGTGATGGGAAAGACATAACTTGTATACTCCGTCCAGAGCTATTACGGTTTGATGTATGGCCAGTCACTGCAGTTGGAGTTTATGAAAGATTGATACCTTTCAAAGAGCATCACACATCAGGCAGATTCTTCTGTGTGGGCATGGGCAATGTGGAGACAGTGGGAAAAGGTGGTTGGAGACAAACATACCTTAACTCAAAAAATTAATAATGGAAACAAAATGCGTAACGAAAATCTGGACTACGAGACTTGTCACAACCAGCTTCCGATGGAAGAAGGGAAAGGGAATGGTACGCTTTTCAGTTTCCATCAACGGAAAGAAAAAAAGACGAGTGGAATATATTTACCTTAACTAGGCAGCAGCTAGCAGTGGAGATACGTTGTTAATGCTATGGTTTAGTGATACCGGGGAGTCGGCAGTGAGGACACCGGCTCTCCGGGATATTTGGAGAGAATGAATGAAACCATTATATTTAACCTAACTTTTCGCATTGCCCTTTTTTGTTCACGATGATGATAGCCTGCTAGCTGACCACTGGCAGGCTTTATTTTTAACCATAAATACATTGAACCATGAAAGACACAAATTATTTCTACAATGATCAGAAGATTACTTTCCGGGATGAGGATGGTACTCTTTCTGTTAATCTTACGATGATGGTTAAAGCTTTTCCTGGGAAAAGATTGGACCATTTCTTAAAGTCTCCGCAGACTAAACAGTTTATCAAGGAGTTGCAAGCCATGTACCCCGAAAAAAGGATATTGACTGCTAAACCTGGTAGATATGGATATACTTGGGGGCATGAATTACTGGCATTAAAACTAGCTGCTTATCTAAGTCCACGTTTTGAACTTTGGGTGTTAAATAAAACCAGAGATCTACTCAACAACGGAGTAGCTGTACTTGATGATCAGACAGCAAAGCAGCTTGAAGTTTCAAATGATAGAATAGAGGGCCTGGAAAAGAGGATTGCTATATTGGAGAATCCTGTTCAGACTCCTTATGAGGTACCTCTCGATGAGCTACATGATTTGAAATATGTAGAGGATCAGCTTGGCATAGGGCATAATACCCTACTTGAAATCCTCAGAAGGTTAAAACAGATATATCAGATCCATGATCGGAAAGGACGTGACAGGGGACACAAGCCGGAAAGCAAACCAAAAAAATGTGGGTGGATCCATGGCTATACACTTACCAACAGAATTGATGGAACAGACCGTCCATATTATCATATAGAGATGTATGAACGTGGATTGCAGGCCCTGGAAAGAAAAATCAATGATATGCTTATTGTTATAAACCAGGAAGCATTAATCGTAAAGGGAGTTGATAAACTTGCGGAGATAGGAGAACAACAGCCGACTCTTCCTTTGGTATTTCCTGGTCAGTCTGAGAAAGATGCTGAATGGATAGAAAGAGAAATCAAGCCAGCAGGTATGTAATATGATGATCTCAGATTATAAAAATATATCGATGAAAAGAATATCAGTATTGACCCCTACCAGGGGAAGGCCTGTCAAAGCTCTTGATATGGCGGTAAGTGCTCTCAATAAAGCCGGAGACATAGACCGGATAAAGTTATGGTTCTGGCTCGATGAGGATGATCCCGAAATGGATGAATACATGAATAACCTGGCCTATGGCCCCTATGCAGAATGGATACAGATAATGGCGGGTCCCCAGCAGCCTATTGGCAAATGCTGGAATTATATGGCTACACATGAATTTCAGAGGGGAGATGTACTTATGATGGGTAATGATGATATTATCTTCCAATCCGAGAACTGGGACAGCGTAGTACTTACTATGGATGAATTCTTTACAGATGGTATATATGTCTTTTATCCACATGATTCCAATGATGGTAAATGTACTTTCCCTATAGTTTCTTCAAAGTGGGTTGACACCCTTGGATACCTCTATCCGGAGATCTTTGAGTTCCTGGCCCATGATACTTATGCTCAGAGGGTAGGCCAAGGACTTGACAGGCTTATCAAGCTCAAGGGCTTTGTCATAGACCACCGACATTTTGCTTTTGGCAAAAGTTATTATGACCAGACCTATCGGCAGCACCGGGACAATGGAGCTACCAAAAGGGACCGGAAAGTACTGGAAGAAAGTACCGAACTTATTGACAGAGATATTGCTAAACTTATGAAACTCAAAAAAAAGCAAAATGACAAATCAGAGGCGAACAGTGTCAACAACGATTGATTCATCCAGTTTCTACCACCAGGTTATTCCTTCCTGCCCACATTGTAAGAGTGATACTACAGCACTGGGAGTTTCTATGCAACCTGTATGGGAACTTATCAAAGAGGATATTTATCATGACAGAACAGTAGCTGTTTTTAAAACCGGTAACCGCTGCGGGAATTGTGATTATGAGAAAATCGAAGAGCTTACCATGACCACATATACTTCACCGGCACATAATAGGTTTGAGGATCTGGTAGAGAATATGCGGAAATGGCAGAAGGAATATTTCAAGAACAAAACGGACCAGGCCCTGCAGGAAAGCAAGAAACTGGAAAAGGAAGTGGACACATATCTCAAACAGAGGGGCCAGTATGACTTATGGTAGATTTAGATAACCTGTCCTGTATTGTAGGACACCACTATGGTCAGTGCCTGATCAGTCACCGGTACCAGTTGGTATTTGTGAATATCCCAAAGAACGGATCACAGTCTTTAAAGCAGATGTTCAGACCCAAGGGGTTTGTTTATGATTATACTTCTAAGCATGACACCAGAGGCTATGAGTACATAACTATCCTGAGAAGTCCTATGAGTAGGTTTATCTCCGGATACATCGAAAGTAACCAGAGAGCATACCCTATAATGAAGACATTTAACTATTGGACTAGGCCTGAAAGTACAGATAGAATGCTTGCATGCCTTGAACAGATCCCACCGAAGTTCTATGATGAGCATCTCACTCCGCAGGTATATTTCCTTCATGAGATAAATATCAACACATATTTGTGTTTTGATCATCTCGAACAGGAACTGGCGCCATACCTTAATATTATAGGTGTACGAAAAATACTCAAAGAGAATATCTCAAAACTCAAGGACAAGCAGGTAATCCTGAATAATCTCACTACGGAAGTTTTCGATATGATTGCAAGAGTATATTCTGATGATTATGATTTATATAATAGACATTGTTGTCACTAAAAAATAACAGATATGACAAAAAAGCAGATTACCAAAGCAATTAACTCCTTGAGAAAGGTGTTAGAATCACCAAAAATCATAATGGTTGATTCACAGAAAAAAGAAATGACTGAAATTATTGTACAACTTTCAAACTTATTAAAATGAAAATAGGTTTTATAGGACTCGGGAAGCTAGGTCTTCCATGTGCTCTGGCTATAGAAAGCAGTGGGCATCAGGTAGCAGGATGGGATATCAATCCTGATATAGCAAGATATATTACAGAAAGGAAAGTTCCTTATAAAGAAGAAGGTATACAGAAATTGCTTGATGAGACATGCATAAGGCTGGAAACTGTTTCTAAAATTGTGGACTGGGCAGAGATTATTTTCGTTGCCGTACAGACACCACATGCCCGGGAATTTGAAGGAGACAACCGGCTACCAAAAAAGCGCAGAGACTTCGATTACGCTTACCTCAAGGCATCAATTAAGGAACTGGCTATCCTGGCCCAGGAAAGAAAAAAAGAACCCATTGTGGCAATTATTTCAACTGTTCTTCCAGGGACCATGGATGAGCAGATCATCCCTATCGTACATAAATATGGTGGTCATCTCAAGCTGGTATATAATCCTTTCTTCATTGCCATGGGAACGACTATCCATGATTTCCTTAATCCGGAGTTCGTACTACTTGGCGTAGAGAATCAAGCAGCAGCCAGTAGGCTAAGTCACTTTTATTTAACAATACTGGGAGACAGGTACAAAGGTTTTAATTGTTCCATAAGATCTGCCGAAGCAATTAAGGTGTTGTATAATACTTATATAACTCAGAAGATCGTCTTTGCCAATGCTGCCATGGAACTATGTTTTCATACCGGTGCCGATGTTGACAATGTAACAGATTGCCTGGCTATGGGTACTGACAGGATAATTTCATCAAAATATATGTATGCCGGTATGGGAGATGGTGGCGGTTGCCATCCACGGGATAATATTGCTCTGAGTTTCATTGCCCGGAAATATGGGATAAACTTTGATCTCTGGGAGAACCTGATGATCGGCAGGGAAAAGCAGACGGAGTTCCTGGTGGAGATAATTCTTAGTTACTGGAACCATGAAGGATATGATCTTACCGGGATATATATTCTCGGCAAATCATTCAAGCCGGAGACAAATCTCACCGTTGGGTCCCCGGCCACTTTGCTCTATAACATGCTAATCGAGAAGGTGGATCCTCTCCATGTAGATTGGTATGATCCCCATGTGGATGAGTTGAATGTAACCTACGTGGAGAAGGAAGGTCATGATAAATCAAAGGACTTCTTTATCCTTTCAGGAATAAGTACTCCGATACTGTTTTTCATAGCTACCAAGCATCCGGAGTTCAAACAGTTTATGTTCCCGCCAGGATCCATTGTGATCGATCCGTGGCGATATATCCCGGACCAGAAAGATGTAACTGTAATAAGACTGGGGAAAGGATCATGATAAATACCGTACCAATATTTGAAATGGAAGGGACAATTGTTGAGAGATACGATACCAAACATCACTCGGATAGGTTTCGTTCCCGGGATATCGTCCTTGAGGCAAACACTGAAGTAGATGGGCAGACCCAAGTTGAATACTTTAAGATGAGACTGATTCAGGAAAGATGTGATCTGGCAGATGATCTAAGAAAGGGCTATCGGATAATTGCTACTATAAAAGTCTCCGGACGGAAGTTCAAAACTGCAGACACCGGAGAGACAGTATATTTCACCAACCTGGAAGCTATAAATATAACCCTGCTGGATGATGCCAATAACTATGAGCATACATCACCTCCGGTACAACAATCGGAGTTACCGGAGATGCCGGAGCAAAGACATGATGAAGATGTTGATGATGATTTACCTTTTTAATTATGGACCTAAAAGAATGTATTGTAGTAGATGTCAACTCCATCCCACAGGGACTGGGTATCGATGTCTGGTTTGAAATACTTGAAAAGCAAGGGGTGATCTTGTGGGATAGTTATGCTTCTGAAGGAAGGATACCGATAGAACCAAAACCATTTAATGCAAATCATACATTTCGTTTAGTTGATCTACGTCAATTGTCTAAAGATGAACGTGATGAACTTTTTAAATCATTAAATATAGAACTATGAGCAAACATGATGAACCATTGAAAATTGAAGTACTTGGCAATGCCCTGGTAATAGATCCTATTATTCCGGATACCAAAGCCGAGAAAAGTCTTAAAGCCTCTGGTATGAAGCCTATTTCAGCTCCTGACCCTAAGAATAAACTTTGGAGTGACAGCCAGGATCGCAAGCATATATCCGAGTGGGATGAACATCCACTGCAGGGTATTGTAAAAGGAATGAGTGAAAAGGCTAAACAGGATCTTCCGAGCATTAAATTAAATGACCATGTAGGTCTGAGAGTTGGATCAGGCGAACCGATTATTTACCAGAATCACATATATTGGAGAGCAGCACCTCATGAAATTTTATTCAAATATCTTGGCAATAAAGCGTAAACTGAAACGCCACACTAGATAGACTGAAATCTGGCACTAGATAAAACTGAAACGACACGCAAGAAATGAAATGGAGTATTCTAGTACCCAAATCTGAAAGGATGAATCTGCCTGTAACCGTGTACAGGAGAGAGGTACTGAGGATAGACGTATGACCCCACGGAGTTATACGAACAACATCTGAAAGTGGATCTCCGTTTCTTTCTTGCTTTTTAAATTTCCATAACCTAGTTTTGTATTTCAGTAGACCTTGCATAAAAAACTAGACTGTCTGAAATGAAACACTAGAAACTGAAATGGCACGCAAGATCAAAGAAGAGATCCCTATTCCGACAACAAAAGAAAAGTTTTTCTTGGAGTACCTTATGCTTATGAAACCTGTCCTGGATTCTATTCTTCGGAAGATAAATAACGGTCAGATGATAAACAATAAGGCACCCCAGCTCAATGATATGCCAATGAAGGTACTGGCACAATTGTTATATTACAACGATATGTATCAGGATATGGCCGATGGCGAGAGATTCAGGAAGGTTTTCGATTACGATACAAAGCAGAAGATCATGGAGAACCTGAGTATTTCCGAAGACAATCTGAATGCCTATTTCTCGCAATTGAGGAAAATTCGTATATTGGATGGCAAGACTATCAATCAGTACTTTGTCATTCATCCAGAAGGCTCAACATTTTCACAAACATTTATATTCAAAATAAATGAAGAGTCCAACGGGCAAACGGTTAGTCAATGAAGTATCAGAAGAAACGGGTCTTTCTCATAATGTGGTTTACAAAATAGTGATGTCACAATATAGTTGTCTTCGTGACACGATGAGGTCCTCAGTACCCGATGAGCCTGAAACCTTTGATAGCGTAAGACTTCCGTATTGGGGGATCTTTAAACCGAGATTACATATCTTTAAGCAGATGAAGGGCATAGAGGGCTATAACAAGGAACGAAAGCGCCGCAGAGAACAACGTTATGGTAAAACAAATGACAAGTAATTTCTTTATCCTTGAGGATGGTAAAGTAGTTAACATAAACCCAAAGATATTACTGGTCCCAGAATTCAACAGGTTGTGGAACCGGGACAAGAATAAAAACAAGGCAAAAGCCCTCCGGGAGTTTGCCTTTATCTATTTTATAGCAGACTTCGAATCAGAATATAATGCCTATGGCCTGGACAAAGAAGAACAGGTAGCTGAAGATATCTTTGATGATCGCAAGTGGTTACCGGATCAAATGATCCAGGAAGCGATTGGAAAGTATGAGAGGCTGCAGGATACTCATTCCATGAGAATGCTCAAAGCTGTGCGTAAGCAGGCAGATCGCCTGATACGTCACAATGAGCTGGAAGCTATGAAGGGAGAAGACTTCGATCCCAAATCATCCATGGCATCCATGAAGGGTTTTGAAGAGGTCATGGAACAAATCGAGAAATGGGAAAGAAAAGTCTACCACGAAGAGGATGAGATGATTATCCGTGGTGGCGGGAGGGTAGGATTATTCGAAGATAAGGAGACAGCTGCAGCCTGGACTAATAGACTCTAATATGGAACAGGAAATAGCAACCGGCTATCATAAGAATATCAAACACCAGGATGCTGATGAGTTCACTGCCGAAGCTCAGCATTTCACCCAGTTTGGCCGGTATACTAATCACCCATACAATACCTCACCTAAAAGCAGATACTACAGATACTGGGAAGAACAGGCCAAGAGATGTGTCTTCGGATACAATATAGGCCGAGATTGGATCCCGGGATATTTTTATCATTTTCTGAATTTCTGTCCCTTGCTCAAGGCACAGGATATCAATGAAGATATTATGAAGGAAGTTTCCGGAATGTCGCCCATCGATGATCCTAAAAGTGATATTCTGGCTATGAGTATGGCAGAAAGGATACAGGGATTCCCTGACTTCTGGGATGGCCACTACAAACTGTTTCATTACCTGAATGACGCTGAGCTTTCCGGAGAACATGGATCCGTTATCAAATCCCGTACAAAGGGATTTTCTTTTATAGGTGCCGGTATGATGAACCGGAACTATCACCTGTTGCCGGCAACCAAGTCCTATGCCTTTGCAGATGATAAAGAATATCTAACTGAAGAAGGAATCCTGTCAAAGACCTGGGAGATGATGGATTTCCATACGGAGAATACCGCCTGGGGAAAGCGCCGGCATAAGAAGAACTCCGACATGCATAAGCGGGCAAGCTACCTTGTTACAATAAATGGCCTGCCGGTAGAGAAGGGATTCATGAGTGAAATCATAGGGATATCACTTCACCATAATTATAATAAAGCGCGTGGAAAGAGAGGCAAGTTGATCCTCTTTGAAGAATCTGGAAAGAATCCTCACCTTCTAAAAGCCTGGAACATTGCTCTTCGCTCTGTTCGTATTGGAAGAAAATCTTTCGGTTTAATGATCGCTTTTGGTACGGGCGGTACGGAAGATGCTGACTTCATGGGGCTGGAACAACTGTTCTATGAAGGTGGGGGTTACCAGGTACGCATGGTTCCTAATGAGTGGGATATCTCTGCCATGGACCAGAAGTGCGGCTTTTTCTACTCTGCAGCACAGAATTATGAAGGTCAAATGGATAAGAATGGGAACAGTGATTTTCTAACCGCTACAACCATCATAGAGGCTGAGAGGGATAAAGTTCGCAAAGAGACCAAGAATCCTGAAGCTATACTGAGACATATTGCAGAAGATCCACTTACACCGCAGGAAGCAGTACTGAGAGTATCCGGGTCCCTGTTTCCTATTAATGATCTGAAGCACCAGCTTGCCGAACTGAGAACAAAACCACATAAATATGAATCCACAGAGTATATCGGAGATATCGTATTCACAGAAGAAGGAAAGCTCCGATGGAAACCTAATGCCGACCTCCGGCCTATCCGAACTTATCCGCATAACAACACTGATCAAACCGAAGGATGTATCATCATTTACGAGCACCCGGTACCCGGAAAGGACGGTACAATACCGCACGGAATATATATCGCAGGGAGTGACAATTATGACCACGATCAGAGTACTACACAGTCCCTGGGATCTACCTTTGTAATGAACCGGCTGACAGAGCGTATAGTAGCAGAATACACTGGTCGGCCATTGACAGCGCCTATGTATTATGAGAGGGAACGCAGGCTGTTGATGTATTACAATGCAATGTGCAATTATGAGAATAACCTCAAGGGGCTATATGGATATCTTGAAAAGATGCATTCAGCACATATTTTATGCGACACACCACCTATGATCATTGATAAGCTCGATGATAAAACTCTAATGAACCGTGGCAAGGGTACACCAGGTACTCTGCCAATTAAACGCTGGGGATATGAACTTATCCTTACCTGGCTATTAACGCCAATATCTCCGGACAGTAATGTACTTAACCTACACAAGATCAGGAGCCAGCCTTTACTGCAGGAATTGATTTATCATTCCAAGGAAGGTAACTTTGACCGGGTAGATGCACTTATTTATTTGCTTATCTATAAAGAGCAATTGAGCAATATCATACCTTTGTACGACAAACAGGGAGAAACACTCGATCCATTCTTTGCAAATAATCCCCTGTTTAAGGAGAATATCAAAACTGAACCGGCAAATGATCCGTTTAAATCTATCAAAGACGCTGCAGGAATGACAACAAAAGTCCCACAGAGTATCCTCGATCACATTCCCAGGAACAATTAATACACAAAATCATGGCAAAAATATTAATGCAACTTGAGTCTACCGTCCCCCGGAGTATCTATCAGTTTCCGAAACAACAGATTCCTTATGCTGAGAAAACTGATGCCTGGGGCAAAGAAAACATGGAAGCGGCCATACAGATTGCCAATCATGACCATGGCAAAATACGTAAGTCCCGGGCTGCCAAGAAACTGAATTACGATCTGATAAATGGTATAATGGATGAGTCGGATATTGAACTTGCCTTCAATCCACTGGGGTTGAAGGGAGTGAAGTTCCCGGCAAAGACACAGAACTATCCTATTGAAGTTGGCAAGTTGAGTGTCCTCAAGGGAGAGGAAACCCGCCGAAGATTTGATTATAAACTCAGGATCCTGAATGATGATGCTATATCAGAAAGGGAGACTGCTCTGAAAGATCAGGTTCTTCAGTTCCTCTATCAACAGGTTGCCAACGGTGAATATTCCGAAGATCAGGCCCGCAAGCAGCTTCAGAATTTACAGAAGTATCAGAATTTCGAGTACCAGGATATGAGAGAGAAAGCCGGTACCCGCGTTCTTGATTATTTCTGGTATACCAAATTCATGAAGAAAGGCTTCAACGATTCTTTCTGGGATGTACTTATTGCCGGGGAAGAAGTCTTTTCCTGTTTTAAGGTTCATGGTGAACCGGAACCGGAGAGAATGAATCCTCTTAATGTTACTGCCTTTGGTATGGGTGAGAGTTACAAGTTTGAGGATGCCGACATTATTATCATTGATGGATACCATCCCGTAGGAAAGATGATTGATGAATACTGGGATGTTCTCAAGCCACATGAATCGGCAGCTCTCGAAGAAGGATCCCTGACCAGGGGGAACTATGCCAATAAAGGATTGCAGGGACCCATTCAGAGAGATGAAGAAAACCGGCTAGGTGATGCCATTATTATTCCCGATTCCAATGAAATTGATTCCTTCGGTGGATATTATGATGTCAATGGAAATGTACGGCGTACTATTACTATCTGGAAATCCCGTAGGAAAGTCGGTGAAATGACTTATTTTGAGGATGGTGTGGAATACAAGACATGGGTAGATGAGTACAAAATAGCCAATGAAAGCAAGGGTGAGAGTATCGAATGGCACTGGATCAACGAATGGTGGTGGACACATAAGCTTGGTCCGAACCTGTATAAGAGGATTGAGCCATTGCCACGGATAGGAAACAAGATGAATAACCCTTCCTTCTGCATGCCTCCAATTGTAGGAACTGTTTATAAGATCAACTCCAATGAGAGTGTTTCTCTGTATGACAGGATCGTTCCTTACAAATACCTGTATAATATATATATGAAGCGTACCGAACTTGCATCTGCAAGAAACAAAGGTGTGCTGGCAGAGATGGACCTGGCCAAGATTCCGGAAGGATGGACCCCGGAAGTATGGATGCTGTATGCTGAAGTTAGCGGGTTCTATACCACTGACTCTTTTAAGGAAGGCAGCAGGGGAGCTGCTACAGGCCGGCTAGTACAGAACCTCAATAATCGCGGTAGTTCTACCATGAATTTATCATCTTCGGATGTTATCAAAGCCAATCTCGAACTGGCCATATATGTCAAGAACGAGATGGGTGAGATCATGGGTATCTCTCCACAACGGGAAGGATCTATTGAGAACCGGGAAACAGTAGGCGGGGTAACTACGGCTGTTCGCCAGAGTGCCTATATTACTGAAGAATGGTTTATGATACATGATAACACCAAGTTGCGGCTTATGATGCTGGTCTTGGAAACAGCGAAATATTGCTGGTTGACACAGCCCACAAAGAAACTTCAATTTATCGATGATGGGTTAATTACTCATACCTATTCTCTCGATACCAAACTATTTGCTGAAACAGAACATGGTCTGTACATGAGTGACGGACAGAATGATGCTGAACTCTTCCAGGCTATCAGGCAATTTGCTCATGCAGCTATGCAGAATGATAAGGCTCGGGTAAGCGATGTCATGAGTATATTCGCTGATACCAGTCTTGCCAGTATGAGGCGTAAGCTTGAAAGATCTGAAGAAGAGGCTTTCCAGCGTGCAGAGCAATCAGAGAAAAGAGCTCTCGAAAGCCAGCAACTAGCTGTTGATTCCCAAGAGCGTCTTGAGATGATGAAACTTGAACAGGCTGAAAGAATTGCCCTGGCAGAAATGGAGAACAAGCTTATCATAGCTCAGTTACAGATCGAAGGGAAACTTGCTGAGGCACAACTCAAAGCCGCTACAGATAAAACAGCAGAGAAACTTGTGCTGGAATATCAGAAGCAACTTGACAAGATCCGCATGGAAAGAGAGAAGCTCCAACAGAAAGCTGATGAGACAGACAAGAAACTCCGTTCTCAGGAAAAAATCAGCAGACAAAACGCAAGAAAGGCTACCGCCTAAAGCTGAAACGCCATTTCAGCTTTTAGAATAAAAGGCTATAATTTCAGGTTACAATGATATGATGTCCTCTTGAATGAAAGGGGTATAAATATTAATATTGTATAATTAGCTAAATGGAGAAAAAAAAATATGTTTAATCAAGATGAAGACCAAAACCTGTTTGATATTCAAGTGGAGACCGAAGATATCGAACTACCCGGGGATTTGAGTCTAAGAGTACCGACAGCCAAACCGGCTACGGAACCAGACAAAAATGCCCCAGCGAAAATAACTTTACCTCAAGGAGATACACCTCCTTTACTGGCAGTAGACGTTAAAGCAGATGATCACCCACAAGAGGGGTCCATCGTTCAGACGGTGCCAGGTACAACACAGCAGCAAGTTCAGACAGAACCCGAGAAAAAAATAGAGCCTGAGACAGCTCCAACGAAACCAGCAGCAGAAGAGACTAAAAAAACTGAACCAGCAACACAGGGTCAGCAAGGTACTTCTGGGAAGGATACCGTAAAAGAAGAGAAACTGTCTCCAACGTATCTCCATGCTGCTGCTCTTCACGAAGCCGGTATTCTTCCCAACCTTGATTTAGATGAACTAAAAAAGGTTGAACCCGATAAAGTCATTGACAATATTCTTGAAGCCAGCCGTAAAGAAGTGAGTGATCAAGTGGCTACCCTCAATGAACAGTACAAAAATCAGTTCAATGAAGATCAGCAACAGATCATGGAAATGTTCGAAGAGGGAGTTCCATTCGATGATGCAGCCAACATCACTTATAATCAAGTAAGGTATGACACTTTGACAGAAGCGCAGATCAAAGAAAACCCGGACATGCAGAAACAACTGATCCGGGAATTTTTATATGCGAAAGGTCATGATTATGAGTATGCCGAAAAGCAGGTAAAGCAAAGTGAAGACCTTGAAAAGCTTGAGACAGACAGCCTGGAATATCATGGAAAGCTTGTACAGATGAGCAAGGATGATGAGGTGGCTGCCCGTGAACAGGCAAAACTTGATACTGCAGATCGCCAAAAAAAGAATGATGATAATCTCGCCAATATCAAAAAAGATATATCCGGAACAACGGAGATCCTGAAAGACATCCCACTGACGAAGGAAGACCAGGCAAAAGTTCTCAGCTACATGACAGTTCCTTCAGCAGAGATAGTCCGTAATGGTAAAAAGGTACCCATCAGCAAAAGAGACGAAATCCGAATGCAGAATCCTCTTGAATTCGAAAAGAGGCTTGCATACTACATTCATATCGGTCTCTTTGGTGATGCACCTGTTCTGGACAAGATTGAGAAAAAGGGAGAGACCAATGCTGTAAATGCATTGAAAGAATCCCTCAAGGGTGGCGATGGGCCAAAAGCCGGTTCACCCGCAATCAGTCAAGGAGATCAAAATGCTGCCGCAGGCAAACCAGTAGAAGCCAAGTTCTATTTGCCGGGCGAAATAGCAAGCGTTAGGAGCGATTAATAACCTTTCTTTAATTTTAAAAATAATGCAATACGTATCACCACTGCAAGAGTATGAACCGAAGGATTGGGGCGGTCTGACGACCAAAACTCACCTCGGAGCAATTTATCAGGTTAAGCCGCAAGATGCGACTGACCTCGTTACGTTACTATACAAGGCCAATTATGGGACCAATTTTGGGGTTTTCCTCAGAAGGTTTAGTCCATTGAGGCTGGCTTCCGATGACGATTTCCGTTGGAGATTGCAAGGCAGTTCCAAGAAGAATATACCTCTGGTTGAAGTTCAGGTCAATGGTTCTGCCATTACAACTGCTTCCAAGGTAGGTTTGAATGGAGCCCGCTTCACAATGATTTTCCCGGAAATGTACTTCTCTGATACCAACCTCATAGTTGGTGAAAAGAATTCTGTATACCCGATTCGTCTGGTTAACATTCCTGAGCCTTACGGGGCCGGACTCGTTTCTTACGAAGCTGAGTTGTTTACCAATGATCCTACAGCATTCATTCCTTATGAAGAACTGACAGCGGGAAAGAGGTTCTCAAAAGAATGGTCCATCGTTGAGCAGACCCTTTCGAAAAAAGGTGGAACGCCAACCTATACCAGCCCATTCTCTATGATCAACAATTTCTCCATGATTAGAATGCAGGACACCCGTCCAGGCAATATGATCAAGAGACCGGTTGCATTTTCCTGGCCGGTTGTTGATGAGAATATGAAACAGACTGTTATGACTACCTGGATGCAATATGCTGACTGGGAGTTTGAACAGCAGTTCCAGGATATGAAGAATAAGCTACAGAACTTTGCTACTACCAACCGCCGGGATGATGGGACCTTCGCTCAAAAGGGAGATTCCGGATTCGAGATTCAACAAGGTGCCGGCCTGGAACAGCAAATCGAATCATCCAACGTTGTTTTCTTCAATGATTTTGAGTTGGATATCGAGTGGCTTACCGAGCATATCATGGATGCTTCTGACAATGCCAGGGACGGATCCCATGGTGATGTCCGTTCTGTAGTCATGCGTACCGGTATGTGGGGAGCTTATCAATTCCATAAAGCCATCAAGAGTTATACACAGCTGTACACTCCGCTAAGGAATACAGATATGATGTATCGTAAAGGTGACGGATGGGGATACCACGAGAACTTCCTGGAATACTGGGGACCTGACGGATCCAAGATCAGCGTTATTGTCGATCCTCAGTATGACGATAAGGAACGGAATAAAGTCGAGCATCCTTCTGGAAAAGGAGTAGCCAAAAGCTATGAATACCAGATCCTGAACATCAGCCGCGTAGGTGGTGAGGACAATATCAGGTTGGTATACCAGGAAGGGAATGAGGATATCATGGCATACCAGAAAGGTATCCGGGATCCTTATACAGCTAATCTTGCACAGAACCACGATGTCGCTTCTTCTGTTGATGGTTATACCATTCACAGGGCATTCATTGGTGGATGTATGGTTAAGGACCCAACCCGTTGCATTACACTTAGGCCGAATATTTTAGGCTAGTATTAATTAAATAACAATTGGAGTTAACATGGAGAATTTAACTGAAACAGGTTCAGTTCTTGTTGATGAGAAAATCAGTGTCAAGCCAATACGAAGGCTCAGCGACTGGCTCCCCGAAGGTCATGATTCAGAATTCATGAACGAAGGGGCCAGCTGGACCTTGTGTGTTCCGATGCTAAGAGACAAAAAAGCTCTAAAAGACCCATTAGAGAAAATGTCTTCAACTCAAAAGACAGAACTGGCCGAAGAACTTGGGCTTGAAGGCCCGGGGGACTTTAATGTTTACCGTCAAGAAAATTTCTGGCGGAAGTTTCAGGTTACTATCGACCGTAATGGTAGGATACTTAACCTGAGTGATCCCTATGATTATGTTATCTATCGCGTTCTGTTATGCAACACTGAATATATCGCTCCATCTTTCGCTATGCGGAACATGAAGCAGACATATAAGTTTGCCCTGGAACACGAAAAAGACCGGCTCAAAGATGAGATTACCACAGTCAATAAGAAAGAAAAGTCTTATCTGGCTCTGAGTAAAATGAGTTCATCCAGGGAGATGATGGCCAATTATATGTGGGCTCATTACCTGCAGGTAAGAACGGCACAACGTCCACCTATTGATGCACCTATTGACTGGCTTTATAAAGAGATAGGAAAGATCATTGATTATGATGCTGACCTATTCCTCAGCGTAGCTGAAGATGATAGTTACGTATATAAAGTCCTTATCATGAAAGCTCTCAATATTGGAGCATTGGCCCGTTCAGGTGACACTTATAAGTTCCCGGGAGCAAATCGTCCAATAGGTACAGTTGACCAGATGGTAAACTACCTGCAAGATGATCGACACCAGGAGGATCTTTTGAAACTAAAGACCCAGATTGAGATTGCTGAGAAGCAAACTCTGAATAGTGAGATCGGTAAAGTCAGCAAGACTATACTTACAGATTTCGCTACCTCTCCGGTTACATCCGAGAAAGGCCCCGGAATTATTCTTCCGGAAGATGTTAAGGATGTACAGGAACAGATAGGGGATACTGATGATAAGAATCCTGAATCTGATAAGCCAGATGATAAACCGCCACCTTTGGATATTGAATAGATAGAATAATGAACGGTTCTCAAATGATAGAAGCATTTGATCAGTATTATGATAAGATCGCCAATCTTTCTGCTCCTGGCTACCAGGAAGCGGAGAAGTTGCTGTTTTTAAATAATGCACAGGATGAATTTATCAAAGAGAGAACCTTCGGGAAGAACTTTCAGCCGCCTGCTTTTGATAATAGTGAGAAGCGGGTGGCTGATATTCGTCCTATTGTTAAGTCTGTTCAAATGGGTACAGCTGTTTCTGGGATCTACGGGAATTCAATACGTACTGATCCTTACACTGCTGATCCAAGGTTTATGTATATGATTAAGTTAGATGTTCAACTTTCCAGAACGAATCCCACGATCACACAGAAGTTTATTCCTTGTATGAAAATTGAACAGGAACTTGCTGGAAAATTCAGATCTACAGAATTTAATAGATTGTGGTTTAAGAATCCAGTTTATTTTGGAACGATGAATGATGGTGTACATATCATTGGTGACTATTATACTTCTTTCTATGATTATGCCCGCGTTGATTTTGTCAGTAGACCCTTTACGATAACAGCTTCTTTCATGGACTTCACCGGTGAGCTGGCAGATGGACGCATGAGTTTAGAACCACATACCCATCAGGAAATTGTAGATATCGCAGTACGCCATGCTGTATCTACTTCTGGTGATGTAAGATATCAATCCAAGATGGCCGAACAACAAGTCAAGACAGAATGAACCTTCTTGATATGCAAATATTGTTTCAGCAAATTGCTGAAGATACTTCCCCGGAATTCTTCGACCGACAGAGATCCGACACCTATAATATTATCAATTATCTCAACAATGCCATATACCGGTATGTTGAAAAAAAATATATTTCCTTTCCTACCATGGAACAGAATATCAGGTTCATTGCAGAGAACAGCAATGACTTGAAAGACATGATCCGGAAGGTAAAAGTAGGGACCTTTTTATTGATCAGTGGAAACCAGGTATCAGCCAATGATGGTGTTCATCCATATACCATGCCCGGGGGAACAGACTACCAGGGACCCCATGGAGCAAATTCTACAGTATATCATATGCCAACTGATTTCATGCATTTCGTTTCTTGTCATATAAAAAGCACTCGTACTGCTGCCAGCGTTCTTCCTACAACATCTGCCCAGTGGCAGGAATGTAAAGTGATTACCCAGGACCAGGCAGGAAGATTCATTTCAACTGAATGGAACAAACCGATCATGAGGGAGCCGGCCATACTGTTTGATGCAGATGGTTTCTTTACAGTTATACGGGATCCTGATCATGATGCCGGAATAACAGATCTCGAATTTACATATTTGAGAAAGCCACATACCCTTGATTTTGACTTTTCCTGGATGAATGGAAGGGGAGCTACTGTTCTTACATCTGCAATGGTCAATAAACCCGTAAGGGTACGCAGTGGATCCGTAGTGGAATATCCTACCGATGGCTTTCCTACACGCGGATACAGGTCTGGAAGCAAGTTCAATGTGCTATCCGGATATTATCCTATGTATGAATTCAATGCTTATTCAGGTATGGAAGTAGGATATCCCGGTAATAGTACTGATGAGATCTCACTGGCTACTTACATGCATGAGGATATTGTTCGCCTGGCTGTAAGTATGTTTTTAGATGAAGCAAAATTTAAGTTAGCACAAAAAGCAACGGCATAATGGACTCAAGACAAATGCAATTATCGTTTGAAATGAAGATTGGTCAGTTCGCTGAGTACAATTATCCTATGCCTTTCCAGAGCCATGAAGTACAAAACTATCTCAATGAATCACAGGATCAAGTCACTACGAAATTATACCAGGATTTTGAGAAAACAGAGCAAATGCGTACTGAACTCTCTCCCCTGGTACGTAATATTGTTTTTTCTAGCTTTCTCACTGGTGCTGATTATTCTCATCCTAATGGCCATATTGTCAATATTCCCAATGGTGTGCTTTATCCAGTGGAAGAAAGATGTACAATTGGATATACCGACTGTAACAATGATGCCCAAACAAAACAGATAAAAGTACTTCCATTGACTCATGATGAGTATAATATGAACATAAATAACCCATACCTGAAACCCGATGTAGACCTTATATGGAGGATGGAAATGGGAGCTACCGGATCATATTACAAAAGACATGAACTCATTTCTGATGGGATTATTACAATAAATAGTTATAACTTGAGATACTTGAAAAGACCGATTCTGATCAATCTCATAACGACAAACACTTGCGAACTGGATGAAACGGTTCATGAAGATATAGTTGATGGTGCTGTACAGATAGCTATACGTACAAGACCACAACCACAAAAAGTTGAACAAAACCAAGAATCATGAGACGCAGACACGAACTAGCAGCCGCCCAAAGAAATAAGGTTAAGGGATTAGCCAAAGTAAAAAAAGCTGCCCAGAAACTCATTGATGATAAAGCCAAGGAAGAAGAAATGGTTCAAATCAAGGATAAGCTGGATGCTTTAGGTATTAAGTATGTACATAATACCGGCCTAAAGAAGCTGAGAAAGCTCCTGAAGGAAGCTGAAGAAGAGGATTAATATTTCGTATAATTAAATATATACTCCAATGGTACTCAAAAGAATTACTGATAAAAACTTTCTTCCTCTTGAGGGACAGAAAAAAATACCTGTATACTCAACTTTTTTCAACGAAGCTTACGATGCAGTTGTTGTTATAAATGCAAGGGATATTCATGCCATGGATGTGACCCATGTAGTTAAACATCCCTTGATGGCTGTAGCTGTATACGACTTTGATGAAGTTGGGGGTGCAACGGGACAGCATAGTCTCAATAATGCAATCGGACTACTTCCGGATAATGCTATTATCAGGAATGTTATGTACGATGTTCAGACTGCTGTTGTAGCTACAGGTGCTACTGCCTCCGTAGTCTTTCAACTTCCTACAGACGGTGATCTTCTAACTCTTGATCCTGTTCTTACTGCCGGTTTTACTGGTATGGGTCTCGGGACTCCGCTTATGGCTAGTGCAGCAACCTGGGTTAAGACAACTGCAGCCAGGGCTGTACAGGTAGATATCACCGGAGCCGGAACTATAAATGCTGGAAAAGTATATTGTTTTATTGAGTACGTGATGAGCGAACTCGATGCCTCAGATATATTGACTTAGAAAACTTATTGTATAATTTAATACCCAAAAAAAATGGACCAACTTGATGTAATGAATATTTTGGTTAGCAGGGATGTAGGCGCAAAGTCTACCGCCAATGCTACCGGGACGACAATCGATGCCTATGATGACCTCAAGGACGGAGAAATGGTCGTCTGCAATCCTCATAATGTAGTAGTAGGTGCAACAGAGATCTTAACCGATGCGCTGATTGCCAAATACGGTTTTAAGTTCATTGTGAGAAAAGGAACTAAACTTGATCATTCTGATCTGATAAAGATCAATAACATTCGCAGTGTTGTTGGCCTTGCAGATGATGCTGCTTCGGAACAGTTATCATATATTGGTTACAATGGTTCTTCCGGAGCTATTGAGGCTAATGACAGTGTGCCTTATGTACCGCGGTTTACACTTCACCACCAGGGACGTACCGGCCAGGGACAGCAATTGATCCTGGACGGAGTATATAAGTCCGGTGCAAGTGCAAAAGATTCTGATATTACTATCGGTCTCGTTAAGAGTCTCGATAATAAGTTCAGCCGCCCGAATTACGTTGAACCCATTATAGTCAATGCTATCTGTAATGTTGCCGTGGATGCCACGAATGATTTCTCAGGGAATGTCACTGTCGTGCAGGGAGCAAAAGTAATTTCGGTTGCTACCCTTACCTATGGTGGAGGAACAGCTGCTGTAGGAGACTATATCAGGTTTGCCCCTACTCTGAATGGAACACTTTCTCTGATCAGTTCTGTTTATGAGATCAAGGCAATCAGCACTCTTGACATCACACTGGACCGTCCTGTTAAGGAACCTACTGGAACATGGACCGATGCAGGTGATGGCAACCAGGTAATACCTGCTGCTACTGGTGATTCTGGCGATTGGGGAATCAAGGCTACTGGACAGACCAGGTTGTTTGAAGCCGGTAAGTATCGTTATGGTAAGAATTCGTTCACCATTGGTTTGAATGAAGCCTTCGGAGCAACTACCGTAACTTATGATACTGCTTCATATAAAGGCATAGGGTCTTCTCAGGCTATTGGTGAACTGGAATGGGAACTGAAAGGTAATGTAGGGAAAGTCTATGCTGCCGATGTATTCCAGAGTGCCTTCACATTGGTAGCTGATCATACCGCCTCAACAGCGATGTATGACCAGATTTCTATCTCATGGTTTGACGATAAGGTTACCAATGCAGTCGATGTTTCACAATCTGCCAAGCAACTTATCCTGGCTGCTGTTACAGGTTTTGCAAATGGACAGCCATTTGACCTGATAGCAGATGCCGTTGCAGCTCTGGGTTGGGATGTGTCAAACATTCAGGTTTAATTTCATATACCTTAAAACAGATCAAAGGGGGGAGGGAGCAAGTGTTCCCCTTCCCCCTTTATTCTATATAATTTAAAAGTCCAGAGCTATGTTTACACCAGCAATTGATCTTGATGTAGTTTACCGTTGTAGCTACTTCCGCTTAACGGATGAAACCGGACCTGATACCGGTGATGGAACGAAATGGGACGGTGTTGCTGGCCTGGTTTCTTCCAATGTGACTGAAGCCTTAATCACTGTAATAGATCCAAACGGAACTGAAACAGACCTTGATGTTACCACAAAAATAACTGATGCCAGTCCTATTACCGGAGATGTTGCCCTGGGTGATCATGGTGGAGATTATATCGATGGCCTCTATAACCTGGTTTACAAAATCAAAACCGGAACATTTGGAATAAGTGCCTTTGCTGATTATAATGCAACAGTTTCAGGAACGACAAAAGTTGTTGCCTCTAATCATGGTCTTGTTACAGGTGAATATGTAATTATCACAGCCACATCCAACTATAACGGTACATACCAGATAACAACAATTGACGGTAATAACTTCTATATTTTTGTGAGTTTCGTGGCCACGGAAACGGGTACTGGAACAAGATATTACCTGACAACCTTTTATCCGTATGTCTATTGTACTCTTGAAGCCAAGAGAGACAGGATGTATGCCAATATTTCCCGGATGGCTCCCGGAGATACCCGAGACAAATGGATCACTGATGCTGACAGGGTGAATGCTTTATTAATGGTTATTAAGAGTGCCATCTCTTCTGCTAACACAACAGCCCTGGCCAACATACAGGCTGAGGCTGATCAGATAACAAGTTTTTACGATATTGACGCAACATTTTAAGTTATGAGTGGCAACCAGATGCTCGGTGATTCACCTGCTGTAACGGGTGGATCTGCTTCTGTGCAACCGGCACATATAGAGGACAGGAATATTGTAGTATTGCAGCCCGGTACTATCGGTGCTCGTGGTGTCACTGGTCCTTCTGGTTTAGATGGAGCAACTGGTCCCACCGGACCAGCCGGTGCAGCTGGTACAGCAGGATCAGGAGGAACTACTGGTGCAACTGGCCCAGCTAATGCTACAGGTCCCACAGGTCCCATAG
>Ga0255055_10000907_pt1 | contig 22618 bp, 24 predicted proteins | sample JV7_2_27_MG_FD_188633 | JGI IMG/M metagenome (GOLD analysis project Ga0255055, IMG submission 188633) | Seawater microbial communities from Jervis Inlet, British Columbia, Canada - JV7_2_27 | ecosystem: Environmental > Aquatic > Marine > Inlet | place: Canada: British Columbia | collected...
GAAATTTTACTTATCAAGTCTTAAAGAAGAGTTAAATAAAGTGTTATCATTACTAGAAGAGGAGAATAATGAGTAGACAACCAGACTATAATTTCAAAATATTGCTATTAGGTGATGCAGCAGTAGGTAAAACAAGTCTAGTTCAACGGTTTATTCATGATAAATTTGATAGCTCTTATCTTATGACTATAGGAATGGAACCTTCAGAGAAACATGTAGATTTGAAAGATGGAACAAGAGTAGCACTATCCATTTGGGATCTTGCGGGGCAAGAGCGTTTTAGATTCATTAGACATACTTTCTATAAAGGAGCAAAAGCTGCTTTGATAGTCTTTGACCTTACACGTTCGGCTACTCTGAAAAGTGTTCAGAAATGGAATAAAGAAGTTATAGATAACTGTGGGTCTGAGGTTGTAAGAATCCTTGTGGGTAACAAAGAAGATCTAAAAAAGGAAATTGCTATTTCTAAGAAAGAATGTGATGAAACAAACAAACGGATAAAGAGTGAATATGTTATACTCACAAGTGCTTTGACTGGCAATCATGTTGAAGACGTTTTCACAAAAATTGCAGAATTACTAATTAAACAAGCTTAATAGAGAGTTCTTGTACAGAAATTCTCAGTTCTCTCTTTTACTATCGTCTTTTTCTTCAGATTCTTCAGTACTTGAAGAATCATCTATTTCATCTTCATCAAAAAGGAGAATCGTATCAAGAACAGATTCTAGAGTTGGTCTTTCAGGAGGAGCTAGGGGGATCTCATCTGTATCAACCACATTCACTTCTAAAGATGATAAATCAGTTCTAGACCTTCTTGGTCTGGAACTAACAACACCAGACGCTTGAATACCTTGAATCATAGTCTTAACAGAAGAGATTTCTTCTTTTAATTCGCTAATTGATGATAAATCACTTAGTTTTTCTAGCAATTTATCTACCTTTTCAAGATTCTTCTGTGTTCTTTCTTCAAATTTCTTGCCATTTTCTCTAATTTTGGCAAGTTTTCCATCTGTAACTGGTGTATTCATTTGAGCAACAGAATGAATTGAACGAGTTGAAGGAGGGGTGAAAACAAATTTAAAATCATCAAGTGTTCCAAATCTCTCTTTATGATGAGCCTTAATAGCTTCTAAAATAGCTTTTTCTTGACTACCATAGTGTGATGTAAGATCTTCCAGCATATCGAAGAAATCAATTGGTACTGGTATTTCAATGATTCGAGCAATTCTTTGCTTCTTTTCTTCATCAAACATCAAAGTAGCCTCTATGTTCATATTACTCTTTTATTTATGATAGATTTTGCTATTTATAGTATTTGTGTAAATTGAGTACAAAAAACCAACGCTTTCTATGAAGCGCAAGATTAAAAATAGGACTGGAATACACTAATTTAATGACTAATGATAATCAAACCATCTTCGCTTGTTTTGCTCATCCTGATGATGAAATCGGATGCATCGGAACTCTTTGTAATCACGTAGACAAAGGAGATAGAGTCATCTTAGCTTGGACTACCAGCGGTGAATTAGCTTCTCACTTTAATGGTATGGATTTTTCTGAAGTTAAAAAAATAAGAGAAGAGCAAGGAAAGGAAGTTGGGGAAATCGTTGGATGTGAGACACTTTTCTTAGACTATGGTGACACTCACGTAAGGTCTACTAGAGATAGTGCATTAAAAATGACAAAAGTTATTGCAGAAATTAAACCAGATGCAGTTATTACCTGGTCAATGAATACCAGACATCCAGATCATCGAGGTACTGCACAGATTCTCTATGATGCATTGACTTATGCACGTATTCCTCGTATTACTGAACCTATTGCTCCTCATCGACCCCCTTCACATATTCCTATGTTCTTGTATCATGAAGAAATTTCTATTTTACCAGTGATATACATTGACATCAGTGAAAATTTCAATAAAGTGAAAGAAGTTGCTGAACTGTACGGTAATTTCTACAAATGGCAAAGAGTAAATGATTGGCTTAATACTATGAAACATGCAGATGGTCTTCGTTGTGGCGTTAACTATGCTGAAAAATTCAATGTGCTAACAAGATTTTTACCAGTTGACAAATATCTGCCATTGAAAAAGGGATAAAAATTTCATTCTGTGTTATAACAATCCCTTTTCTACATCCTTAACCATTTTCGAGTTCGCTTGCTTCCAATCTTCAGTTGCTCTTTCATATAACCGTTTTGCTCTAACATTCGATTCTTCCATTATTTCATGTTCATTTATATTAACGAACTCACCTGCATGCAAAATCAGCTTTCCATTGATAATCACATTATCAACTTCAGTACCAGTAGCAGAATGTATGAGGTTAGGAATAAAATTGTGAAAGGGTTTGGATATTATTGGTGTAAAGAAAAGCTTCTGAAGATCTATTGTTATAAGATCTGCTCTCTTCCCTACTTCAAGCGTACCTATTTTTTTATCAAGCCCCATCACATCTGCACCATAGGAAGTTGCGAGATGAAGCATTTGCCAGGCAGGAAGTACTGTAGGATCTTTCATCAGTGTTTTTGTCAAAATACTTATAGTTCTCATTTCACGGAATAGATTATGGTTTCCTGGACCAGGAGCTTGATCTGTCCCAATTCCAACTTTTCCTCCTAATTGATAGAAATGGTGAATGGGGGGAATAATGCCATCTATCATGCTAATAGAACTTGGACATCCTACCATTTTGGTTTTTCTTTCAACCATCATTTCTCTTTCATTTTCATTAGTATCGTGACAGTGTACAGCAATTAGATTTTCATCCAAAAGGTCATAATCTGCAAGAACAGATACTGTTGAAGATTCTTTTCCAAATCTCCCTCTTATTTGAATTCTTTCTCTTTCTCCTTGAGCAACATGCATATGAATCTTGCTTTTTCTTTCAGAGGCTCTTTCTTGTATTTCTTTTAAAGTGTCAATAGAAACCATATCAAGTGCTTGAGGACCATACAAACAAGTTACTAATTCTTCATTTTTGTATTTTTCAAACAGCTTTTCGTTTATTCGTAAAGCATCTTCTCCTCTTGATCTATCAAATTCATATAGATCTGTAGGTTTTAGTTTTGATCTGTCAGCTTGTGCTACTTCATTGATTGTTTCAGTAGCAACAACCCTAGCTCCTATAGGTAAATATACTTCCTCAACTAAAGTCTCTGCATTTCGGGTATATTCGGAAAAAGTTGTAGTTCCTGTTTTTATTCCTTCCAATACACCAAGTTTTGAACCTACTATTATGTCTTCAACTGCAAGGTGTTTTGCTAATGGACCAATGCCTTTATTCATCCACTCTATTTCAGGTAAATCTTGTGCTCCACCTCTTAACAGCTGCATGCTAGTATGAATATGGGAATTAACCAAACCAGGCATTACAAGATGTTTAGTTCCATCAATTACAATATCTGCTTCTTTAGGATTTATTCCATCTGAGGAACCTATGAAAACAATTCTATTGTCTTCGATTCCAACAGAGCCATTTTTTATAATTCCTAATCTGTTATCCTTTAGTGTTATTATCCAAGCATTAGTTATTATTAAGTTCATCAAAATCTCTCCAAGGCAAGAATAAATAGAGCAATATTAAATTAAAGATTTCTGCCATTTTATAGCATTTCCTGAATAAATGTAGTGTAAAAACAAACTTATTAACTTAAGAATTTGTCCTTTTATCGGAAGAGGAATGACTACAGACGAAGAGCTTGAAAGGATTAGACAAAAAAAAGCTCAAGAATTACTTGAGATTGCCAACATACGAAAACAGAGGATGGAAGAATTAAAAAACGCAGAACAAGCTCCACCAAGTGTTGATGAAAGTGAAAAGATATCTTTAATGCAATTTTTCTTGGTTCCAGAAGCTTTTGAATATTGGACAAGTCTAAACGATAATCCTTCTAAAAAGCCTACAGCTGAAACTATTTTCAAGAATGTTCTTTATATGATTAAAATCGGATTTCTTGAAGGAAGACAAATAACCAGAATAGGCATAAAGAGATTAGAGAGAGATATAGAAGGAATACCCCCATCTATTACAATAAAAAGAAAGGGAGAGAAGAAGAAAACAGTCAATTAATTGAAACAATATTGCACAATTAATTTGACAAGCTTTAATAATGAATATGTCAATAAGAAAATTAGGTGAAAGTAAAATGCAAATAAGTGTTGTGACTGCGATTGGTGGAGGTTCAATTGAGCTAGATGTCGATCCTCATTCTACAGTTGCTCAATTAAAACGAGAAGTTGCTAAAAAGAAGAAAATACCTGCAAATACCGTCATTATTGTTTTTCATGGTAAACAATTGGATGATAGTGAAATCTTAAAGCAAACTGGTATGATGGACGGAGATAAATGTTACTTGATTGCCAGGACTAAAGGTGGATTTTAGAAAACCTGTTTTTCACTCTCTTTAATTCATCTATCTAACTTAACTAGGCAATTTTCATTTCTCTTGTATATTTGCATTTTAAGATTTTAAGCTAAGAACAGCTGATTAAAAGGAAATATATATCAATTGAATCTAGAAGTATATATTCAATAGGTGCGTTAATGACTGAAGAAGAACGATACTCCAGACAACAGTTAATTCCAGGATGGGATCAAACAAAACTGGAAAAAAGCACGGTTATACTTGTTGGAGTTGGAGCTATAGGAAGTTATGTAGCAACAATCTTGGTTTCTTCAGGAATAGGAAAACTCATCATCATTGAATTTGATACTGTAGAGGTTTCTAATCTTAACAGACAATTGCTTTATCAGGATAAAGATGTTGGGAAACCAAAAGCTGAGATAGCAGCTAAGAAACTCAAAACAATCAATCCTGAAATTGACATAGATTTCATAAATAAAAAAATGGAAGATGTACCAGCTTCAATATATGAAGAAGCAGATGTAATTATAGGTTGCTTAGACACCTTTATCGGACGAAGGTGGATTAATTCAATGGCAGTAAGGGTTGAAAAGCCATTGATTTTGGGGGGAATGTTTGCTTTTTTGGGCGATGTACAAGTTATAATTCCAGACGTTACTCCCTGCTTCGAATGTCAACCTTTAGTACCTGATGAGGAACTTGCTCAAGCTTGTACTCCATTTGGAGAAGAGAGGAAAAAAGAAAGAGATGAAATTGAAGAAGAGCCACCTTTACCTGCAGTAGCTACACTCTCAAGCATTATCGGTGGATTCATGGCTCAAGAAACTCTTAAGATATTACTCAATTTGGGACCGTACATTGATAATTATCTTTTCTATGATGGATTAAACAATGCCACAACTATTATTCCTCTTGCAAAGACTAAGGAATGCCCAACATGTGGAGAAATGTATGAACTTGAGCAGATAGAGTTTGTTGTAAATCCCAAAGAAACTATTAGAGATCTTATTTTACGTTTGGCACTTACCTATGGACTAGATAATCCAGACATTATGGTACAGGGAAAATTCCTTGAAATTGATAAAAAAATTGAAAAAACTAACCTATCGCAAAAGGCTGTAGCTTTTGTTCTAGATAAAAATCTTGCAAAACCCATTAAAATTGTAATTCAAGTTCAAGAACACTAGTTTTTTTTTAGAAAATTTCGCAATTTGAATGCAATATTTTTTAAAGTTCGGGAGTCATCAATAAATATAGAGAGATAAAAAGGTGATACAAATATCTACAGATGATTTCCTCCTTGCAAATGAAACTCAATTAATATATGAAAATAGTTCTGGTTTTGAACCTGTTAGAGGAAACCTTAAGCATTGGAAAGGTCATTGTGGGATTATCGAAGGAACAGAAATTCCAATTTTTGCAAACATCTATATCCAAGATGGGTTCCCTGAAATTCCTCCTTTAGTTGACATTACTCCAAAAATTAATCATCCGAATGTTGAGGATGATGGTTCATTAAGCTTAAGAATTCTTTCTCAGTGGAACTCTACTTATCATGTATTCCAAGTAGTGAACGATATAAACGATTTATTTGCCAAGGTTCCAGGAAAACCTCTAAAAACAAAGAGAGCTAAAAGAACTGAACGTATTGGAGTCTTACCCAGAGTAGCATTACCTACCAAACCACTTCCTCAAGCACTTGCTGTTGAAGAAGCCCCTGAAACTCAATTAGATGTTGAAAAACGATCTATTGAAGGAAGCATTGTTGATTATCAAACAGAAATTGAACAAATCAGCAGAAAAATCGAAAACGAACGAGAATCACTACTGAAGGAAGGTGGCGTTAGTATTGAGACAGGGAAGAAAGAAATTTCTATATCGCGAGAAGAAGATTTAGAATCAGACGTTAAAGCTATTCAAGACACATTAGAAGTAATCGAAGAAAAGTTCGAAGATGGTGATATGACTAATGTGGACTTTCTAAAACTATTTAGACGATATTCCAAAAAAGGATATAAAGCAGAAAAACACCTCCAACAGATTAAACTAGGTGCTGATAGTAGTATGACAAAAGAAGAAAACAAAATTCTTGAATTAGAATCTGATTTATACGCATCTATAGTTACGTTAGATAATTTAGTTCAAAGTTATGATAATAATGAGATAGAGCAAATTGCCTACAAAAAGCAACTTCGTTCTCTTATTCGAGGAATTTTCAAAGTTCGGATGCAATTAGAGAAAACTGGATTTGATCTTGAAGAATTTGTCAAGAGAGAAAAAATGGAAGATAGATATCCAAAAGGTCTCAAACAACTTCGTGTTGTAGAAGGAGTTGAAACAGCTGATGCAATATCAATACCTTTTGACACACTGAAAAAGATGCCTGCTAAAACAGCTGATTTTGTTTCGTCAGCTATAGAATTAATAGATCTTACAAGACTTAAATCTGTAGCTAGAGCTGATTTACTTCTAGCAGACATTGATGAGATGCTTCACATATTGAAAACATTTCCATCCATACCACAAGATCACTGGGCAATTGATGACCTAAATACATGGCGTGATATAATTTCAAAATATAAACCTCAAGAAGTAATCAAGGAAGAGGATTGCGAAAAATTAGAATTTCAAGCTGCAAGATGGCTTAATGACTTCAGAAGGCTTTTGAAAGAACTGTAGTCAAATAAAAGACATAAAAGTTGCTTCCTTTGATTTTTCTTTTCTCTTTCCCCTTGATAAAACCTATGAAGAATGGTGAGTGCTTTGATTAGAAGAGACGTACGTAATACACTATTCATTAACATTCGAAAAGATCTATTTGAATTAATAAATATGATAGAAGTAAGAATAGATGTTAGTTACATACTTGAGGAATTAGAAGAGATATCATATGAAGTTAAGAAATTGAACTTAGAGGGAGAAAAAATAGTAAGAGATATGAAAGAGATTTATGATTCTCTTTATAAGAAATATGAAAAAAAACTTGCTGCATTTCTTTCTTCTCGAGAAGCAAATCACTTAGTAGGGAAAATAGAAAGCTGGTTGCAAGTTCTCCCAAGTTTAATATAAAAACAAAATAGGATGAAAACTATAGAGAGATTAAATTTGCGAAGATATAAATAATTGCTAAACAATATCAAATGTGGAGATTAAAGTGGGATTAAGAGACATTGAGAAAAAAATCAAAATCAAATCTGCTTTTCAAGTGAAAGAAGCAGAACTTATGATTAAAGAATTAGAACAAATGATTGAAAATATCAATCATGTAAAAAAGCAACTTAAGAAATTTGAGAATAAATATGGTGATAAAATCTCTGAGAACAAGGAATATTATGATAAATTATCTGGTCTCAGAGAAGAACTAGGTCTACCTGCAGAAATTGGACGTTTCGATTGGAAAGAAGCTCCTTCATTTATGGATAAATTGACAGGTAAAGGATTTTATGATATTCTAGCAAATGAAATTCTCGAGTTAGGTCAAAAATTAACACCAGACAATGGAGGGATTATGTCGATAGGAGAATTGTTTACACAAATAAATAAAACCAGACCTGGAAAGATGGTTTCAATTGATGATATGTATCGATCTCTTGAGAAGTTAATCAATTCTCAACTTATTCCTCCTTATCGAATACTGGAATCAAGTACCAAAATTATCGAATTTACTACTGTTGAATTCAGTCCAGACCACGACATAATTTTGAATTATGCATCAAGGAACGGATTTGTAACAAAAGAAGATTTACTCATGAGAACCAGCTGGGCAGAAGAAAGGATAGATAGATGTTTAACTTTCTTTGAAGGACACGGTATCGCTAGAGTAGACAAAAGTTATTCTGAAGGAACAAAATATTGGTTCCCAGGATTAATGAGTCTTTAAAATCTCTTCTTTATCTCCACAGATTAAAATACTTTATCCGCTTCAAATTGGATAATAGTTTTCTCTTTATTCAACCATCTTGCTACTTTGCGTTCTACTAGCATTTCACATACAATTATCAAATCATCTGCAGGTAAACTGCTCCATTTTTCCTCGAGTTGAGTTATATCGTATAGTGAATGTATTTCTACCACTCTCCCTGTATCTATCATGAAACCAAGGAGGTCATCAGCCCATTCCTCATTGTTTTTCCAATAAATTCTTGCTCTAGTTCTAGTTTTTTCATCAAGCCATTTAGCGATATTTTGTTGAACAAGTTGATCAATTATTTCTCGAACCTGTTCAATTGTCAATCTCTTGCTAAGTTTTTTATTTTTAAATGGATATTCTGTTCTTAGTTCGTTTACATTAATAATGTGAATTACAAAAACACGTGAATAGTCAAGAACGATTGCAGACCAACTTTGAAGCCAAGATTCTACATCTACGTTTTTTTTAGGTTTAATGTACATCCAAGGAGCTTTTACCCATTTTGGAAGACTATCTTCAAATTCTAATTCAAGAACAGCACGTTGATCTTTTGATAAATCTTCTTTTGTTACTATCCTTTCAACAGGCATAGTGGCTTTTAAGTCCTCTTTAGTGATCTCTAATCCTTTAATGCTTGCTTCAATTAACTTCAGTTTCTCCTCTGAAACCTCTTTTTCTTTCTTAAGCTTCTTGAGATTAATATCTTGCGATTTTTCATCTTTAGCTTTTTTCTTTTCAAGAGTTGACATGGGGAGAAAACCACCTTGTTAATTATGCACTTCCAAATTCATCATTCCAGTCTTCGTACTTCTGCACTTCAGCATCACTTACTGAAGGATTTATTGCCTCAATTGCTTCTAAGAAATCGCTTTGAGTTACTGGTCGAGCTAGAACTGAAGTGTCATCAATAGCTCCAGACATATCTAGTTCTCGAATTGGAGTCATGATCGCTTCTCGACATACCATTGCAATATCTGCTCCTGAATATTCTTCAGTTATCTCTGCTAGAACTGAGAAATCAGTATCCTCTCCCATCTCTACACCTCTAGTATTATAACTGAATATTGCTTCTCTCGCCTCTTCATCAGGTAGAGGTATATATATACGCCGCTCAAACCTTCTACGAAAAGCACCATCAATAGAATCAGGCATGTTGGTGGCACCAACAGTTACAATTCGATCAGTCTCAGAACTTGATAAACCATCCATAGCGGTTAAAAGCTCGGTTTTAACTCGACGCATTGCATCATGTTCTCCTCCCCTAGCACCAGCCATAGCATCTACCTCATCTATGAATATTATGCTCGGTTGTCTTTCTCTAGCTAGCTGAAATAAAGTTTTAACTAATTTCTCTGATTCTCCTAACCATTTTGAAATTATAGAAGAAGCACTAACATTGAAAAATGTTGCTTCGACCTCAGCAGCTGTAGCCTTTGCAAGTAAGGTTTTTCCACAGCCAGGAGGACCAAATAATAATATACCCTTCCAAGGTCTTCTTGCTCCTGAAAAGAGATCTGGTCTCATCAGTGGGAGAACTATTGCTTCTCTAAGAGTTTGTTTAGCAACCTCTAATCCCGCTATATCCGAGAGGAGTATAGATGGCTTTTCAGTAACTATAATATCAGAAATAGCACTTGATAGTTTATCATCATCCACATCGCTACCAGCGGTTGATCTTCTTTCCTTTCGTTTTTCAAGTAATTCTCTTAATTCCTTTGCTCGTGCTAAATACATCTCTGCTTTTTTCTTCAAAGAACGAGCAACTTGAGGATTACGTTCGAATTTTATCGCTTTCATTAAAGCTTCTGCAGCATCTAAATAATATGGAATTGCCTCACTGAAATTCTTTTCCTTGTCGAAATTGTATGCTTTTTGAGCAAATTGCTTTGCATGATCTATTAATCCTTGTGCTGACACTAGAGACACACTCATTGTTTATTGAATTCTATGTTATTTATTCACACCATAGATATAAAATGTTTTATTTAATCTCGCTTTAAAATATTTCAATAGTAAATTAAAATTTCTATTAAAATAAAAAATGAGAAGGAGGAAGCTTTCTTAGCTTTTATCTTCACTTACTTTTTTCTTCAAAGTCTCCAACTCTGCCTCTAGATCAGAAGTATCCTCTTCTTTCTCTCCTGCAGTACCAACAGGAGTTGATGGCAAACCAGTCACATCTGGTAATGAAGTTGTTGTTCCCAAATCCATTTCTGCCTCTAATTGTGCGAGCTGTTCATCAATAGCTGCATCATCTTCAAAATCTAATACTCCTTCAGATAAACTGGGATCGGACAGAGCTTCAGTCATCATTTCGATCTGATCTCTTTGCTCCATCACTGTATCCATAACACGTTCAGTTCTTTCCGGTGACACTGTTTTGATTTTTTCTCCAACTACTTTTGTACCAAGTTCCATTGCTTGAACTGTGTCTGCAGTTGAAGTTGCTGTTTGAATACTGTCTATTTGAGCTTGAAGATTCATTGCAGTGTTATGTACTGTATTTAACCTTTTCATGAATACAGCTCTTCTTTTCAAAGCCTGTCTAGCACCTGCTTTATTACCTGCTTTGAGCATTTTTGAAGCAAGAACCTTTTGTTCATCAGCTTGTCTTTCAAGATTTCTAGATTCAGCTTGAAGTCTGTTTTGCTGTGCTTTTAATGTTGAAAGAGCATCAGCATCTTCCTTTCTTTTTTTACCGAAAAGCCAATTTTTAACCATTATTACTCACCTAATCCTCTTCTCTTTTTCTTAATTTCTGAATTTCAGTTTCTAAATCATCAGTTTCTACTACACCTACAGAAGGCAATCCTGCTTGTGTAGATACTCCTAATTCAGCTGCTGTTTGATCAATCAATCTATCCACTTCATTAGGATCTGTATCAGAGATTAATAAATCATCAATACCATCTTCTATAGTGCCTGTAGATTCTTCTATGCCATCAATAGAGCTTTCCATGTCTTGGATAACTCTATCTAAGTCTGGTATTTGCAGTTGAGCATTCGCAGCTCTTAGAGCTGAAGCTACACCATGCATTTCTTCTGCCATGCTAGCTGCAGTATCTGCTCGTTCTAATTTGAAAATCAATCCATTTATTCTAGAAACTAGTTTTTGATACCCTAGTTCCCATCTCCTATTTCGAACTATATCAGTTGCAAACAATCTTGCTCCCTCTAAATCCCCTCGTTGAATACTCTGCTTCATCTTAAGATTCATTTTGGATTCGTCACGTTCTAATTTTCGTTGTGCTCTTTCCAATCTACGAACAGTTAATCTAAGATTTATAATATGATCTCGAGGGCTTTTTTGCGTACCTAATAACCATCCCATAAAGTTTCGGAACATCTAATTCACATTTAATTTTTTTTCTTTAACTATTTAAGCTTTCGTAGTTATTATATGTATTGATTTAATTCAGTTTCAAAGATAAAGCTGAACTAATGTCCTTTCGAAATTCTTAAAATACTGTAATAGAAAAATCATTGAATATTAGGTGTTAATGTATGCTTAAGTCGAAGAAATTATCAAGAAATTTAATTCTGTTAGTGGTAGTTATTAGCTTAGTAGCTTTTGTTGCTGAAACAGCTTCTGCTCAAGGAGAAACTGGTGATTTGAAACCTTTAGGTGCAGGCCTTGCTGTAGGTATTGCAGGTTTAGGATCTTCAATAGGAATGGGTATGGCAGGTAGTGCTGCGATAGGTGCTATAACAGAGAAGCCAGAAGTATTTGGTAAAGCATTTCTCTTCATTGTGCTTATTGAAGCTGTAGCCATTTATGGACTACTAGTTGCTATCCTTCTAGTACTCTAATCTCCATTTTTTTTCCCTGGTGAGAAAATGACAGAAGAAAAATCAATATTAAAACCTCCCGTATCAATGAAACTCACATCTCTAAATGACTTACTGAGATTAGTAATTTCAAGTGTTGGCCCAGATCGTACTTCAGGTTATATTGGCTATTATCTAGATGGAGATAAACCAATATATTTTATCTTTAACACTAGTTTGGGATATTATGATTTGAATGCACTCCCTATAATGATATGGGTTGAAGGACCAATTAAAGAAGAGAAATCATTCATCAGGTATAGAACATCACCTAAAGAGGAAATGAATTTCTCCAATGATGCATCTGATCCTAAATGGTTAAACATCCCTTTAGTTCAGTTTAAAGAAATGCCAGATTTTCTGAAAATTTGGGAGAAATAATAGATTCTTCAAAAAAATTACTATGTTATTTCTTCTCCACATTTAGCGCAGAATTCATCTTCTTTTTTTATTTCTTCTCCACATTTTGAACAATATTTCTTAATTTTCTTTCGTTTGGTAAGCAAAGTTTGTCCTATTGCAATAAGTAGCAACAGCATTCCTAAACTAGCTATAACAATATAAGTAACGGGGGGATTTGGTAAGGAGTTAATTGTAGCATATAAACCATAAATTAGTGCTGCTAGTCCAATTACTAACTCTGTAATAATCCATGTATATTTGTCTAATCCTCTTTTCTTCTTAGACATCTTAACCAACGAGATAAAATTACAATGCTAGTATATATGCCTTTTCTCAAATCTCCCACATATCGTCAAAATCATCACTTTTTCTTCTAGTGTCTTCCAGCTGCTGCTTTAATCTATTATGTTCTCTAGTTAACTTTCTAAGAAGACCATCAATTCCCCTAGATCCAGATCCACTTTGACTCCTAGATTGATTTAATCTATGGACTTTTCTTTCAACTGCTAGAAGTTGTTCAAAGAGTTTGTTAAACCTAGCATCTTGTCCTTCCCTCCAATAGAGTTCTCTTTTGAGTTCTCTTTTATTTAAAAGATAAGCTCGGAGATGATTGAGATTTCGTTGAATATTACTTTTAAGCTCGTTGATAGTTAAGGAATAATACTTTAGATCCTCTATGATTGAAGATTTATGGATAGAATAATCGATATAATTATCTATTATCTTGAAATATGTTACTAGTTGTTCAATGCTTTCTTTTCTTCCGAAAAGAGAATATGAGTCTAAACGAGTATTGAATCGGAATTTCTTTCTTGTTATCAAACTTAGGGAGTAATTCTTCTTTATAATATAAGAAAGACTAATAGTTTCTCTATTACGTAATTTTACATTAAAAAGACCTTTTTCTCGAAGAATATAGAGGTTTTTACTAGTTAGAACCAATAGATGTTTCTTAGGTATTTTTCCATTCTTTCTTAACCAGATTCTGGGTATTATTGCTATCAATTCTTCCTCTGTATCTTCAGGAAGAAGATGATGAATTTTCTTAAGTAATCTATGTTGGAAATTTAGAAAAACCACTTTTTTATTCAAGATATCAAAATCCTCTTTTATCTCATCAAATTTACTCTCAATTGTATTATCAAGTAAATTCAATCTAGCTTCCAGGAGATTAAGAATTTCTTCTGCTTTTTCAATATTGTTTAAATTGGAAAATCTCATGTACCCTATAGCTTTTAGTTTCTCATCTATCATGGTAAAAGTTTCATTTTCAAATTTAACTAGATGATCAATAAAAGTAGAGATTTTACCTCGTAGTAGTGTGATTTCATCTTCCACATCACCAAAAAGCATGATTTTTGCTTTTCTCATTTCATATACTGATTTTACCAAATCTAAATATTGTTGAGTTAAATCCCAAACTTGTGAAAGTTTCTTGTTTAGCAAATTTACTGATGCGAATATGAGTTGTGGCAACTGTTGATGATAGAAAAGACCATCTTCCACTTCTGCTGATTTACACCAATCACACCGTTGTATAGGTTCATGTCTAGCAAAGTTTGTTTCCGTTCCACATTTAGTGCACTTAGGATCATGGCATTCATCTCCACATTTGTCACAGAAATATACTGTATTGGTTATTATTATATGATCAGTACATAGTTTTCTCTTACAAGACTTACAGTAATACTGTGCGGGGCTACTACAAAAACTACAATTAGCTATAACAGGCAATTATAACACCTAGGTTTAAGAGAAATTAGGTAATTTTCTTTATTTATAGATGTAATATCTGGAAAATAGTATAAATTCTATATTTTCCTTATTCATTAAAAAATGAAGGTAAAATATAAGGATAAACCAATAATCTTATTTTTTATAACATTACTTCAACACATAAATAAATTGAGAGAAGAAGAATGAAAATATCAAAACGGACAGCAAGTTTCAGTTACGCAATAAGAGATGTACTAGCAGTTGCATCTGAAGTAGAAGCTCAAGGTCATGAAATAATAAAATTAAACATAGGAGATCCAATAAAATACGATTTCAAAACCCCTAGATTATTAACTGATCCGCTTAAGTATGCAGAAGAAGAAAATTACAACTTCTATGCTAACTCTCAAGGGATTCTAGAATTTAGAGAGACAATTGCCAATTATGAAAATAGAAAGTACAATGTTGGAGTTACTGCGGATAAAGTGGTTGTTACAACGGGTGTATCAGAAGGAATACAAATGACTTTCATGTCTTTTACTAATCCAGGAGACAGAGTCTTAATTCCTGGAATTCATTATCCTAGCTATTCAGGAAATGGTATGATTTTTGATACAAATATTCAATATTATAAAACCATAATTGAGGACAATTTCTATCCAGACCCTGACCATATACGGTCTTTAATGAATGAAAAAACAAAACTTGTTTTTCTTAATAGTCCAAATAATCCTACAGGTTCTGTATATCCTGAAAAAATCCTCAAGGAAATTGTTGATATAGTTGGAGAATATGATGCTTGTATAGTTTCAGATGAAACTTACGATGGATTATTACTAGATGAAGGACTTAATCACATAGCTATAGCAAGTATTGCAAAAGACGTACCTGTAATAGCTTATAATGGTTTTAGTAAGGTTTTTCTAGCTCCAGGTTGGAGAGTAGGTTATACATATTTACATGATCCTGCTGGAAAGGTTGAAGGACCATGGGAAGGTTTTCATAAATTAACTAGGATTCGTTTAAGTGCTTCTACACCTTTACAAAAAGCTTGTTCAGAAGCCCTCAAGGGGGATCAAGCTAGTTATCTTCCAGAGACAATTCAGAAATTGCGAGATAGAAGAGACTTAATGTATAGAAGACTTACAGAAATGGAAGGTATAACTGTTTATAAACCAGAAGCAGCTTTTTACATATTTCCAGTATTGGATTTGGAACAGTTTAGATGGAAATCAGATAAAGAATTCGTCTTTGATTTATTAAGAAATAAACACGTGCTAACTGTTTTTGGCTCAGGTTTTGGACCCTATGGTGAGAATGGTTTTAGAATGGTGTTTCTCCCAACCTTAAATCAAATAGAAATTGCAATGGATAGAATAGAAGAACTACTAAATGAGTTCCGAATCTAAATCCTTTTCTTTCTCCTTTTTAGGAAATTTGATTTTTATATTCGGAGAAAGTGATGTTAAAACTATTCCAACAAGAATAATTAAAGCGTAAAGAATAGCATTCCAAACAGGAATTTGATTGAAAAAAATAATGGCTAAAATTGTTGCACCGACAGGTTCTCCAAGAATGGCTACTCCGACAACAAATGCAGGTAATCGTTTAAGTGAATAATTATAGATAGCATGCCCAACCAAAGAGGGACCAAGTGCAGCTAGTATGAGTAAAAGAAATGCTAATGCTGAATAATTAAGAATATCATAACCTCTAATTAGATTATAAATAAGTAAGAAAAGTGCAGAGGATAAATTAACTAAAGCAAAGTATGGCCATAGAGGAGAATCAGCTAGAATTTTCTTACCTATAAGGAAATAGAATGCTACTGTTAATGCCCCTATCAATGCAAATCCAATACCTAAAACTGGATTGGATTGAGAACCACTTCCTGATGGAAGTGCAAAAGCTAAGAGAACACCCCCAGCAAAAGCTATTATGATGCCCACGATTCCTAGAGCATTTATCTTTTCTTTGAAGAATATAAAACCAAAAATTGCAAGAAAAATTGGAACAGTATCGACCAGTGTTGTTGAAATTGCAACATCCACATATTCAAGAGAAAGAAACCATGTAGCGAAATGAATTGCTAAGAACAACCCCGCTAAAAGTACCCATGGTGATTTCTTTAGAGTAGTAGATTGTTTAAACCACTTAATTTTGGACTTGTACAACGAGAGTATTAAAGCTCCTAAACCCGCAAAAAATGTTCTGTACATAGCTATAACTTCTGAAGGCATGCTTATGCCCAGAAGTTCTTCTTTTTGGAGATATACAACTATAATGGCAGAAAAGGAAACAGCAATTATTGCTATCAGTAATTGTAGATAAGGTAACAACTTCCGAAAAAGTGTTTCTTCTTTTACTGCCTCAAGCTCCAAATTTTTGCACCAATCTCATTTCATTCAAAGCAATACCCATAATATGTTTTCCAAGTACATGACCTAAATTGCCTTTCACTGCGTAGCTTTCACCAAATTTCTCAACTTCATCTCTTCTGCAATCAGGTGAGCAAATTAGTATAGGAACAGGATCAGCTGAATGGTCTTTAAAACTACAAGGACTACTATGATCACCTGTTATCATTACAACAAGATCTTCTTTGTAGTTATCTGGTAGAAATCTTGCTAATTCCTTATCTACCTTTTTTATGAACTCTGTTTTACCTTGTACATCCCCATCATGACCAAAATTATCAGTTCCTTTAACATGAACAAAAATGAAATCATAATTCTGAAGAGAATCAAGAGCTACATCAAATTTTGCTGCTAAATCAGTAGTGATTCCACCTGTCAACCTTTCATCTTCTATGATATGCATGCCTAACATTCTAGCAATTCCTTTATACAAACCACCACCAGCCACACATGCTGTCTCTAAACAATACTCTTCTTCAAAATTTGGAAGTTTAGGAACTTTTCCAGCTCCTCTAATCAAGAAATAATTTGCAGGTAATAAGCCATTCTTTTCTCTGTCTTTGTTTATTGTTGCTTCTGACAAAATTGAAGAAGCTCTTTTAGCAAATTTATTCAGAACAGATGCAGTCTTTTTTGCACTTTCACTCTCATCCAAAGGTTTGAATTCATACGGTTTATTCCCTTCAACGTGAGGATCATTTTCAGACACTTGATCAGATAAACCAGGTCCACGTAGAATCAGAGCAGCTCTATGTTCAGTTCCTGCTTTCAGAAGTATTTGAATATCATCAACTTTCATTCCATCAAATAATTCTGCTAATTCTCTTGTTCCGTTTTTAATCCTTCCAGCTCTACGATCTTTTATAATACAGTTTTCATCAATTGTTGCGAAATTGGTTCTGAATGCTACATCACCTTCTTTCACATCAAGACCAAGTCCAGCAGCCTCAAAAGGTCCTCTCCCAGTATAGAACTCAAAGGGATCAGCCCCAAATAAAGCTAAATGAGCGGTATCACTTCCAGGTGTAACCCCAGGAGCTATAACATGCAGCAAACCATTCATCCCTAGTGATGCAAATTTGTCCATATTCGGAGTATCCGCATACTCAAGGGGAGTCATTCCTCCATACTCCGGTATTGGGCGATCACCTAATCCATCTAAAACTATGAACAAGAGTTTCATAATAATGCAAATTTTATAATCAAATAAAAATGTTGCATTCTCACCTTAAAAATTTGTACGTGTATCAGAGATTCTGAATGGAATGGATTTTTTGCAAATCGATGTATTTTTAAAGGAGGATTAGAGGGTAGCTATGAGGACAATGATAGGTGAATTTGTTCCGAATAAAACAAAGAAAAACCACTACTGTTAAGAGTGGGAACATTTTTAGTGTAAAAAAGGAGCAAATCTCTCAAAATGTCTTCGAGATTTTTACAAGAGAAACAAAAACGGTGATTTTAAATGTCAGTTTTCACTAAGAAAAAAGAAGATTTCATGGAGTGGTATCTAGATGTTGTTCGAAGAGCACAAATAGTAGATACTAGAACAGAAGTTAAAGGTATGAATGTCCTTCTTTCTAATGGATATGATATCTGGGATAGAATGAAGAAGATATTAGACGAAAAATTCTATGTAACAAATCACAAAAATATGTATTTTCCTCTATTTATTCCTGAAAAATTTCTCGAATTAGAAAGTGAACATTTTGAGGGCTTTGTACCAGAAGTAGCGTACGTAACTCACGCTGGAAAGAAGAAACTCGATAAGAAGTTTGCACTGAGACCAACTTCAGAAACAATAATGTATCATATGTATTCTCAATGGATACGCGCATATACTGATATGCCTTTGAAAGTAAATCAATGGTGCAACATCATCCGAATTGATACAAAAGACACAAAACCTCTACTTAGGGATAGAGAATTCCAATGGACGGAAGCTCATACATGTCACGCAACTCCAGAGGAAGCTGTTGAACAAGTAAAGGAATCAATGTGGATATATGGTTCATTTTATGATGAGTGTTGTCTCCCCTATTTAGTTACAAAGAGACCTAAATACGATACTTTTCCTGGAGCATTATATTCTGTTGCATATGATACGCCTTTACCTGATGGAAAAACACTTCAAATTGGAACAACACATAATTTGGATCAGGGATTTGCTAAAGTATTCAATATTCGTTTCCAAAAAGAAAATGGTGATCATGATTATGCTTACCAAACATGTTATGGACTTTCTACAAGAGTATTAGCTGCTGTTATTGGTGTTCATGGTGATGATAGAGGATTAATTATTCCTCCCTATTTAGCTCCTTTACAAGTTATTATCGTTCCTATTTTATTCAAGGGAAAAGAGGAAATTGTTGACAAATTATGTAAAGAAGTTCTTGAAGAATTAAAAAATGCTAATGTTACAGTAAAATATGATGATAGTGATAAGACATCTGGTTTCAAATTTAATGAGTATGAATTACAAGGAGTGCCTGTACGAATTGAAATCGGACCTAAAGACGTTGATAAAGGTGGAGTGACACTAGCACGCAGAGATACAAAAGAAAGGATGTTTGTCGAAAGAAGTAAAGTTGTAGAGACCATTAGAAAAACATTCAATCAAATCACAGATGAACTGAAAAGCAGAGCAAAGAAATTACTAGAGGATTCTATATCTGAAGTAGTTACTTATGAGGAATTAGAAGAAAAATTCGCTAAAACAAATCCTGGATTTGTTAAAACAAATTGGTGTGGAGATGTTGAATGCGCAGATTTAATCAAAGACAAACTACGAGCGGACATACGTGGAACTCTCTATGGAAAAGAGGAGAAAACTACTGGTCCTTGTATAATTTGTACTGAAGAAGCTGAAGAAGTAGTATATATTTCAAGAGCCTACTAAACTTCATTTTTTTCTTTTTCTGGTTTCAATAAATTTAATAGTATAATTATTCCCTATAATATGTAATTAAAATAGTGGTGACTCAAAATGTCTATAGATTTATCCGCAGCAAAAAAAAAGCAACTCGTAAAAATATTGAAACAAATCTCATTGGGATGTGATTTAGAAGCATTAGCTGTTGTAAATGAAGAAGGAATTAAAGTAGCATTTTTCTCTGAAAAAGGTACGGACCCTGATCTTCTTAGTGCGGTTTCTTCAGCGATATTAGCAACAGGAAAAATGGTATGTGGAAATTTGGCACATGGTGATTTAGAACAAGTTCTTATTAGAGGAGAGGAAGGTTTTACCATTCTTGCAAGTGCAGGAGAATATATTCTAATAGGCGCAAGTCGAGACTTACACAATGTTGGACTTGCGATGCAAGTAATCAAGAAATATGTACCTGAAACAGTTGATGTGTTGAGTAGCGCTTAAATATTCATCACTCTCTTTTTTAAATCATTATTGAATAATGAAATTTATTGTAAAAGAATTCTCTACTATAACGTGCTATAAAAGAGCAGATTTTCTCTAATTTCCTGTTCTGGAAAACCAGCATTAATTCCAACAATAATTCTTATAACATCCATTGTTTCTGCCAATTTTAATTCTAAAAATCCAATTATGGAATCCGGTTCCAGAACAGATCCAAAGCGGAACATTTGTCTCCATTTTCTAAGATGAAATCTTTCAACAGCAAATTCCAGCTCATGTAATGGGATTTCTGCTTGACCGATATATTTTGAAAATACGGTTTTATACGGTGGATAATTGTAAATTTCTAGTACTTCTGATACTGAATTAGCATTAAGTGCTTTTGCTATAAAGGGATTTGGTAAAATATAACGAAAGGCAGGTATGTCTAAAACTAAACATCTACAGAGCGAGAGTATATTCTTCATATTCACATAAGTTACATAGTGGGAGGAAACAGCAGGAAGGGTTCTATAAACATACTGATCGATTGCAGATTCTAATGGAGTAAAACGGTCAGTTGATTTAAATTCTTCAAAAGCTCTTCTAAGATCTCTTAAAAGTGATGTATCTTTTTGTAAAGAAATTATATCTTGAATTGGCATTGTTAGAAGTTTCTTGTAATAATCTAGGTTGTATCCAGCAACTGGAACAATTCTTGCAATAATAGCTTCATGTTCCATTCCTACATGAATACCATGGAGAATAATTCGTAAGTTTTCAGCATTGTATCTCTCACTAAAGAGCTGAATTTTTTTTCGCATTGCAGAAGAAGACTGAGAATAGAATTTCACTACCAACTCAGAATATATGTTTTTAAAACTTCGAGCAACATCTGATATTTGGGTTTCAAAAGATAAATCCCCAATAACATTATCATAAGGAGTTTGAGTGAAAGCTGCACGTAATTCAGTTAGATTTTTTGAAGATAGAAGAAGGCTTAGATGGGATTTAGTTAGGATATTTCCAATTATCCCATGAGCACGACCAAGTAAATAGCTTATATCACCGACAAACATTTCAATTACCCTTTGTAGGTACGAATTCAATAAATTTCAACTGTTCTGTAAGAGGTGTATAGGGTTTACCATCTCCTACATAGAATTTGGAAAACCATTCAACCCAGTGCAACCTTAGACTATTTAGGAAAGAAAGTAGGCCTTCAAGTGGTACTATTAGAACTAATCCAAATATTATACCTATAACCCAATTTGCTGCAGATAAGCTTAACGGACTCACTTCAGCCAGATTATAACCGAGAAGAGTAAAGGGTATTCCACTTAATATGGCATGTACTAGGAGTAAAGCCATCAATCGAGAGAAAGAGAGTGTATTAGAGAATAGTGCAATAATATGATCAATTGCATCCATAATTCCATCAGTTTTTGCATGCAAATATTCAACTATGAATATTACAGGTATAAGTGCAATTGTAACTATAACAATATAGGTCATACCTGGTATTTCTGGTAATTTAAATCCTACTTGAATTAAACCTTCGTGAACTTGAGATTCAACGTTTGCACCAATAATAGTATAGAGGACGGCAAATATACCAACATAGAAAATTGAAAGTACAACGGGAGCGATTTTTGCTGCAAATCCATGTCCATACTTAACATTTTGTACAAATTTCAACCAGATACCAAACTGCATCATAATAAAACCGATTGCTAGTGAAAATGTAAGAAATATCTGTGTATCATGTAATGGATTAATTAGTGGTATCCAATCTATTCCTATTTGATGCATTAAATTAGGTATTAATTTCTCATCACCTAAAATTGAACCAAAAAAGAAGCCAAAAATAGTCGCAGATAAACCACAGAATATTAGAAGTTCAGCTCCGCTATAAAGATATCCAGTGATTGACTCGTCAGGTTTGATTTTCTTCCTTCGTTTTCGGAAAGCTAAAAATGCTCCTATGAGTGTAAGCATTAAACCATGTCCAACATCAGCAAACATAATTCCAAACAGAAAGGGAAATGTAAATCTAATTATTGAATAAGGATCTATTTCATGAGGATTGGGTTCTCCGATACCTCCAACTAATCCTCTTATCGATTTGAACACTTTCCCTTTTTTAGTTATTGATGGGTTAACAAGAGGTACATCCTCAGTTGGTGTTATTTCAATACCGAAATCCAATTCATCTTTAAGTTTTTTCAGATTCTTCATCCCATCTGAAGGAATCCATCCCCACATGGTGATTTTTCCCTCTGATGTCTGGCATAATTCTTCAGTGTTTATTCTCTCTAATTCAGTCAAGATTAATTCATTAGAAGCAACTAATTTATCAGTGACAGTTTCCTTTATTTGGGAAATCTCATCTTCAATCTTCTCTAGCTGAATAGCTAGTTCATCTTGCAACTTGCTTAGAGATTCCTTTTCTTGTAAAATGGATTGATCAAACTCTAGCGTTCTGAAAGAATATTCATTTAATACTCTTGAAATCGCAGTATTATAATCCTGCATTGATAAAACGAGAATGTTCTTCTCATTTCTTTTAGAATCTGCAGAATCAGATGACCAAAATAGTAGAGTACCGTCTGTAACTTCGTTAAG
>Ga0255055_10000908_pt1 | contig 22600 bp, 21 predicted proteins | sample JV7_2_27_MG_FD_188633 | JGI IMG/M metagenome (GOLD analysis project Ga0255055, IMG submission 188633) | Seawater microbial communities from Jervis Inlet, British Columbia, Canada - JV7_2_27 | ecosystem: Environmental > Aquatic > Marine > Inlet | place: Canada: British Columbia | collected...
TCGATCTACATGAGGGTGAGACGGTTGGCCTCCTTGGTCCAAACGGGGCCGGGAAGACCACAACCTTCTACATGATGGTCGGCTTGGTGAAGCCCGAGGCAGGGAGCATCCATCTGGACGGACAGGACATCTCGACGCTCCCCATGTACAAGCGCGCTCGGCTGGGAATCGGATACTTGGCACAGGAGCCGTCCATCTTCCGCAAGCTCACCGTCGAAGACAACGTTATGGCGATCTTGCAGACGCTACCGTTGTCGGACAGCGAGCGCCAGGAACGCCTGGAGGCGCTGCTCAACGATCTGTCAATTGCCCATCTGCGGAAGGCCAGGGCGTTGAAGCTGTCCGGTGGCGAGCGACGTAGGCTGGAGATCACACGCGCACTGGTGACGAGGCCGAAATTCCTACTGCTCGATGAGCCGTTCACCGGGGTAGACCCGATTGCTGTGAGCGACATTCAGACGATCGTGGCGGGGTTGCGTCGGCGAGGTATCGGCGTTCTCATCACTGACCACAATGTCGAGCAGACCCTGGACATCGTGGATCGGGCATACATCATGTTTGAGGGGCAGGTAGAGGTGTCGGGGACGGTGCGGGAACTGGTATTCAACGATCATGTGGCGGATCTCTATCTGGGGCCGACATTGACCACAAGGCTCCGTGAACGCCTGGGAGCAGTCGCGTGAGAACATCACTCCAGCAGAGCGTCGTACTCAAGCAAGAGCTGCGGATGAACCCTCGCCTGTATCAGGCGATGGATCTGCTGTACATGCCCCTGCTCGACTTGCAGCAGCACCTCAAGCAGGAGTTCGAGACCAATCCCTTCCTCGAGCTGGCAGACGGGGACGAGCCGGAAGTCTCGGAAACCAAAGAAACCGAGGAGAAGGACGAAGAGAAGGATGAGATCGATTGGGAAGACATCCTACTCGACGGCTTCTCCGTAGGTGGCGCCAAGCCTGAATATGAAGAAAAGGAGTATTACCAGCCCCAGGCCGTGGAGGCCACGGACCTGGCGGATCACCTGCGCGACCAACTCCAGCTGCTCGAGCTCACGGACCGGCAGGTGTTTCTCAGTGAGGAGTTCATTGGGAATGTGGGCGATGACGGCTACCTGCGGGCCACGCTCGAGGAGATCATGGAGGGGGCCAACGGCCGACGGGAGGATGAGCTGGGCCGCATCGCGGAGATGAAGAAGAAGAGTGACACTGAAGAGAACGCGAATCCGTTGGCCGAACCATTCACGGTCGAGGAGGGCGAAGGCTTGCTCAGTGTCATGCAGCAGCTCGACCCGGCTGGCGTCGTTGCGCGCGACCTGCGTGAGTGTCTCCTGCTTCAGCTTGCGGAAGAGGACTTGGAGGAATCACTCACCTATCGGCTGGTCGACGAGGCGTTCGAGGATCTCATCGGACACCGATGGACCGAATTGGCCAAGCGGTATGGCTTGACCCCGAAAGACGTGCAGTCGGCCGCGGATGAGCTGGCCCGTCTCGATCCCAAACCCGGTCTGCGGTTTGCTGGGAAGGGTGACGAATACGTCGTACCCGACCTCGTCGTGGAAAAGGTCGACGGCGAGTATCGCGTGTTCCTCAACGACAGCGGCATGCCCCGTCTTCGTATCAGCAAGGTCTATCGTGACCTGGCGAGTGACAAGGCGAAGTTCCAGGGTGAGAACCGTGAGTTCATCACACAGAAGCTGAACAGCGCAACCTGGTTGATCCAAGCGATCGAGCAACGCCGGCAGACGATGCTGCGCGTCATGTACTTCATCGTTGACCGGCAGAGGGAGTTCTTTGAAAAGGGCGTCGAGTTCTTGCGGCCACTGACGTTGAGAGAAGTCGCTGAGGTGCTCGACCTTCATGAGTCGACGGTGAGCCGCGTCACGAGTCGCAAGTACGTGCAGACTCCACGTGGCGTCTATCCGCTCAAGTTCTTTTTCTCGAGCAGCGTGAGCACGACGACCGGTGAAGATGCCAGCTCACGCGCTGTGAAGGCGCACATCAGCAAGCTGGTGGCCGACGAGGACCTGGCGAAGCCGCTGACGGATGCCGCCATCGTAACGGCGCTCAAGCGACGAGGCATCCAAATCGCCCGGCGAACCGTGGCCAAGTACCGTGAACAGCTCGGCATTCTCCCGGCTCGCATGCGGAAGCGCGTATGAGCCTGGCAAACGGTGGGAGCGCTGACGTCAGCGTGCTCGTGCCCGCCGCTGACGAGGCGGAGAACCTTCCAGAGTTCCTGCGACTGTGTGAAGAGTCCTTCGCGGATCTCGCATACACCTGCGAAGTGGTGGTGGTGGACGACGGCAGTACCGACGACACACCGTCAGTGCTCGCAGAGCTAAAGGCGACCTACCCGTTCCTTCGCTTCGCGACGCACCGGTCACGGCGGGGGATCGCGGACGCGCTGCGCACTGCTGCAGAAATGGCCCGTGGCAGCATCTTCGTGTTCTATCCCGCCGATCTTCAGTTCTTGCCCAAGGAGATACCTCGGCTGGTCGAGCCAATCCTCTCGGATGAGGCCGACATTGTCACAGGCACCAAGCAGGGGGAGTACGACAAGGCGTTCGTCTCGGGCGTGTACAATCGTCTTTGTCGCCTGCTCTTTGGGCTGCGAGTCACCGACCTCAATGCTGTGAAGGCCTACAAGCGGGAAGTCATGGGCGTGGTGCCGCCCCGTCCGGACTGGCATCGCTTCATGGTCGTCATCGCCGCGGCAGACGGGTTCCGCATAACAGAGCGACCGGTCACGCTGATGCCCCGACGCGCCGGCAAGTCCAAGTTCGGCATGGGTCGCATCCCGGTCGGGGTGATGGATCTGCTGTCGGTGTGGTTCCAACTGCGCTTCGGCCGAAAACCGCTCCTCTTCTTTGGTGTGTCCGGTGGACTGTTGTTCGCCGTCGGGCTTCTGGTCGGTGTAGTGGCCCTCATCCTGCGATTCGGGTTTGGTTACGGATTCCGCCCGTTGCTCGATCTCGTCATGGTACTGGTTATTACCGGCGTGGCGCTGTTTGGATTCGGCTTTGTCGGAGACATGCTGGCCGGAGCGCGCGAGGACCTTCGTGCCATCGGACGCTCTTTGGAGGAGCTCCTCTCCGAGCTGAAACGCCGAGAGCCTTGAGCCTGCCGTGCACATCGTCTTTGTGACGCATGCCTACCCGCGATGGGAAGGGGACGTCGCTGGGACGTTCATCGAACGGCTTGCCGTCGCGCTGAACGACCTCCAACACAGTGTTACCGTTCTGGCACCGGCGGATCAGGGGCGCGGGGGCCCGGAACGTCGCGGTGGCATCGACATTCTGTGGGTCCGTTATGCGCCGGCCGATCGCGAGACACTCGCCTACCGCGGTACCATGGTCGAGGAATCGGCAAGGCTGAGTGGCAAACTCGCTGCCGTTTCCATGGTCATGTCCCTCGCACGGCCGATCCGCCGCATGATCAAGCGTGGGGTAGCGGACGTCGTCCATGCACACTGGTGGATCCCAAGTGGCATCGCTGCTTGGACGGCACACCGACGGCATTCGTGTCCCTACGTGGTCACCATGCATGGGACGGATGTTCGCGTGCTCGAACAGTCCGATGCGGCACGCGCGATTGCGCGACGGGTACTTCGTAAAGCCTCCGCAGTAACCGCGGTCTCGTCGTATTTGGCAGAAACCGCTGGCGCCTCGCTCGGCATCGCTGCTGACGACATCCTCGTCCACCCGATGCCGGCAGATCTGGTGCGTTTTCGGCACCAGAGCCAAGGGGGCGGGGGAGTGGTCACCGTGGGACGGCTGGTTGCGCAGAAGCGGATTGATGTAATCCTCGAGGCGGTGGCTCGACTTCAGCGCCACGGTCGTCCCGTCCCACTCACCGTGATCGGTGATGGACCGCTTCGAGGTGCCTTGGAGGAGCATGCGCTTCGGCTTGGCATCACGGCTACGACACGTTTCCTCGGTGAGGTGGAGCCGGCGGATCTCTCTGAGGCGATTGGAAACGCCGACGTGTTCGCCTTCAGTGCCCGGGCCGAGGGCCTCGGGCTCGCCGCAGCCGAGGCCTTCATGCTCGGCATCCCCGTGGTGGCGACCGAAGCCGGTGGAGGGGTGAAGGACATCGTTCCGACCGAGGGAGCGGGCCGGGTTGTTCCGGAAGGTGACCCCAGGGGGTTCTCCGACGCTATCGCGGAGTTGATGGACGATCCCAATGCGCGGAGATTGGCCGTCGGGGCAGGTGAGCGACTGCAAGAGCGGTTCGATCCTGGAATAGTCGCTCAGCGGTTCGAGACGCTCTACCAAGAGGTTTCCACCGGGAGAGCCCGTGCGTAGATGGCTTGTCTGGCTCATCCAGGGTGCGTTGGCCATTGCCGTCGTCGGGTTCGCTGCCAGGACACTTGCGCGTCATTGGGACGAGTTCCGCGCACTCGATGTCGAGTGGTCCTTTGACGCCGGCCCGCTGGCGTTGGCGGCGCTGACAGTCTGGATAACGTACGCGATCCTCATTGAGGCATGGCGGCGCGTGGTGATTGGGTGGGGACAGTCGCTCGGGTACACCACTGCGGCGAGAATCTGGTGTCTCTCAAACATGGGACGATACCTACCCGGGAAGGTGTGGAGCATTGCAGGACTCGCCGTGCTGGCGCAACGGGCTGGAGTGAGTGGATGGGCGGCAACCGGGTCAGCCGTGGCAATGCAGGCCTTGGCTGTGGGCACTGGCGCGAGCGTTGTCGCGATTGCAGCTCCCCAGGCCGTCTCACCGATCCAGCTTCTCGCTGCCACTGCCATTGCCGTCGGTGTGGTGTGGGTTCTGGTGTCCGGCGACCTGTCATTGCGGTTGGCCCGTGCCGTTCGACCTGGTGCGGAGCTGCAGCCGCTGTCTCCTTGGGCGGCCATGTCGGCTGGTGCCGCAACCCTCGCGGCGTGGTTGGCGTACGGTGTTGCTTTCTGGCTCCTGGCGCGGGGACTCCTTCCCGAGGCAGATTTGTCTCTCCGGACTGCCGTCGGCGTGTTTGCAGCGGGCTACATCCTTGGCCTTCTCGCGATCTTCGCACCAGGGGGATTGGGAGTACGGGAACTCGTCATCGTCGCAATACTGGCACCGCGAGTGGGCAGTGGTGGTGCGGTGGCGCTGGCGGTGGGTTCGAGACTGCTGCTCACGATTACCGAGATCGTGGCAGCGCTTGTCGCCCTCCTCTTGGGTACACGGGAAAAGGAGAGAACGGTTGACGCATCCTAGCGACGTGGGAGCGCCGTACGAGCCGAGATGGCCGGCACTGACTGCTACAGGGCTGCTGTCCTTCTGGGTCCTCATCCTGTCTCTGCCGCTGTGGACCGGGAAGTTTCTTGGTGGTGGATACAGCGACCAGTTCCACAGCGGCTTCGCCTTCCGCGAATGGTTGGCGCACACATGGAAACGCCTCGGTGAGATCCCACTGTGGAACCCCGAGATGTTTGGGGGCCTCCCGTTCGTTGGAGCGATGCACGGCGACGTCTTCTATCCGACAGCATGGCTGCGCCTAGTGCTGCCGACCGGCTTCGCGATGGGCCTCGGGTTCGTGATTCACTACATTCTCGCCGGCCTATTCGTCTATTGGCTTCTTCGTCTCCTCCGGGTGTCCTGGGCAGGCGCTATAACAGGGGGATTCGCCTATCAACTGTCTGGTGTGGTCGGATCGTACGTCCAGCCAGGTCACGACGGAAAGCTCTTCGTCACCGCGCTCCTGCCCTTGGCACTCGTGGGATTGGTGCTGGGCATGCGCGATCGCAAGTGGAGCGGATACGGTCTTCTTGCGCTGAGTGTGGGACTCGCGCTCCTGAGCCCGCATGCTCAGATGACGTATTACATGCTCATCACTGCCGGTCTCTTTGCGCTCTATCTCGCCTTCGGTGAAGCCGGCGATCGCCCGATCGCTGAGAAGCTCGGCGCCCTCGGTCTCGCCTTTGGTGCCGTCGTCGTCGGCTTCGGTGTCGGGATGATCCAACTCCTGCCGTTCTACGAGTACTTGCCGTACTCTCCTCGGGCAGAGGGCTACTACGGATTCGAGGGATCTACTTCGTACGCAATCCCCTGGTCTCACCTTCTCGAGTTCTTCTTCGCGGGGTTCACGGGAACGACACCGGCGGGCACCTACTGGGGTCCCAACCCGTTGAAGCTGCACTCCGAATACCTGGGGCTGGTGGCGATCGCGTTGGCCGTGCTCGGTGCGTTCGACAAGGATCGGCGGCGGACGGTCCTGTGGCTGGGTTCGATAGGGCTGCTCTTCCTGCTGATCTGCGCCGGTTCCGCCACGCCGTTCTATCGCCTGTGGTGGACGGTGATGCCGTTCGTCAAACAGACCCGTGCACCGGGGATGGCGTTGTTCGTGGTGGCACTGGTGATCGCCCTCCTCGCCGGCTTCGGCACAGATCGACTTCAGCGCGGGGAAGGGCAGAAGTGGTACTTCCCGTGGACCATTGCAGGTGCAGTCGCTCTGTTCCTCGCTATCGTGGGAGCGTTCGGAGGCGTCGCACAGTTCTTGGCCCGCGGCGTCGAGATGGAACTGGCCCGTCCGGTGACAGACGTAGCCAACCGTGCGCAGGGTGACATTCGGGTCGGTGCGATGGCCAGTGCGGCCGCATTGGTGCTGCTGGGAACGCTGGGCTGGGCCTCCGCTCGCGGCAAGCTGAAGCCGCTGCTGCTGGCTGTGGCTCTGCCCCTCCTCGTCAGTGCAGACCTATGGCGCAACGCTCGCGATTTCTGGACGTATTCAGAAGCACCCCAGGATGGTGTGTACGGCTATGATGTCCTGACCGACGAGCTCACGTCACAGCCGTTGCCGTACCGAGTGATGAACCTCTCCGATACGGGCATCGACGTCTACCCCGGCGCGTCACTCATGGCCTTCGATGTTCCGCAGATCTTGGGACACCACGGGAACCAGCTACACGACTTCAACGAGCTTCTCGGAGGCAAGAACGTCTGGCAGTACCTCTATATGAGCCGCAGGCTGTGGGACTTGTACGCTGTGCGGTACGTCCTGCTTCCGACCGGGATCGAGCTCGCAGGTCAGCTGCCTGCGTACTTCGGGCTGGAGGACGACTTCGATCCGTTGATGACAGGGGTCCAGGCCTCGAGCGGTGTGCGTGCCGACGTCTTCGTGCGGCGGGAGCCGGTGCCGTATGCGAGACTGGTCCCAGCAGCCCTGAAGATTGCCGATGAGGAGGCGATCCCCAGTGTCGCTGATCCGCGTTCGCCTCTCTCGTTCGATCAGTTGGTGCTACTGGATCCCGAGGCGTCAGTCGATCCGGAACCTGTCGAGAACCTCCCAGAGCCGTTGGACGCACGCGTCGTGGTCGAGTCGTGGGATGTTGGAACCATGGTGCTGAGAATCGAGCCACCGGCACCAAGCGCCTCGTACGTGGTGGTGGCTGAGAACTACTATCCAGACTGGAACGCACAGGTCGACGGCCAAGACGTACCTGTGCTGCGTGGGAATGTGTCGTTGATCACTGTGCCCGTGCCTGTCGGTGCGGAGCAGGTGAGCCTCGAGTTCCGGAGCGGGGCCTATACCAAGGGGCGACTCATTACTTGGCTGTCGCTCGTGATCATCGGTGGCGTGATTGTCGTCCCAGTCGTCACGGGGAGGCGCCGTGGCTGAGGATAGGGCACTGGTCATAATCCCCACCTACAATGAGGCCACGAACCTGCCTCAGATCCTTCCGCTGGTGCTGTTCCAGGATGAACGGATCGAGGTGCTGGTGGTCGACGACAACTCACCGGACGGAACTGGACGACTCGCCGACGAGATCGCTGCGGAGGAACCCCGGGTGCACGTGATGCACCGGGATGGGAAGCAGGGTCTGGGAACGGCATACCGAGCCGGGTTCAGGTGGGCGCTGGAGAGGGACTATGAGTACGTGTTCGAGATGGACTCTGATTTCTCCCACGATCCCAAGCATCTTCCCGAGTTTCTAGTAGCGGCAGAGGATGCTGACCTCGTGCTAGGCTCGCGGTATCTCGATGGCCGAGTGACAGTGGTGAACTGGCCGATGCCTCGGCTCGTCCTGAGCTACTCGGCCAACATCTACGCTCGCGTGGTGACCGGTCTCAAGGTCTGTGATGCCACAGGCGGTTTCAAGTGTTTTCGTCGGCGTGTGCTGGAGGCCATCGATCTGGATGCCGTGCATTCCAACGGCTACGCATTTCAGATTGAGATGAGCCTCAGGGCGGCCCGGAAGGGATTCCGGATCAAGGAAATCCCGATTGTCTTCGTCGATCGGTCGGAAGGGGAAAGCAAGATGTCCGGAGCCATCATCCGTGAGGCGGTTTGGATGGTATGGCGCTTGCGACTGAAAGCGATCACTGGTCGGCTTTAGAGAGACGGAGGTTGTGGGAACCCGTGCCGCTGCGTGACCTCGAGGGGACCGTGATCTACAAGATGACGGGGTCGGGAAACGACTTCGTTATGGTGGACGGCCGAGTAGATCCCGTGGATTCATGGACACCCGATGTGATCCGAGCTGTCTGCTCCCGGGGAACAGGTGTTGGGGCAGACGGATTCGTCGTGCTCGAGCCGGGGTCCGGGCCTGGGGCGGTGAAGTTCCATTTTTTCAACGCGGACGGCGGTCGGTCGGAGATGTGCGGCAACGCGGCCCTGTGTTCGGTTAGGCTCTCAGCGTGGTTGGAGTTTGCCCCCCCCGAGCGGATGATCCTGGAGACCGATGTGGGGAGTCAGGAGGGTCGTTGCATCGAGGGACAGCCGGAGCGGGCCGAGGTGGAGCTGCCTTCCTCCACTGCGCTCTCCAGCCCGGATATCCCACTCGAACCCGGTGAGCATACCATGGGATACACTCGGGTCGGGGTCCCTCACCTCGTGGTCCTGGTCGACGACGTAGGCGAGGTGAGCGTTGGCGAACGGGGCAGGGTCCTTCGACACCATCCCAGCGTGGGATCGGACGGGGCGAACGTCAACTTCGTCAGCAACGGGGGCGCTGCCTGGGCCATGCGAACCTACGAGCGGGGCGTGGAAGCAGAGACTTTGGCCTGTGGCACCGGTGCCGTGGCGTCTGCCGCCACTCTGGCAGCGGAGTCAGGGGTGGGGTTTCCCATCGATCTTCGCAGTAGCTCGGGCGCCATCCTGACCGTCTCAGCCACCCCAGCCGCAGATGGAAGCCTGCCAAGACCAAGACTGGCTGGTCAGGCCCGCCTGGTATGCCGCGCCGTCCTTGGCGGCGTTAGCCCCCGGTAACGCTCGGCACGACCTGACCTCCCGGTGGACGGCCGACCTCGGGGCGGCTGTGGAAAACACCAACCTACCTCAAAACCCCAGACGGACAGACGCGAACGTACCGGTACGCTAACTATTAGAGGGGCAGTTGGTTAGCCCACGCGCTCGGAAGCGGTGATTGTGGTTTTCCACAGCCAGGCTCGTTCTGGTTTAACATAACATATCTTATACGCAGTTTGCTGTAGACCAAGAGGACCCAAGGGGATGCGTCCCAACGGTGTTCATGGATGTGATGTAGAGCGTGAGCGGCGCGGGATGCTAGCTGTTGGGTGGGGTCACCGCGGTGGCTCTCAGCTCGCCGACGCGAACACGTGCCTCGGCGGCAGAGGTCGATTCCGGGTAGTCCTCCAGCACCTGCTCGTACGTTGTGATGGCCCCGGCAATATCACCGGAGACCCACTTGGCTCGGGCCGCGTCGTTGAGGTACTGGGCAGCGACGGCGTCGTACCAGGACGTACCGGCGGCACGCTCGTAGGCCGAAGCGGCGTCCGCCATTCTGCCGATGTTCTCGAGCGCGGTTCCGAGTAGACCGTATGCCGGGGCTTTGAACTGGTCAGCTAATCCGCTGACCGCAGCCTCCAGCTCCTCTGCCGCGAGGTTGGGTTGCTCTTGGAGAAGGCGCACCTGAGCCAGGAGGATCACAGCCTCGTCGGCAGCGCTGGTGCCGCGGAACTGGCTTATCACGCGGGATAGATCGTTGGCAGCCAGCGGGAAGTTGCCGGACTGAGAGGCAAATCTGGCCTGGTTGAGCGCCTCGCCCGCTGCTTCCTCCTTGTTCTTCCGGTACGCGAAAGTGAACCACCCCAGCGCCACAACAACGGCCAGCGCGGCAACACCCGCGACCACAGCCCGCTGATGGCTCTGGATCCACTCAACCAGGCTCTCTGCCGCGTCCTTCTGTGGGGTGGTCGGAGCGACTTCTGGGGTCGGCTCTGGTGTGCGCTCTTGGACTCGCTTCTTCTTCGCCATGCTACTCTGGACCTCGGATTTCCCGCCTACCCGTGAACCTACTGGCCTGAGATGTATCCTCCCAGGCGCGATGCGCCCGGCAGGATTCGAACCTGCGACCCCAGGATTAGGAATCCTGTGCTCTATCCACCTGAGCTACGGGCGCAACAAGCTCGGAAAACTAACGTGATGACCCGTCCGATCCAACTGGGAGGAACTAAGGCCCAGCCGCTGCACTCGCTGCGATGTGTTCGACGTTCTTGCGAAGCGCCGCCTTTCCCTCAAGCGCGAGCCCTGTCGAAACAACATCTAGTCGCTGTCTGTCGGCGTGTGCGTCCGAAGGAGAATGCGTCATGGGAGAGCTGGCCGATAGCTCATGCAGAGCATCATTGTGTGCGGACCGGTGATCCTGTGGTGGATTGTAGATTGTCCACAACTACTTCAGCATAAACGACTTAGCGTCGACAGTCTCATGTGGAATGTTGACCTTGTCCACATTCTCCACACGGGAGAGACTCGGGCCCTGTGTCAATGCTGCATGGAATGCAGTGACTTGATCGGCTCCACCCTTGGCCACAGCCTCCACGCGCCCATCTGGCAGGTTTCTCACCCAACCGACGACACCGCACTCCCCTGCTCTGCGGACCGTGTACCACCGAAATCCGACACCCTGGACACGGCCCGAGATCAACCAACGACAGGCCAGGGTGTCCTCGGTCACTCCCCACCGCCTCCACTTTGACCTTCCCTATCTGCTCGACGACGACGCAGTCGAAACGCTATCACGTAGATGACGACCAGCAGGAACAGGATGGGAAACAGCCACATCGCCACCCGGGATGAGTATTCTCGGATCTCCGGGCTCTCTAGAAGCGCATCCACTCCTGTCACGACAGTGGAATGTCTACCTACATACCACCCGATGTATGTGAGGACGGCACACCAGATCCCGGCTCCCAACGCCGTGTACAGCGCAAAGCGGTCGACACGCATCCGCGCCAGGCCGGCAGGGAGCGAAATCAGCTGCCTGATGACGGGAATCAGACGCCCCACGAACGTGCTGATCTCCCCATGCTGTCGGAAGAAGGCCTCCGCTCGGTCCAGAGAACTCTCCCGCATCAGGAGAAACCGATGGTACTTGTGAAGAAGGGGGCGTCCGAGTGCGACAGCCAGGTAGTAGTTGAACAGCGCTCCGATGAGGCTGCCCAGGAGCCCTGATCCGAACGCCAGCCAAGCGTTCATTCGCCCTTGGGCTGCCAGGTAGCCGGCCGGTGGCAGTACCACTTCGCTCGGGAACGGGAAGAATGATGACTCGAGGGCCATCAGGAGCGTGATCCCCGGGTACCCCAAACGGAAGATGGTCTCCGTGAGCCAGTGAATGATTGTCTCCAGCACCCTGCCCTACTCCTGGTTCCCGTTGAATCCGTATCGCCCAACCAGCGGGACGAACTTGGCATCGCCGAGCGACTCGGTCTCCAGCTCTGCTCCTCTACGGGTGACCCGGGTCAATTCCTGGGCTCCACCCCGGTCCAGCGGTATGATCAGCCGCCCACCGTCTACGAGCTGTCCAATCAGGGGCTCAGGGACGTCAGGGCTGGCGGCGGCGACTAGAATGGCATCATACGGAGCCCCAGGACGCCATCCCAACGACCCGTCTCCCACGACCACCATGACGTTCGCAACACCGGCGGCCTCGAGGGCACGACGCGCGTGATCTGCCAACTCCCCGATGCGTTCGACGGAGACCACGTGCTCGACCACTTCCGAGAGGAGCGCGGCCTGGTACCCGGATCCCGTACCCACCTCGAGAACCCGTTCCCTCCCCTTGAGGCCGAGCGACTCCAGGTACAGCGCCTGCGTACTTGGCTGGGAGATGGTCTGACCGTGGCCGATCGGGAGCGAAGCGTCGTCGTATGCCCGCTGGCGCATGGCCTCGGGCACGAAGAGATGCCGCGGTGTCTCACCGAAGGCGCGGAGTACGGTCATATCCCTGATACCCTGCTTGCGGAGCGCCTCCACTAGCCGGGCCCGGTAGCCACCAAACGTGTCTCCTACTCGTTCCCGAGGTCCCACGCCCTCACGTCCTCCAGCAGCCCATAGTTGGTCAAGTCGAGATGCAGCGGCGTGACCGAGATGTAGTGCTCCTCAATCGCGCGGAAATCGGAGTCCTCTCGGCCGCTCCAGGAGATCTGTCCGCCACCAATCCAGAAGCCGGGCCTTCCCCACGGATCCTTGGTCCGCAATAGCGAATCCGAGTACACGCGTTTGCCAAGCGTGGTTGCCCGTATGCCCAAGATCTGGTCCCCAGGGATCGGCGGGATATTGATGTTGAGCAGCGTCTCTTGGGGGAAATTCCGGACTTTCACGATGTCCCTGACTAGGCGTTCCAACCACGGCCTATGGCTGTCGAGTAGCTCGACCTGGTCTCCCGCAAGGGAGAAAGCGACGCCTGGGACGCCGAACGAGAGACCTTCCATGGCGGCCGCGACCGTTCCGGAATACAACACGTCCTCCCCCATGTTGGGACCATGGTTGATGCCGGAGAACACGAAGTCCGGGGTTTCGTCGAGGAGGGCGCCAAGCGCGAGCAGCACACAGTCGGTCGGGGTGCCATCAACCTGGATCGACCCGTCTGGGCGCCTGGTGGACCGGAGTGGGCGCCCGAGTGTCAGCGAATGGCTCGCACCGCTCTGTTCCCGGTCAGGGGCCACGACGGTCACAGTCCCGACGGAACGGCTGATGTCCGCGAGCACATCCAGCCCGCGGGCATAGATGCCGTCGTCGTTACTGATCAGGATGTTCAACTGGGGTCTTGCCGTCGAGGATATCCAGAACGGCCCGCAACTCGAGCCGGAGGTTTTCAATCGTCTCCCTCTCGAGAGCGAATCGGGCCTCCGACTTGAGTGAGCCGCTGCGGCGGTACTGCTCGATACGGCGCCGCGCTCCCTCGATGGTGTACTTCTCTGTATAGAGCAGATGCTTGACGAGCATGATCAGCTCGATCTCGCGCCGCTGGTACACCCGATTGCCCGAGCGATTCTTCGCGGGGTTCAGGAAGCGGAACTGGCTCTCCCAGTACCGCAACACATGTGGCTTGAGATCGGTCAGTTGGCACACGTCGCCAATTGAGAAGAATTCCTGTACTGGTTGCGATGCAGTCATCGCCACTGTTCCGCCTTCAGTTCTCGCTCCATGAGATCCCGCACGGCTGACTCTGGGCTCTTGCCGTCGAACAGGATGTTCGCGATTTCGACGGCGATCGGGAGCTCGACTCCCACCTTCTCTGCCAACTCGACAGCGGCGCGAGCCGAGTGGACTCCTTCGGCCACGGTGCGCCGGCTGGCGAGGATCTGTTCCAACGAACGACCTTCAGCAAGCTCGATGCCCAAGGTCCGGTTCCGGCTCAACGCCCCAGTAGCTGTGAGGATCAGGTCGCCCATGCCCGCAAGTCCGGCGAAGGTTTGTGGACTTGCCCCCATCCCCTCGCCAACACGGGCCATTTCTGCGAGGCCGCGGGTGATCAGGGCAGCCATGGTGTTGTGCCCCATCCTGAGTCCGTGCAGCACGCCGGCTGCGATGGCGATGACATTCTTCAAGGCACCGCCGAGTTCCACTCCGATGCGGTCTTCGCTCGTATAGACGCGAAAGTAGTCCGTGGCAAACGCTCTCTGGACCATTGCTGCGGCTTCCAGGTTCTCGGAAGCTGCCACGACGGCCGTGGGCTGCCGTGCATAAACCTCCTGAGCGAAGCTCGGTCCCGAGAGGGCCACGACAGGTGGCCCATCCATGGTCTGGTGCAGCACCTGCGTCATGGTCATCAGGCTCTCGGCCTCGAGGCCCTTGGATACGCTCACGACCGGTGGAGACTGGGCGCCGTTGAGCGTTCCGCGAAGCTCGTCGCTCACCTGTCGCACGACGTGCGACGGGGCCGCGCTAACGAGTAGCTCTGCTCCACTTGCTACAACGCCAAGGTCTACCTGAGCCACGATACTCTCCGCGAGCCGAGCATCAGCCAGGTAATGTGTGTTGACGTGGTCGCGATTAATGGACTCCGCGACCTCCGGCTCATACGCCCACACTAGGACCTGATGCCCGTTGCCTGCGAGCAGATCGGCCAGAGTAGTTCCCCAGCTGCCGGCTCCAATGACGCCGATGCGCATTCAGGCGTCCCCTTCGGTCGCTTTGGGCCGCCGTCCAAAGCGATTCTCGTTACCTGCGAGAAGGCGCCCGATGTTTGCTCGGTGAGTGTAGAAGATGAAGACGACGAGTCCGACCCCAATCCAGAAGGTGTAGATGTCGGCCGGCTGGAGGACGCGAACGGCAATCGGGAATGCCAACGCGCCGAGCATGGATGCCAATGACACGTAGCCAGTGGCGAGAAGCACAACTAGCCAGACCAGTGCACTGATCCCCAGTGCGCCGGGGGCCATGGCCAGGACAGCACCGGCCGCAGTGGCGACTCCCTTTCCACCTTTGAACCGGAGGAACACGGAAAACACATGACCCATAACTGCGGCTAGACCGACGAGCAACGGAATCCACCCGGCGTCCCCTGCCCACCGCGCCGCGAAGAACACAGGTACGGCGCCCTTGGCAACATCGACCAGCGCAACGGGGACGGCATAGGTCCAGCCGAGGACGCGGTAGACGTTCGTCGCGCCGAGGTTCTTGCTGCCCTGCTGCCGAAGATCCACCCCTGCGAGCCGGCCGGCGAGGTAGCTCGTTGGAAGCGATCCGGCGAAATAGGCGCCGACGATCCACAGCGCGAGGGTCATGACGATCGTCTCTTCCGTCTGAGCTTCAGCCGCAACGGTACCCCCTGGAATCCCCAGACCTTGCGGAATCCATTCACCAGATACCGTCGGTACGATTCCGGGACCAAATCGGCGTGGTTGCACACGATGGCAAACGTTGGTGGGCACACACCGATCTGTGATGCGTACAACAGCTTCACCTCCTGTCCTCGGGGCTGCGGGGGCTGCGTGCGATCCACCAGCGCAGCCAGCACGCGATTCACCTCCGCAGTCTGGACACGGCGCGCACGTTGCTCGGCGACTTCGATGATTGCGTCGAGCACCTTCCGAGCACGCTGGCCCGTGACCGACGACACATACAGAAATGGAACGGCCTCGAGGAACGGAGCACGATTCACGATCTCTCGTTCCCCCCGGACGGCAGTCGTCGTCTCCTTGTCGTCGACTAAATCCCATTTGGAGACAGCGACCACCAAACCCGTCCCATGCTGCCAGGCGTTCTGGGCGATCCTGAGATCCTGTGTGTGCATCCCGAGGGTGGCGTCCACCACCAGTACACACACATCAGCCCGCTCCATCGCCCGCTCCGTCCGCAGGGTCGAGTAGAACTCGATCTCATCTTCTACTTTCGATCGCTTCCGTAACCCCGCGGTATCAATGAAGTTGAGCGTTAAAGCGTGGTACCGCAAGGGGGAGTCCACAGCGTCCCGGGTCGTTCCGGCCTCGGAGGCCACCAACGAGCGGTCCTGGCCGAGGAGGCGATTGACCAGACTGGACTTCCCGACGTTGGGACGGCCTACCACGGCAACGTGAACTGTATCCTCATCTTCTGCGTCAGGTTCCTCGGGGAGCAGGTCTACAACTCGGTCGAGCAGATCCCCACTTCCCTTCCCGCTCATGGCACTGACCGCCATCGGTTCGCCCAAACCGAGCTCGTGAAACGCATAGTGACCGGTCTCCGTCGGGGGGTCGTCCGCCTTGTTGGCAGCGAGCACAACTCGATGGGCGTGCGGTCTGAGTAGTTCCGCCACCTCGAGGTCACCGGGGTGAACTCCAGCCTGGGTATCAACGACGAGAATGATCACGTCGGATTCGGCGATGGCGATCTGGATCTGTTGGCGCACACCCGAGTGCAGCTCGTCAGGATCGGTGCTCCACCCGCCGGTGTCGATGAGCCAGAATGGATGTCCCGTCCACTCGGTCACGCCAAAATTGCGGTCTCGGGTTACCCCCGGGCGGTCGTCCACAATCGCTCGGCGTCCCCCGACGATGCGGTTGAACAGCGTCGACTTCCCGACGTTGGGACGTCCGACGATCGCGACAGTGGCTCCTCTCACGAACTCTTCTCCACAGTCAGTGCGTCGGCGAAGTCATAGGAAAGGCGGACCTCGATTGGAGCCCCCGCCTCGAGATCATCAAAGCGTACGTCATCGATGAACACACCATTGTCGTTGATGGCCTCGGCCGGTACGAGGGCGAGGTCGTAGCCTGTGTGACCTCCGAGCGCCGCGCGAAACGCGCGCCCCGGGAGCAAGCCCGCCGATGTGACCGTTGGACCAAACAGGTCGTTCTCGAGGCCGACAACTTCGAACGTCCCGCCGGTGGACTCGGCCAGGGTTCCCAACACCTCGGGCATGAGCCGCGCCATGGCGGTTCCCGTGAGCACGACGATGCGTCGACCTGCGAGGTTGGGGAGCGAGGAACGTTCCCCCTCCACGCGCTGCTGGAGGTACCGAACGCTTCCGACACCATTCTCCATCTGCTCAAACCCGTCATACTCCTCGGCAGGTGGCAGAGGTATTCCCCCTACGTGGTACAGGTCGTCAGAACCGTATACCCACCGATGACCGCGGTCGGCCTGGGCTCGAGAGGCAAGCTCTCGCACTATCCTGACGGCCGCTTGGCACTCTGATGCAGTCGGCTCGCGCACCAGATGCGCCTTGGAGAACTCGGTCAGCCCCACAGGCACCACCGACACCGAGAGTACGGAGTCGCCGAACCCGTAGAGGTCCTCGAGGCTTTGCCGCAGCACCTCCCCGTCATTCACACCTGGCTGCAGCACGATCTGCGTGTGAAACGTGATCCCGTTTGCCGCCAGCTCCTGGAGCTGAGAGATGATCGCGGGAGCCCGAGGATTGCGTAGCAGCCGCCTCCGCAGGGCGGGATCCGTAACGTGCACCGACACATAGAGGGGGGAGAGGCGGTACTCCAGGATCCGACTCACGTCCCGCGGTTTGAGATTGGTGAGCGTCGCGAAGTTGCCGTACCTGAACGAAAGCCGGTAGTCATCGTCTCGAACGTACAGTGTCTCCCTGAGACCGGTCGGGAGTCCATCAACGAAGCAAAAGTCACAGCGGTTGCCGCACCGCCGAATCCTGGGCGGCTCGACTTCGATCCCTAGCGCTTCCCCCTCTGGCCGCTCAATGTCAAACTCGATGACCTCTCCCTGTGGCGAGCGCCCGCTGATGAGGAAACGCTCCTCTGCTGTGAGGAACTCCCAGTCCAGAAAATCCTCGAGGTCACGCCCATCCACGGTATGCAGCTCGAACCCGGCAGTGATGCCGAGTTGGGCGGCAATGGAGTCTGGAGCGACGGTACGGACCTGAATCATGGTTCCTGTTCGGTTGATGCGAGCGGGATAAGATAACCGCCCCACCCGAACATGACATCGGGTGAGGCGGTTGAAAACGAAACGACCGGCTGTTCTACTGCCGGCGGTAGCGCCACCCGACTGCACCACCGACATCGGCGCGAACCGATATCGCATGCCTCCGGCGTGACTCGAGGGCGGGTACCTCGGCGGTGGCCGTGGAAAGCACGCTCCCGTCCGCTCCCAAGAAGTCGAAGACCAGTGCGGTCGGCCCAAGGGCGGTGAGGGAGATGTTGGCGACCGAGCCGTTCAACACGGCTGCACTCTCCGTCGGTAGGAACTGGGTCACGGTGACACTCCAGCCGAGTCCGGTATCCGCCAGAGCGACATACTTGAGGACGGAGTCGCTGGTACCCGCCAGATCCCAGGCGGCCGCAAGCATGCGTACGCCTTGCGAGTTGAGTGGGTCCAACTCGATGAGCTGCCGGGCCGTTGCCAGTAGCTTGTCTCCTTCCCCGACCGAGTAATACACCCGCGTCAGCAAGTACAGCGTATTCTGTGAGTAGGGGTTGCGAGCAACTGCGGCCTCGAGGATGACAGCTGCCTGACTGGGGAACCCGTCGTTGAACACGTTGGCGCCAACTTGTGCCAGTTCACCGACATCGACCTCCTCCATGGAGGTTGCTCGCGGGATCAACTGCTCGAGGGACTCCGTATGCCCGAGCATCGAGTAGCGTCTGAGAAGCCGGACGAGTGTCTCGCTGTCGTCCGGGTACTGCTCGAGGAACTCCTCATATGACCGAAGCGCGCTGGCGAATGCCGTGGTAGCCGCACTGCTATCTCGCACGTAGGCCTCCGCTGCAGGCCCGAGCGCGCCTCGTGCCGCTGCGAGTCGATCGGCCAGCATGGTGGAGTCGCGCGTCACGGCCTCCAGGACGTCGGGCCGCAGGTTCTGTCCCGACCACTGTTCGATCAGGCCTGCCAGCTGCGCCGAATCCCTCTCGACTGCCTGCAGCAGCGTGTCCCTTCCCGTGCGCGATTGGATGATCTGGTTGACCGCGGGATCTTCGAATGCCATCCGCTCGTACCCGCGCGCAACGTCCAACATCGTTTGCCGCTGTCTGTCTTCGAGCGCGGGATCGCCCGCAGCCAACTCGACACCTTGATCCATGTATTTGGTGGCCGAATCGAGCTGATCCTGGCTGGTGTACATCATCGACATGAAGAACAACAGCTCCGCATCATCTGGAGCGAGGGCGTGACCGAGGTGGAACAAGACCGTGGCGGAGTCGATGTTTCCTTCTTGCCATTCCCTCAGGGCACCCGTCCGGATGTCGGGGTACAAGTCGGACAAGTAGAGCTGAGCCTCGGCGGAGCAATCCGGCAGCGCCTCAACAGCCTTGTCAAAGCTGGAGTCGGCGCCGCGTGCATCACCCTTTTCCACATAGTACCGGCCCAGGTAATACCACACGGCCGGGTTGTCCCCTTGACTGTTCTCCGCGATGGCACGCATCAACACTTCATATGCACGATCCAGCCGGCTCAGCCGCTGGTCGGGATACTCGGCTTCGGCTGCGAGTTTGAGGTGCTGTTGGGCGCCGTTCACCATATGATGTCCGGCGCGCACTTCGCACGGGTCCTGAGGTGGAACCCACACTCCTTGCGCGGCAAGGGGTGTAGCGAAGACAGCGAGGGTCAGCGAGCAGGCTGCTGCGTGCAGCAGTCTGCGCCGGAGCGAGAACATGAGCGCCTCCTCGTCACGGCCAGTTCAGAGTCAGGTTGTATGGGGGGAAGTTACGCGCAGACCCCTTGGGGGCAAATCCCAGCCTTGGCCTACGGTACTTCTCTGGCGACGGCGTAGAGCAGGCCGGTCCCGGGTTCGGGAAAGGACGTCCAATGCAGTTTCTTGTAGGATCCGTCTTTGCACCGGTAGCGGTTGGTAAAGGCGAGCGTTCGCTGTCCGGACGTGAGTTTCCCGACCTCGGCGACGGTCTCATTGCGGTCGTCCGGGTGCACGAAGTCAAGAAACGGAATCTTGACGAGTTCCTCCGTTCGCCAGCCAAGGATGCGTTCGAATGCGGGGTTGACCCGCTTGAACCGGCCGTCCACTCCGGCGATGCACAACATGTCCAGCGCATAGGTGAAGAACCGGTCGAGATCGTAGACCGTGAACTCACCTGATGCCGCAGCAACTTGATCGACACCGCAGGCGTGGCAGTACCGGGCCCCGGGGGCAAGCGGGGTGGTACAACGTCGGCAGAGGTCTGGAGATTCGGTCATGGTTCTCAGACCTTCAAAATCGCTCGCTGTGAGCGTGACCGCAAGAACGGTCTCCCTCTGGAACCCAACGCGAGCTGCGGCTGTTCTGCTAGGTGATGCTGAGAACTGCCCTTTCCCGAGGTGCAATCGTCGTACTCGGAGCCCTGACACTCGCGTGCGGGGAGGCGACGGTTGCTGATGTCCCGTCGGACTCTCCTGACGGGCCGGAGCTGAGCAGGGTGTGCCAACTCACCTCGGGAAACGTATTTGACGGCGGGCCGGGACCGGACGGCATCCCTTCTTTGGTGAACCCCACCTTGGTCTCGATTCAGGACGCGGATGCTGGGTACATGGACGACTACGCCCAGCGCGCGAATAGCCAACCCTGGGCTCCGTCCGCGCGGGTGGTCAGCCTTCTCGTAGGAACTGAAGCGATCGCTGTCCCGCACAACATCCTGTGGTCGCACGAGATTGCGAACATCGATCTGGCGAATCGCCGCCTCGCCGTGTCCTACTGTCCCCTTACGGGGAGTGCCATCGTGTTCGACGCGTCGGCTGCCGAGACTCGACGGTTTGGGGTGTCGGGCCTCCTCTATCAGAACAACCTGATCATGTTCGATGAGGAGTCGGGCACGCTCTGGCCGCAGATGTGCCGGCGGGCCGCTTCCGGAGAGAAGGAGGGTACACAGCTCCAGATGATACCGGCCGTCGAAATGGACTGGGAGGCCTGGAAGGCCCTTCATCCCGACGGACGAGTGGTGTCGTCAAAGACGGGGTACGTCGATCGTGACTACACGCTCTATCCCTACGGCGACTACGAGATCTCCGACCGACTGCTGTTCCCGATGCCCGATGGGATCGATGGCCGGCTGCCTGAGAAGGAGCGGGTCCTGGGCATTCCGATGGGAGGGGGCGGAGTCGCCGTGCCCTTTTCACGACTGCAGTCGCTGGGAGCCAAAGCGGTGTTGGAGCTCACGGTCGAGCGGTCGGATGTGATTGTCTTCTGGGATGCCTCAGGCCGTTCGGCCGCTGCCTATCGGCCGCCTGCTGGCACCTCGTGGACAGCGGACGCCTTCAGCGTGGAGGACAACAAGATCGTGGACGTGGAAACGGGGAGCGAGTGGACCGTCGAAGGGCTCGCCGTGAGTGGTGCGCGCGCCGGAGATGCACTCGATCCAGTTCCCGGCACATTCGTCGCCTTCTGGTTTGCCTGGGCCGCCTTCCAGCCGGAGACCGCCATTTGGGGTGCTCCACCACCGTCTCCGCGCGACCCTGAGGTGGTCTTGTGCGGCACGGGCGCGGGCGCAGTCGACCGGTCACAACCCTGCCGATGAGTGCGCTGTTCGGGCACGGAGTAGTAGCAGTTCACACCTGAGAAGTCCAAATGCGCGGAGCCCCGAATGGGACTAGCTGCCATTCGGGGTTCCGTGATCCGTGCAGAGCGGGCGACCGGATTCGAACCGGCGACGTCCAGCTTGGGAAGCTGACATTCTACCCCTGAATTACGCCCGCAAGTCGTACCGGAATCTGATGGGGCAAATGATAGGCGTCAAGGGAGTTACGCCCCTTCCCTCCGCCCTCTGAAGCTGCGGACTTGATCCACGGGAAGAGATCAGCCCCCGCCTCCGAGCAACTCCTGCTCCTCGTCTCCAGTAAGCCCCACCTCGGCCACTTCCGCACTGGCGTCGAGCAACTCTCGGCCCTCCGCTATTCTGGCAAGGGCCAGCGAACCAGCAGCGCAGCCCGCACCCGCCAGTGCGAACACCGGGCCCAACACCAGAAACTCCTCTCCAAGACCAGCGACCAAGGAAAAGATCCCGGAAAGCAAGAGACCCGCAACGGCCCCCCACGCTGCAAAGCGCGGAAGCGACATCTGATCAAACCTGCGACGGCCCTCAATAATCACGAGGACCCCAGAGAACGTGATGCCGGCAAGAAAGCCGAACACACCAAACCCAATGGGAAACGGGACGTCGGCGGCGCCAAAACCGACTATGAGCAGGAGGATGATGCCCGCGCCGAACCATGCTACTGCCCAGATCAGGCCCATCCCGATTGCGCCGCGGATACGTCGCAGCCACTTCCTCATTGCTACCTCCCTGTGCACTTGGACCATCTACCACAGATGCTGCTTCCTACCTAGCGACAAAGGACTTTGTACTGCAAAGTACACCTTTGGCAAGCGGGGGAAAGAGGATGACTTAGCGCAAGTTGCTCAACGAGGCAGATTTGGCTGTACAGGATGCGAAAGAGGGGGCACAAGCTGCGCCCCCTCTGGTCGTATAGTCTCCCTTCTCGCTATTCGTCTACCTTGTACCGAGAAGAGACGAGTCCCTCACCCACCCCAGTCAGTGAGAAATTCGACGTCCCCATTGGCCCTAGGGTCGTGGGCTCGACGTAGTCGATGGCGATCACGTTGCCCGATTCATCGAGGAACTCGAAAGCGATTCTCGGTACCGAGGCCTCCGCATCCTTGGGATTCGTAATGCGTCCCTGAATCATGAACCCGCCGTCGATGGCCTGCTGCAGATCGATCTTGACCTCAAAGGTCAGCGCCTCTCGCCGCTCCAAGACGGACAGCGTCGAGTCATCGAGTTGCTGCAACTGGAATGATGCCGCCAGCAGGTTCAAGGACTCGCTGTTCAGAGGATCCACATCGACGAGCCGCCGAGCTGCGTCCTCCATATCAACCGCTGCTTGGTCCCGCTCCGCTTCGGGCCTCTCCTCTTCGTTCGCGATGGCAAGGTAGCCGTTGGCGAGGTTGTACAACGCTGGCCGGTAGTACGGGTTCTTTTCGAGTCCCAGCGAGAAC